>ENA-UOIY01000448-UOIY01000448.1-human-gut-metagenome-genome-assembly--contig:-P114-NODE-448-length-68597-cov-11.599807_pt1 | contig 68597 bp, 55 predicted proteins | sample MGYA00242335_ERZ723882 | MGnify/ENA metagenome assembly ERZ723882 | reverse complement strand
GGAGGCGAGTTGCGCGGTGAATTCGGAAAGGGAGTGCCCGGTCGTAAGCGTCTGGTCGGTCATATGGAAAACCTCCTTGCGGGATGATGATCGTGTGGTGTCGTGTCCGCCCCGCACCCATGGGCTCCCTTGTGGAAAGGGAGCTGGCAGCCGATAGGCTGACTGAGGGATTGATACGTTGATTTCTGCGCCGGCTTCGTATCTGCAACCCCTCCGTCACGGCGCAGAGCGCCGTGCCACCTCCCCTTACACAGGGGAGGCATTGCCTGCCTCGGATGAGATCTGGCATCGTCGGGTGCGTCACCGGCACACATATTATATTGTATTATACCGCGCGGCGGGGCGGTTGAAAAGTGGGCACTGGGGCTTTTTGCGCGCTTTTTGGGCATACTGACCCAAAAGGGAGGAATGACCATGCAAGACGGTTTTCTGCGCGCGGCGGCGACGTCCATCCCCGTGGCCGTGGCCGACCCCCGGCGCAATGCGGCCGCGATCTGCGCGCGCATCGACCAGGCGCACCGCGCCCACGCTGCCCTGCTCGTGCTGCCGGAGCTGTGCGTGACGGGCTACACGTGCGGCGACCTGTTTTTGTCCGCACTGCTGCTCGACGCGGCCGAAGAAGCGCTCGTGAACATCTGCGCCCACACGCAAAACTGTGACCCCGTCGTCGTGCTCGGCGTGCCGCTGCGCGCCGGGGGCAAACTCTATAACTGCGCGGCCGTGCTGCACCGCGGGCGCATCCTCGGCATCGTGCCGAAAACGTGGCTGCCGAACTACGACGTGTTCGCGGAAAAGCGCTGCTTCACGTCGGCGGCGGCGTACAGCGGCCCCGGCTGCGTGCCCGTCGGCGGGCAGGACGCGCCGTTCGGCACGGGGCTGGTGTTCGCCTGCGCGCAGATGCCGGCGTTTCGCCTCGGCGTGGAGCTGTGCGAGGACGTGTGGGCCCCGGTGCCGCCATCGGTGCGGCTGTGTCTCGCCGGGGCGACCGTGATCGCCAACTGCTCGGCCTCGCCCGAGGCAGCCGGTAAGCCCGCCCACCGCCGCACGCTGCTGCGCGCCGCCAGCGCGCGCGGCCTCTGCGGCTATGTCTACGCCAACGCCGGGCCGGACGAATCGACGGCGCGCGCCGTCTTTTCCGCGCACCACCTCATCGCGGAAAACGGCACGATCCTCGCCGAGCACGCGCCCTTCGCGCCCGAATCCGGCCTGCTCATGACGGAGCTCGACCTGCTGACGCTCACGGCCGAGCGCCGCCGCAACACGACCTTTGTGCCGGAGGGGGAGGGCGTGCGCGCCGTGACGTTTTCCATGCCGCTGCGCCCCACCCCGCTCGGCCGCGCGGTGTCGCCGCATCCGTTCGTGCCGGACGATGCCGAGCAGCGCACAAAGCGCGCGGAGCTCCTGCTTTCCATCCAGGCGCACGGCCTGCGCAAGCGCCTGCTGCACACCGGCAGCCGGGCGGCGCTGCTGCCCGTGGCGGACGATAGCGACAGCGTGCTCGCCCTGCTCGTGTGCGCGCGCACGATGGATCTGCTCGGCCGCGCGCGGCACGATGTCCTCGCCGTCACGCAGCCGGAGGGCGACCGGGCGCGCGTGCTGCGCCTGTGCAAGGCGCTGGGCGTGTCCGTGCGGCCGAACGCCGACCTCGCGGGGCTCGCGCGGACGCACGCGGCGCTCCCGCTCGCCGCGGCGGACTTCACGGCGCTGCTGCTGGGCGAGGCCGTCTGCGCGCCGGATGCCTACGGCGTCAACGCCGCCGTGCCGCGCACGCTCGTGCGCTGGCTCATCGCGGCGGAGGCCGAGCGCGCCGAGGAACCCCTGCGCACGGAGCTGCGCGCCGCGCTCTCCGCGCCGGACGCCGACTGCGCCGGCGTCTCGTGCACGCTGACGGACTTCTGCTTTTACCACCTCGTGCGCTGCGGCGCGCACCCGCGGCGCATCCTGCGGCTGGCTCGCGCGGCCTTCGGCGGCGCGGCAACGGATACGGACATTCTGCGCGCCATGGCGGCGCTCACGCGCTGCCTGTTCCGGCGGCCGGCAGCCTTACCGGACCACGTCACGCTCGGCAGCGGCGCACAGGCGCTGCGCTGGCCGCCGGACGCGGCGGGCTCGCTCTGGCTCGATGAGATCGACGCGCTGCGCCGGGAGCTGTCCTGACGGATATTCAAAAATCCATGCATAACTGCATATTCTGCCGCCGTTCCGTGGCCCGGGACGGCGGCGTTTTGCGCATGATTTTCGCCTTTTTGTGCATATCACCGAAAGAAAGCCGTTTCCAGGGTGAATTTTATTCAAAAAGGGGGTTGACATTTGCGCGAAAAAGGTGAATAATATGCACATCTTATGAATGATTAATCAATGGAGGCAACCATTATGAAAAAAGAAGATATCAAAAAAGTCGTCCTTGCTTACTCCGGCGGTCTGGATACGTCCATCATCATCCCCTGGCTGAAGGAGAACTACAATAACTGCGAAGTCATCGCCGTGTCCGGCAACGTCGGCCAGGCCGACGAGCTCGACGGTCTGGAAGAGAAGGCCATCAAGACCGGCGCGTCGAAGCTCTACGTGCTCGACCTGACTGACGAGTACGTCGACGATTACATCATCCCGACCATGCAGGCCGGCGCCGTGTACGAGGAGTACCTGCTCGGCACGAGCCACGCGCGGCCGTGTATCGCCAAGGGCCTCGTCGAGATCGCCCAGAAAGAGGGCGCCGATGCCATTGCCCACGGCTGCACCGGCAAGGGCAACGATCAGGTCCGGTTCGAGCTGGCGGTCAAGCACTTCGCGCCCGACATGCCCATCATCGCCCCGTGGCGGGAGTGGGACATCAAGTCGCGTGAGGAAGAGATCGCTTACGCCGAGGCGCACAATGTGCCCCTGAAGATCAACCGCGAGACCAACTACTCCAAGGACAAGAACCTCTGGCACCTGAGCCACGAGGGCCTGGACCTCGAGGATCCGGGCAACGAGCCGCAGTACGAGAAGAAGGGCTTCCTCGAGATGGGCGTCAGCCCCATCGACGCGCCGGACGCCCCGACCTACGTCACGCTCGACTTTGAGCAGGGCAAGCCCGTCGCGCTCGACGGTGAGAAGATGAGCGCCAAGGACATCATCCTCAAGCTCAACGCCATCGGCGGCGCCAACGGCATCGGCATTCTGGACATCGTGGAGAACCGGCTCGTCGGCATGAAGTGCCGCGGCGTATACGAGACGCCGGGCGGCACGATCCTCTACAAGGCGCACAGCGTGCTCGAGACGCTCTGCCTCGACAAGATGACCATGCACGAGAAGCAGAAGCTCGCCGTGACCTTCGGCGAACTGGTGTACAACGGCCAGTGGTTCACGCCGCTGCGCGAGGCGCTCAGCGCGTTCGTGACCAAGACGCAGGAGCACGTCACCGGCACGGTGCGGCTCAAGCTCTACAAGGGCAACATGATCAACGCCGGTGTCTGGAGCCCGTACTCCCTGTACTCCGAGGAGATCGCCACTTTCGGCGAGAGCGACTACAACCAGGCGGACGCCGCCGGGTTCATCCAGCTCTACGGTCTGCCGATCGCCGTGCAGGCAAAGGTTGACGGCAAGAGCATGTAAGCGGTACAATATAAAAAATGACTTTTCTCCCCGCGCCGGGTCTCCCGGCGCGGGAAGATCGTTCCAAAAGCCTCGCAGAGTTTGCGCCCGCAGGCGCAAAAAAATTCCGATCATTTTCTCCGGCGGCGTGTACGGCGGAGAAAATACCGCTCGGCTCGCAAACGTGCGCGCATGGCGCGTGCGCTGCAGCGAGCCGCAGCTTTTCCACAGAGAACTCAGCGAAGCGGTTCTCTGTGGAGACAACGCATGAAGGGAGACCATCACCATGGCAAAAATGTGGGCGGGCCGCACGGCCGGCGTGACCGATCCGGTCGCGGACGATTTCAACTCCTCCATCCACTTCGACAGCCGCATGTACTGCGAGGACATCACGGGCAGCATGGCGCACGCGGCGATGCTCGGCGCGCAGCACATCCTCCCGCAGGCGGACGCCGATGCCATCATCGACGCGCTGCAGGGCATTCTGGATGACATCGACAGCGGCGCACTGACGTTCGACCCCGCGTGCGAGGACATCCACATGTTCGTCGAGCAGGTGCTCACCGCGCGCATCGGCGACCTCGGCAAGAAACTGCACACCGCCCGCTCGCGCAACGATCAGGTCGCACTCGACCTGCGCATGTACCTGCGCAGCGAAACGAACGACATCATCGCGCTCACGAAGGACGTGCTCGCGGCGCTCGTGGAGCAGGCCAAGGCGCACAAGGGCGACATTCTGCCCGGCTACACGCACCTGCAGCGCGCGCAGCCCATCACCTTCGGCCACCACCTGATGGCCTATGCCATGATGCTCCTGCGCGACATTGACCGCATGCAGGATGCCGTCAGGCGCATGAACGTCTCCCCCATCGGCTGCTGCGCCCTCGCCGGCACGACGTATGACACCGACCGGTTCTTCGAGGCCAAACAGCTCGGCTTTGACGATGTGGCGCGCAACAGTCTCGACGGCGTGTCCGACCGGGACTTCTGCGTCGAGCTGCTCGATGCTTACGCCATCGAGATGATGCACCTCTCGCGCCTGAGCGAGGAGCTGGTGCTCTGGTCGAGCTGGGAGTTTCAGTTCGTGCAGCTCTCGGACAGCTACACGACCGGCTCGTCGATCATGCCGCAGAAGAAAAACCCCGACATGGCCGAGCTCGTACGCGGCAAGACCGGCCGCGTCTACGGCGACCTCATCGCCATGCTCACGGCGCTCAAGGGCCTGCCGCTGGCATATAATAAGGACATGCAGGAGGACAAGGAGGCTGTGTTCGACGCGGTGGACACCGTGAAGATGTGCCTGCGCGTCATGGCGCCGATGCTCGCGACCATGACCGTGCGCGCCGACAAAATGCTCCACGCGGCGCAGACGGGCTTCCTCAACGCGACCGACCTCGCGGACTATCTCGTCACGAAGGGCCTGCCGTTCCGCAGCGCGTACAAGGTCTCCGGCCAGCTCGTGGCCTACTGCATCGCGCACAGCACCGTGCTCGAAAAGCTGCCGCTCGAGACCTTCCGGACCTTCAGCGACCTCTTTGACGACGGCGTGTATGATGCCATTGACCTCACCAACTGCGTTACGCGGCGCGTGTCCTACGGCGGCACGTCCGTGCCGAGCGTCGAGGCGCAGATCGCCTGGGTCGAGCAGCAGCTCGGTGAATGAGCACAGGCTTTTTGAGCCGGTGTCCCGAAAAGGGGACACCGGCTTTTTTTGTCGCTTTTTGTACAGACAGTACAAAAAGCCCTTGCGGAAGCAGATGAATTTCGTTATACTGATAGCACCCATTCTAAAAAATAAAGGAGAAATGGTATGAAAAAGAAACTTTTGAGCATCCTGCTCGTGCTGAGCCTGATGCTCGCGCTCGTGCCGGCGGCCTTCGCGGCCGACGCTGTGAGCGCCGAACTGGGAAGCGACGGCACAACGCTCACCTTCTCCGGCAGAGGCACTGCCACGGCCGACTGCTGGGACGGCGACTGGACCGCCGTCACGCACATTGCCCTCGGGTTTAACATCAGCGGCATCGCCGAGGATGTGCTGGCCCGCTGCGTCAACCTCGTGTCCTTTGAGACCGTCAAGGGCAGCTGGTATTTCCAGACCTACAACGGCGGCCTCATTTCCGAGGACAGCAAACAGATGCTGGCCGCGCCGAACAGGTGCACGGTCTATGAGATTCCCGACTTGGTGCAGACCGTCAAGACGGGCGCGTTCCGCTACTGTCAGGGGCTGATGGCGGTCACGTTCCCGGCAAGCCTTACCACCATTGAGGCGCAGGCCTTCACCAGCTGCCTGAGCCTGACGGCGGCCACGCTGCCGGACGGCCTGAAGACGATCGGCGACTTTGCCTTTGCCGGCTGCGCCGCGCTGACGAGCGTGCTCATCCCGAAGAGCGTCACGAGCATCGGCGCGGGCGCCTTCGCCGGCTGCACCGCGCTCACGGCCATCGACTACAGCGGCACCGCGGCCGAGTGGGCCCAGCTGACCAAGGGCGAGAATGCGCTGCCGGAGGGCGTGACCGTGAACTTCAACGCGCCCATCCACCACTACGGTTTCTGGAAGGGCACATACCCGAGCTGCACGACCGAGGGTCAGCGCACCCGCGCCTGCAAGGACGACGGCTGCGGTTACACGGAGGAAATGACGCTCCCCGCCCGCGGCCACTACTTCGACGGCGGCCGTGTGACGACACCGCCGACGGAGACCACGACCGGCGTGCGCACCTATACCTGCAAGACCTACGGCTGCAATGCCACGCGCACCGAGGAGATCCCCAAGCTTGCCCCGCAGGTGCCCGTGAGCGAGCGCTTTAACGACGTCGACCCCGACGGCTGGGCGTATGAGGACATTCAGTACTGCGTGGATCACGAGCTCATGTCCGGCGTCGGCGGGCGGAGCTTCGCGCCCGGCCGCGTGATGACCCGTGCCCAGATGGTGCAGGTGCTCTATAACATCGAGGGCGAGCCGGCCGTCACCGGCGAGACCCCGTTCACTGACCTCACGTCCGACTGGTATCAGAACGCGGTGCTCTGGGCGTACCAGACCGGCGTCGTGGCCGGCACGGGCGACGGCTCGACATTCTCTCCCGACGACCCCGTCACGCGCGAGCAGACGGCCGTCATCCTCATGGAGTACGCTGACCGGGTGCTTGACAAGTATCACCCGAGCGAATACGACCGGCTCTTCCCGTATCAGGACCGCGCGGACATCTCCGACTACGCGCGCACGGCCATGAACTGGGCGGTCTATCACAATCTGTTCAGCGGCGTGCCGGGCCCGGGCGGACTCCATCTCAAGCCGCAGAGCGATGCCACCCGCGAGCAGATGGCCGTCATCCTGGCGCAGTTCTGCCGCGAGCTGAATGTCTGGAACGACCCCATCCCGCTCGTCTGATCCGTATCTGTTTTTTGACCGGCGTCCCGTTTTCGGGGCGCCGGTTTTTTGCCGCGCTCCGGGCAGAGGGCGGGAAAATTTCCTGTGATCTGCCTTGAAAAAGCACCCCGGCCACGGCATAAGGGCGCTTCCGCGGCACGGAAGCGCCCTTTTTCTGCAAAAACCGGTTGTTTCTGCGGGGAAAATCCGGTATAATAGGGACAATTTGCGGCGTTTGTTGCAAAAACCGGTATGAAAAAAGGAGAGCAAGCATGAAAAAACGACTTCTGAGCGCAGCGCTCGTGCTGTGCCTGCTGCTGGCGCTGCTGCCGATGGCGGCTTTCGCCGATGACGATGTGCAGACCGGCACCTGCGGCGACGGCCTGACCTGGACGCTTGACGCCGCCGGCACGTTGACCGTTACCGGCAGCGGCGTGATCAGCGCCAACGCCTTTGCCTTCAATAGCAAGATCGTGCGCGCCGAGATCGGCGCGGGTGTGACCGGCATCGGTCTGGGCGCGTTCTTCAAGTGCGCGAATCTGGAGGCGGTCACCCTGCCCGCGGGGCTGACCACCCTCGGCACGGCGGCCTTCGCCTATTGTGAAAAGCTCGCATCCGTCACGCTGCCCGGCAGCCTCAAGAGCACCGGCGGCGGCGCGTTTCAGGGCTGCACGGCGCTCACCGCTGTGACGATCCTGCCCGGCGTGACGCGCATCGACACGCGCGCGTTCAGCGACTGCGCGGCGCTCAAGGAGATCACCATTCCCGCCACGGTCACGGCCATCGGCGGCAGTGCGTTCTCCGGCTGCCTCGCGCTGCGCACGGTGCACTTCGGCGGCTCGAAGGAAGCATGGCAGGCCGTCGAAGTCGGCGAGCACAACACGCTCCTGCGCCTTGCGAAAGTGGATTACAATGCCGTGACCGAGCACCACTTCGGCGACTGGACCGTCACGACCGAGGCCACCTGCACGGAGCCCGGCGTGCGCACCCGCACCTGCACGGACCCCGGCTGCGCCGAGACCGAGACCGAGTCCATCCCCGCCCTCGGCCACGACTGGGGCGAGAGCGTGACCGTGGCCGAGCCCAACGGCGCGCAGGGCGGCCGTGTGCGCACGGCCTGCAAGCGCTGCGGCGCGGAGACCCTGCGCTTTACCGACCCCGAGATCCCGGCGTACCAGCAGTTTGACGACGTCGATCTGGCGCTCTGGTCCTACCCCGGCATCGCCTTCTGCGTCAAGACGGGGCTCATGTCCGGCACCGACGCGCACACCTTCGCGCCCCATGCCGTGACGACGCGCGCACAGATCGTGCAGATCCTCTATAATCTCGCGGGCGAGCCGGCCGTCACCGGCACGACCCCGTTCACCGACCTGACGAACGACTGGTATCAGGACGCCATCCTCTGGGCGTATCAGACCGGCGTCGTCGCCGGCACGTCGGCCACGACGTTCGACCCCGAGTCGCCCGTCACGCGCGAGCAGATCGCCGGCATCCTCATGGGCTATGCGGACATGGTGCAGCACCTCAAGCACACGTGGACGCCGGCCGACCTCTCTGCCTTCCCGGACGGAGCAAGCGTGTCCGACTGGGCGCAGGCCGCCATGGCCGACGCCGTGGCGCTGGAGCTGATCTCCGGCGCGGAGACGGACGACGGCATCTTCCTGCAGCCGCAGGGCGATGCCGCGCGCGAGCAGGTCGCCACGATCCTGCAGGGTTTCTGTGGCAGTGTTATGGGCATCTCCTGAGCCGCCCCGACAAATCCGTCCAAGCAAAAACGGCGCCCCTGCGGGGGCGCCGTTTTGCTGCGCGGCGGCGCAAATGGCTGTTGCGTATCCGGCGGCTGTCCGGTATAATGAAGAAAACCGCGCAGCTTTTCCGCGCGCAAAAGGAGAACATAATATGAAAAAGAAACTTTTGAGCATGACCCTCGTGCTGTGTCTCGTGCTGGCGCTGCTGCCAACGGCGGCGTTCGCCGCGGATGACGGCAGCGCCGTCGTTGCGTCCGGCACCTGCGGCGCCGAGGGCGACGGCAGCAACCTCACCTGGACGCTGACTGCCGACGGCGCGCTGACCATCTCCGGCACCGGCGACATGATGAGCCAATTCAATCAAGTCGAGCCCGTATGGGGCAGATATGTCCGCACGGCCCGCATCGCGTCCGGCGTGACGACCATCGGCGCGGGGGCGTTCCACCGCTGCGCGTATCTCACGAGCGTGGAGCTGCCCGATACGCTGACTGCGATCGGCGTCGGCGCCTTCAGCGAGTGCAAGAGTTTGTCCGCGCTGACGATCCCGGAGGGCGTCACCACCATCCAGAGAGGCGCGTTTACCAACTGCAGCAATCTCGTGACGCTCCGGCTGCCCGCCGGACTCCAGACGCTTGCGGACTATACGTTCGCCGGCTGCAGCAAGCTCGTCATGATGAACATTCCCGAGGGCATCACGTCCGTCGGCGAGTGCCTGTTCAACTGGTGCACATCGCTGCAGACCGTGTCGCTCCCGGCGTCGCTGCAGTCTGTGGGCGCGGTCGCCTTTGACGGTGTGCCTCTGCAGGCCGTCTGCTATCCCGGCACGGCTGAGCAGTGGCAGGCCGTGAAGCTGGCAGAAAATCAGGGCAGCAAGGGCCTGGCCAATGCCAAGGTCTATTACGGCCATGCGGATCACAGCTTTGCCGATCTGACCGCGTCGGCGCCGACGTGCACGGACGGCGGTGCGGCGCACGGCACGTGCAGCGTCTGCGGCTTTGTGCTGGATGCGTCGTTCAAAGCGCTCGACCACGACTGGGACGAGGGCGAGGTCCTCGCCAAGCCGAGCGGCATCCGCGGCGGCGTCAAGCAGCATACCTGCCTGCGCTGCGGCGCGCCCGGTGTGGAGTTTCTCATGCCGGAGATCCTGGCGTATGAGCAGTTCGGCGATATTGATCCCGAGGACTGGTCGTATGAGGGCATCCAGTTTTGCGTCATGACCGGGCTCATGTCCGGCACGAGTGACACAACGTTCTCACCGAACGGCGTGACCACGCGCGCGCAGGTCGTGCAGGTGCTCTATAACCTCATGGAGGAGCCGGAGGTGAGCGGCACGACGCCGTTTACCGACCTCACAGCCGACTGGTATCAGGACGCGGTGCTCTGGGCGTACCAGACCGGCGTCGTCGTCGGCACGAGCGACACGACCTTCTCGCCCGAGGCACCTGTCACACGTGAGCAGATCGCCGTCATTCTCATGGAGTTTGCCTCGAAGGTCCTCCAGATCGAGAGCGGCGAGACTCCGGCGGACCTCTCGGCATATCCGGACGGCGGCAGCGTCTCAGATTGGGCGCGCACGGCAATGGCGGATGCCGTTGCGCTCGGCATCCTCAGCGGTGCGCAGGACAGCAACGGTACGCTCTGGCTCCAGCCGCAGGCTGGCGCCACCCGCGCCGAGGTCGCGACCATTCTTGAGGGTTTCTGCGTGGTCATTGTCTACGCGCAGTAAGATCACGGCTTTTTGTGCATCCGCGCCGTTTCGGCGCGGATGCATTTTCTGTTCCATGCGCTTAATTTTTCTTAAAGCGGGCCAAAGCCCCTGTGCGGGGGCGGCCCGGATATGTTAGGATAGACCCCAGAGGTGATACCATGGAAAACTTGGAGGCCCCTGTCCGCATCCTCGTCGTGGACGACGAGCCGGACATCCGCAACATTTTGCACATCCTGCTCTCGTCGCGCGGCTACGAGGTCGACGAGGCCGAAAACGGTCTGCGCGCCGTGGAGTGCGTGCGCGCGCAGCCGGACTATGACCTCATCATTCTGGACATCATGATGCCCGGCATGGACGGCGTGGCCGCCTGCACGGAGATCCGACAGCACAGCGTCGCGCCGATCCTGTTTCTCACGGCGAAGGCCCAGCCCGCCGACATGAGCGACGCCTACGGCAGCGGCGGCGACGATTATCTCATCAAGCCCTTTTCCAACCACGAGCTGTTCCTGCGGGTCGATTCGCTCATCCGGCGCTACCGCGTCTACCACGGCAAGGGCGACGCGCCGACGGTCATCGACGCGCTCGAGATCAACCGCGACAAAGGCACCGTGTGCAAAAACGGCCGCTCGGTCGAGATGACCAAGACGGAGTTTGAGCTGCTGCAGTACCTGATCGCCAACCGCGGCACTTCCGTGTCTGCGCGCAAGCTCTATGAGGACGTCTGGCACGAGAAGTTCCTGCCCAGCTCTGCCAACACCGTCATGGTGCACATCCTCAAGCTGCGCAAGAAGCTCGAGGACGACCCGGCCAACCCGACGCTCATCCGCACGGTCTGGGGAAAGGGGTATCAGATTGATTAAAAAGTGGCGCTCGTCGATCAATGCGCGCATGATCGTCGTGCTCATTGCGGCGCTGGCCGTGGGCGTGGCGTGCTATTTCGGCGTGGATGCGCTCGGCACTGCGGCGATCGACCGCTGGTACCTGAGCGATGATGCCATCGCGGCGCGCAACCTCGCGCACGAGCGCAGCCTGCAGGAGTACATCAGCGCGCGCGGCGTGTCCTCGCGCGACACGCTGGCCATCGAGCAGTGGTCGCGCGGTGAGAAAAACGCCAACGTCATCGTCTATCAGGCGGAGGGCAACCCGTACGAGGCCGGCACCTGGGGCACGAGCGAGCTGCTCGACGACTCGACCCAGAGCGACATCGCCGACATGGGCTACAGCTTCTTCACCGTCCAGTTTGCCGACGGGGAGTACCGCGTCGCCGTGTGCGACTATTCCGAGGCGTGGCTCTACAGCTATGTGAGCTTCGGCGCGCTCGTGCTGGGCTTCGTGATCTATTCGTTCATCGCCTTCGGCTTCACGCGGCGGCTCACGCGGCGCGTCACGCGCCTGTCGGAGGCCGTCGGCGCGGCGGGCGCGCTCAACCAGACCATCCCCGTCGTCGGCACGGACGAGCTCGCGCGTCTGGCAGCGAGCGTCAACACCATGCGCGACACGATCCTGGAGCGCACGCGCAACGAGCAGACCGCCTGGCAGGCCAACAGCGACCTCATCACCGCCATGTCGCACGACATCCGTAACCCCCTCACGTCGCTCATCGGCTACCTCGACCTGCTCGAGATGAGCCAGGACCGGCTGCCGGAGGACCTGCGCAGCTACGTGCTCGCCAGCCGCGACAAGGCCTATCAGCTCAAGGACCTGACGGGGGAGATGTTCCGGTATTTTCTCGTGTTCAGCCGCGGCGAACAGGAGACGCACCCCGAGCCCTACGATGCGCAGATCCTCTGCGCGCAGCTGCTCGGCGAGTGCGCGGCCGAGCTGCGCAGCCGGGGCTTTGATGTCAACCTCCTGCCGCTGACGACGCCCTGCACCGTCACGACCGACGTGCAGATGCTCAAGCGCGTGACGGATAATCTGCTCTCGAACATCGAAAAATACGCCGACCCCGCCGCGCGGCTGACCATTCTGGCCGAGCGCGAAAACGGACGGCTGCACGTCTGCTTTGCCAACCGCGCGCGCAGGGAGCTCGCGCGCGTGGAGAGCAACCACATCGGCCTGCGCACGTGCGAGGCGATTTTGCAGCTGCTCGGCGGCCAGTTTTTCACCCACCGCGTGGGTGATGATTTCTCGGCCGAGTTCATTCTGCCGGTCACGCCGCCGGATGCGGAGACCTGAACGGTATACCTGTCCCCCCCGGCTGCGGCCGGGGGCTTTTTTGCCGCAGGAAAATCGACCGGAATGTCTCTTGACCGTTTCCGGAATTTCGGATATGATAGAAAGATAACAACACGGAAGGAGGTGCGCGCGTGCACAACGACTGGTTTGAGGACGACAATGAGATCCGCCTGCTGCGCCGCGGCAAGCGCCGGCTGCTGGACATCGTGTTCGGCCGCACGATGGTTATCACGCTGCTGCTCGTGCTGCAGATCGCCATCATGGTGCTCGGCGCGCACTATCTCGGCCGCTACTACCCCGCGTTGACGATCGTCCTGCGCGTCATGAGCGTCGTGGTCATTATCTACCTCGTCAACAAGTCCGGCAGCGCGACGACGAAGATCACCTGGATCATCCTCGTCATGGCGCTGCCGGCGTTCGGCGTGCTGCTGTACCTGTTCGTGCAGCTCGACATCGGCCACCGCTACGCCAACCGCCGTGTGCAGGAGAGCATCCTCAGCACCGTGCAGTACGTCCCGCGCCAGACCGAGCTCATGGCCCGCCTGCGCACCGAGCTGCCCGAGGTGCACAACCTCGCTGAGTACACGCTGCGCTCCGGCGACTACCCCGTGTACGAAAACACCGCCGTGACCTACTACCCCATGGGGCAGGACAAGATCGGCGCGCTCATTGAGGCGCTGCAGTCGGCCGAGCACTTTATCTTCCTCGAGTATTTCATCATCGAGGAGGGCGACGTCTGGGGCCGCATCCTGAAAATCCTGGAGGAAAAGGTGCGTGCCGGCGTCGAGGTGCGCGTGCTCTATGACGGCACGTGCACGTTCTACCGCCTGCCGTACGGCTACCCCAAGCGCATGGAGGCGCTCGGCATCCGCTGCAAGATGTTTGCGCCGCTGCGCCCGCTCGTGAGCACGTATTACAACAACCGCGACCACCGCAAGATCGCCGTCATCGACGGGCGCGTCGGCTTCACCGGCGGCGTGAACCTTGCCGACGAGTACGCGAACCTGGTGCGCGTCTACGGCGTGTGGAAGGACACGGCTGTGCGTCTGGAGGGCGAGGCCGTGCGCTCGCTCACGCTCATGTTTCTGCAGATGTGGGGCATGGACGAGCGCGAGCCGGACACCGATTCCTACGGCCGCTATCTCCGCGTGCCGCAGCGCCCGCTGCCGGAGGCCTCCGGCTACGTCCTGCCCTATGCCGACAGCCCGCTCGATGACGAGCGCGTGGGCGAGTGCGTGTATCTCGACATCCTCAACCACGCCGAGCGCTATGTGCGCATCATGACGCCGTACCTTATCCTCGACGAGACGATGGTCATGGCGCTCACGTTCGCGGCCAAGCGCGGCGTGGACGTGGAGCTTATTTTGCCGCACGTGCCGGACAAGAAGTTCGCCTTCGCTCTTGCCAAGGGGCACTATCGAGAGCTGCTCGATGCCGGGGTGAAAATTTACGAGTACACGCCCGGCTTCGTGCACGCGAAGGTGTTCGTCAGCGACGATTGCAAGGCTGTTGTCGGCACGATCAATCTCGATTACCGCAGCCTGTACCTGCACTTTGAGGATGCGGTGTATCTCTATGACTGTCCATGCATCAAGGACATTGTGGCGGATTATGACGCCACACGTGCCCAGTCGCAGGTCGTCACGCACGGCGATCTTGCGCGCATCCCGCTGCACACGCGCATCGCGGCCGCGCTGCTCAAGCTCGTTGCGCCGCTGATGTAACCGTTTTTTGAGAAAGGGGAACCCATCATGTCGAAATGTTATCTGCTGTTTGCCGAAGGGCTCGAGGAGTGCGAGGGTCTCATCACGCTCGATATTCTCCGCCGCGCCGGACTGGAGACGTATACCGTGTCCGTTCAGAACGCACACACCGTCGTCGGTGCGCACGGCGTGCCCATCACGTGCGACCGCACGCTGCCCGAGCTGCTGGCAGCGCCGCCGGAGCTTGTCGTGCTCCCGGGCGGCATGCCCGGCACGACGAATCTCGCCAAGAGCCCGGCCGTGGAGGCGCTCGTGCGCCGCACGCTCGAGCATGGCGGCCGCGCCGCGGCCATCTGCGCCGCGCCGAGCGTGCTCGCGCAGTACGGCCTGCTCGCCGGACGCCGCGCCACGTGCTACCCCGGCTTTGAGAGCAAGTGCACCGGCGCGCACATGGTCGATGCCGACGTCGTCACCGACGGGCCGATCACGACCGGCCGCGCCCTCGGCGCGGCGATCCCGTTTGCGCTCGAGCTCGTGCGCCTGCTCACCGACGAGCAGACCGCCGCGCGCACGGCCGGGGAGATCGTCTGGCACGCGTGACGGTTGACAACGCGCGCGTGAGTGCGTAAAATAGACAGGATAAAACTATCGAGAGGTCGCCGCCATGGACGAACTGAAACTCATCTTCGCCAGCAACCTGATCCGCCTGCGCACGGCCGCGGGCATGACGCAGGCCGAGCTTGGCGAACAACTGAATTATTCGGACAAGTCGATCTCCAAGTGGGAGCGCGGCGAGGCCATTCCCGATGCGGCGGTGCTCAAGCGCATGAGCGAGATCTTCGGCGTCACGGTCGATTACCTGCTCAACGAGCATGATGCGTGGCAGCCCGGACCCGAGCCCAGCGCGTGCGACCGCAGCCATCATGCCATCATCCTGGTCGCCCTCATGGGCATCGTCACGCTGGCGGTGCTGGTGTTTGTGGTGCTGTGGCTGTGGCTCGGCCAGGTGGAGTGGGTCGTGTTTCCCTGCTTCGTGCCGGCGGCGGTCATTACCTACCTCGTGCTCAACAGCGTGTTTTTCGCCGGCCGCGGCAATCTGTACGTCGTGCTCGGCCTCGTGGCGAGCGTGTTCCTCGCCGGCTACCTCGTGCTGCTGCGCTTCGGGATGAATTTCTGGCAGCTTTTCCTCATTCTCATCCCGGCCGAGGCCGTTGTGTATTTCAGCTTCCACATCCGCGCAAAGCATTGATATTGCAGACATTCTATGATTTGTAGAGTGCGTCTTTCGGGGCGTAGAGCAGGGCAGGGCCGTGTTCTACGCCCCGGTTCCGTTTTGTAGGTTGCGCAATGCCCCCGCTGCGGGTATGATACCTGCGTATTGTGAAGGAACAAAGTCTGCCCGCCCGGCGGGCAAATCGAAGGATGCAAAGGAGACCGACATTATGGCCGATTTCGTACTGAGCTGCTGCTCCACCGCCGACCTGACCAAGGAGCATTTCCAGCAGCGTGACATTTCGTATATCTGCTTCCACTATGCGCTCGACGGCGTGGATTACCCGGACGATCTGGGCGAGACGATGCCGTTTGACAAGTTTTACGCCGCCATGGCAAACGGCGCCGAGACGCGCACCTCGCAGGTGAACATCTCGGAGTTTGTGGACTATTTCACCCCGTTTCTTGAGCAGGGCAAGGACATTCTGCATATCTGCCTGTCCTCGGGCCTGTCGGGCGTGTCGAACTCGGCAGAGAACGCCGCGCGCATCGTCCGTGAGCGCTATCCCGACCGGAAGATCTACATCGTCGACTCGCTCGGCGCGTCCTCGGGCTACGGCCTGCTGATGGATAAGCTCGCCGACCTGCGCGACGAGGGCATGTCCATCGACGCCGTGCGCGACTGGGCCGAGGCGCACAAGCTCGAGCTGCACCACTGGTTTTTCTCCACGGACCTGACGTTCTACGTCAAGGGCGGCCGCATCTCCAAGGTGGCCGGTGTGTTCGGCGGCCTGCTGGACATCTGCCCGCTGCTGAACATGGATAACCTCGGCCGGCTCACCCCGCGCTCCAAGATCCGCGGCAAGAAGCGCGTCATGAAAGAGATTGTCACCCGCATGGAAGAGCACGCGCAGGGCGGCCTCGACTACTCCGGCAAGTGCTATATCTCCAATTCGGCGTGCTATGACGACGCGCGCGCCGTGGCCGATGCCATCGAGCAGAAGTTCCCGAAGCTCAACGGCAAGGTCGAGATCTACAGCGTCGGCACCACCATTGGCAGCCATACCGGTCCGGGCACCGTGGCCCTGTTCTTCTGGGGCGACGAGCGCAAGGACTGATTGGTCGATAAATCCCCCCTTATCTTTTTTCCCATCCCAAACAAAATCCCCTGACCAAACGGTCAGGGGATTTTGTTGTGTTGCTTTCTTTGCGTTGATGCCGTGCTGTCTCCCGTTTTTTTGCGAGGAGACGCTGCCGCGGTTTACCACGTCAGCGCATCGTCAAAGTCCACGAGATCGGGCCGCACGGGCTCCTCGCCCATGACGGTCTGCATGTAGAGATTGACCTGGCGGCGCATGTCGCGCTTGGAGATCGTGCGCGAATCGAGCAGATCCTGCGCGACCCAGAGCATGTGCACGCCGCGCGCGGCCGCCTGCTCCTCGAACACGCCGCGCAGACCGTCCATGCCCTTGCAGGAGATCTGGTCGTACATGAGCACCATGTCGGCGTTGTACTGCTTGCAGACGATCCACAGCTCGTCGAGCACGTTCGCGTAGCCGCCCTTCGTGTGCTTGCGCATGGTGGTGCGCTGGTAGCTGCGGGCGAGGTCGGCGAGCGCCTGATCGGGATCCTCCGTGTTGATGATGATGTCGGAAATGAGCGACTCCATGCTCGCCACGACGTTGATGCCCCAGCAGTTTTCCGCCCAGACGGAGAAGTCGGGGTAGAAGTTCGCCGGGCATGACCACTCGACGCAGCGGTGGCGCATCGCGGGGGCGCAGGGCTTTTTCTGCTCGTAGCCGCGCATCATGATGCGGTTGACGCGGCGGTCGGTGTCGAGAAAATGCGGGTCCATGCCGCCGGAGAGATGGTAGAAAAACATGCGGTAGATCCAGAACGTCTCACCCGTCATCTGCGGGTAGGGCGTGCGGTTGACCTCCCACTTCTGCAGCTCGTACTCCGTCTCCTGGTTGTAGACCTTCATGGCGCGGAAAAACGCGTCCCAGTCGAAGGTTTCGCCGGTCTGCTCCTCGATGAAGCGGATGAGCCCCCGCAGCTCCTCGACGGCGTAGTCCTGCACCGCCTCCTCATTGTAGCGGATGGGCACGCCGAAGTAGTACGTCGGGAGGTTGAAGTACCGGTCCTGATACGACGTCGTGGCGACGCTGCCGTCGCACGGCATGTTGCAGGCGACAAAGCACGTGCCGAGCTTGGGATACTCGTCGCGCAGGGCGCAGCCGGCCTCGGCCGAGGGCAGGGGGCAGACATCGGCCGGGATGCCGAAGTTCTCGGCCGCGTCGAGGTACGGCGGTGTGATCTGCTGGTCGAGGATGGAGCACAGAAACACCGGCAGCACCTGCGCCGGCAGGTAGATGAGGTTCGGGAAACCGGCCATGATCTCGCCCGGGACGAGCTCGTCAAAGAGCACGACCTTCTTCGACAGTTTGTTGCCGGGGTGGAAGTGCTCGTCGGCCACGAACGAGATGCGCAGCAGGTCGGTGGCCTTTTTCACGATGCGGTCGTACTGCGCGCGGGCCATGCGCAGCTGGTTGCCGCGCATGCCGAGCGTGCCGCGGTCGACAAAGTTCGGGTAGGTCAGATAGGTCGCAAACCACTGGTAGCGAAACAGCGCGCGCACGGCCGACACCGGGCACTTGGCCACGAAGACGACCATGTCCTTCCAGCACTTGAGCCACATGTAGAAATCGAACGCCGTGTCGCGCACGCCGCGCAGCTCGCGGTAGCGAAACCGGCCCCGCTCGGGGTCAAAGCGGTATGTATAGTCATTGATGTGACGGAGAAATTCCCGCAGGGAGCGCTTTTCTTTGTCAGCCATGGTCACTTGCCTCCTCTCTGCGCCTGGAGCTGTTTGATCTCCAGACTCTCGACGAATGCCTGCACGCGCGTGCGCAGCTGGCCGTTGCCGCCGGTGGCGTTCTGCCGGTCGACCGCGACGGACGGGATGCCGTAGTCGTGCGTGATGACGTGGCTCGCCAGCGCGCGCTCATAGCCCCAGTACTCGCAGAACTTGAGCTGTTCGTACAGCACGCCCTGCGCGTGGTACTCTTTGCATAGGTCACGCACGAGCTGCCAGCGGCCCTCCACCTTTTCGCGCTGCATGTAGCGCGGGCACTGGCTCGTGGTGAGGTAGTGCCGGGCGATGCTCTCGAGCACCGGCAGGTCGGGGTCGAGGTGGATCTCCTCGCGGCCGGGCGTGGAGCCGAAGCAGAAGCGGTCGACCACGACGAGCGCGCCCGCCTCCTCCACGAGCTTGGTGAAGCCGGGGTCGTCGATCTCGCTGCCGACGACGGCGATCTTCACGCGGAAGCGCGGCTTTACATCGGGCTCGCGGCGGCGCAGCTCCTCGAGCGTCTCGCGCAGCTTATCGACGATGAGGTACTTCGGGCAGCAGTAGCTCACGAGGTTGAGGATGTGGTACTCGTAGCCCGTGATGCGCGGGTTTTCCTCCTTGCGGAACTGGCCGATCTCGGTCAGGATGCGGCAGACCTCGTTGTGCTCGGCCACCGCCTTGCGCAGCGCGTCGTCCGACACGTCCACGCCGTAGACCTCGTGCAGCGGCTCGAGCACCTTGCGCCGGAGCTGGTCGACATAGTGGCGCACGGTATTGTCCGTGACCTTGAAGGGCATGTCGAGGAAGGTGACGAAAAACTGCTCATTGTCCACGAGGTGCAGCAGCTCAAAGTGCTCGAGCGCGCGGTTCATCTCCGAGCAGGTCTCCGTCGCCAGCAGGGCGGACAGGAAGTTGTAGCCCCCCTCGATGCCGCGCTCGAGCAGCGACTTGCAGTAGTCGCAGATGAAGTTCGACATGTAGTACGACGAGATGTCCAGCGACCCCGTCAGCGGCGCGCGCAGACGCACCGAAAAGCAGTCGCCGGTGTTGAGCAGCACCTCGGGCATGTGGTAGCAGGTGTAGGCCAGCGCGTGCTTCCCCTCGGCACACGCCTGCTGCACGAGCGGGTTGTTCGCGCTCTCGAGCAGCTTTTCAAATTCGTAGAGATACTTCAGGTCTTTCAAACGGCTCTCCCCTCCATGTTAAAAATGTCGCATACTGGTAGACACATTATACAGGACATTGTCCGATATCGCAATAGATTTTGAACATCATTCCTGAAAATGTGCAAAAATTGACCACACGTTTCCATCACCGCTGTGGTATAATGGGCGCAGGAAATCTGCAGGAGGTGCCCGTCATGAAGCCCCAGTTTGCCAATGTGTTCAACGTCTCGGTCAATGACAACCGCTCGGAGTGCTCGTTGAGCTTTTACCACATGTATATGCAGCACAATTACACGCCCCAGCCCAAGGGCCTGATCGACATGCCGGAAAAGACGGTCGGCGAGGTCGCGAGCATCATGCTCACGCGCGAGGGGGCGCACGCGCTCACGCGCCTGCTCATCCAGAGCTTCGGCCTGCCGGAGGAGAAAGCATGAGCGCGGCGCAGACGCTCCGCCCCGGCCGCTACCGGCACTTCAAGGGGAAGGAATACGAGCTGCTCTTTGTCGCCACGCACTCGGAGACATTGGAGCCGATGGTCGTCTACCGCGCGCTCTATGGGGAGCGGGGCATCTGGGTGCGCCCCGCCGCCATGTGGGATGAGGAGATCGAGCGCGACGGGCGGACCGTCCGCCGCTTCACCTATATTGGAGACTGACAACTCCAACGAGAACCGCTTCGCCGGGCCTTGTTGAAAGGAGCCGCGGCTGCGGTTTTGGGATTGACCCGCCGCCGGAAACGTGATACCATATTTTCGGTCACTTTGTGCCGAAACCTGTCACCGAGGATGTGGGGATATGCGAAAAGCTCTCAAAATCGTCTTGTGCGTCGCGCTCGTGCTGGCGCTGGCCGTGGTCATCGCGCTGCGCGTGCTGCCGCCGATGAATGCCCCGGCGCAGTCCGCCGCCGCCACGCCGACCCCGGCTGCGACCATTGCGCCCACCCCCACGCCCGAGCCGGACAACGGCCTGCCGAAGGTCAACACCGGCAGCTGGGAGCTCACGCTCGTCAACGCGCACAACTCCATTGGCGAGGCCGCGCCGGAGGATCTGGCCGAGCTCGAGGGCGGCCGGTATTTTGACGCCCGCGCCGTGGACGCGCTCAAGGAATTCATCGCCGCAGCGCGCGCCGAGGGGCTGAGCGTGTGCCTGTCGAGCGCGTACCGCAGCTATAACGAGCAGACGTATCTCTTCAACCGCAAGGTCAGCCAGTGCGGCGGGGACGAGGCCGCGGCCGCCCGCATCGTCAACCGTCCCGGCACGAGCGAGCATCAGCTCGGCCTGTGCGCCGACATTACGGACAAGTTCTACGAGGTCAAGACGCAGGACCTTGAAAAGACCGCGCTCTACCAGTGGATGTACGCCCACTGCCAGGACTACGGCTTCATCCTGCGCTACCCCGCCGACAAGCAGGACATCACCGGCGTCATGTACGAGCCGTGGCACTTCCGCTACGTCGGCAAGGAGGCGGCTGCCTACATCATGGAAAACGGCCTCTGCCTCGAGGAGTTCCTCGACCTGTACAAATGAATCTCCCCGGGGTGCTTCCTGCAGGATACACCCCGGATTTGTGCGTTTTGCTGCAAAATTCTAGGTAAATTCTAGGCAAATTGTGAAAACCACCGCTTGAAATCTTGCATTTTTTCTGTTAGACTAAAAGTAACTGAAAAAGAAAGGAGCGTGATAACGTTATGCGTACCAATCAAGTCCAGGACCTGGACGATCTGATCTTCTCGGACAGCAGCTGGCAGCCCAGCAGCAAGTGAGAAGCCATAGAGCCGGATGATGCCACGCCATGTGCGTGGATTTTTTATATTTAAACGCGATCCCTACCGGCCTCCGCGTGAAAAACGGTTGCAATTTTCGCGGCCGTGTGCTACGAATAGAAGCAGAAACGAAACAGGAGGCTGATCTCTATGGCATTCATCCGCAAGCTCCCCGACACGCCCGAGCGCCTTGAGCACCTCAAGGGCGGCGCCGGCCACCTTGAGCGCTATGCGCTCCTCTCCCCAGAGGAGATGCTCGGCGCCGGCACGGTCTGCGCCCGCATGGTGCTGCAGCCCGGCTGCGAAGTCGGCGAGCACACCCACCACGGCAACTATGAAGTGTATTATTTCCTCTCCGGGCGCGGAACTTACCGCAGCAACGGCGAGACGACGACCGTGGACGCCGGCACCGTGACCTTCACGGGCGACGGCGAAAGTCATTTCCTGCGCAACGACGGCCCCGAGCCGCTGGAGTTTCTGGCCCTTGTGCTCAATCTCCCCGCGCAGGCATAAACGACGGAAACGAAAAGCCTTCCCTGATCAGGGAAGGCTTTTTATTTGAAAACCAATCAGCGGGCATCCATCGGATGCCCGCTGACCTTATGTATGCACTTACTTGCTCCGGATATACGCGTCGATGGCAGCGGCGGCCTTCTTGCCGGCGCCCATCGCCTTGATAACGGTGGCCGCACCGGTGACGGCGTCGCCGCCGGCGAACACGCCATCCTTCATGGTGGTCACGGTGTCGTCCTGAACGACGATGCCGCCGCGATCGCTGTACTCGAGGTCCGGCGTCGCCTTGCGCAGCAGCGGGTTGGGGGAGGTGCCCAGCGCCATGATGACGGAGTCGCAGGCCATCTCAAACTCGCTGCCCGGCACTTCGATCGGACGGCGGCGGCCCTTCTCGTCGGGTTCGCCGAGCTCCATGCGGATGCACTTGAGGCCGCGGACCCAGCCCTTGTCGTCGGCCAGGATCTCGACGGGGTTGCACAGCAGGTGGAAGTTGATGCCCTCTTCCTTCGCGTGCTCGTACTCTTCCTTGCGGGCGGGGATCTCCTCCTCGCCGCGGCGGTACACGACCGTCACGTCCGCGCCCAGACGCTTGGCGCAGCGCGCGGCGTCCATGGCGACGTTGCCGGCGCCGACGACGGCCGTCACGTGGATGGGCATGAGCGGGGTGTCGTAGCGCTCGTCATACGCGTGCATGAGGTTGATGCGGGTGAGGAACTCGTTGGCGGAGAACACGCCGCAGTAGCTCAGGCCCGGGATGTTCTGGAACTTCGGCAGACCGGCGCCGGAGCCGATGAACACGGCCTCGTACTTGTCGTCGCCGAGGAGCTTTTCTTCGTCCTTGCCGAGCAGCTCGTCGATGCTCATGCACTTGCCGATGGTCGCGTCGCACACGATGTTGACGCCCATGGCCACGAGCTTGTCGATCTCCTTCTGCACGATGGCCTTCGGCAGACGGAACTCGGGGATGCCGTAAGCCAGCACGCCGCCGGCCTTGTGGAAGTGCTCATAGACGGTCACGTCGTAGCCGAGCTTGGCCAGGTCGCTCGCGCAGGCGAGGCCGGACGGGCCGGAGCCGATGACCGCGACGCGGTGGCCGTTGGTGGCGATCTTCTCGGGCATCTCGTCGGCGTTCTCGCGGTTCCAGTCGGCGACGAAGCGCTCCAGACGGCCGATGCCGACGGGCTCGCCCTTGATGCCGCGCACGCACTTGCTCTCGCACTGCTTCTCCTGCGGGCAGACGCGGCCGCAGATGGCGGGCAGGGAGCTGTCCTCGAGGATCTTGTGGTAAGCGCCCTTGAAGTCCTGCTCGCGGACGCGGGCGATAAACTGCGGGATCTTGACATTGACCGGGCAGCCGGACATGCAGGCCGGGCGCGGGCAATTCAGGCAGCGGTTGGCCTCATCGACCGCCATCTCGACGGTGTAGCCAAGCGCGACTTCTTCAAAATTCTTATTGCGGACGTTCGGGTCCTGCTCCGGGATCGGATTCTTTTTGGGAGACATATTCGCCATGATTACTTCTCCTCCTTCTTCTGCGCGGCTTCCTCGGCGTCGGCCATGGCCTGCAGATTGCAGTAGTGGTGGCGGCGCTCGAACACCTTCTGCTCCTGTGCCTCATAGATCTTGGAACGGGCGATCGCCTCGTCGAAATCGACGAGGTGGCCGTCGAACTCCGGACCGTCGACGCAGGTGAACTTCATCTTGCCGTCCACGGTCAGGCGGCAGCCGCCGCACATGCCGGAGCCGTCGATCATGATGCAGTTCATATCGACCATCGTGGCCACGCCGTATTCCTTCGTGATCTGGCAGACGAACTTCATCATCGGCAGCGGGCCGATGCAGATGCAGTGATCGTACTGCTGGCCCTCGGCCTTGGCCTTCTCGAGCAGCTCCTTGAGCTTGACGGTCGTGAAGCCCTTCTCGCCGTAGGTGCCGTCGTCGGTCATCATGTACAGATGATCGCAGCAGGCGCGCATCTCGTCCTCGAGCACGACGATGCCCTTGGTGCGGAAGCCCGCGATGATGTCGACATCGCAGCCGAGGCGGTGCGCCTCTTTGGCCTGCGGCCACGCGATGGCGCAGCCGGAGCCGCCGCCGACGACCACGACCTTGTGCATGTTGTCAAACTCGGCGGGGTTGCCGAGCGGGCCAACGACATCGGCCACATAGTCGCCGGCCTTCTTGCTGGCGAGCAGGGCCGTCGTGCTGCCGACGCGCTGCATGATGACCGACACGGTGCCGGCCTCACGATCATAGGAAGAGATCGTGATGGGCATGCGCTCGCCGAACTCGTCGACGCGGAACATCAGGAACTGACCCGGCTGTGCTTTGCGGGCGACGAGCGGGGCCTCGAACGTGACGCGGAACATATTGTCAGATAATCTTTCGTTATTGACGATTTTGAACATGAAAATCACCTCAAGGCACTATTATAGCGGAATTGCATATTTTCCACAAGGGAGAAACGAAAAATCTAAATTTTAACATAGGAAATGCCCAAAAACTGTCGCTTTGCACAAAAAATGCGGAGCTTTTTTCAACAAAAGTACCGTGGGGTGCAGGGCCGTTATGCAAAAGCGCGCCAAAATGCCAAAACTGTGCCGGTGCAAAAAGGGGAAAAGCACAAGAAAAAGCGAGAAAAAGGAAGCCGCCTGCCCCGCGCGGGGGCAGGCGGCGGTGTGCGGTTTTGGCGGATGCGGGCGCGGCGGGACTGCGCGCAGGTGCGCGCTCAGCGCTCGGAGCTCGTGGCGGCGCTGGTGCTGCCGGTCCACTGCCAGTTGGCGATCTCGGGCAGGTCCACGCCGTGCGCGGCGATGTACTGCCGGTGCTCGACGAGCTTGTCGCGCATCTGCTGCACGGCGTAGGCGCCGCGGTTGCCGAGCTGGGGCAGGCGCTTGATGACGTCGATGACGAGGTGGAAGCGGTCGAGCTCATTGAGCACGCGCATGTCAAACGGCGTCGTGATCGTGCCCTCCTCGACGTAGCCGCAGACGAACATGTTCTGGTTGTGGCGGGTGTACGTCAGCTCGTGGATGAGCTTCGGGTAGCCGTGGAAGGCGAAGATGACGGGCTTGTCCTTCGTGAAGATGAGGTCGTAGTCCTCGTCCGTGAGGCCGTGCGGGTGGTCGGAATGCGGCTGCAGCTTCATCAGGTCGACAACGTTCACGACGCGCACGCGCACCTCCGGCAGCTTCTCGCGCAGGATGGTCACGGCGGCGAGCGTCTCGAGCGTCGGCGTGTCGCCGCAGCAGGCCATGACGACGTCGGGCTCCGCGCCCTGGTCGCTGCTGGCCCACTCCCAGATGCTCACGCCCTGCGTGCAGTGACGCACGGCCTGCTCCATGGTCAGCCACTGCGGCCGCGGATGCTTGGAAGCCACGATGACGTTGATATAGTTCCGGCTGCGGATGCAGTGGTCAAAGCAGCTGAGCAGGCAGTTTGCGTCCGGCGGCAGATAGATGCGCACGACGTCGGCCTTTTTATTCGACACGTGGTCGAGGAAGCCCGGGTCCTGGTGCGTGAAGCCGTTGTGATCCTGCTGCCACACGTTCGAGGCGAGCACATAGTTGAGCGAGGCGATGTCCTGCCGCCAGGGCAGCTGGTTGCAGACTTTCAGCCACTTAGCGTGCTGCGCGACCATGGAGTCCACGATGCGGATGAAGGCCTCGTAGCTGTTGAAAAAGCCGTGGCGGCCGGTGAGCAGGTAGCCCTCGAGCCAGCCCTCGCACATGTGCTCCGAGAGCATGGAGTCCATGACGCGGCCGTCCGGGTCGAGGAACTCGTCGTTGTCCGTCGCCTCGGCGACCCAGCGGCGGCCCGTGACCTCGAACACCGGGCTCAGGCGGTTGGAGGCCGTCTCGTCGGGGGCGAAGATGCGGAAGTTGCGCGCGTCCATGTTCTCGCGCATGATGTCGCGCACGAACGCGCCGAGCACGGTCATGTCCTGCGCCTCGACGGCGCCGGGCGCTGGCACGGGCTGCTCATACGTGCGGAAGTCCGGCATGCGCAGCTCGCGCAGCAGCAGCCCGCCGTTGGCGTGGGGGTTCGCGCCCATGCGGCGCTGCCCCTTCGGCGCGAGGGCCTGCAGCTCGGGGATGAGCGTGCCGTTGTCGTCAAAGAGCTCCTCGGGGTGGTAGCTGCGCAGCCACTCCTCGAGCTGTACGAGGTGCTCGGGCTTGTCCATCGCGATCGGCACCTGGTGCGCGCGGAACGAACCCTCCACCTGCTTGCCGTCCACTTCCTTGGGGCCGGTCCAGCCCTTCGGCGCGCGGAACACGATCATCGGCCAGTAGGGGCGCGTGGTGTCGTGCGCGGTGCGCGCGTGCTGCTGGATGGCGTGGATCTCCTCGATGGCCCAGTCCATCGTCTCGGCCATTTTGGCGTGCATCTCGGTGGGGTCGTCGCCCTCGACGAAGCGCGGCTCCCACCCGCAGCCGCGGAAGAACATCTCGAGCTCCTCGTGGCTGATGCGGGAAAAGAGCGTGGGGTTGGCGATCTTGAAGCCGTTGAGGTGCAAAATCGGCAGCACCGCGCCGTCCGTGATGGGGTTGACGAACTTGTTGCCGTGCCACGCGGTGGCGAGCGGGCCGGTCTCGGCCTCGCCGTCGCCGACGACGCAGGCGGCGATCAGATCGGGGTTATCCATCACGGCGCCGAAGGCGTGCGCGAGCGAGTAGCCCAGCTCGCCGCCCTCGTGGATGGAGCCCGGCGTCTCGGGCGCGACATGGCTCGGGATGCCGCCGGGGAACGAAAACTGCTTGAACAGGCGCTGCATGCCGGCCGCGTCGCGCGTGATGTTCGGGTACACGTCGGTGTACGAGCCGTCGAGATAGTCCTGCGCGACCATGGCGTTGCCGCCGTGGCCGGGGCCGGAGAGATAGATCATGTCGAGGTCATACTCGTTGATGACGCGGTTGAGGTGCGTGTAGATGAAGTTCTGGCCGGGCACGGTGCCCCAGTGGCCGACGATCTTCTTCTTGATGTCGCGCTCGGTCAGCCGCCGGCGCAGCAGCGGGTCGTCGAGCAGGTAGAGCTGGCAGGCGGACAGATAGTTCGCCGCGCGCCACCAGGCGTCCATCTTGGCCAGCAGCTCCGGCGTGGGTGCAAACGCTTCGTTTTTCATCGTGGAAACCTCCTTATAGATATTAGGATGTGCCGTTCGGCACAGGTCATGCCTCGTTTTGCAGCGCAGTGAGCACGCTCTCTGCGCAGCGCAGCCCGTCCACGGCGGCGCTTGTGATGCCGCCGGCGTAGCCCGCGCCCTCGCCGCAGGGGTAGAGCCCGGGCACACCGGTGCTGCACCGGTCGGGCCCGCGCACGATGCGCACGGGGCTGCTCGAGCGGGTCTCGGGCGCTGTGAGCACGGCGTCCGGGTCGTCAAAGCCGCGCAGCTTTTTTCCGAAAGCGGGCAGCGCCTGCGCGAGCGTGTCCGTGATGCGCTTGGGCAGCACGTCGTGCAGGTCGCACCACGTCACGCCGGGGCGGTACGTCGGCTGCACGCGGCCGGGGCTGGTGCTCGCGCGCCCGGCGAGAAAGTCGCCCGCCAGCTGCGCCGGGGCGTGGTAGTTGCCGCCGCCGCATCGGAAGGCGCGCTGCTCGATACTGCGCTGCCAGTACATGCCGCCGAGGGTGCGCTTGTCCGGAAAGTCCTCCGGCCGCAGCGTCACGAGCACGGCGGCGTTGGCGTTTTCCCCGTCGCGGCGGGAATTGCTCATGCCGTTGGTGCACACGCCACCCGCCTCCGACGCGGCGGCGAATACCTCGCCGCCCGGGCACATGCAGAACGTGTACGCGCTCGACCCGTCCGGCAGGTGGCAGGAGAGGGAATAGTCCGCTGCCGGCAGACGCTCCGCCGCCGCGCCGTACTGCGCGGCATTGATGTCTTTTTGCCGGTGCTCGATGCGCACGCCCATGCTGAACGGCTTCGGCTCCATCGGCACGCCCTGCGCGTGCAGCATTTCAAACGTGTCGCGCGCGCTGTGGCCGATCGCGAGAATGACCTGCCGCGCCGGGAGCGTGTAGCCGCCGGCCGGCCCAGCCACGGTCAGCGCTGCGATGTGTCCATCCTCCGTGGACAGCCCCGTCACGCGGTGGCCGAAGCGCACCTCGCCGCCGCGGTCGATGATCTCGCGCCGGAGATTCTGCACGACCTCGACGAGCACGTCCGTGCCGATGTGGGGCTTGGCGTCGTAGGTGATGTGCTCCGGCGCGCCGTGCGCCGCGAACTCCGCGAGCACGAAGCCGATGCGCGCGTCGTGCGTGCCGGTGTTGAGCTTGCCGTCGGAGAACGTGCCCGCGCCGCCCTCGCCGAACTGCACGTTGCACTCCGGGTCGAACGGCCCGCCCGCGCGAAACGCCGCGATCTGCGCACTGCGCGTCTGCGCGTCCGGCCCGCGCTCAAGCACGATGGGCCGTGCGCCCGCGCGCGCGAGCAGCAGCGCCGCGAACATCCCCGCCGGGCCGAAGCCCACGATCACGGGGCGCGTCTGCGGCGGCGCGATGTGCGGGATGGGGTAGGTCTTGTCCTGCACGATGGCGGCGCCGCGGCAGCGGCGGACGAGCTTCCGTTCGTCCCCGCGCACGGTCACGCCCACGGTGTAAACATAGTGAATGTCGTCTTTTCGGCGCGCGTCGAGCGACTTTTTGCGGATGCGCAGGGCGGTGATGTCCTGCGGCGGCACGTTCAGCGCCCCAGCGGCCAGATGGAGCAGCCGCGCCTCGTCCGCGCCGGGGGCGAGCTTCAGGTTCGAAATTGCGATCATCGGCACGCCCTCCCGGCCGCGCGGCCGCTGACCCACGCCCACTGCAGGTTGTAGCCGCCGCAGTCGCCGTCGATGTCCAGCACCTCGCCGCAGGCGTACAGCCCCGGCACGAGAAGGCTCTCCATGGTCGCGGGGTCAAATTCGTCCGTGCGCATGCCGCCGGCCGTGACCTGCGCGCTCTCGAAGCCCTCCGTGCCGCGCACCGGCAGCGCGAAGCCCTTCGCCGCGCGCACGAGCGCCTTGAGCTCGCTGTCCGTCACGTCGCCGAGCGGCCGCCCGCCGGGGACGGCGGCATAGCGCAGCAGCATCTTGCCCACGCGGTTGTGCACCGTGCCGGTCAGCACCTCCTCGCAGGGGAGGTCGGGCGCGGCCGCCCGCCGCGCCTGCAAAAACGCGAGGCAGTCCGGCGCGCTGTGTTCGCGCAGCAGGTCGAGCGTCACGGTCTGGCCCTCGCCGCCGCAGCTTGCCGCGCGGGAAATCTCAAAGATCGCCGGGCCGGACACGCCCTTTTCCGTGAACTGCACCTCGCCCGCGCTGCGCGCGAGGACGTCCCGGCCGCGCGTGAGCGTCACGCGCGCGTCGGCGCGCACGCCCTTGAGCGCGCGGGGATAAGTGGGGTCGGTCGTCAGCTGCACGAGCGCGGGGTGCAGCGCCGTGCGCCGGTGGCCGAGACTTTGCAGCAGGGCGTACCCGTCGCGCACGCCGCCGGCCTTCGCCCCGGCCGCGCCGCCGCACGCGATGATGACGCGGTCGGCGGGGATGGTCTCATGCTCCGTCTCGATGACGAAGCCGCGCCCCTGCCGGCGCACGGCCGTCACGGCCTCGCCTGCGCGCAGGGTGATGTTCGGCCGCGCGAGCGCGAAGCGCAGCACGTCCACGACGCTGTTGGCTGCGTTCGAGAGCGGGTATACGCGCCCGCCCGGCTCCGTCACGGTCATGAGCCCGTGCGCGGCGAACCAGTCGAGCGCCGCCTCGGGCGGGAAGGCCGTGAGCGCCGGCGCGGCAAAGTCCGGCTGCGCGCCGTGGTAGTTTTCGGGCGCGGCGCCGGTGTTCGTCAGGTTGCAGCGGCCGTTGCCGGTCACGGCGAGCTTGCGCCCCACGCGCGCCTGCCGCTCGAAGAGCAGGATCTCATTTTCCGGTTGCTCGGCGGCGGTCAGCGCGGCCATCATGCCGGACGCGCCCGCGCCGATGACTGCGATCGTCATGGCGATGCTCCGTTTCTATCGTTTTTCTTTCCTCATTAAACCACACTTTGCCCGCAAATACAAGAAAACGGAGGAAGTCCCTGACGTCACGCACACAGGCGATCGTCTTTGCGCTTCCGCTCGACCGGGACTGCCTCTGCCAAAGCCTTCCCCTGGAGGGGAAGGCTTAGAAAGTGCGCAGCAATTCCGGTGGTGCGCCGTGTGCCCGTCCCGCACCCCCGGCTCTCTTGTGGAAAGGGAGCTGTCAGCCGTCAGGCTGACTGAGGGATTGACATGTCCAAATTCGCACCGCAGCCGGTATCTGCAACCCCTCCGGCAAAAATCAGAGATTTTGCCACCTCCCCTTACACAGGGGAGGCATCGCCAGAGGCGATGGCTGTATCGCATACGAGGCGGGCTTTTCCCCTCGGGCACTTTGGGATGGGCTGCCCCCCCGCAGGTAAAAAAACAGCGGCAGCCATTGGCTGCCGCCGCTTTTCCGGGCGTGTGGTCACTTCTTCGGCACGTCGCACTCGGGCATCAGCTCGTCGCTCATGACGGCCAGCACGTGCTCAAACGTTGCCAGCTCCTCGGCCGTGAACCGCTCCTGGATGCGCGCCATCACCGTGTCGATGTAGCTCTGCATGAGGCCGTTGTAGCAGTAGAACTTGTCCGACAGCTTCAGGTGGTATTCCCGCCGGTCGGTGTCGGAGTTCTCCTTGACGATGTACCCCTTGCGGATGAGGCTGTTGACCTTATAGGTCGCGTTGGACTGCGAGATGCCGAGAAAATCCGCGAACTGACCGATGGTCGGCGCGTCGAGCTCGTGGATGACCTCGACGGAGAACGCCTCCATCGCGCTCAGCGAGCCCTCGCGCTCGCGCACCTGCGAAAACAGGCGGCGGAAAAATTGCAGCTTGAACTTCTCGTACACGCTCTGAAAATTCTGCTCCAGCATCGGAAGCTCCCCCCTTACTTCTTCGATTTGCATACATTTTCCTATCTTTTTTACACCAAAGCACCGGAAAAGTAAAGAGCCGGACACGGGAATTTCTCCGCGTCCGGCAAAATTGAGCAGAATTTGACGTCTTACGGCGCTTTCGGGCCGTCGTCTGGCCTGGACCCGGTGTCGTCCTCGCCGATGACCTCGCCGGTCGTCTCGACGGCGGTGGCGTCGTCCACGAAGTTGTGCACGGCGTTTTTCACGTCCTTGACAAACACGGCGGCATACACGACGGTGCACAGGTTCTGCACGCCGTCGACGATGAGCGATACGCCCATCATGATCGTGAGCACCTGCTTGCCGTCAAAGGGGTTAAAGACTAGCAGGATGCCGAGCACCAGGCACACGACCGTGCACACGAGCGTGACCCACCACGAGTGCGCGCCCATGCGCCGCGAATCGACGGCGACCTGCAGCTTGAACACGCTGTCGACGAGCACAAGCAGACCGATCATGACCGAGAGAATGTCCGTCAGCGCCGAGGCGCGCCAGAGCATGAGCACGCCGAGGATGATGCAGAACAGGCCGACTGCAAAATCGAACCGGATGGCTACGCCCTCGACCTCGCGAATGAAATAGAGCACGATCTTCATCACGCCGAACACAGCCATGGCAGCGCCGAGAATGCGGCAGATCATGATGAGGGATGTCTCGGGGTTCACAACGAGATAGATGCCGAGGAGCAAAAACATCGCGCTGAGCACGACGTAGCTCCACTTGATGCGCTTGAAAACTTTCATGGGATCTCCTCCTTACAGGCCGAGCGGCTCGTCGATGAGCACGACCTCGACCTTCGCCATGTCGAACATCTGCCCCCAGAGCACGAGCAGCGCGTTGCAGCCGCGGCTCTTGCTGCGGCAGTCGAGGCAGCGGCCGGCCGTGTGGCACGGCTGGTCGCCGTCAAAGCGCTGCATGTTCTGCACGGCGGCCGTGTTGCGCGCGCGGGAGAGCGCGCTGTCGAAGTCCGGGCAGATCTTGTTTGTGCCCGCAACGATGTACACCGTCTTGCCGATACCGTAGACCATGGCGGCGAGGCGGTTGCCGCGGCCGTCGATGTTGAGGATCTGGCCGTCTTCCGTAATGGCGTTGGCGCTGCTGAGGTACACGGGCGCGGTCAGCGCGTGGCCGAGCGTGTCAAAGCCCGGCGTGCGCCAGTGCCACCAGACGGTGTTGTGTCTGGTGAGCCGGTCATACAGGCCGATCTGGTCGATGGTTTTGCTGCCGCCGATGCCGACGGTGGTGCCGTCGATCGCGCCGTCGAGATAGTCCGCCGCCTCGCGCCCGGTGGCGAAGTGCCGCACGGCGAAGCCGCGGCCGGTCAGCGCGCGGATGGTTTTTTCGATGTCCATGGGACATGCCTCCATATATCATATTGTGCCCTTATCCTACCATCGTCATCCGCCGCTGTCAATTTCCTTTGCGGTTGAATCCGGCGGCGCGCTTTGCTATAATGGCGGCAGACAGACACAGAGGGGAGAGATCATACATGCAGCTGCTTTATGCGCTGGCAAAGCTGCGCACGCCGTGGCTTGACACGGTGCTCGGCGCAATCACCAATTGCGGCGGCGAGATCGTGTTCATGGCCGTCGCCATCATCGTGTTCTGGTGCGTGAGCAAATCCTGCGGGTACTATATGCTCACAGTCGGCTTCGTCGGCACGATCGTCAACCAGTTTCTCAAGCTGGTGTTCCGCATCCCGCGCCCGTGGGTGAAGGACCCGGATTTCCGCATCGTCGAGAGCGCCCGGGCCGAGGCCACCGGCTACTCGTTCCCGAGCGGACACACGCAGAATGTCTTCGCCTCCTTCGGCTGCCTCGGCCGCTGGACGCGGCGGACGTGGCTGCGCGTGGTCTGCGCCGTCGTGATCGTGCTCACGGCGTTTTCGCGCATGTACCTCGGCGTGCACACACCGCTGGATGTCGGCGTGTCGTTCGGCATCGGGCTCGTGCTGGTGTTTGCGCTCTACCCGCTCTTTCGCAACATTGACAGCCACCCGGACCGGCTCTACTGGCTCTTCGGTGCCATGGCCGTGCTGGGCCTTGCGTATCTGTTCTTTGCCGAGTTCTGGCCGTTTCCCGCGGACGTGGACGCCGCCAACCTCGCCTCCGGCCGCAAGAACGCCTACACGCTGCTCGGTGCGGTGCTGGGCATGACATTTTCCTACTGGCTCGACCGACGGTATGTGCACTTTGACGTGCGCGCCGTCTGGTGGGCGCAGGTGCTCAAGGCCGTGCTGGGCCTCGCCATCACGATCGGCCTGCGCGCCGTGCTCAAGGCGCCGCTGCTCGCGCTGTGCGGCGGGCACAACATCGCCAACCTCATCCGCTATGCGCTCATGGTCGTCTTTGCCGCCGGCATCTGGCCGATGACCTTCCGCTGGTTCGGCCGCCTCGGGCGGAACAAACCCGCGCCCGGCGCGTCAGATTGAATTGACTTGACGGCATAAGTGTGTTACTATTTATCTTATGAAGTTATGTAAACATGCCAACACGGACATAAAGAGGTGCGTATCACATGGACAAACACGCATTGGATCCCGCCTGCCTGCTCGGTGACCGGCTGCAGACAGTATCGCGCGAGGAGCTGACCCGGATGGCCGAGGCGCTATGCCGCATCCTGGCGGAGCGCGGGACATATCACGGCGGCATCCGCCCGGACAACATCAGCCGCGCCGCAGACGGCACAGTCGGTCTCGGTGCGCCCGCCCGCACGGACACGAAGGACTGGACGACCGAGGAGCTGGAATTCATGGCGCCCGAGGTCTTCTGGAGCGGCACGCGCGACGCCTCGGCCGATGTGTATTCGATCGGCCTGCTGCTGTATGCGGGCGTGTCGGGCGGCCGTCTGCCGTTTTACCCGGACGACCGGGCCGCGCAGCCCGAGGATCAGGCCGCCGCGCTGCGCCGCCGCATGAACGGCGAGCCGCTGCCCCCGGCGCGCAAGGCCGGCCGCGGCCTGAAAGAGATCATCGCGCGCGCCACGCAGTGCAAGCCGGAAGACCGCTACGCCGCGCCGGCGGAGCTGTGCGCCGCGCTCGAGCAGTACGACGCCGAGCAGCGCCGCAGCGTGCCGACCGCGCAGGAGATGTTCAATAAGCCGGAGCAGGAGCTCAGCGACGTTGAGCGCATGATGCTCGCCATCCTCACCGAGGAGGCCGCCGCGCCGGAGCCGGAGCCGGAGACCCCGGCGGAGGAACCTGCCGCCGAGGAGGCCCCGGCCGAGGAAGCTGCCGTTGAGGAGCCTGCGGCCGAGGAAGTCCCGGCAGCGCCCGAGACCGCGCCCGCCGCCGAACCGGCAGCGGAAGCCGCGCCGGAGCCGGAGGCCGAATCTGCGCCGGAACCCGAGCCGGAGCCGGAGGCCGAATCTGCGCCCGAACCGGAAGCCAAACCGCAGCCCGCGCCGGAGCAAAAGCCCGCGCGGCCGCTGCCGAATAAATTCCGCCCCGAAAAGCAGCCCGCCCGGCCGGAGACCCCGGCCCGGCCGCAGCCGGAGCGCAAGCGCCCCGCCCCGGCGAAAAAGCCGGAGGCCTACCGTCCCGCCCCGAAAAAGCGCGAGCCTGCCGAGCGGCGCCAGTCGCACAAGGCGGCCGTGCTGCTGACCGTGCTTATCATCTGCGCGGCCGTGCTGGCCGTGCTGCTGCTGCGCTCGCTCGGCGTGTTCGGCACGCCCACCACGGCGGAGACCACCCCGACGCCGACCGTCTCCGTTGCCACACCAGCGCCGACCGAGACGCCCACGCCCACCCCGACGCCGAAGCCGGAGCCGACGTATGAAGTCGTCACGGCGGACGTCTCCTGGGCGGACGCTGAAGCGGCGGCCGAGGCCAAGGGCGGCCACCTCGTCGTGATCGACAGTGCCGAGAAGTGGACGCGCGTCGCCCAGCTGGCCGACGAGTCCGGCCTGACTTATGTCTGGATCGGCCTGCACCGCGTCGACAGCAAGCTCGCCTGGGTCAGGGATAACGTGGACCCGGTCTACAACTGGGCGTCCGGCGAGCCGTCCGTGCACGATACCAACGGCGCCGCCGAGGACTATGTGCTCATCACGCGCACGGCCGACGGCTGGTATTATAACGACTGCATCGGCGATCCCGCCGGCCGCTACCCGCAGTTCTACAGCGGCAAGATCGGCTATATCATCGAGATCGACCCGTAAAAACGCAAAAGCTCCCCGGCCATCCGGCCGGGGAGCGATTTTTTTGTGCAGCGTTCAGGTCTGCCAGTCGGTGACCGGCTTTCCGTCGCTGTCGGTGAATGTGCCGCAGGCGATCATGATCAGGTCGACCAGCGCGCCGATGCCGAAGCAGCCGGCCGTGAGCAGCCAGAGCACGCCCGTGCCGATCTTGCCGACGTAGAAGCGGTGGATGCCGAGCCCGCCGACGAAGATGCACAGCAGCAGCGTGATCAGGCGCGATTTCGGGCTGGCGTTCGGGTCGACGGTCCTCGTCGGTGCCACGGCACATCCGCACTTCGGGCAGACAACGGCCTCATCGACCAGCTGCGCACCGCACTGAGAGCAGTATTTCATGGGTTTCCCCCCTCCTTCGCCGCTGCAGCAGCGGCCGCGATACTTGTCACATGGCGGCGATACCTGTCACATGACGAAGTCAGTGTAACACCCCGCCGGGGGTTTGTCAATTCCGGCACGATCGCTTTGGGCGAAAATTCGCCGCCTTCGGGTAAAAAACCGCCCCGGGAGCACATGCTCCCGGGGCGATGGCGGTTTGGGGGAAAATTACTCGCCGAAGTAGCGCTTGAGCAGACCCTCAAAGGCCTTGCCGTGGCGGGCCTCGTCACGTGCCATCTCGTGCACGGTGTCGTGGATCGCGTCGAGATTGTACTGCTTGGCCAGCTTTGCGAGCTCGAACTTGCCGGCGGTCGCGCCGTTCTCGGCGTCGACACGCATCTCGAGGTTCTTCTTGGTGCTGTCGGTGATGACCTCACCGAGGAGCTCGGCAAACTTCGCAGCGTGCTCGGCCTCCTCATGCGCGGCCTTCTCCCAGTACAGGCCGATCTCCGGATAGCCCTCGCGGTGCGCCACGCGCGCCATGGCCAGGTACATACCGACCTCGGAGCACTCGCCCTCGAAGTTGGCTCTCAGACCGTCGATGATCTCCTTCTGCACGTCGGCCGGAACATCGGAACCGAACGCCTTGCCCACGCCGACGACATGCTCAGCCGCCCAGGACTTCTCAGCCTTCTGCTCGATGAACTTGGAGCCGTCCACATGGCACACCGGGCACTCGACCGGCGGCTGCTCGCCTTCGTAAACGTAACCACAGACACTGCAAACCCATTTTTTCATAGTCAGATTCCTCCTGATGTTTTTTTGATTTCGATTGTTGGTTGTTTTATTCGGAAGCGGATCCCTTGTCCGCTTGCTGACAAGTCTTGCACAGTCCCGTGAACGTGATGCTGCACCCGAGCACCTTTGCGTCCGTCGCGCTCTGGGCGAGGGCACACAGCTGCGCCTCCGGCTCGCCGGGCAGCGGCACGTCGATGACCCGGCCGCACTGCACACAGTGCAGGTGCGCGTGGGGCTCTGTGCGGGCGTCGAACCGCTCCTGCCCACGGAACACGCCGACGCTCATCGCGTCGCCCTCTTCGGCGAAGAGGCTCAGGTTCCGGTACACCGTGCCGAGGCTCAGGTCGGGGTAGTCCGGCTTGAGCTGCTGGTAGAGCTCCTGCGCGGTGGGGTGGGCGGTCGTCGCTGCGAGGGCTTCGAGGATGACCTGCCGCTTTTTGCTGTTTTTGCGTGTGGGCATCGAAGCACCTCCTTGCAAATCAGTAACAAGAATAATTACTGATATGAAGATACCACAGGAAACCGCATTTGTAAAGCCCTTTTTGCGAATGATTCTCAAAATTGTGCATTCTGCTGTGTTTTCTGCGCTGCGTTTTGGCGTTTGTGCGCAATTTGTGCGCGGTGCGGCGCGGGAGATGCGCAAAAAGGCGGCCGCGCGGGCACCGCGCGGCCGGAGCGGGGGAAAACTTGCGCATAAGCGCAGCGGGAGAGCCCGAGGGGGCAAGGCTCGCCTCGGATGGAATCCTGCATCGCCTTCCGGCGATGCGAGGAAGGTGGCGCGGCGCTCTGCGCCGCGACGGAGGGGCTGCAGATACCGGCTGCTGTGCAAGGTTGATCGTATCAATCCCTCAGTCAGCCTCACGGCTGACAGCTCCCTTTACACAAGGGAGCCAAAGGGTGCGTGCTGGACACGTGCTGGCTGCACTACCTCACCGCCGGCAGACGTTGGCCGTGATGCCGCACAGCGCCTGCGCGCACTCCATGTCCCACTTGCCCGAGCGGGCGATGTCGTCAATCGAGAGAATGCCCGCGAGCTTGCCGCCCTCGGTCACGGGCAGGCGGCGCACCTGTGCTGCGCGCATGATCTCCATCGCGCGGCGGATGTCCGCGCCCGCTTCAACCGTCACGGGATCGCGCGACATGATGCTGCCCACGGTCACGGCGCCCGGGTCGCCCCCGGACGAGACGCAGCGCACCACGATGTCGCGGTCGGTGAGCATCCCGGCGAGCGTGCCGTCGTCCTCGCACACGGGCAGTGCGCCGATGCCGCGCATGCGCATCAGCCGCGCGGCGGCAACGACCGGCTCGTCCGGATGCGTCACGGCGGCAGCGCCCGTCATGTAATTGCGGACCTGCATGAAACCACCCCCTTTGGCCGGAAGCTCCGTCTGCGGAGATTCTCGCCCGCCGGGGGCGGTTTTATACCTATTAATAATATGTCGTACCGCGTCGGACCCGGTCACTGCACGAGCCGGGCGAGCGCCGGCCCCGCGCTCTCGCCGAACAGGCGCACGGCGCGCGTGGCCTCCTGCAGCGTGTTGCCGCTGCTGCCGACCTCGATGATGAGCGACCCGCGCGTGAGGTGTTGGTTGTAGCGCTCGTTGACGAGCGTGATCGGCCGCATGAGCGTCGGGTGCGCGGCGTTCACCGCGTCCTGCAGGTACACCGCCAGGCGCAGATTCTCCTCCCAGTACGGGTGGTAGAGGCCCGAGGCGTTCGTGCCCACGAGCAGCATCACCTGCGAGCACGCGGCGTCGGGCAGCTCGGCCACGGTCTTGTAGACCACGCTGTCCGAGCACAGCGCGTCGCGGTGCAGGTCGATGACGATGCGCAGACTTGGGTACTGGTTCAGGTATTCCTGCACGGCCGCGCCCGAGCGGTTATACGAGCCCGTGTAGCTTGGGTAGTCGTAGATCGTCCGGTCGTGCAGCACCTGCAGCCCGGCGGCGGTGAGCGTGTCGGCCAGCACGTCGCCCACGTGCACGATATTATAATTGGTGTCCTCCGTGCGGCACGTGTCGCTCGCGGGGTAAAGGTCGCGCCCCGCAGGGGTGAAGGCCTCGCTCGCGTGCGTGTGCATGATGAGGATCTGCGGCTCGCCTGCCGGCAGCGTCACGGCCGGGCCCTGCTGCAGCAGCGCGGCCGCGTCCACCGCGATGTCCGTCTCGTTCTTGATGCTCAGCCCGCCCGCAATGCTCGTCGCCACGATCGGCAGCCCGTCGGCCGTCGTGGTCGGGGCGTCCTCGGCGGTGTCATCGTCCGTAGTGGGGGCGGGTGTCGCGTCCGGTGCGGGCGTGGACGCGCTGAGCGCCGCCGCTGCCTCCGGCGTGGGGGACGCGTCCACCGGCGGTGCCCCCAGCTCCATGCGCACCGATGCTGCCAGCAGCTGCTCCGGGTCGAGCCAGAGCCGCAGCCTGTCCGCGAGCGGCGCACCGCCCGCCGCGGCCGATGCGATCTGCAGGCCGAATACCGTCAGCCCTACACAGGCCAGTTTTTGCCGCAGCGTCATATCTGCTCACCTCCGATTGCATTCTCCACAATATATATGGTTTCGGGGGTGGAATTATGTCACCGCATCTGCTATACTAAGGGCAAAAAAATTTTGAAGGAGGCGTCGTCATGACGATCACATACCGGCCGAAGGGTGTCTGCTCGCGCCTGATGCGGGTGGAGGTGGAAGACGGAATTATCCGCCAGGTTGAGGTGCAAGGGGGGTGCAGCGGCAATCTGCAGGGCATTTCGCGGCTCCTGGTGGGGATGCCGGTGCAGCAGGCCATCGAGCGCATGGAGGGCGTGCGCTGCGGCGGCAAGCCGACCTCCTGCCCGGACCAGCTCGCCAAGGCGCTGCGTCAGGCGCTGTGAGGCGAAAAAAGATTAACATAATTCTTTCAAATAATAAAAATAGTTGACATAATGCAAGTTTGCAAGAATTTTTTGCGAACTTGCATCTTTTTATTTTCGTCACTTTGCGTCGAATCGTCGGGCTTAGTCAAAGTAGACAACACAATTTCTTGCGTAGAATAACGTCGCATAACGCTATATCTTGTTGTTTACGCAATTTTTTGTGGATATTATTCAGAACTTAAAAACATGCTTTGTGCATTTTGCCGATTGCGTGCGGTTTGAAAAATGAATATAATTATCCATAACGGGGCGCGTGGATGGAAATCCGCATGCCCTGTGATGAATCAGCAAAGGAGGCTGCACGTCATGAATCGAACGAAGAAAGCGAGCCTGTCCGTGAAGTCGGGCCTGTCGCTGATGTGCATCGTCTGCCTGCTTTGCGGCTTATTGTGCGGATTTTTCTGGCTCGCCGGTGAAAACTCGGCGCTGGCCGCCGGGCCGGACGGCAGCGCGCTGGCGGCAAAGGCGGTCGTGAGCGGGGATGCGTCCCTGGCCGCGCCCGAGCGCGACGAGAAGCTCGCGGTGCAGGCCGCCGCGCAGGCGACCTCGCCGGTCGTGCGCACGGTCGCCGTCGGCATGGACGCCGGCGACTACACCGAGACCGTCACCTGCGACTACACGCCCGTGTACGTGGACGACCGCTTCGGCGGCTACTGCTACGTGCTCGGCGATGCGGTCTGGCTCCCGGCGGATGCGTTCGCCGAGATGCTCGGCCTCGAGAGCGACACGGTCACCGACGGGGACACCGAGACCGTCACGGTCGACGGTGCGGACATCACGGCGACCTACGGCGCGACGTACTACACGGCCAACGGCCGCTGCTTCTACGCGCCCGACGGCGTGTATGCCCTCGACGGGGAAGTGGTGCTGCCGCTGGCGGATCTGGAGAAGATCTTCGGCGTCACGGCCGCGTTCAGCGCGGACAATACCAGCCTGCGTGTCGATGCGTCGGAGCAGGCGCTGCTCGAGAGCGGCGAGAGCTATTACGGCGCGCGCGATGTCTACTGGCTCAGCCACATCATCAATGCCGAGGCCGGAAACCAGCCCATGGACGGGCAGATCGCGGTCGGCAATGTCGTGCTCAACCGCGTGGCGGACGAGCGGTTTCCCAACAGCGTCAAGGAGGTCGTGTTCGACCGGCGTGGCGGTGTGGCGCAGTTTTCGCCCACGGCCGACGGGCGCATCAGCCTCACGCCGGACGAGGATGCCGAGCTCGCGGCGAAGCTCGCCTTCGAGGGGTATGACCCGGTGGGCGAGAGCCTGTATTTCATCAATCCCTCGGCCTGCAACGCCTCGTGGTTCAACAGCCGCCTGACCTACACGGCCACGATCGGCGACCACGTCTTTTACGCATAATAGCTGCACAGACAGCACAGCCGCCCGCACGGAGACCCGTGCGGGCGGTTTAAGACTGTCGAAAAACCCGGAGGGTTTTCCGACAAAGGGGTTGCAGTCTGCTGCGCGCAGAATTTGTGTGCCTGTGGCGCACAAATTCCACACTTGCAGCCTGAGCAGTATTTTCTCTCACGCACATGTCGCGAGAGAAAATGATTTCACTTTTTTGCCGCCTGCGGGCGGCAAACTCTGCGAGGCTTTTTTTGACACGCTGCAGCCGCCCGCACGGAGACCCGTGCGGGCGGCTTTTCGTGGCTGCCGGTGATCGTAGGCTTTGCCCCATTGCCCGCCCGGGGCTGGACGCGCGGGGGAGAATGTGATAAGATGGCCGCAACCAATCATTTTCGGAGGCAAGCATGGACGAACTTCTGCGCGCGGGCTTTGCCGCGCTGGGTCTGCCGCTCGATGCGGCGGCGCTGGCCCGTTTTCAGACATACTACACGCTGCTCGACGAACGCAGCAAGGTCATGAACCTGACGGCCATCCACGGCGAGACGGACGTGGCACAGCTGCACTTTCTCGACTCGGCCGCCCTGCTGACGGTCGCGCCGCTTGCCGGCAAGTCGGTCATCGACGTCGGCACCGGCGCGGGTTTTCCAGGCCTGCCGCTGAAGATCGCGCAGCCGGACATTTCGCTCACGCTGCTCGACAGTCTCGATAAGCGTGTGCGCTTTCTTGGCGATGTCTGCGCCGCCACCGGTCTCACGGATGTGACGTGCCTGCATGCGCGCGCCGAGGAGGCGCCGGAGCTGCGCGGGCAGTTCGACGCGGCGGTCTCGCGCGCGGTCGCGCGGCTGTACCTGCTGTGCGAGCTGTGCCTGCCGTTCGTGCGCACGGGCGGGGTGTTCCTCGCCATGAAGGGGCCGGACTGCACCGAGGAGCTCGACGAGGCGCGCAGCGCCATCGGCAAGCTCGGCGGCACGTATGAGCGCACGGTGCGCTACACCATCCCCGGCACGGACGTGACGCACAGCGTCGTCGTCATCCGCAAGACGGCGCCCACGCCGCCGAAGTATCCCCGCCGCTGGGCGAAGATGCAGAAGGAACATTTATAATGTAGAAAACACGCCCGACGCAGCCTGCGTCGGGCGTGTTTCCATATTTCGATGTTGTGTGCTCAGTCCAGCACCTGCGCCAGCACGGCCAGCAGCGCGTCGACCTGCGCGTCCGTCGTGGCCCACGAGGTCACGAACCGGACTGCCTGGTGCGTCGCGTCCACGCGGGCGTTGGTGTAAAACGCAACCTGCTCCTGCAGCCGCGCGATCTGCGCGTCCGACAGAATGGGGAAGATCTGGTTCGTCGGCGAGGGCACGTACATCGCTATGCCCCGGTCGGAGAGCGCGGCGGCGATGCGCTGCGCCTGCTGATCGGCGTGGCGGCCCATGTCGAGCCAGAGGTCATGCGCCATCGCGGCGGCGAACTGCACGCCGAGCAGGCGGCCCTTGGCGAGCATGGCGCCGTTGCGCTTCATCGCGCGGCGGAAGCCCGGCTTGAGCGCGTCGTTGACGATGACCATCGCCTCGCCGAAGAGCAGGCCGTTTTTCGTGCCGCCGATGTAAAACGCATCGCACAGCCGCGGCAGATCCTCCGGCTGCAGGTCATTGCCCGCGGCCGTGAGCGCCTGCGCCAGCCGCGCGCCGTCGAGATAGAGGTACATCCCGTGCGCGTCGCACGCCGCGCGCAGGGCGGTCAGCTCCGCCTTCGTGTAGACGGTGCCGAGCTCCGTCGCGTCGGACACGTACACCATGCGCGGCAGCACCATGTGCTCGTCGTACACGCCCGGCGCGGCGCAGTGCTGCGCGGCGGCGTCCGCGATGGCGGCGGGGGTGAGCTTGCCGTCCGTGCCGGGCATGGCGATCACCTTGTGGCCGGTGGCCTCGATGGCGCCGGTCTCGTGCACGTTGATGTGGCCGGTGTCGGCCGCGACCATGGCCTCCCACGGGCGCAGGAACGCGGCCGCGGCGAGCTGGTTCGTCTGTGTACCGCCGACGAGAAAGTGCACGTCGGCCTCCGGGCAGGCAAAGCGGGCGCGGATGGCGTCGGCTGCGCGGCGGCAGTCGTCGTCGAGCCCGTAGCCCGGCGTGGAGCTGAGATTTGTATCGCACAGGGCGCGCAGCACGTTCGGGTGGGCGCCCTCGGAGTAATCGTTCTGGAAGCGGAGCATGGCGGATTTCCTTTCGTTCGGGCAAAATTCGGCACGCTGCGCGTGCCGCCGGGGGTATGATACCCCCCGGAGGCGGGGGTTGTCAATGGATGATGCAGTGTAGATAATTTGCTATCGATTAAACTGTAAAAGTAAATAGTTGCCCATTAAATGTAATGCTGACATCGGCACTTTCAGATTGCATGCTTTCCGGAATTTCTATAGCAATGTATACAAGACATGTCGCAAGAGGATCCAGGGAGAAACTATGACTGACAGATGAACCACCATTTGTTTCTACGAAAGTGCTGGATTTATAGTTGTACTGATTCATATACTTTGCTGATGCGCTTATATTGTCTGATGCGTCACCTTTGTAAGCTTCGGATCTGAGATTTGTGTATTCAAATGTCAAAATCAAGAATGTATCATTTACTGTGTCTTTCACGGAGTAATATAAATACCCTCGATCCTTATTGCTTGGTTCTACTCGTTGGCTATAAGTTGCACCTTTGAAAATAGCGTGATATGCGTTGTCTTTTCCAAATTCATAGCCTACATACAGCGACTTTGTATTTGCTTTCGCAGCATAGTCTTTTAATTGTCCCATATCACTAGCAAGCATGGATGAAGCATCCGTTATTTTCTGGCCCTGCTGTGACAAGACCCAATCGGGATAATTTTGCGCAAAGTCCTTGATTTCTACACTCATGTTTGAAAGCACATCACAGCACTCGCTTACGTATGGCTCGGTGAAATTTTTTTCTCCAATGTGTTCGGCGCCGTATGCCCACTCATTGAGTGAGCGATTCAATTCTTTATATGTTTCGCTTTTGTGGACCTCTTTTAGAGATTTCGCTCCATCGAGGTTGGAGGCAACATAGGTTGATATTCTGTCAAAAATCGTCCCTAGTTCATCCAACTTTCGGGATATTAAATCGTAAAAATCTGTTCCGTCTTCGTATGTCCATTCACTGTAGACATCTGCGGATGCACTTCTGGCACTGGTGCTACATGCAGTAAGCGTAAAAAGTAGCAAAGATGAGAGAATCATCGCGGTCACTCTTCTGAAAATACTCATTTTTCCCTCCATTGCCTCTCTATGAGTGTTGTTTAGGAAGAGGCTCATGTTTACAATTTATCACATCATTTGCCTGATATCAACACAAAACTCCATAATATCCAAATATAGCTTCGGATCTGGCTTTTTCCTTGCCCTTTTGGGCAAGAAAAAAGCCGGCAGCTTTCGCTGCCGGCCAGCCCGCCAATGCCGTGTGAGCCCAGTTACAACCTGCACAAGAAGGCAGGTGGGTCGCCTCTCTGCTGTTTCTCTGCTTCCAACGTCCAACCGGCATCTTTCAGCCGGCCGGGAGGCCTGCAATCCGCAGCGGAAGTTCTGGCATCCCTTATCAGAGATGTGGGTTTAAATGGGCTCCGAGCACCCGATCGTGCTCCACGCACACAGCAGGACTTATTCCCATGCTATGCGCCGCGCGGGAACTTATTCCTCCGCGCCGTCGTCAGAATCCTCGTCCTCGTCGGCGAAGATCTCCTGCATATAGTAATTGTACACCTTGTCCAGCTCGTCGTCATCGTCGATGGAGCCGAAGAGCTCCTCACCGTTTTCCTCCATGATCTTGAGCAGGATGATGCCGAAATCGGGGTCGTCCTCGTCCATGTCGGCGGGGAGCGCTGCGAGATAGTCCTGACCGTCGAGCTCAAACTCATTGAGAATTTCCAGCTCGAACTCGTTGCCTTCCTCGTCCTCGATCGTCAGATAATCGCTGCCGAATGCTTCACTCATCGGGGTGTCCTCCAGTTGTGATCGTGTTCTGGTTTCAGTGTACCCCATCCGGCGCGTAAAATCAAGTCCTTTTACGACCCCAGATCCTCCAGCAGCAGCAAAAGCTGCTCCTGACTGCCGACGGTGATGCCGCCGCGCAGCAGCTCCTGGTCGGCGCGGCGCAGTCCGGCGACCTCGATGCCGGTCACCTGCAGGGGTTTGCGGTCGGCGCCGGAGGCGAACACGCTCACATAGCCCTCATAATCCCGCAGGATATATTCCGCCTGCGCGCCGTCGTAGGACGTGGCCGGCGTGTCCGCGCCCGGCCGCTGCAGGGAGGACATCGCCGCCCCCGCGACGAACGGCGACACGGCGCACAGCGCCGTCACGACCGTCAGTGCCAGCGTTCGTTTCATATGCCTCGCTCCTTTCACCGGAAAGTTTGTCCAATGCACGCGCATTTCATACCCGCGGGACAAAAACGCGCGAAAGACTATCCCAGGTTGACAGCGTGTGCTATAATATCATTTAACCGTTTTTATGCGCTGAATATCGACCGGGTTTTTGACCCGCTCATGTGTATCATCAGGGAGGTGCGTCACTGCCTATGGCAAAACGACCGAAACCATCATCATCCGCCCCGCGCGCGGCCCGGGCCGCGGATGCGACCGTGAGCGTCGCGGGCGCAGTGCTGCGCGTGCTCGGCACGATCCTGCTGATCGTGCTCGTCACGGGGCTGCTGTTTTTGTGCATCTTCGCGTACTATGTGAAAAACTGCCTGTCCACGGACCTCGACGTGCAGCTCTCGGACTTTACGGTCTCGCTCTCAAGCTCGATCCTGTATGAAGATTCTGACGGCAACTGGCAGAACCTCACGAACCTCTCGAGCACGGAAAACCGCGTCTGGGTCGATTATGCCGACATCCCCAAGGACATGGAGTACGCGGCCGTCGCCATCGAGGACAAGCGCTTTTACAAGCACAAGGGCGTGGACTGGTACCGCACGACGGGCGCGTTCATCAACATGTTCCTGTCGATGAAAAACGACTTCGGCGGCTCGACCATCACGCAGCAGCTCATTAAAAACCTCACCAAGCAGGACGATATCACCGTGCAGCGCAAGCTGCTCGAGATCTTCCAGGCGCTCGAGTTTGAGAAGTCCTATGATAAGGAAGAGATCATGGAGTGGTACCTGAACATCGTCTACTTCGGCGAGGGGTGCAACGGCGTCTACACTGCCGCCGAGACCTATTTCGGCAAGGAGCCGAAGGACCTCACGCTTGCCGAGTGCGCGAGCATCATCGGCATCACGAATAACCCCTCGAAGTACGACCCCTTCATCAGCCGCGAGAACAATAAGGCCCGGCAGGAGACCATCCTCCAGCAGATGTACGAGCAGGGCTATATCTCGAAGGAGCAGTACGACGAGGCCATGGCGCAGGAGCTCGTGTTCGTGCGCAGCGAGTCCGAAGAGAGCACCCAGACCATCTACAGCTACTATGCCGAGGCCGTTATCAACGACGTGCTCAACGACCTCGTCGAGCAGAAGGGCGTCAGCCGCGACACGGCGCGCACGCTGCTCTATTCCGGCGGCTATCAGGTCTATTCCTGCTACGATCCCAGCATCCAGCAGGCGATCGACGACGTCTATACCGACCTCGACAACATGCCGCAGCGCCCGTCGGCCTCCGGCCAGCAGTTCGAGTCCGCCATCGCCGTCATGGACCCCTACACCGGCGAGATCAAGGGCCTGTCCGGCGGCACAGGCAAAAAGACCATCAACTTCGGCACGAACCGGGCCACACAGTCCAAGCGCCCGCCCGGATCGTCGCTCAAGCCGATCGCGACCTACGGCCCGGCTATGGAGCTCGGCCTCATCACGCAGTACACGCAGGTCAACGATTCGCCGGACATCAAGCTCTCCGGCACGAGCTGGTATCCGAAAAACTCCGGCGGCGGCAACTACGGTGTCGTCACCATCCGCGAGGCGCTGCAGCGCTCGCTCAACACCGTCTCCGCGCAGATCCTCGACAAGCTCACGCCGCGCGCGTCGTATGAGTTTTTGAAGGACAAGCTCGGCGTCACGAGCCTGGCCGAGTCCGACTGCGACTATGCGCCGCTCGCCCTCGGCCAGCTCACCCACGGCATCACCGTCCGCGAGATGACGCAGGCGTACTCCGCCTTCGTCAACGACGGCGTGTTCACCTACGGCCGCACGTATTCCTACGTCAAGGATTCCAGCGGCGAGGTCGTGCTCGAGAATCCCGCGCGCACGATCGTGGCCTTCAAGGCCAACACCGCCTGGAACATGGCCGACATGCTCTGCAACGCCGTCAACAGCGGCACTGGCGGCGAGGCCCGCCTGACCGGCATGCCCGTCGGCGGCAAGACCGGTACGACCACCAATAACTGCGACCGCTGGTTCGTCGGCTTCACGCCGTACTACGTGGCCGCCGTCTGGACCGGCTACGACATGCCCGAGTATATGAACTTCTCCGGCAACCCCGCCGCCCAGATCTGGAAGCTCGTCATGGACCCGATCCATAAGGACCTGCCGACCAAGAGCTTCCCGACGCCGACCATCGGCGCGCCGACCGGCATTTTCGGCAATTTCTCCGGCCGGTCGCAGAACACCGGCACCGCCGCCGATGCCGACGACGCCGGCTGAGCCGCGCGTAAGCGCCTGCTCCATCGCGTGTCCCGTGCACGGAAACGACAGCGCGGGACACGAGGTGTTGACAAAAAGATTGAAATGTGTTACAATTTGAAGACAGTGGTATCGGAGGTGTATCTCATTGGCAGCAAAATCGACCGAACTGTGCTACAAAGGCCATCCGCTGCGCCGGAAAGACAACCTGCTCTATTACGGCAGCATGGCCGACAAGTACATCATTATGATGCAGATCCTCGACACGCAAAAGGTCAAGGACCTCGACGTGGCGACGCGGGTCTCCGTGCAGCTCCAGCTCACCGACCCGGATCTGAAATCCCGCGACCGTGTGGTCAAAAAGACAGAAAAGGACGGCCTGTACAACGCCATGGACGTGGCGGCTGTGTGGCTGGACCGCGCGCTCGCGAATAACTAAGCAAAGGATGATTCTATGGCGAAACGATTTCTGAAAACAGCCGTTGTTTCTGCGCTCTTCGCGCTCACGCTGGCCGTTTCGGCTTCTGCGGCGAGTAACGGCGGCGCGACTACGACGACGGCCGTCAACTTCCGAACGGGCGCCGGAACGAATTACGGCATCATCTCCACGCTCCCGGCGGGCACCCACGTTGTGGTGTCCTCGCAGTCGGGCAGCGGCTGGGCCACGGTGGTCTATAACGGCACCGTCGGCTACATATCTTCCGATTACCTCAAACGCGCCAATGAAATGGATGCCAGCTTCGGCACCGGCACGATCGATGGCAGCTACGTGCGCATGCGCTCGGGCGCGAGCACGAGCAGCTCCATCCTCGGCACCTACAACTCCGGCACGACCATGACGGTCACCGGCGTCAGCGGTGCCTGGTACAAGGTCAGCTACAACGGCACCGCCGGCTATGTCCACTCGGACTATGTCTCGCTCTCGGGCGTCACGTCCAACGGCGGCAGCACGGCCGGCTCCAACGGTTCGGTCAAGGGCAGTGATGTGCGCATGCGCTCCGGCCCGGGCACGAACTACTCCATCCTCGGTACCTACCAGAACGGCACGCCCCTGACCGTGACCGGCACGGAAAACGGCTGGTCGAAGGTCACCATCGGCGGCGTAAGCGGCTACATCCGCTCGGACTACGTCTCCGGCGGCGGGGCCGACAGCAAGACCGGCTACATCAAGGGCACCGGCGTGCGCATGCGCTCGGGCGCGAGCACGACCAGCTCCATCCTCGGCGTGTACAACACCGGCACCGAGATGACCATCACCGGCGAGAGCGGCAACTGGTACAAGGTCAGCTACAGCGGCAAGGACGGCTATGTCAGCAAGGACTACATGACCACGACCAAGCCCGACAACGGCGGCGGCTCTGCGAGCCAGACCGGCTACATCAAGGGCAACGACGTGCGTCTGCGTTCCGGCGCCGGCACGAACTATTCCATCCTCGGCACGTACAACAACGGCACGCCGCTGACCATCACCGGCACGAGCGGCAACTGGACGGCTGTTACCATCAACGGCGTCAAGGGCTATGTCAACAGCACGTATGTCACCACCACGAAGTCGGACGGCGGCAATAACGGCGGCGGCAGCACGCCCAGCGGCTCCATCGGCGAGACCATCGTCGCCACGGCCAAGCAGTACATGGGTGCGCCGTATGTCTACGGCGGCATGAGCCCCTCGGGCTTTGACTGCTCCGGTTTTGTCAACTACGTGTACAAGCTCTGCGGCTATTCCATGAGCCGTGTGGCCAGCAGCATCTACAACAACAACGGCACCTATGTCGAGAAGGCCAACCTCCAGCTCGGCGACCTGGTGTTCTTTGCGAGCAACAGCTCCAGCATCGGCCACGTCGGTATCTACATCGGCAGCGGCCAGTTTATCCACAGCAGCTCCGGCGCAGGCTGCGTCGTCATCAGTGACCTGAGCTCGAGCTACTACCTGAAAAACTACGTGGGTGCCAAGCGCATCGCGGGTTAAACCAAACGAAAAAAATGACCTGACGTCAAAGCGTCAGGTCATTTTTTTCGGCTGTTGGGCGTGCTTTCCGGTTGCATTCGCACCGCGCGAAAGGAGATGGCCAAAAGGGGAACATGACAGTCCGGATATAGAAATACCACCGCTTGTGGGGGGGAGAGGGAATCTGCCGTCTTGCCACAAGGGCGTAAAAACAGGCCGCCGTAAAGGCGGCCTGTTTGGTAGCGCAGCTTTTGGGGCTGCTTTTCATTTTTTGTATCCACCGCCCGCGCACTTGTGCGGGGGCGGTGCGCTTTGCGGGCTGCTGACCGATTAACGATCAAAAATCATCAACAATGTAGAGCCCGCCGTTTCCGTCAACACCGCCGCGTTCATATGCGAGATCCTCCGCGGGGACGATCATGAAAACATCGTCGTCCAGTTTTGTGCTGTCCTTGCCATTGTACAGGTACAGGGTGCCCGCACTGCGGTCGGTATTGTAATCGCACAGATAGAGCAGCTCGCCGCCGGTCGTGAAGCCGAAGTTGAACACATCGTCTGCGATCGTCGTGGTCTTGCCGTCCTTATAGGACTTGAGCTGATAGCTGTTGTCGTCTTCCTCGCCGACCAGGTACACGAACGAGCCGTCGTCCCGGAATGCGACGTGGTACGCAAGCACATCGTCGTCGATCCGGGCGTTGTTGACAAAAACGGTGGAGTCCTGCCAGAAGACGGCGTTGTTGCCGATGATCTGCAGATCGTCGATATCCGATGCGATCTGGGTGGGCGTCTGCAGGCCGCTTCCGGAGATGCCGGCCTGATACAGATCAATATCCGAATGATCCGGATTCTTTGTGGTGATGTAGGCGGTTTGGCCGTCCTCTGTGAGACAAATTCCATAAATGTCCAGATCCGACGCACAGGCCGTGCCGTTGACGGCGGCGGAGGAACTGCGGATTTTATCGTAAATATAGTTAGACGCGATATACGCGTAGCTATAATTCGAGTCGATGATCGCTTCCATGTCGTCAACTGTGAGCGCGGCGGCCTTTTCCGGATCCGGATAGGTATATTCCAGCACGGCCGCAGCGTGTGTATAGGTATTGGCGCGGCTGATGGAGTCGCTGAAGACATCTTCTGCGACGACGCTTGCACTGCTGCCGTTGAAGTAATTGAGCGTCACGAGTGGGCACGGTATGCAGGTAAGATCCTTTTGCAGTTCACGAAGGTCGTTTGCGTGTTCATAGACCTCCATATCGGCCTTGTACTGCTCCATGGCTGCCTGATATTCTGCATCCGTGTCATACTCGAACGAGAAGGGGTACTCCGGCCTTTCCAGACTGTCGGGATCGACTGACAGGAGATCCTGGACATAGTCGTACAGCATGACGGTTTTGCTGTCCGTCGTGTAATACACGCCGTTTTCCGTAAGACCGTACAGGGTATCTACACCGCTTGCGATTTTGAAGCTGTCCCCGGCTTTGCCGGTCTTGTTGCAGAAGAGCGTGCCGTTCTCGTCGACATAGTAAATGGTCGAGAGCGCGTCGTCCGGTGTGTAGACCTGTGAGCAATAGTCGTTGCTGAGCTTTTCCGTCTGACCCAGTCCGGAGTACAGGTACAGGCCGTTTTCCGTGGTGTAAACGATTTTCGATCCGTCGCGGGAAGCTACAAAAACCTCCTCCAGATCGGATGCGATCTTTTCGGCCTTTCCGGATTGCATGTCATACTGGTACAGGTTGTTATCAGCCCGCATAAATGTGACAAGGGTGGCGCTTTCGTTCACGGAGTAAGCCAGAACAACGCCGCCGCTGATGCGGACCGGTGTGGCGTTCTTAGCTTTCAGATCTATGTAGTACAACCTGATTTCATCGTTGTTTTCCGTGGAGGAGATATAGAAAAATTTGCTGCCGTCTTTGCTGAGCGTGGCAACGTATGCGCTGCATGCTTCCGAGAAGTTCTGATAGTCCCAGAGATCGCTGATCTCGCCTTCCAGGTAATCGGGATCGGAGAACATCTGCATGGTGAGCAGATCGGTGTTCTTTTTCACGTTGGGGAGGACACACAGATCGCCATCCTTCAGATAGATGGCGGTGTTGCTGGCGTGTTTGCCCGGGATGAGCGTGATACCGAGTATGATTGCGACCACGAGCACGACCGCGACGGCTGAGATGCCAATGATTTTTGCCGTGGGTTTCTTGCGTTTCGGCGTTCCTTCTGCCGACGATCTGCTGCCTGCAGCCTTCACCTTTGCCGCTATGGTGTTTTTGGCGCTCGCTGCCGCGTCTCTGGTTCTTGCTGTCGGCGCCTCAGCCCATGCAGCGATGGGCTCGGCCTGCGCTGCGGCGGGTTCGGTCTGCGCCGCGGCGGGTTCGGTCTGCGCCGCGGCGGGTTCGGTCTGCGCCGCAGCGGGCTCGGTCTGTGCAGTGATGGGTGCACCGCAGCTCTGGCAGAACCGTGCGCCCGACGGCAAGGTTTTGCCGCAGTTGGGGCAGGTCGTGGGTGCCGGCTTGGCATCGCCGGGCGCGGGGACTTTTGCGGGAGCGACGGGCTCCTGAGGGATCGGCGCCCCGCAAGCGCCGCAGAACCGGCAGCCGTCAGCGACCGGTGCGTGGCAGTTTGGGCAAGTGTTCATAGAGCATTTCCTCCCTCATAATTTCTGCGTTTTCAACATCTCTATCATTCTTCGGAATGGCAAGAACTGATTTTATTATACAGATGCTTGGCGAATGTTGCAATATCCGGAAGAAATCTCGTCGAGAAAAATTTTCCACGCCCTGATGGGAAACGAAACCCCGCGCCTGCATGACCGGACAGGCGCGGGGGATAAGATTTGCTTTTGTGCGGGATCAGTTATGGTCGGATTAAGGAATTTAGGCGGGCCTCTTGAATCGAATCTCGCTACCACAGTCATATGCAGTGACTTTTCCGGAAATGATCGCGGCAACATCGTCGTCTAGCTTTGTGCTGTCCTTACCATTGTACAGGTACAGGGTGCCCACGCAGCGGTTAAGGTTATAGTCACGCAAATACAGCAGATCTCCGCCGGTTGTGAAGCCAAAGTCGAACACATCGTCTGCGATCGTCGTGATCTCACCGTCTTTATAGGACTTGAGCTGATAGCTGTTGTCGTCTTCTTCGCCGACCAGGTACACGAACGAGCCGTCGTCCTGGAACGCGACGTGGCTATGCACATCGTCGTCGATCCGGACACCATTGACGAAGACGGCGGAGCCCTTCCAGAAAACGGCGTTGTTGCCGATGATCTGCAGATTGTCGATATCCGATGCGATCTGGGTGGGCGTCTGCAGGCTGTTGCCGGAGATGCCGGCCTGATACAGATCAATATCCGAATTATCCGGATTCTTTGTGGTGATGTAGACGGTTTGGCTGTCCTCCGTGAGATGGATGCTCCGAATGTTCAGGTCCAGCGCACAGGCCGTGCCGTTGACTGCAACGGAGGAATGGCAGATCTCTTTGTGAATATCTGACAGTCTGGAGGACTCCGGCGATTCAATGATCGCTTCCAGGTCGTCCGCTGTGAGCGCGGCGGCCTTTTCCGGATCCGGACAAGCAGCATATGCCAGCACGGCCGCGGTGTGCGATTGGTCAATGGCGCGGTTGGTGGCGAGGTCGACAGAACCATGGATGACATCCTCTGCGACGACGCTTGATTGGCTGCCGTCGAAGTAATGGAGTGTTTCAAGCAGATACTGTTTGCCGAGAAGATCTTCTTTCAGTTTAAGAAGGTCGTTTGCGTGTTCGTAGACCTCCATGTCGGCCTCATACTGCTCCATGGCTGCCCGATATTCTGCATCCGTGTCATACTCGAACGAGAAGGGGTACTCCGGCCTTTTCAGGCTGTCGGGATCGACTGACAGGAGATCCTTGTCGATATAGTCGCACACCGTGGCAGTTCTGTTGTCCGTCATGTAATACACACCGTTTTTCGTAGTACCGTACAGGGTTTCTACATCGCTTGCGATTTTGAAACTGTCCTCTGCTTTGCCGGTCTTGTTGCAGAAGAGCGTGTCGTCTTCGTCGACATAGTAAATGGTTGAGAGCGCGTCGTCCGGCGTGTAGACCTGTGAGCAATAGTCGTCGCTGAGCTTTTCCGTCTGACCCGGTCCGGAGCGCAGATACAGGCCGTTTCTCGTGTTATAAATGATTTTCGATCCGTCACGGGAGGTCCCAAAATCTATTCCCGTCACTAGATAAGATGTGATCTTCTCGGTTGTGCCGGATCGCATGTCATGCTGATACAGATTAAAATTAACGAGGTCATCTGTCCATGAAAATGTGACAAGGGTGGCGCTGTCATTCACAATGTAACTTACCACACCCGTATCGCTGATGCGGACCGGCGCGGCCTTTGCGCAGAAATGCCGGCCGCCGGAACGGGAGCACCGCAGCGGGTGCAGAATTTTGCGCCGGGTTTGAGCGCTTGTCCGCAGTTTGGGCAAGTGTCCATGTTGTATCTTCCTTTCGGTCGCGGATTTTCAGGATTTCTCGGGCCAGGTGTGTTTATGACTTCTAGACACTCATTATAGAAGAAACTGGTCAAAATCACAACAAAAACCTGAAAACCTGCCGAATATCGGTGGGAGCGCTGCAAGAAATGTTTTTAGACACTTGCGGGTCTCCCATTCGCATGTTAAAATAATACAAAGTTTAGGAAAGGAAATGCCGATCTATGTTTTGCACGCAATGTGGAAGAAAAGTCCCGGACGATGCGGCCTGGTGCCCCTACTGCGGTGCCGAACTGGCGCCGCCGGACGACTGGCAGGACGAGGCTGCTCCGGTTGATGAATGGCAGGACGATTACGCTCCCGCCAATGATTGGGACAACGAGGCCGAACCCTCGGATGAAACCTGGGCAGACGACTCACCGGTGTCCGGCTGGGAGGACGATGCACCGTATATGCCCGAGCCGCACGGGAAGCCGCCGCGCAGCAAGGCTCTGCTCATCACAATTTTTGCCGTGCTCGGCGTGGCAGTGATTGTGCTGCTGATCGCACTCAATATCAAGCCCAAGTCGAACCGGCCGACTGCAGCCGTGACGCCGGCGGTGACGGCGACTGTGCGCCCGTCCACCGCTCCGACGCCGAAACCCACGTCGACCCCGAAGCCGACCAAAGAGCCGGTTTCCGATGACTACATTCTGCCGGACAGCGCCACGCGCCGGCTCACGCAGGCGGACGTGGCGGACCTCACATGGGAGCAGTGCTGCCTTGCCCGCAACGAGATCTTTGCGCGTCACGGCCGCCTCTTCCAGACACCGCAGATCGCGGCCTATTTTGAGGCCAAGAGCTGGTACCACGGCACGATACCCGGCGCATCCTTCAGCAACGATGTGCTCTCCCAGATAGAGCGTGACAATATTGACTTCCTCGTAAGCTACGAAAACGCCACCTGGGGACATTCGTATTATTGAGCATATGCTCCATAGAGAACCGCTTCGCTGGGTTCTCGAATGAACATGAAAAAATCTCCGCAGCTTCGGCGGCGGAGATTTTTTGCGGCTGCCCAAAACGTATGCACATACGCAGCGAGATGGAGCAGCAGGGGAGCTCGAGGGGGCAAGGCCCGCCTCGAATGAGATTTTGTTTTCCGTTTGTCCCCGGGGCTCATATGAGTCCCGGGGACAAACGGAAAATCTCCGCAGCTTCGGCGGCGGAGATTTTTTACGCTGTTTTGCTCACACGTTCGTCTCGGCGACGGCGGCGCGCAGGGCGTCGGTGCGGTCGGTGTCCTCCCAGCGGACGCCGAGCTCCTCGCGGCCCATGTGGCCGTAGGCGGCGAGCTGCCGGTAGATCGGGCGGCGCAGGTCGAGGTCACGGATGATGGCCGTTGGCCGCAGGTCGAACACCTGCTGCACGGCAGCGGCGATCTGTGCGTCCGGCACGGCGCCGGTGCCCTGCGTATCGACGAGCACGCTCACGGGCTCGGCCACGCCGATGGCATACGCCAGCTGCACGAGGCAGCGGCGGGCAAGCCCGGCCGCCACGATGTTCTTGGCCACGTAGCGCGCGGCGTAGGCGGCGCTGCGGTCGACCTTCGTCGGATCCTTGCCGGAGAATGCGCCGCCGCCGTGCGGGGCGCTGCCGCCGTAGGTGTCGACGATGATCTTGCGGCCGGTCAGGCCGGAGTCCGCCTGCGGGCCGCCGACGACGAAGCGGCCGGTGGGGTTGATGAGGTAGCGGGTGTCGCTATCGAGCAGCTCGGCCGGGATGGTCGGGCGGATGACGAGCTCGATCATGTCCGCGCGCAGCTGGGCCATGTCCACTTCCGGCGCGTGCTGCGTGCTGAGCACGACGGTGTGCACGCGCACGGGGCGGTTTTGCTCGTCGTACTCGACCGTGACCTGCGTCTTGCCGTCGGGCCGCAGATAGTCCACCAGCCCCTGCTTGCGCACGGCAGTCAGGCGCTTGGCCAGCTTGTGGGCAAGCGAGATGGGCAGCGGCATGAGCTCCGGCGTCTCGTCGCAGGCGAAGCCGAACATCATGCCCTGGTCGCCCGCGCCGTTGTCGAGCGCGCTGTCGCCGGTCTCCTTGCTCTCGAGCGACTGGTCCACGCCGAGGGCGATGTCCGCGCTCTGCTCGTCGATGTTCGTGATGACGGCGCAGGTCTCGCAGTCAAAGCCGTACTTTGCACGGTCGTAGCCGATCTCGCGCACGGTCTGGCGCACGACCTTCGGGATGTCCACGTAGCAGTCGGTCGTGATCTCGCCCATGACGTTCACGACGCCGGTCGTGACCGTGCACTCGCAGGCGACGCGGCCGTTCGGGTCCTGCGCCAGAATGGCGTCAAGGATTGCGTCGGACACCTGGTCGCAGATCTTGTCGGGATGTCCCTCCGTGACGGATTCGGATGTAAAGAGATGATGAGCCATTGGATTCTTCCTCGCTTTCTGTTGTGCCGGGGCAAAGAAACAAGCGCCCCGACAGCCGACGGAGCGCTTGGAAAAGGCGAAGATCCTCATCTCTCGATTTGCACCGCCGGATTTGGCACCTTGCAGGTCTCTGCAGGTTGTCGGGCTTCACAGGGCCGGTCCCTCCGCCACTCTTGATAAGGCTGTTAAATTGTAAAGCACATTATACGCGCTTTTGCGCGCTTGTCAAGACCAAATTCCGGCTTTTTTCGTCAGTTGTTCCACAGCCAGATCCACAGCCGCCGCCACCACGGCAGCTTTTTTTGCGGCCGGGGCGGGGCAGAGGGCGCGGATTTTGTGACGGTGCGCCCGGCGAAGTACGTGTGCAGGTACGTCTGGCTCACGAACGGCTCGCCCGCGGGCTCGGGACGGAGATAGCTGCCGTCCGGCTGCATGATCCACGCCTGCCGGTTGTCGCGCCGCATGGCGCTGAGCACCTCGAGCACCTCGGCGCGCGCGTTCGGGTCGGTCACGGCGGTGAAGGCCTCGATCCGGCGCATGGTGTTGCGCTCGAGCAGGTCGCCCGAGCCGATGAACACCTCCTGCGCCTCCCCGCGGCCAAAGACGAAAATGCGCTCGTGCTCGAGATACCGCCCGATGATGCTGCGCACCGAGATGTGCTCCGTCCGCCCGGGCACGCCCGGCCGCAGGCAGCAGATGCCGCGCACGAACAGCTCCACCTCCGTGCCCGCCTCGCTCGCGCGCACGAGCCGCGCCATGACGTCCGCGTCGTTCATGGAGTTGACCTTGATGCCGATGTAGCCCTTGGGGCCGAGGCGCGTCTGCGCCTCGATGTGTGCCATCAGCTGCGGCTTGTACCCTTCCGGCGCGAGCCAGAGCGCCTCCGTCTCGCCGACGGTCTCGCCGCGCGCGAGCCGGTCAAACGTTTTCGCCGCGTCGCGCCCGATGGCCGGGTCGCTCGTCAGGAGCATGAGGTCGGTGTACTGTTCGGCGGTCTTTTCATTGTAGTTGCCGGTGCCGACCTGCGTGTAGTAGCAGATGCCGCCGGGGCACCGCCGCGTGATGAGGCACAGCTTCGTGTGCACCTTGTATTTCGTCAGGCCGTAGAGAATGCTGCACCCCGCGTCCTCAAGCATGCGCGAATAGTCGATGTTGCTCTGCTCGTCAAAGCGGGCGCGCAGCTCGAGCAGGCACTGCACCTGCTTGCCGTGCTCGGCCGCGTAGGCCAGCGCCGCCGCGATGCGGCTGCTGCCGGCGAGCCGGTAGAGCGTGATCTTGATCGACACGACGTCCGGGTCGTCCGCCGCCTCGTACAGCAGGTCGACAAACGGGTTGATGCTCTGGTACGGCAGCGCGAGCAGCAGGTCGTGCTGCGCGAGATAGGCAAAGTAGTCGCCCTTTTGCAGCGCCACGTTTTTGGCCGGCGGCACCTCCTTGCACGTCAGCCCCGTGAGGTCGAATTCCCCCGGCATCGTCAGCACGAACGACAGGTCCGTCGGCGCGCTCGTCACGAACAGCTGCCGTTTCGGCAGTCCGAGCAGCTCGCGCACGAGCGCGCGCATCTCGTCCGAGACGCGGCCCTGCACCTGCGCGCGCACCGGCTCGAGCCGGCGGCGCCGCCGCAGCAGCCGCTCCATCACGGCGCGCAGGTCCGCGTCGCACCCGTCCATGATGTCGCGCACGGAGATGTCGGCGTTGCGCGTCACGCGCACGATGGCCGTCACGCGCACGCGCCGCTCGCCGAAGAGCAGGGGCGCAAAGTGCGCCACCAGCGGCGCCGTGAGCGCGAGCTTCTGCACGCCGTCGACCGTGAGCTTAAAAAACTTCGGCAGCTGCGTCGTCGGCACCAGCCCCGCGCCGCCGCGCTTGCCCGCAAAGCGCACGAGCACGTACTGCTCGCGGTTGCGCAGAAACGGCAGCGGGTGCTCCGCGTCGAGCACCTGCGGGCTCAGCAGCGGGCGCAGCGCGTCAAACCGCCGCCGCAGCAGCACCTCGTCCGCCTCGTCGAGCCGGTCGAAGTCCAGGATCTCCACGTGCTGCTTTGCCAGCGCCGCCGTCACCCTGTGCCAGAGCGCCTCAAAGTTCTTTTGCTGCCGCGCCGTCTCGTCATAGATCGCGCGCAGCTGCTCGCGCGGCGTCAGGCCCGTGATGGTCTCCGTGTGCCACGGCTGCAGCAGCGCCCGGTCGAGCAGCCCGCCGACGCGCACCATGTAAAATTCATCGAGATTCGAGCAGTAGATGGACAGAAACTTCAGCCGCTCGTAGACCGGCAGCGTCTCGTCGGCCGCCTCGGCCAGCACGCGGCGGTTGAAGGCGAGCCAGCTCAGCTCGCGGTTCAGAAACAGGCCAGCATAGGCCGGGTCGGGCGCCCGGTCGGAAAACAGGCCGCGGCTGTCGCTCTGCGCGGCCATCTGGCGCAGCGCCTGCGCGCCCGGCAGCTCGGCGCCGGAATGGTGGGGCATATCCTCGCCTCCTTGGTTGGCGTTTCACACAATATTAAACCATTATACCCGAACCGCCCCGCATTGGCAATCCCCGCGCAGAAGATGGGCAAAATACTGGTAATCCCGCTCCAGATATGGTAAACTGTGCTTGCAATCAAATTGGGGAGGTTTCTGCATGAAACGACAGATCACATGTTTGCTGGCGGTCTGCATGCTCTCTGCGCTCCTGTGCGGCTGCGGCCGGACCGGGAAGCAGACGGCCGGCACCAGGCCCACCGCGCCGGCGCAGACTGCGGCGACCGCCACCGAGGCCCCGGAGCCGAAGACCCTCGGCGACATTCCGGGTATCAACACGATGATCCGGTGCTACACGGATGCGGACAATACGAATTTCGGCGTGAAATATGATGAATCCCGTCCGCTGCCGAACGGCTTTGACGGGATCGGTAACTGGTATCCGGTGACGAACTACGGCTCTCTGAGCGAGCTGCGTCGGCATGTGCAGCAGTATCTGAGCGATGCGCTGATCGACCGGCTCGCGTTTGGCGAGCAGTTCCGGGAGATCGACGGCCGGCTCTACTTTCGCCGCGGCAGCGTAGGGTATGTCAGCTACAAGGCCGACATGCAGACGGAGGTCCTGCGCTATGCCGAGGGCGACGCGGAATTTGGCGCCAAATGCTATCTGACCTACATCCCAATATACGGCAGCGGAGATGACTACTGCGGCGATAGTACGTTTATCATCGGCCTGTGTTCCGACGGACGCTATCGCATCCTGGCGGTCACGTCCTGAGCGGCAGCACAGTTTTTCGACTCTGTGGCAAAAAGGTTGCAAATCCGTGGCGGGACTGCTATAATTTTGGCATAGAAAACACGCTGAAATTCTGGAGGTAATATCATGGATGCATTCCGCGTGCTCGAAATCAAAAAGAGCGTTTTTGAAAACAACGACCGGCAGGCAGATCTGCTGCGCGAAGAGCTCAAGCGCAATCACACCTTCCTGCTCAACCTCATGTCCTCGCCCGGCAGCGGCAAGACCACGACCCTCATGGCGACCATCAATGCCCTGAAGGACGATCTGCGCATCGGCGTCATGGAGGCCGACATCGACTCCGACGTCGACGCTGCGACCATCTCCACCAGCGGCGCGAAGGTCATCCAGCTGCACACCGGCGGCATGTGCCACCTCGATGCGGGCATGACGCGCCAGGGCCTCGAGGGCCTCGGCACCGAGAACATCGACCTCGCCATCCTCGAGAACGTCGGCAACCTTGTCTGCCCGGCGGAGTTTGACACCGGCGCCGTGAAAAACGCCATGATCCTCTCCGTGCCGGAGGGCGACGACAAGCCGCTGAAGTACCCGCTCATGTTCTCGATCTGCGACGTGCTGCTCGTCAACAAGATCGACGTCGCGCCGTACTTCAACTTCGACCTCGACAAGTGCATCGAGCGTGTCAAGAAGCTCAACCCGAACATTCAGGTGTTCCCGATCTCCGCGCTCAAGGGCGAGGGTATCGAGCCGTGGGCCGACTGGCTGCGTGCGCAGACGAAGGCCTGGAACGCGTAAAAACCCGCAGATACGAGCAGGGACGCTCCCTGAGGGAGCGTCCCTGCTCAGCTTGTCAAAGGATCTCGTAGAGTTTGCGCCCGCAGGCGCAAAGAAAGTCCAATCATTTTCTTCGGAGACATGTGCGTCGAAGAAAACACTGCTCGGCTTGCAAACGTGCGCGCCGTCTGCCTTGGGCGGACGGCGCGTGCGCTGCGGTCAGGCCGCAAACCTCTTTGTCAAAAAGTATTACTTTTTGACAGTCTCAACCGGGACGCTCCCGTCGGAGCGCCCCGGTTTTTTTATACTGTTCAGGCTCTGCACACCGGGCGCACGTATTTGAAAAACCGCGCGCAGTCGTGGTAGAAATAAAACACCCTGTCCGGCGTCAGGTCGAGCCGGTAGCCGCTGCCAGAAGTCCCAGTAGCCGATGCTCTCATAATTGCGGATGTGCAGGAACTTGTGCGCCGGGATGTGCACGAAATAGGTTTGGACCTCGCCCGCGTTTTGTGTCTCGTTCATGTTGCTTGCTCCTTCCATCAGATAACAGTCAAACGGCCGCAGGATGGTCTGGAGCACGACGGGGCCGGGCGCGGCCCGGTAGGCGCTGGGGCTCACGCCGTAGGCTTTTTTGAACGCGTGCGTGAAGGCCTCGTTGGAGGAAAAGCCGTACTTCACGGCGATGTCGAGAATGCCCGCGTCGCTGTCGCGCACGTCGCGCAGGGCAAACGCCAGCCGCCGCAGCCGCAGGTAGTCCCGGAGCGTCATGCCGGCCAGCTCCCGGAACTTGCGCGACGTGTAGTATTCGGAGTAGCCGAGCTTTTGTGCCAGAGCGCGCAGGGTCAGCGCTTCATCCTGCTGCGCGCGGATGCAGGCATCGATGATGGTGATGATGTCCTGAATGTTCCGGTGCCACTGTGCCATGCTGTGTGCCTCCTGACTGCTCGATGCGTCGATCTTACCGCAAATGCGCCGCCGCTGCCTGATTTTCGTTGCGCTTTTTCACAGTGCGGCCGTGCCCCGGCGCGGTCATGTCATAGCTCATGGCCAGCAGCGTCTGGATCTGTGCATCCGGAGCTCCGCTGTCAAGCACGGCGGTGATCCAGTTTTCCTTATTCATATGGTATGCCGGCAGCAGCCCCGGCGCACCCCGCAGGGAGGCGATCAGCACCGGGTCGCACTTGAGGTTGAGAATGTCGAGCATTCCCCGCTCCGGCAGACCGAGCTTGGCGCCCTGCACCTCCATCATCAGCGCAAACCATTTTCGGTTGCCAGGGTGGCGAAACACCTCATGGTTCGGATAGCGCGGCCACGGCCGGTCGGACACGGCGTGGTACGTCTCGAGAATGTACTGCTTCCATTCGCTGCGGTTCATGGTCTGCCTCCTTCCGTCACGGGTTGGCCTGCGCCCACGCGCGCACAAAGGCAGCGAACGTGCGCACGAGCGGCTTGCCCTCGCTCTCCGGCGGGATGGCCATGGCGATGGTGCGGTGCGCCGGAGGGTCGAGCGGGCGTACAACGACGTTGTGATGGTCCGAACGCAGCACGAGCTCGTGCGCGATGCAGATGCCCAGCCCGCTCTCGACCATAGAGATCATGGCGTAGTCGTCCGCCGTCTGAAAGCGGATATCGGGGTGCACGTGTGCGGCGTCGAGCACGCGCAGCGCGTCGCGGTTCGTGCTGTCCACGAGACTCACGACCGGCTCCGTGCCGAAGGCCGTGATCGGCACGGCGTCCCGGTCCGCCAGCGGGTGCCCCGCCGGCAGCACGGCCAGCAGCCGGTCGCTGCACACGGGCACGATCTCACCCGGCAGCTCGCTCGGCAGCGAGATGAAGCCCATGTCCACCGTGCCGCTGCGCACGTAGGCATCCACCTCGGCGTACGCCCCGTCAAACAGGCGAAAGCGCGCCTCCGGGTGCTGCACCTGAAACTGCTTGATCATCGGCGGCAGCCAGTTGACCGCCACGCTCTTGAACGTCGCGATGCGGATCGTGCCGCCGGCGCGCTCGCGCACCTCCTGAACGCGGCCGCGCAGGTGCGCATCCGCCGCGCACACCTGCTGCACGGCCGGCAGCAGCGCCTTGCCCGCCGGGGTCAGATGCACGCCGCCGCGGTTGCGCACCAGCAGCGGAAAGCCGCAGTCGCGCTCGAGCCCCGCCAGCAGCTGCGTCAGCGCCGACTGGGACACACCCAGCGCCTGCGCCGCGGCCGACACGCCCGCGCACTCCACCGTTTTTAAAAACGCCTCATATTGCCGCAGTGTCACACGCACACGCTCCTTGTCCGAATTTTTCATAAAAAATAAGATTACCTTATATTATACGCACGGGTTCCAAAAAGTCAAGCGCAGAAATTTTTCCTGATATTGCAGAGAAAACGCCGATTTTTGCCCGAAATTATGAAGAAATTGTTGACACGGCGGCGAAAGTGGCGTATCATACACTCATCTTGTTTTTCAGGAAACGATATAAGGTTTCCTAATGAAAGGGGCAAAACATCATGGGCACTGCTTCGAGCGGTGAATGGATCGCCATATTACTGTATTTTGCGCTGGTCATCGGCGTCGGTGTGTATTTCTTCATCCGTGACCGCCATGTGGAGGGCGAGAAGGAGTATTTCCTCGGCGGCCGCAGCATGGGCGGCTGGGTCGCGGCGCTGTCTGCCGGCGCGTCGGATATGAGTGCGTGGGTGCTCATGGGTCTGCCCGGCTCGATCTATCTGTACGGCATCGGCAAGGTGTGGATCGCCGTCGGTCTGGTCATCGGCACGATCTGCGCGTGGGTGTTTGTCGCGCCGCGTCTGCGCCGGTATTCCATCCGCGCGAACGATTCGATCACGATCCCGCAGTTTCTCACCAACCGCTTCCAGTCGAAGAACAAGGGGCTGCAGATCATCTCGGCGATCGTGTTCGTCGTGGTCTACTGCATTTACAGTGCCTCGAGCATCTCGGCCTGCGGCACGCTGTTCAACACCGTCACGGGCATGAGCGCCAAGACGGCCATGATCATCGCCACGGCCATCATCCTCGTGTACGTGTTTCTCGGCGGCTTCAACGCCGTGTGCTGGACGGACTTCTTTCAGGGCATGCTCATGCTTGCCGCGCTCATGCTCACGCCGATCCTCGCGCTGTTCGTCATGAAGGGTGCAGACTTTGTCGCACCGGTCATGGCCGTTCCGGAAAACTACTATAATGTGCTCTCCGGCGGCGGCTTCAACTGGAAGAGCCTGTCGGATATCATTTCCGGTCTTGGCTGGGGCCTGGGCTACTTCGGTATGCCGCACATCCTTGTGCGCTATCTGTCCATCAAGTCCGAGCATGAGATGCGCAAGAGCCAGATCATCGGCTGCAGCTGGATCGTGCTCATTCTGGCCATGTCCGCCGTCGTTGGCCTGATTGGCCGCCAGTTCCTCGGCGAGATCGACAACGAGAACCTCGTCTTTGTGCACATGGTGCGCCGCCTGTTCCCGGCGTTCATCTCCGGCGTGCTGCTCTCGGCCATTCTTGCCGCGGCGATGAGCACGGCCGACTCCCAACTGCTTGCGAGCAGCAGCGCCTTCGCCTCCGATATCTATAAGCCGGTCATCCGCAAGGACGCCACCGACCATGAGATGCAGTGGGCGGGCCGCATCATCGTCATCCTCATCTCCGTCGTTGCGTTCTTCATCGCGGCTGACCCGAACTGCGGCGGCATCATGGCGCTCGTCGAGTGCGCATGGGCGGGCTTCGGCTCCGCGTTCGGCCCGGTCATCCTGCTCTCGCTCTACTGGCGCCGCCTGACGTATTCCGGCGCGGTCGCCGGCGTGTGCGTGGGCTTCGTGGTCGATGCCCTGTGGTATGCGTTCCTGTCCTCGAGCACCGGCCTGTATGAGATCATCCCCGGCTTCCTGTGCGGCCTGATCGCGGCGGTCATCGTGTCGCTGTGCAGCAAGGCCCCGTCGAAGGAGGTCACCGACCTGTTCGACCGCGCCTTCGAGCCCACGGACTAAAAATGCAATCGTGCCCAAAGAGCCGTCCCTCTCCGGAGGGGCGGCTTTTGCACATTTTCGCCAAAATGTCCCGCGTGATACTTGACAGAAGCACGCGGGGCCTGTATTATCTAATGGTAAAAGGAAACGGTATTAGTGAAATATCCATTTTCCACCCGGCCCCGGCCGGAGAAACGGAGCGATATTCTATGGATTTCTTTGAACAGATCGCGCGCGAACAGGTGCGCGCAATGATCCTCAACCACGCGCGCCGCGAGGACCTCAGCCAGGTCTTTTCGCAGGGCGAGATGCGCCTGCTTGGCTGCCTCAACGCCGGGGCCGACGGCCACACGGCCGGCGAGCTGAGCACGCTGCTCGACCTGAGCACGGCGCGCATCGCGGCCATGCTCAACAATCTCGAGCGCAAGGGCGCCATCACCCGCGCACGCGACACGGCCGACCGCCGGCGCGTCGTCGTGCGCCTGACCGAGCAGGGCAGAAACGAGGTGCAGACGTCGTTCAACGAGGCGGTCGCGTGCCTGTCGGAGGTCTACCGCCGTATGGGCGAGGCGGACACGCGCGAGCTGCTGCGCCTGAGCGACCGGGCGGGAGCCATCGCCCAGCAGATCTATGAAGAGCAGAAGGAGGACACGCCATGCGGGTGCTGAAATACCTGCGCGGGCACATCCCGGCCGTAGCGTTGATCGTGCTGCTGCTCGCGGCGCAGTCGTTCTGCGAGCTGTCGCTGCCGGCGTACACGAGCCGCATCGTGGACACCGGCATCCAGAGCGGCGGCATCGAATACGTAGCGCCCCTCGCGCTCACGGACAAGACCATGGACGGCGTGCGCCTGTTTTTGTCAGACGACGACGCCGCGACGGTCAGCGCCGCCTACACGGAGGATAACGGCGTCTGGACACTCAACGACACGGCGCAGCTGCCGGAGCTGGAGCGCATCTTCATCCGGCCGCTGGTCATGTATGCCCGCCTGTCGGAGCAGGGGGCGAACACCGTGCTCGCCCTGCGGCAGCAGATGCAGGGCGGCCTCATCACGCACGAGGAGATCCTCGCGCGCGGCGAGGAGGCCCTCAGCGGCATGGGCACGCTCACCGACAGCGTCCTGCGCAGCGCGGCCGTACAGTTTCTCAAGACGGAGTACGCCGTCGCGGGGCTGAACGTGGACCACATCCGCAACAGCTATCTGCTGCGCACCGGCGGGAAAATGCTCCTGCTCACGCTCGGCATGATCGCAGCGGCCGTGCTCTGCAACTTTGTCGGCGCGCGGATGTCCGCCGCCATCGGGCGCGACCTGCGCGCGCAGGTGTTCCGCAAGGTGCTGTCGTTCTCGTCCGCCGAGATGGACAAGTTCTCGACGGCCTCGCTCATCACGCGCAGCACGAACGACGTCACGCAGATCCAGGCGGTGTGCGTGCTGATCGTGCGCGTCGTGCTCTATGCGCCGATCATCGGCCTCGGCGGCATCGTCATGGTCGCGCGCACGAAGACCGGCCTCGGCTGGATCATCGCGCTGGCCGTCGCGGCGATGCTGCTGCTCGTCGGCGTGCTGATGAAAGTCGCCATGCCGCAGTTTCGCACCATGCAGCAGCGCGTGGACGATGTCAACCTCGTCAGCCGCGAGGTGCTGACCGGCCTGCCGGTCATCCGCGCGTTCCACCGCGAGCGGCACGAGGAGGAACGCTTCGGCGCTGCGAGCGCGGCGCTCCGGGACACGCAGCTGTTCGTCAACCGGACCATGGCGTTCATGGGCCCGGTCATGACGCTCATCATGTACGGCGTCACGGTCATGATCGAGTGGTTCGGCGCGAAAAGCATCAACGCCGGCAACATGCAGATCGGCGACATGATCGCCTTTTCGACCTATGCATCGCTCATCATCATGGCCTTCATGATGATCACGATCGTGGCGGTGCTCCTGCCGCGCGCCGAGGTATCGGCCACGCGCGTGGACGAAATCCTGCGCACGCGCGCGAGCGTGCGCGACCCGCGCAGCCCCGAGCCCGTGCCCGCGGACGCGACCGTCATGTTCGACCATGTGTCGTTCCGCTATCCCGGCGCGGAGGACGACGTGCTGCACGACATCAGCTTCACGGCGCGGCCCGGCGAGGTCACGGCCATCGTCGGCTCGACCGGCTGCGGCAAGTCGACGCTGCTGAACCTCATTCCGCGCTTTTATGACGCGACCGGCGGCACGGTCAGCATCGGCGGCGTGAACGTGCGCCGCCTGCCCCAGGCCGGCCTGCGCGCCATGCTCGGCTACGTGCCGCAAAAGGGCGTGCTCTTCACGGGCGACATTCTCTCGAACCTCGAGTTTGCCGGCGACGTCTCGGAGGCCGACGCCATCCGCGCCGCCGCCACGGCGCAGGCCGAGGACTTCATCTGGTCGCGGCCGCACCACTTCCTCACGCCGGTGGCGCAGGGCGGGGCGAACGTGTCCGGCGGGCAGCGGCAGCGCCTGTCCATCGCGCGCGCCATCGCCAAGCACCCGCAGGTGTACCTGTTTGACGACAGCTTCTCCGCGCTCGACTATCAGACGGACGCCGCGCTGCGTCAGGCACTGGCCAAGCAGACGCACGACGCCACGGTCATCATCGTGGCGCAGCGCCTGAGCACCATCCTGCACGCGGACCAGATCCTCGTGCTCGACGGCGGGCGCATCGTCGGCTGCGGCACGCACGGCACGCTGCTGCGCAGCTGCGAAACTTACCGCGAGATCGCGCTCAGCCAGCTCAGTGCCGCGGAACTCGGAGAGGAGGGCTGACCATGGCGGGCCACAGACGCGGACCGGGCCGCATCCCGGAAAAACCGAAAAACTTCAAGGGCACGATCGGGCAGCTCTTCCGCTATCTCGGGCGCTACCGGCTGGGGCTTGCGCTCGTGCTCGTGCTCGCGCTGGCGAGCACGGCCTTCGGCATCGTCGGGCCGAAAATTCTCTCGACGGCCACGACGGAGCTGGCCACCGGCCTCGGGCGCAAGCTCTCGGGCCTCGGCAGCATCGACTTCGGCAAGATCGGCAAGATCCTGCTGACGGTGCTCGCGCTCTATCTCGTCAGCGCGGCGTGCAGCTTCTTCCAGTCGTGGATCCTTGCCGGCATCACGCAGAAGCTCGCCTACCGCCTGCGCGGCGAGATCAGCAGCAAGATCCACCGCATGCCCATGCGCTACTTTGAGCGCAACACCGTCGGCGACGTGCTCTCGCGCATCACCAACGACGTCGACACCATGTCCTCCGGCATGGCGCAGTCGGTCACGCAGCTCGTCACGAACGTCACCATGCTCATCGGTGTGCTGGTCATGATGCTGCGCATCAGCTGGCTCATGACGCTCATCGCGCTCATCGTGCTGCCGGTCACGGGCGTGCTCACGAGCCGCATCGTCAAGCGCAGCCAGCGCTACTTCGTCGCCCAGCAGAAAAACCTCGGCGACATCAACGGCAAGGTCGAGGAGACCTACGCCGGGCACAACGTCGTCTGTGCCTTCAACCGCGAGGGCGCGACGCAAAAGGAGTTTGACGCCATCAACGCGCGGCTCTACCGCTCGGCGTGGAAGAGCCAGTTTCTGTCCGGCCTCATGTCGCCCGTGACGACGTTTGTCAGCAAGCTCGGCTACGTGTGCGTGGTCGTGCTCGGCGGCTCGCTCGCCGCGCACGGCACCATCACGATCGGCGACATTCAGGCATTCATCAGCTACATGTCGAGCTTCACGCAGCCGATCACGCAGCTGGCGCAGATCAGCACCCAGCTGCAGACCATGGCGGCCGCGGCCGAGCGCGTGTTCGCCTTCCTTGCCGAGCCCGAGGAGCCGGCCGACCCTGCCCTGCCCGCCCCGGCGGACCATATCCGCGGCGACGTGTCGTTCCGGCACGTGCGCTTCGGCTACGATCCCGAGCAGCCGGTCATCCACGACTGGAGCTGCGACGTGCCGGCGGGCGAGACCGTCGCCATCGTCGGCCCGACCGGCGCCGGCAAGACCACGATGGTCAAGCTGCTCATGCGCTTTTACGATGTGGACGCCGGCGCCATCCTCGTCGACGGGCGCGACGTGCGCGACTATGCGCGCGGCGACCTGCGGCGCGCCTTCGGCATGGTGCTGCAGGACACGTGGCTCTTCAAGGGCACGATCATGGAAAACATCCGCTACGGCCGCCCCGAGGCGACGGACGCCGAGGTCATCGCGGCCGCGAAGGCCGCGCGCGCCGACGCCTTCATCCGCACGCTGCCCGGCGGCTACCAGATGGAGCTCAACGAGGAGGCGACGAACGTCTCCCAGGGGCAGAAGCAGCTGCTGACCATTGCGCGCGCCGTGCTGGCCAACGCCCCCATCCTCATCCTCGATGAGGCGACCAGCTCGGTCGACACCCGCACCGAGCAGCTCATTCAGGAGGCCATGGACCACCTCATGCGCGGCCGCACGAGCTTTGTCATCGCGCACCGCCTGAGCACCATCCGCAATGCCGACTGCATCCTCGTCATGCGCGACGGCAGCATCGTCGAGCAGGGCACGCACAGCGAACTGCTCGCGCGCAGCGGGTTCTATGCCGCGCTCTACAACAGCCAGTTTGAGGACGTGGTCGCGTAAAGCATCAACGGCGTTATGACAACCGAAACAGCGCGGGAATTGCGATTCCCGCGCTGTTTTTCTACTCTGGAATCACAATTATGTAAACCGAAAATGAAAATATGCAGTTATGGTAACTACATTATGAAAACCAATTGTGCAGAAATGCTTGCAATATCATAGAATATTTTTAGAAAGCAAAATTTATGTAAACTAAATTATGTAAATATATCAACAGACATGACAGCTCACATACATACAGTTATGACAACAAGATTATGACAACTAAAATAAGTAATAAATATTGATATTACAATATATTTTTA
>ENA-UOIY01000442-UOIY01000442.1-human-gut-metagenome-genome-assembly--contig:-P114-NODE-442-length-69147-cov-30.623082_pt1 | contig 69147 bp, 66 predicted proteins | sample MGYA00242335_ERZ723882 | MGnify/ENA metagenome assembly ERZ723882 | reverse complement strand
GTAAAACTCAAAAAAGTGGCATTCAGCCACTTTTTTGACACTCTGAAAGCGGCTTTCGCCGCTTTTTTAATACAGCAGCGCTTCGCTGCCGCTCTTGTCTACTATGTACCAGCTTCCATCCTTCATGGATACCGCAAAGCCGTCTTTGAAATCACCGGCCTCTGAGTACCGGTAGTCGATTTTCAGTTCGCCGTAGGGGTCTATATAGCCCCATAGCCCTTCGTTGTTCTGCACTGCCGCGTAACCCCCGGAAAACGAGTGGACGTCAGCGTATTGAGGAGCTATGAGCGTGGCGCCGCCGGTATTTATGAAGCCCCACTGCCCGTCGATGCGCACAGCCGCATATCCTCCCGAAAAGGGCTTTGCGGCGGAGTATGTCTTTTTGAAAGCGCTCTTGCCGTATTTGTTTATATAATAGCAGCCGCCGCTGTCGGTTATCAGGGCAAAGTCTTCTTTATAGCCTTCGCCTGAAGAGCCGGCGTTGAGGGTTATGAGCGCCTTGCCCACCTTGTCGATTATATAGCTCTTGGAGGACAGAGAGACGAAGGCGAGGTCATTTGAGAATACATTGGCGGAGGACCATTTTTCGGATATGGCAATGTTGCCCATAACGTCAATGTAGCCGAAGCTGGAAGCTGTGCGGACGGCGGCCCGCCCGCAGCCGAAGGGGCCGGCCTCCCTGTAGCTATAGTCTATCTTTATATTGCCGGAAGCGTCAATATAACCCCACTTGCCGTCCTTTTCAACCGCTGCCATACCCTCCGCGAAGTCGGATACCGACGACCATGCCGGCTCGGTTATCCACGCGCCTGATCTGTCAATCAAGCCGTACAGGCCGTCCTTTGCGGCAAAGGCTACGTTGCCGTCAAATTCGTTTGCGGCGGAAAAGGCGGGGAGTATGACTATCTCGCCCGATGTGTTCTTGTATCCCCACAGGCTGTTTTCGAGGAAGGGAATAAGCCTGCCCGCAGTGGCGGTGGAGACTGCACGGGGAGTAGGGGTAGGTTTGGCGGCTTCTATTGCCGCTGCTTCCTCTTTAGCCTTGCGCAGCTCCTCGTCTTTTAATACGTTAGCGCCGCCCGCGTCGTATGCAAAGGCGAATATAGCCGCGCCCAACAGCAGCAGGCAGAGCGTATATCCATAAAGGGAAAGCAGCGAGTGCTTTCCCTTTTTTCCGGTATTTACATGATTGTTGCTCGGCTGTCTTGATTCCATAATATACCTGGTGCTAGGCCTGAACGTTTCGGTTTTCCATCACGATATTGATGAACCTCTCCGCGGCTGCGGAAAGAGGTACGCCCTCCAGAGAGATAAGTCCTATGCCTCTTGAAGGCATGGGCTCTGCAAGGTCTATCTTGAACAGCTCTCCGCTGTTTATGGCTTCGCTGGCGAATTCATAAGTGACGCACGCTATGCCAAGGCCTATTTTGGCGAAGTTTACCAGCAGGCTGTGAGCGCCCAACTCTATCTCGGGGTGCAGCGTCACACTACAGACGGAGGCAAAGTCGTCCAGATATTTTCTGGAGTTGGAAGCCTGCTCAAGGAGTACCAGAGGCTCACGGGCCAGCTCGGCCATGGTGACCTTATGGCCCTTGAGGTGGGAGAACCTGTCAGAAGCTACGAATACGTCGTGTACCTTGAGAACATCGCGGACGCAGAGGGCGCTGTCCACTACCGGCAGGTTGACGAGGGCTATATCTACCTTGCCGACCTTGAGCAGTTCGACGGTGTCAGGAGTAGTACGGTTTGTGACCTGAAGCTGTAACTCGGGATATTCTGTATGGAACTTTTCAAGGTAGGGCAGCAGGAAAAACTGGCACAGAGTGTCGCTGGCGCCTATCATAAGGCCGCCTGACTGCAATGTGCGCATGCGGTTCAGCTTGTCCTCGGCCGCGGATATGAGGCTTATGGCCTTATCGGCATAGCTGTAAAGCATACGGCCCTCGCTTGTCAGGGTTATGCCGCGGCTGGTGCGGGTAAAGAGAGTGCAGCCCAGCATGTACTCTAACCTGTGCATGGACTGGCTGATGGCAGGCTGGCTCACGTAAAGCTCCCTTGCAGCATGTGAGAGACTGCCGCAGCGGGCGACGGTACAGAATATGCTGTAAAGATCCAGATCGGCCGGCATTGTTGTTGTTTGTTCCTCCTGGTTGTATTGTATCCGCAAAAGCCAACGGGGAATTATTTGTTCCCGTATTGCCTGTTTACGGTTAAAGTGCTAAGATGATTAAAACTAATATCCATTCCACCTATAATTTTTAATTATATAGTATTTCTTCTGCCTTTGCAATTGAAATTATAGGTGGATTTCAAAAATCGGGCAGTTTTATTTGTGTTATTGTGGCTCAGTGGTGTAAAATGAACTGTAAACCATTACTTCGCTTCAAAAGATGTAAATATTTCTAAATTGTAATGCGGGATCCATTTAAGATAGTTAAAACTCACTTTTATAACTTTTATAATAAGAGGGCTGGATATGACAAAGTACTATTGGAAAGAGCTTTATTCCGAAATTAACGGCTGTCAAAAATGCAGACTTTGCGAGCAGCGCACCAATATAGTGATAGGTGAAGGCGACCCTAAAGCCACTATAATGTTCATAGGCGAGGGGCCTGGGCGGGATGAGGATCTGTCCGGCCGTCCTTTCGTTGGCAGGGCGGGGCAGCTGTTAGATAAGATGATAGGCGCAATAGGGTTCAGGCGGGAGGAAGTATACATCGCCAACGTAGTCAAGTGCCGCCCGCCAAACAACCGTACCCCGGAGGAGAGCGAGGCCGACGCATGCCTGCCCTATTTAAGAGTGCAGTTCGCCCTTATACGGCCTAAGATAATCGTATGTCTTGGCGCTACTGCGGCGAAGTACATTTACGATCCGAATGTAAGGATAACGAGAGACAGGGGAGTGTGGAAAGAAAAGAAGGGAGTGTGGATACTGCCTACATATCATCCTGCCGCGTTGCTGAGAGACGAATCCAAGAAGCGGGAGGCATGGGAGGATATGCAAAAGTTAAAGCAAAAATACGATGAGATAGCGCAGAATACTTGAATAATCCCCGTATATGGTGCTATAATGAGACGTTGATTTATTTAGGAGGAGAAACCTACTATGTCAGGACATTCCAAATGGGCCAATATCAAAAATAAAAAAGAAAAAGCAGATAACGCGCGCGGCAAGATTTTTACAAAGATAGGCCGAGAGATCGCCATAGCCGTTAAAGAGGGCGGAAGCGACCCCAACAACAACTCCAAACTGAGGGACGTCATAGCCAAGGCGAAGGCTAACAATATGCCTAACGACAACATTTCCCGCTCCATAAAGAAGGCCGCGGGCGAAATGGGCAGCGTAAACTACGAGGAGATCACCTACGAGGGATACGGCCCCGGCGGTACAGCAATAATCGTAGAGGTCGTTACCGACAACCGTAACCGCACCGCCTCCGAGATACGCCATATATTCGACAAGAGCGGCGGCAGCATGGGCGCCACCGGCTGCGTAAGCTGGATGTTCGACAAGAAGGGTCTCATAGTGGTAGAGCGCAGCGCTTCCATAGATGAGGACGAGCTAATGATGGAAGCTCTTGACGCCGGCGCTGAAGATTTCAACGCTTTGGACGACGTGTATGAGATATACACCGCGCCCACCGACTTCTCAGTGGTAAGAGAAGCGCTTGAGGCAAAGGGCCTCAGCTTCCTCTCCGCCGAGATAGGCATGTTCCCTCAGAATACCGTGGACGCCACTAAGGACGAAGAACTTGTGGAGAAGATCGAGAAGATGCTGGAACGCTTCGACGACGATGACGACGTTCAGGACGTATACCACAATGCCACCCTACCCGAGGAAGAGGAATAATATAAGGACGTCAGAACGGCCTCAGGCATAGACGCATACGCAAAAAGCAAGCGTCCTGTATGCTGCAATATGCAGCATACAGGACGCTTTATAATTATCGGTTATTCCTCAACGCTGGCCTTGGCCTCCGAACGTTCTTTTTCCCGCTGGGCACGCCGCCTGGCAAGGCGTTCCCGGCGCTGTTTTTCCTCGTTGGAATGCTTTACTATCACCGCTATGAGGGCGATAAGCAGCAGTACGGCAGCGCCGCAGGCCGCGTAGAAAATGATGGGGTCTATGCCGGTGCCGTTGCTGTTTTCAGGTTGCTCCGCAGGCTCCTCCACGCCGGGAGTAGGCGCGGCCTCCGCGGGTAGCTGGGGGCTTACGGGCCTTGCGGGCATTACGGCGTAGCGCTGTATGGACTTGTCAGCCTCGCTGTATACATAGTAGCCCACCTCGCCGTCGGGATTGCGGCCGTATATGAGGTATACGGTACCCTGTGCGTCCTGTCCCGCCCATGCCTTGACCTGCTTGTCGTCAATGGTTATGGTGGTCTCGGTAAAGCCATCGGGCAGCGGCACGGAGCCGTCCGGCTCCAGCATGATGTAGGAGCGGGAGGTGGAGCTTATCGTCTGATACCTGTACAGAGAGCTCTTAGCGGCGTCATATATGTAGTAGCCTCCATTTTCACCCGAAGCATTGGAGAGGTAGAGGAGGGTGGGCGCGTCGGAATCCTGAACGGATACGGCGGGCACGGTCTGTCCCTTGTAATCCACCGTTGTCTCAGAATACTTGGATGGTATGGTCACGTTTTCGAGATTGGTCCAGATGTACATCTGCTGGCCCTTATCGTCGGTTATGCCCTCTGCGGGTATGCCCTCGGTGGCGTAGTCGGGGGCGGCGGCCTGGACCGTCTCAGGCGCGGCGGCTATGGATACCGTGACGGAGGCCGTGGCTGTACCCTGATCCTCGCCGCTGTAGCTGAGAGCCTTGGTTATGTTGAAATCCACTTTGGCCTCTCCCGCGCCGGCAGCTGTAAAGGTTATGCGGGCGGAAAGGGAGGAAGCGCCGTCCTTCTCGGCGGAGACCAGCGCTATGCGCCCGTCTGACGCGCCGCCGTCTCCCTCGGTGAAGGTGAGGAGGGAGGGGTCGTAGGAGAATTCGCCCTCGGCGGCGGAAAGCTTTTTGCCGGCAAGGGTGACAGTCACCACGACGGTGTCGCCGGCGGTGACGGAGGTCTTGTCCGCCGTAGCGGTAAGCTCGGGAGCGGCGAACGCCATGGCGGGGAGCGCTACTAAAAGCAGCATGGCAACAAGAGACAGGACCCGCTTATATGTAATGGAAGTCTTCATTTTTTAATCCTCCTGAGTTATCTTTGCATCGTCGGATACGTACTGTATCAGTCGTATCATATCCATTATATCCACCGTTTCATCGTGGTTTACGTCTGCCGCCCTGAGGTACGGGCCGCCAAGTATTGAGGACCTTATGAGGTGCTTTTGCAGGGCGGCTATGTCGTCCTTGTCTATTTTGCCGCTGCCGTCCACATCGCCGTATATCACTATTGGCAGGTCGAACATGGCAAAGCCGTCACTATAGGTATTGCGTACGGAATCGCCGGTGCATAACGCGTCGGTCCTCTGTGCGCCCTTCTTGTCTATGACGGTAAGGGTGCCTTCGGACTCCAGCTTGCCCAGCAGCTTTTCAGCAGTGGTGCCGGGCTTTATCTCACTTATGCCCCATGAATGGACCTTGCAGCCGCTGGCCTTTATCCTGGGGGCGGTGTCGTAGGTGCCCACGGTGTACAGCGCCGTGTCTTTATAATAGAAGGCAAGTATGTCCTCGTACTTCTGACCGGCACGGGCGCGCTCCTGCGCGCTGCGCTGTGAGAGACCTATCCCGTGGCCGTAGCGGCGCTGGGTGAGAAACCAGCCTGAATATTCCTTTTCTGCGGTGCGGTATTCGCCGCGCTCCGCGCCGTACATGCGGAGCTTGCGTTTCTTCGCGCCTATCTGGCCCAGCGTGTTCTCATAGCTGCCGAAGCTGAGCTCCTCAAATGGCAGCGTGAATGTAACCTGGCCTGCCTGCTCCGGGTTGTTCCTGGGCGCTACCATCAGGGTTAACTCGACGTTAGTGTAGCAGCGCTGCTCCGGGTCGTTTTCGGCGCTGGGGTCCTTTGCAAGCACCTTTACCGTGGAGAGCAGCTCAACCTCCTGCCCGGCGGCCGCATAGGCGGCCTTTTTTATAGCCGTGAGGACAGAGCTGTCCATGAGCTTTTCTGTCGTCTCGTCGTATGCATCGGGAATAAAGGACTTCTCTTCAAGGCTGGACTTGTTGAGCAGGTCATACACGTCGTCGGCATGGGTGTAGTAGGGGAGGTCGTTTTCCCATACGTTGCCGGTGCGCTCGGTCTGCCCGCCGTTGGAGGCGGAGTAGAAGGCCTCGATTATGTCGCCGTCATATACCAGCACCTGGCCCTTAGTGGCGTCAACCGCCGCTATGGCGCGGGTATTTTTGCTGGCGTAGCCCCGGTATACCTGATCCTTTGAGGTGTCCACAAGGTCGTAGGAACGGCTCGCGGCGTACCTTGAGCAGCGGGCGACGGCATAGCCCCGGGCGCACACCGCCTGTGACTTAAGGGCCTCCACCGGGAAGGAGTTGCTCATTTCATGGGGCACTACGCCGTAAAGGTACTGCTCGATGGGCAGCGTGTTTATGGCGCGTATGCTGCCCTCGTACACGTCAAATGTCATGTTGCCGAGGTAGGTGCAGGTGCCGTATTCTGCGTTCTTGAGCCTGATATAGTCGGTGGTCTTGCCGTAGTTCTTTGAAAGCAGCGTAAGGGAGGGGCCTGTGTAGGCCTTGTCCCCAATCTTTATGGATACCCGGCTGCCCACCGCCTCAACGGTAAGCTCATCGGTCCCCACGCCCTTATCGGCTTCCTTCAGCGTGTATTCACCTACTGGGGTGAATGTAAATGACCTGCCGCTGCCTATGGAGAGCTTTACCCGCACGTCGCTGTGGAATACCGCGGCGAAGGCGGGAAGCATGACCATGACGAGCGTAAGCGCCATGGCAAAGGCGATGGCCTTTGTGATTTTTTGCATAAACAATGCCTCCTGTAAAAAATCCTTCTGAATGATATCGATACATCAGGAAAGGCCGGCGCCGAACAGCTGAACGGCGTATGTGGAGCCGCCGGCGGAATATATGCCTATACACATATCCGTAAAGCCTTCCCTGAGAATGTTTTCCCTGTGGCTGGGAGAGTCTATCCAGGCATCAAATATCAGTTTTGATGTAACATTGGACACTCCGCTGCACATAAATATGTTTTCGCCAAATGCGCTGAAGCTTATACCGTCGTCGGTGACGGCGGTGGAGCAGCTGGCGCCATTTGGCCGGGTGTGATCGAAAAGGGTTACGATCTCGCGGGCGCGAATATCCGCGGCTTTTTGCAGTTTGCTCGAGTATTTAAGCGTGTTCAGCCCCGCCTGCTGCCTGTATTGGTTGACAAGCTCAAGTATGCCCGAGTTGTAGTCGTCATCAGACGCTGTTAAAATAACCGTAGGCGCTGCCGTAGGGGCCGCAGTAAGGGAGGGAACAGGCTTTGCTGTCTGGATGGGCAAGGCTGTTGGCTGCGGTGTGAAAGGGGCCTCAGGGGCTTCTGAGGGTATCAAAGGTAGAGATGCGGTGGGCGCAGAAGCCATCGGCTTGGGAGTGACTGCCGCCTCGTAGCCGCCGCCCTCAGGCACTATGACCTGTATGTATGAATCCGTCTCAGCTTTTGCACAGCCTGTCAGAAGCAGCGCTGAAATGAGAAGGATGGCAATAAAGCGATACATCGGATATCCTTTCGACAGTACAAGCATATTGCAGACAATTATCTATTATATTTTATACCATCAACGGGCCTGTGCATATTAAAATAATTGTGAATAATAGAAAGAGCCTTCCGAGGATATTGTTCAGCCCAAAGTAGATACCGACGGCTACGCCAATGGCGAGGATAGAAAAAACGAGCTGACGCAGGTTCAGCCCGAAGAATATGCTTTCCTGATAGTCCCGTATTTCACGGTTGATTTTCACTTCCAATTCGTTTTCCCTCCAATCAAATAAAGCTCCCGATTGCTCGGAAGCTTTGTGGTTTTCTTTTTAATTATTCATCTAACAGCCAGTCCAATACGTTGCGCTTTTGTATTCCCTCATAGTCTGCTGTGGAAAACACTTCATCAAGTGTAAGCAGCGTTTTAGGGTAATTATCCGCTATACGCTTGAATGGGGCAAGCTCTCGCTTTAGCGTGTTTGGGTCGAGCGTAGACGCTGCAACTTGGTAGTAAAGATACTGCCCGTCATCTGTTTTTGCTACAAAATCCACTTCGCCGTCGTCTATCGCTCCTACAAATACTTCGTATCCGCGCCGTATCAGCTCGAGGTACACGACGTTTTCAAGAATATGTCCTATATCGCTGTCCTTGCCCCGCACAAGCATATTCCGCAGCCCCATGTCAACGCAATAATACTTGCTTTGCGTTGTTAAAAACTGTTTCCCTTTAATGTTGAAGCGCGTTGCTTCATATAGCAGAAGCGCCTCCTTCAAACCGTCCAAATACCTGTCTACGGTTTTTTGATCCACTCCCTTTCCGGCCGATTTCATGGTGTTGGCTATATTGGTGGAAGAAGCCTTGTTGCCGATGTTGTGGAGCATGAACTTTGCCACGTTTTTTAGCATGCCGACATCTGCAATTTTTTTGCGCTTCACAACGTCGTTGAGCAATACGGTATCATACAGCCCTTGCATATATTCCCGTGCCTCACGCTTATTCAGTTCAAAGCGAAGCACATAGGGAAAGGAACTCAGCTCGATATATTGGTTGAATTTTTCGGCGTTTGACAGCCCTTCTCTTTGCGTACCCTTTAATCCCGTGCTAAATTCGCGGAACGATAACGGAAGCATTTGAAGCTCCACATATCTGCCGGAAAGCACCGTTGCCAATTCTCCCGAAAGAAAGTAGGCGTTGGAGCCCGTTATATAAACGTCGCAGTTTTCTTTAAGGGACAGGCTGTCAACCGCTTTCTCGTATTCGTCAACGTGTTGTATCTCGTCGAGGAAGATGTAGTTCATCTTATCGGGCCGCAAACGCTCGGCGATGTATCGGTAGAGTATTTTATAATTATCGATAAACTCAAACTCTATATCCTCGAAATTCAACACAATGAACTGACTATCTTCAACACCGTTTGCTGACAGATAGTCGCGGTACATTTCAAACAGGGTGGACTTCCCGCATCTTCTTACGCCCGAAACAACCTTAATAATTTGCTTTTCCTTCCATCTTACCAACCAGTCAAGATACTCGGGACGCCCTATTCGATGTATCATGTTCCACCTCCTATAACATTATTATCTGCATTATACTCCCGATTCATTCACCAAGTCAACGGATTTGAGGATTACATTCCTGAAATATTATATTTTTCTTGCTTTAAGGAATGGTTATTACAGTCCAAACATCTCGCGCACAACGCGCTCCGACATTTTGACAGCGCCCGTCAATACGAGCAAGTTAAAGATATGTTATTCAGTATAGAAGTCCGATGATGAATTGACAAGCTGTGATTCGGCAGTAAAAAGGCAGCCGATATACTCGGCTGCCTTATACTCTACTTCGCACCACCGGCGCTTTGTTCCGTTTTTGCCTTGGATTTCTTTGAATCCTGAATCTCGCCAGCTGCGGTCAGCGCTAATTTTGTAATGACCGGTCCGATCAGTTCATAAATCAGCGTCGCCGTCAGCACGACCGCCTGGATCTGAGTGCCGTATTCCGGAAGGGCATTCAAGGCGACTTGCGCCATGCCGATCGCAACACCGGCTTGCGGCAGAAGCGTTAAGCCAAGATACTTGCGGATATTCGGCGAAGACTTGGCAATGGTTGCGCCAAGGAAAGAACCGAAGTATTTTCCCAAACTACGAGCTACCATATAGACAACGCCCAAAAGCCCGACAGTAGGAACAACTGCAAGATCCAGCTCGGCTCCCGAAAGTACAAAGAACAGCATAAACAGCGGCGGTGTCCACGCATCCGTGATTTCAAGCAGCTCATCCGCGTCCTTGCGCAGATTGACAAGGACCGCACCGATGGCCATACAGAGCAGCAGAGAGGACAGGTTCCAAATAGAAGCAAGTGCGGAACCGAGCAGCACTGCGGCGACCGCTACGCTGATCCTGTTCACCTTGGAGTGAAAGAATCGCATGGCCAAGGCGATGAGTAGACCAATGCCGGCGCCGACTGCAAGCGAAAGCACGATCTCAAGCAATGGCTGCAGCAGCATGGACGTTACGGTCAGCGCTGCGTTTGAAGCAAGTGCCTGCGAGATGGGAAGGGAGATGGAGAACAGCATCAGCCCTACGGCGTCATCCATCGCGACAACAGGGAGCAGCGTCGATGTCACTTCACCTTTTGCGTGATACTGCCTGACGACCATCAGCGTTGCGGCCGGAGCGGTAGCGGCAGCGATTGCGCCAAGTGTGAGTGAGAGCGGGGCGGGGAAGCCGCAAGCAAGGAGCGCGGCGTCGACGAGCAGCGTAGCGAGGCACGCTTGAAAGAATGTAATGGTAATGGAGCTTGTGCCGATCTGCTTGATGTTGCTGATCCGGAATTCACCGCCGATAGAAAAAGCAATAAAACCAAGCGCTACGTCCGTAAGCACATCGGTGACAGCCGCGTCGCTCTCTTGAAAAATGCCAAGGCAATATGGGCCGATGATGAGACCGGCGATGAGATACCCCGTTACGTTCGGCAGGTGAACCGGCTTGACAACGCGCGTCAACAGCAGACCGCAGATCATCGCGGCCGCAATACATAGAATGATTTGCATATTGGTTATTCGACTCCTTCTACGCTTGTCACAGGCACGGTGAACATGATACCGGCGTTCGGCCTGTCGAGGCTGCCGCACACATCGTGTATGCAGGACTTTGCAACGCCGATCTGCTCCTCCCCAAGCACGGCAAAAAGCATTTTCCCGGGCTCATGATCCGGGTTGATAAATTTGCGCAGAGAGCCGAAAAACGGCGGCGGTTCAATCGAATCAGCCGCAAGCGTTTGCAGCATTCCTTCACAGTCCACCATCGTGGCGCCATGAATCCCGCGTTCCGCCATTTTTTGCAGAATGGGAGAGACGGTTGCTACGCGGTTCGTAATATAAATGAACAACAGCATAGGGGGGACATCCTTTCCTGCGCGGGTTCCGCCGCGCGAATCAACATTATTTTCCGAAAGCACATTACGCCTTTTTTGCGCTTTTGTCAAGCGCAGTGTTATGGTATGGAAAAAAGCCGTTTGCATAAAGCTTCAACGGCTTTTCTCCGCTTGCAATGGCGGAATATTAAATTAAAGCAGGTTCAAAGACTATGCGGCTGTAAAATTGAAAGCCCGAAAGCGCTGTGCTTTCGGGCTTTTCTGGCTCCCCCTGTTGGACTCGAACCAACGACACTGCGGTTTTTAGGACGTTGGACGCACAAGAGGGAATGCTCAAAAAAGCCCTGTTTCTCTATGTTTTTGATATATTTATTATACCACACTTTCAACACCAAAACAAGCAAAGCACACAAAAAGCACACTGTTTTTGACCATTTAGTGTGCCTAAAGTGTGCCTGAAAATCGTTGCCAAAATTCACTGTATCTATATAAGGAATCAGTTAAATTTGGCAGTTAGCGTATTTTTATCGTGCCTATTTTGTCTATCTCTCTTTGTAGTTCTTTTACTATCTTATCAGATATAAATCTCTGTGCTTCCTTGCTTTTGAATATCTTTTCAGCATCATCAAAGGCAATGCTGACGCAAGTGTTCACATCGTATTCCATTGCTCCCACAAGCCGCTGCAACGCATCATTCCATATTGCAGTGCAGATTTCATCTACAAGCTTTGGTGCAACTTCCTGAACGGTTTGCAGTGCTATCTGCCGCATTTCAGCGTGATGCTGTCTGGCGTAACCGCCGTGGTAGTCTCGTGTTGGGTTGTCAAAGTAATTTTTTCCTAATGGTTCGCCTTTTTTCACATAGGCACTGGGGCCATAATAAGACGCATAGGGATAAGCAGATGTCATTTCTTTTAACCTCTCTGTATAATTGATTTTGCCGTTTCAATGGCTTGTGGATATTCCTTTTCCAGTGTGTAAAGGATGAATCTGTAATACTTATCTGAGGGATACTGTCCGCAGATGTAGTTATAAAGGGTGTGCGGCTTTACGTTTATTTGCTCTGCAAAGTCCTTTATGCTGCTGCCGCAGAATGGCAAGCACTTTAATGTTTCTTGAAATAGCTTTAATTCTTCTGTTGTCATTGTCAATTCTCCTGTTATTATCTACTTGTAAGTAATCTTTTGTTGTGTTTACTCCTTGAATTTGCGTATGGTGGGGATGGTATATGGGATTTTTGCGTATTTGCTTCATTATTTCTGTCCGTTCCTGATAACAAAGCACCACGAATAGAAAACTGCCAATTTACGCTGTATCCCTATATAGAATCAGTTGATTTTGGCAGAACTGCATTAGCGTGTAATGATGGCAAAGCGTTTGTAGTTCTGCCGCCCTTCTGTGATGGTATAACCGTCCTCAATCAAGGCTTCTTTCGTGGATGGCCATGCCTTTTTCTTCCAATCATCATGCCGCAGGGAGAGTGCTTCACAAAGCCGCTTCTTATCTTCCGTGAACAGTTTCACGCCCATAAATTCAGCAGGAACATAAGGCACACTATCATAATTCAGCACATACAGGGAATCCAAATCATCACGATAACGGCCACGCACCTGAATTTGTGTTTCTTCTTCCTGATTATGAATGACGATATAATCCAAATCACCGAAAATATTGATTGAAGTCTCTGAACTTGCATTGATGATAAACATATCATATTCGGGCGGCAATGCTGCATTGGTGAGAATGTATTCACGCACCCTGCGTTGTTCTTCTGTCATTGGATGGTCTTGGTTATTGATGCTCCAAATAGAAATGGCTTTGATACCTCTTTTCTTTGCCTTTTCTTCAAACTCTTTCATTTGATGGATGCGGCCAATATAAACAAGTCCTCTTTCCGTAAGTCCCAGAGATGGGAGCAGCATTTCAAGGTTGGTGTAAGTGAATCGCTTATCCGTTTCAAATTGCCGCACATCATCGTCCACTTTCACAAAGCGTGATTTGCATTTCATCTCACATACTGCCCTAATAGGCGTTGCGGATAGTCCTATTACTTTAACCTTGGTATTGGTGACGATTTCCTCTAACCGTTGCTTTGCAATCTTGTGGTATGGCGTATCATGGGGATTATGGCTGATGAAAGCGGAAAAGCATGGAAGGTTATGTATCTCATCACAGAGAATCACTTCAAAGGAATTGCCAAAGTCGCTATACTTCTGCGCCAACACGCCAAACTTGGCGTATGTCATTACCACAATGCGGTTCGCGGCGGCGGCTTCGCCAAACCAAACGGAACCATTCCGCACGGTTTCACACCAATCCCTGTTGTAGAATTGCGTGTTAGGATGTTTCAATAACTGTTCCTTGCCGTTTACCGTATCGATTAGATAAACCATCTTATACGGGCGGCTCACGGTCTTGGATAGCACATTCAGCGCCCAATAGGTCTTGCCGCACCCAACAGGGGCAGTAACAATATTCAACATACCGCTATAAATGTCATTCATATGGATTGCGTCACTTAGATACTTTGTACCTTTCATTTCAAAAAGTCCTTTCAGTGTATTTTTGTACTTGAGGGCAGAAAAAAGAAAAGTTCAGCAAAAAACGCTGAACCTTTTATGTGAAACTGTAATCCGACAGTGAATTATGATTATTAAATACGTATTCTTGTACGTATATGTAACCACGACATCAATTCGGCTCTACTATTCTCATTCAAACGGAGGCGGCTTTTGTATCAGGAAAGAGGAGAAGTGATTTTGATGTGCCTGATGAACTATTCTCTTTTTCTTCTCTTTATATTAATATTATACCTGAATTTCAGGGGAAAAGCCAATTTTGAAAGGTGTCAAATTTTGAATAAGGAAAAGGCAGAAATCTGATTTGATTACTGCCTTTTGATTAATAGATTTTTAGGAGATTGGTGTGACAATAACATTAGGGTCTTGGGGTATTTCCTGAATTTTGGTTGCGTAATCTTTCCAACCGTCGGCGGCTTTGTAGGCATTAACGGATTCAGCGGGGACAACGAAGATTTTTTCTAATGTGCTTGGCAATGAACCCTCACCCACCAATCGACACACGCTTCCATTCATTCCATATAGTATTATCTCTTCAATGCCATCAGGAAGTGCATTTATTGTTAATGTTCTTACATCAAGCAGCGCTAACTTTTTAATGGCAGTTAGCCTAAATACTTCATCTCCAATCACCCAGTCTACATGCAAACCACTATCATTATCTGTCTGCTGGGAATAGCCAGTAAGTGAGGAACAATTATAGAAAGCCTTATCGCCGATGCTGAAGGTTATGTCAGTTGCAGAAAATTGGTATTCATCTATATTTGTTATAATAGTTACCGTTTCTAATGAAATACAACTTTCGAAAGCCCCCTCGCCTATTATCTCTATATGGTCACTATTGGTAAGAACTTCATTATACATTATCCGAAGCGATTCTATATTAACACAACCAAAAAACGCATAATCGCCTATTTTTGTGCTCGTTAGTCTTAACTCTCCTTTTATAGCAGGGGATGCATAAAATGCATAATCGTCTATGTGTCTCAGCGATTCAGGTAAATTAACAGACTCGAGTTTTCTACAATTGTAAAATGCATAACTGCCTATATACTGCAAAGTTTCAGGCAAAACAACAGCAGTAAGATTAGTACAATTATAAAATACACGAGACCCAATTGATGTGATTCCTTCAGGGATAGAGATGCTGTCCAACCCAGTACAATTGGCGAATGTATCATTTGGAATGTACCCACCTCCACCAAAGGAAACTGACTTTAGGAAGCTACAATCTGAAAAAGTTCCGGTTCCCCAATTGTTGTTTGACTTTAGAAGGTTAGCTGGAATAAATACCTTATATAAACTGGAACAACCGGAAAAAGCCTCGTCGCCAAGCATTATAAGACTGTCAGGCAGAGTAAGGAGTTCAGAAAAAGGATGATTTTCAGATGTGCCTTCTAATCCCTTACATCCTGCGAAGGCTCTGTCACCAATGGAAAGCAATCCATCAGGCAAAGTAATTGTACACAGATTAATACAGTTTTCAAATGCACCATCCCCTATAAATTCTACATTTTGAGGGATTTTTACGGTATTAATTACCTTATTGCCTGCAAATGCACCGTTACCTATGCTTGTGGTTTTCTCAGGAATTACTACATCGTAATCATTTCCCACATACGCAACTAATATGGTGCCTTCGCCCTTATTACTATAAATAAAGTCAGTGCTTTCCGCTTCTACGCCTGTATCCTCTTCGCCAATCCACCAGTTACCGTTATCACCGATATAGGGAGTTTTGCCATCAATACCGTCTATTCCGTCAGTGCCGTCTACACCATCACGGCCATCTGCACCGTCACGACCATCTCTGCCGTCAACGCCGTCACGTCCGTCCTTGCCATCTGCGCCGATGACATAGCCCGTATCAATCAAGGTATCATCGGTAAGGCGTATCATAAGATGACCGCTATCATTAACTGCGGCCTTTTTGATGCCTACGCCATCAACGCCGTCTATACCATCACGACCATCTTTTCCGTCAATTCCATCTTTGCCGTCTATTCCGTCTTCACCACGTGCGTATCCTGCATCAAAGGTGCTTCCGTCGCTCATGGAAAGAACAAGGTGCCCCTCTTCATCGATATTAGCACCTACGACAGATACCGCCGCAGAACAGCCAACGGAAAGGAGCATTATTATCGACAATGCTAAAACTATAATCTTTTTCATAACAGTTCGCCTTTCACGCTTCTCTCACAACTTCCTTAAACGTATGCCGCACAATATGCGGTGTACTCTTTAACTGAACATATCTTGCTACTGTGGAGCCGCTGCGTCCCATTTTTCTGCCAACCGCCGCAAAAGTACCCAGTTCAGCATACAGACGCTGCATTTCCACTATCTCCTGTGGAGTAACACGAGCAGCCATTGTTTATCAGTCCTTCTTCTTGAAAGGCTTGGTGCCAGTTACAACACACTTATCGGAGTTCTTGATACACTCGCTCCACAGTTCATTGATATAGCCGGCAAAGGTTTTTTTCTTGGATTCATCGTTGCTTACTTCCATAATGATGCGGTTGATGTCGTCAAGCTTCTGCTGATAGTTCCAAGGTACAGTAATGGTCTTTTTGTCGGTGTCAAGGATGATACGCATTTGCTTTTCCTCCAAATAAAAAATGTATGAAAACTGCGGCAATCCGTAAATTTTCATACATCTCAGTATATATATATATATTGTCAATGATTTTGCCGTATTTTACTTGAAAATTATTTATTTTGAAGTATTATGACGAAAAACGAATTGTATTTGCAGTAAACGCAGCATTTTACAGTGAAAAGACAGTGTTTTGGAGCGATTTGCGGTAAATATCTTTGTTTTGAATGAGAATGGATTGTTTTCGCTTCAATTTCCAGTGGAATGATTCAGATTTTGCCAAAATACGCTGTTTCCTTAATAGAATCATTTGAATTTGACAGATACAACAAAGGAGAGGTTGTTTCCTCTCCTTTTCAGCATTACAAGCCAAATGCCGCTGCCATTTTGTTTGTCGCTTCTTTCATTTGTTCTAAGTCGGTACGAACATAAAAGTTTAGTGTTGTGCTTGCGTCTGTATGGCCTAATATTTCCTGAACGCTCTTTATGTCTGCTCCATTAGCTATCAGTAATGTACCACATGAATGTCTCAAATCGTGTGGGGATAGGTCACGAAAGCCGCTGCGTTTCATAAAGGCTTTTACTCGTTCCGTGATGCCATCAGGAAGCCGTGGTTCGGTTTTGCCGCCTTTGCCATGAAATACAAAGCATAAGCTATCATTTGGCTGAAAATGCTGTTCTTTATACTCTTTGAGCAATGCAGCAACTTTAGGAATCAGCGGTATTACTCTTGCACTGTTTTCAGTCTTTGGGGTGTTGATTATAATGCCGCTTGCAGGGGTGTATATTGCGTTTCTCTCAATGCTTACCGTAAGATTATCAAAATCAACATCTCGCCATTGTAATCCAGCCAATTCACCACGCCGCAATCCTGCTGTTATCATTAAATAAAGCATACACTGAAAATCAATGGGGCAATCATCCACGGCAGCAAAAAAAGCGGCGGCTTCTTCTTTAGTCAGTGCATCAACTTTTTTCTTTACCAGTTTAGGGCAATCCACTTTATCAATAGGATTCTTTACTATATAATCCTGCTCTTTTGCGAACTTGAATATCATTGCTAACAGGCAGTAAATATGCCGCACAGTTTTAGGGGAAGCCGTATTGCCCAATGGGGTACGGTGCTTGGTTTGCAGATAAATCAAATACTTTTTAATATCGATTGGGGCAATGGTTTGAAGCGTATAACCTTTGAAATAGGTTTTGATTCCCTTAGAAAGCGATTCATAGTATGTGATGGTAGTTTGCTTGTGGTTGCCATCATAAAGGCATACAGGGAAGAATAGGCCATCTACAAAACCTACAAAGTCTGTACGCTGATTCTCAATCTCTCTAATTGCAGCACGTTCAGGCTCTTTCACATCTCTTTCATATTCGAACCGTGCTTCTTTTTCCCATTCAGCGGCGGCCTTTTCCGCTGCTTTGCGTGCTTTGGCAGGAGTAAGACCATTGGGAACTTGCCAAGTATGATATTTGGCTACTTGTTTTCCGCCTTGCTGCTTTCCAAGGTAAGCACGGAACTTATATGATACTACTTTGCCATCCTTCTTGTTTTCGATGATTGTTGCCATTAGAATTCCCTCTTTCCGAGAAAATGAGGGCATTTTGAGCAATTCAGTGTGCCTGAGAGTGTGCTTTTTCACGTTAGGCAACATTACAAGAACGAAAAAAGCCTTGAAACTCTAAGCTTCAAGGCTTTTTTCTTTGGCTCCCCCTGTTGGACTCGAACCAACGACACTGCGGTTAACAGCCGCATGCTCTACCGACTGAGCTAAGGAGGAACGGAACGAGTGTTATTATAAGGCATCAGGACATAAAAAGCAACCCCTTTTTCAAAAAAAGTCCGATTGAAATTTTACTACCGCCAGACGATTGTCTAAATGGACTTCATAGACTATAATAGTCCGATGTAAACTCAAATAAAACAATTGAAAAGAGAAGTATCGTGCGGAAGCTGTGTGAGAAAATTACAAATGAACTTGCGGGTCTCAGCGTGGAAAGCGGGCTCAAGCGCTGCTTCTTCATGTCCGACGGCCACATATCGCGTCTTAAGCGCAGGCCGGAGGGCATAACTTTAAACGGCAAAAAGGCCTATACTACGGCTACTTTATCGGCTGGCGACATGCTTTGCGCCGAGATATGCGATGGGGAGACGGTGCGGCCAATGCCCATGGATATGCCGCTCGTGGTGCTTTATGAGGACGAGGATATAGTAATAATAGACAAGCCAGCAGGTGTTGCGGTACACAGCTCTACCCGGGATCCCCGGGAGCTTACGCTGGAAAATGCATTTTCCGCGCGATTAAAAGAAGGAGAGAACTTTCACCCGGTAAGCAGGCTGGACAGGGGCACGACAGGAATAATGACGGTAGCCAAGAACGGCTACATGCACCACAGGCTCAAGCGCATAATGCACACAGAGGAATTCAGGCGGGAATACGCAGGCATATCCGTAGGACGTGTGGAGCCTGAGAGCGGCAGGATAGAGTTGCCCATAGGCTTTGAGCAGGGCTCCAGATACAAGCGTGCTATCCAACCTTTGGGATCGCCTGCGCTTACTGAGTACAGAACGCTGCAATGCAACAATGGTTTTACGCTGCTGCGGCTCATACCGCATACCGGCCGCACACATCAGCTTAGGCTGCACATGTCCGCCATAGGTTATCCGCTGGCGGGCGACTGGCTTTACGGCAGGGAGGACAGGGAGCTGATAGCGCGGCCGGCACTGCATTCCTGCGAGCTGTGGCTGACGCACCCGCTGACAGGGGATAAGCTGCATATAGTGTCGCCGCCGCCGGAGGATATGCTGCGGCTGATGAGATGATAATTATAAATAGTGGAGACGGTTTTCCGCCTCCACGCTTTTTATTCGCCGACCTTTTTTATTATAACGACCTTATCCTTTACGGATATCTCGTATTGCGCCGAAACCTCCCATTCGGGTGTGCCGCCGATATATGAAGTGCCATCGGGGAATGTGACGGTATGGCTTTCCGTAGATGAAAGGCTCAGGCCTATCCAGCACTCGAAATACGTATCTGACGGGTAGGTGAAGGAGATGTCGCCTACGTCTGTCAGGTAATATTCGCACTCGTCGCTTAGCGTCACTGAGGTGGGATCGGAAAGCACGGAACGCTGGAATACAGAAACGGGACCGGCAGGGCCTGCAGGGCCGGTTTCGCCCTGAGGTCCCTGAGGGCCGGTTTCGCCCTGAGGTCCCTGAGGGCCGGTTTCGCCCTGAGGCCCCTGAGGGCCGGCTTCGCCCTGAGGCCCCTGAGGGCCAGTTTCGCCCTGAGGCCCTTGAGGGCCTGTATCGCCCTTTGCGCCTTGCAGCGGCCCATTATTTACCCAGACGCTGTTTATGCCGTCCCAGATATATATATCGTAAGGCTGTGCCGAGCCTATGCCGTATGCGTCGCCGGCATAGGGCAGCGTTATGGCGGCCTCGAGAGCCGCTTGAGTGGCAAAATAGCCCAGCACGGCAAAGCCTGAACCGGTGTCACCCTTTGGCCCCTGAGCGCCGTCTTTACCGTCAGCGCCGTCCTTGCCTGGCGCACCGTTCTGACCGGGGTCTCCCTTAGGACCCTGCGGGCCGCGTTCGCCTGCATCGCCCTTCGGGCCGGCCTCGCCGGTGTCACCCTTAGGTCCCTGAGGCCCTGCGGGTATGCCCAGCTCTATCACCTTGGCTCCGTCCGATTCGGTTACTCTGGCGGTGGGATCGGCGCCGCTTTGCAGCATGGTAGCGGTTGCCCTGAGCTTGGAAAGCTTGTCATACAGCGCCTCTCGGCTGTTTTCTGCCGTTTGTCTGCCCTCCTCAGCAGCTTTGGCACTCTCCATAAGCTCGTCCAGCGATGCCTTGAGGGAGGTGAGACCGTCCTTCAGAGTTTTAAGCAGAGGGTATTCGGCAGACGCCTGCACGGTGCTGCTGTTTACTATGGCTTCACGGCAGATAAAGTTGAAGCGGGCGGTGGTGACGAGGGTAGAAAGGGAAGCGTCGGAGTATACCTGAAGCTCGCATTCCACAACACCGGGAGAGAACGAGGCGGGAAAAAGGTCTATGGCGACCTTGGAAGCATCGTCGGGCGAAATCGTGATGCCGCCGTTCTGGACTCCGCTGTCCTGAAGCGAGGTAGAGCCGTCCGCGCGGGAAAATGCGGCGATTATCCTGCAGCCCGTAAGGTCTACGGGGCTGTCTCCATCCATTAGGGTAACGTTGATCCTGTTGCCGTTGTCGCCGTTCACCACGGTAAAATCCCTGTGTGAGGAGGGCCTCTTGATATCGAGATCGACGTCGAATACCTTGTTTACTGACATATTGAAACCTCCTGATTTGATTCATTAGTCCTTCGCGGAGCGAGAGCGAAGGCAGCAAAACGCATCGAACAAACGTTTTATAAGTTAAGCTTAGTGCAATTTACGTGCTCAATCAATATGAAAAACGGCAATTGGTACCGATATGGGTACTATGCTGGACAATGTTGCACAAACGGCGCTCTTTTTTCGCCCTTAAACCGCCCGGTAGGTGCGGCAAAGGAAGAACGTCTTGAAATGCGCCGGCATTTGGGGGATAATAAAACTAAAAAATAAAGGAGCTTGCCCCATGAGCATCGCAGACAGGGTATTCATAGAGAATTGCAGGGATATAATATCAAACGGCGTATGGGATACCGACAGGCCTGTGCGCCCAAGGTGGGAGGACGGCTCGCCTGCGCATACCGTAAAGCTCTTCGGCGTGGTGAACCGCTATGATCTGTCACTGGAGTTCCCTATTATGACCCTGCGCAAGACAGGCTTCAGGAACGCAATCGATGAGCTTCTTTGGATATGGCAGAAGAAGTCAAACAACATACACGACCTGCACAGCCACATCTGGGATGCCTGGGCGGACGAAAACGGCAGCATAGGCAAGGCCTATGGCTACCAGCTGGGGGTAAAGCACCACTATCCCGAAGGGGATATGGATCAGGTGGACAGGATACTTTACGACCTGAAGCACAATCCCGGCTCCCGCAGGATAATATCCAACATATACAATCACGCCGATCTTTCCAAAATGCGGCTGTATCCCTGCGCTTACAGTATGACCTTCAATGTATCTGGCAATCGGTTGAACGCCATATTGAATCAGCGCTCCCAGGATATGCTGGTGGCCAACAACTGGAACGTATGCCAGTATGCGGTATTGGTTTACATGATGGCTCAGGTAAGCGGCCTCGAGGCGGGAATGCTTATGCACGTGATAGCAGACGCACATATTTACGACAGGCATGTGCCGCTGGTGGAGGAGCTCATCTCCCGTGAGCCCCTGGACGCGCCGAGGTTCATTATTGATAAGAGCATAGACGACTTTTACAAGTTCACCGTGGACAGCTTCTCCCTTGAAGGGTATGAGTCTCACGGCAGTATAGGTAAGATACCGGTGGCGGTGTAGCCTATGGATATTATAGTCTGCATTGACAAAAATAACGGAATAGGAAAGGACGGCGGGCTGCTTTTCCGTATCCCGGAGGATATGGCGTATTTCAGGCGTATGACCGTAAACAAGACCGTAATAATGGGCCGTAAAACGCTGGAATCACTGCCAGGGGGCAGGCCGCTGGAGAACCGCCGCAACATAGTGCTTACCCGTAATAGGGACCGCGTGCCTGATGGGGCCGACGCTGTGAGCAGTATTGATGAGCTGAAGAGGGCGATAGGGAGTGACAAAGCCTTCGTCATAGGAGGGGAAAGTATCTATGCGATGCTGCTGGATTACTGCGAAAGGGCGTATGTAACGGAAGTGGAAGCGCGCGGCAATGCCGACTGCTTCTTCCCGGATATACGGAATATGCCTGCATGGAGCCTGGAGGAGCAGGGCGAGGAAAGGAAGTACGGCGGATTAAAATACAGATTTAACGTTTACAAAAACCACTCGATCAAAGAGCTTTAAAATAAAAACGCCCCTTCCCGGGCAGTATAAACCGGAAAGGGGCGTTATTTTATGATAAAGTCTATAATATACTGGAGCAATTACGGAAGCACTCAGCGATATGCGGAGCTTTTGTCTAAAGATATGGGGATACCCGCGTCGCCGCTGCATAATGCCGGCGCTTCTGACGGCGAGGCTTTTTATCTGGGCTGCGTTATGGATGGACGCATAAAGGGATATGCCTGCGCAGCGGCGAGGTTTCGGATAGCTGCGGTCTGCGCCGTGGGCCTTGAGGAGAAGAGGGCGGATACCGTATTTGAGCTGAGGAGAAATACCGGCATTGTGGACAGCCGGATAAGGATATTTTACGCGCGGGGGGCATTTGACAAGGACAAGCTCAGCCCTGTACACAGGCTCATGCTCAGGGGCGCAATGGAGAGCATGGAGGGAAGCGCAAAGTATGCGGCCATTCTTGAATTGATGCAAAAGGGCTGCGACTTTGTATCCGAAGAAAACATACGGCCTACGGCGGAATGGATAATATGGCGGAATAAGACGAACGGGCAAAAATAACGCAGTATTCAGCCGCACATGGCAAGGCAGATTATGCCGGCAATACAGACGATATTGAGCAACAGCAGCAGCGGCATGCCTATTACAAAGGATTTATGCTTTGTCTTGTGGCGGAAGGCCAGCATACCGAAAATACCGCCCAGCGCGCCGCCCATGGCCGCAAGAAGAAAAAGCGTCCGCTCGGGTATGCGCCACTTTTTGGCGCGGGCCTTGAGCTTATCTATGCCCATCGCCATGAAGCAGGCGAAGGACATTACGGAGCACCATATTATAATTATTCCGCTAAAGGGTATCTTCATGGCCCTTCCCATCCTTAAAGAGCTCTATTCCGATAGGCTCGTCGTTCCATGGGGGCAGCTTGAGCCTGTCCCACATGCCGTATTTGTGGGTATCCGCTATGGCGTTCATTATGCGCTCGTCCGCATCCGGCATGAGCTTTGTAAAGTAACGTATTATATCCTTCATTTCCTCCCGCTTGGTATGCCCTGCCACGGGGCAGTTGGGCTTGCGGATTGGCAGTTCCAGCCGCTTTGCTACGGAAAGGGCATACTTTTCCGGCAGGAATATGAGCGGGCGTATTACGGATACCTGCTGCCTGTCCAGATATGTCACGGGGCCGAAGGTGTTGAGGCGGCTCTCGTAGAGCAGGCTCATAAAAAAGGTTTCTATTACGTCGTCCCGGTTGTGGCCGAGGGCAACGAGGTTGCAGCCATGGGCGTGGGCGTAGTCGTTAAGCGCGCCGCGGCGGAACTTGGCGCACAGGGCGCAGGGGTGGGACTCTTGGCGGATATTGAACACAACGTCGCCTATGTCCGTTTTGAGTATCTCAAAGGGCACGCCTATGGACTCAGCAAAGTCCGCGACGGGCTGATAATCCTGATCCGATATGCCGAGATCCAGCATAACGCCTATCAGCTCAAAGGGGGTATGGCAGAACTTCTGATACAGCTTCAGGCCGTAGAGCAGCAGCAGGCTGTCCTTGCCGCCGGATACGCCGACGCATATCTTATCGCCGGGGTGTATCATTCGGTATCTTTCATCGGCACGTCTTATGCAGCCGAGAACACGCTTCATAATAAAAATACCTTTCAAATAACGATATACAAAGCATTATAACCCAAAAGAGGCTATTGACGCAACGCAATAGTTTGTGCTAATATATACCGCGAAAACCGAATATGCCTTATCAAGAGTGGTTGAGGGAACGGCCCTGTGAAACCCGGCAACCTGCCAATGCGGCAAGGTGCCAATTCCGTCGGCGATATGCCGGAAGATGAGCTAACGAAAAGTGAACCTCATCTGCGTATGAGGTTTTAATTTTTTATTCGGAGGAATTTTGAACCAATGAAGCGACTTTTTACATCTGAATCGGTCACAGAGGGACACCCCGATAAGGTATGCGACAGCATATCCGATGCAGTGCTGGACGCCTATCTCGCACAGGATCCCTATTCACGCGTGGCATGTGAGTGCGCCGCCACCACCGGCACCGTAATGGTAATGGGGGAGATAACCTCAAAAGGCAGCGTGGACGTTAAGGACATAATACGCCGCACAATAGACAGTATAGGCTACAACAGGCCGGAATACGGCTTTGACTGCAACGAGCTTGAGCTCATAGTAAAGCTGGACGCACAGTCGCCCGATATAGCCATGGGAGTGGACAAGTCTCTCGAGGCCAAGGATGGGGATAACGACAGGCTGTTTTCCACCGGCGCGGGGGATCAGGGCATGATGTTCGGCTTCGCCTGTGACGAAACTGAGGAGCTTATGCCCTTGCCTATAGCCCTTTCCCATAAGCTTACCATGCGCCTTACAGAAGCACGCAAGAGCGGAGAGCTGAGCTATCTCAGGCCGGACGGAAAGAGCCAGGTCACGGTAAATTATGAGGACGGCAGGCCGGTATCCGTAGACGCGGTAGTCATCTCTGCTCAGCACGATCCGGATATACCCATGGAGCAGCTCCGCAAGGATATAACGGAAAAGGTAATACTGAAGGTCATACCCGAGAAGTATCTTATACCCGAAACAAAGATATTCGTGAACCCCACAGGCCGCTTTGTCATAGGCGGCCCCCACGGAGACAGCGGCCTTACCGGGCGGAAGATAATTGTCGACACCTACGGCGGCTACATACCACACGGCGGCGGCGCGTTCTCGGGCAAGGACCCCACCAAGGTGGACAGGAGCGCGGCCTATGCCGCACGCTACGCCGCTAAGAATATAGTGGCGGCGGGGCTGGCAAAGCGCTGCGAAATACAGATAGCCTACGCCATAGGAGTAGCGGAGCCGGTATCAGTATACATCGACACAAAGGGCACCGGGATAATACCCGACGACGAGATACAGAAGAAGCTTCTCAGGTGCTTCGACTTCAGGCCGGAGGCCATAATAGAGCGACTGGAGCTGAGGAGGCCCATTTACGGAAAGACCGCAGCCTACGGCCACTTCGGCAGAACGGATATAGACCTTCCCTGGGAGCATACCGACATGGCAGAAGCGCTGAAAAAAGCATAATTGCAAATGTTTTGCAAAAAGGGGCCGGCGAAGTTGATTCCCGGACCCCTTTGAGGTTATAATCTACATATAAAACAGACGAGGAGGAAGTATCAGTGGTTCGTGTCATCTTTGGCGAAAAGGGGACGGGCAATTCAAAGCGCATTATCCAAATGGCAAATGACTCGGTAGATGAAACTCAGGGCAGCGTGGTATTTATTGACGCGGAGGGCCAGTATCTTTTCGATCTCAAGCATGCGATACGCTTTATAGACGCGGGACACTACAACATAAACAGCCCCAAGATGTTCTACGGCTTCCTTGCGGGCATAGCGGCTCAGGACTTCGACCTCCAGAGAATATACGTGGATGGCTTCAGAAAGCTGGTAAAGCACCCGCTGAACGAACTGGAAGCGATGTTCGCGCAGATACAGGATTTTGCTGACAGGAGCGGCATAGAAATATTCATAGGCGTCAGCGAGGACGGGGGAGAGATGCCCTCTTACCTGAAAAAATATGTGTGAGAACATTCATATTATTATAAATTATACGGAAGTGAGCGGCACTCGTGCCGCTCAATGCTTTTATATGATATAATTAACCTTGTATTTTTTGCGGGAGGTGAAATATGCCGAACATTTTTGATATATTAGGGCCTGTGATGATAGGCCCGTCAAGTTCGCATACCGCGGGGGCCGCACGCATGGGAAACATGGCCCGTACACTGCTGGGCAGCGAGCCTGTAGAGACCAAGATACATCTTCACGGTTCGTTCGCCGAGACGGGCAAGGGCCACGGCACCGACCGCGCCATAGTTGGAGGGCTGCTGGGCATGAAACCTGACGACAGCCACATACCCTTCGCTTTCGACGAGGCGAAGGAGAGGGGCTTAAAATATGAAATAGATGCTGTTGCGCTGCGGGATGCGCACCCGAATACTGCGGTGATAGAGCTTACGGGCGCAGACGGCAAGCAGCTTGTCATGCAGGCCTCCTCCATAGGCGGCGGCAGGATAGTCGTCAACAAGCTGGACGGTATAGATGTGAACTTTACCGGCAATTTCAATACTCTCGTCATACGCAATCAGGACGAAAACGGCGCGGTGGCGGCGGTAACGTCCATACTCAGCCAGATAAGGGTAAATGTGGCCAACATGAGCCTCTGCCGCCATAAACGGGGAGGCGATGCGCTTATGGTTATAGAGACGGATCAGCATGTAAAACCCAATCAGGTAGAGTTTTTGAGCGAGCTTCCCGGAATAATTTCCGTGACCTATTACGACAAGGAGGAAGAGGACGATGGCTCTCGATTCGATGAAGGAAATATTTGACCAGATGGAGCGGGAGAACATACCCTTCTGGGAGGTCGTATTGCAGGCCGACATGGAGGAGCGGCAGGTGACGCGCAAGCAGTCCATGGCCAAGATGCTCATCACCTGGCAGGCGATGGAGGACGCAGCAGACACATATACCGGCACGCGAAAGAGCGTCAGCGGCCTTGTGGGCGGCGACGGCATTAAAATGCGCCAATACGCCATGCGCGGCGCCGCCATGTCCGGCGGTTATGTATGCGATGTTATAGCGGAGGCTCTCAGCATGGCGGAGTCAAACGCATGCATGCGGCGCATAGTGGCGGCGCCTACTGCGGGAGCCTGTGGAGTGCTGCCGGCGGTGCTACTGCCCCTTTGCAATTATGAGGAGCTCACTCAGCATCAGCTTCTGGAAGCGCTGTATGTGGCCAGCGGAATAGGCGCGGTAATTGCACACCGGGCCTGTATATCCGGCGCCGCGGGCGGTTGCCAGGCCGAGATAGGCACTGCTGCGGCCATGGCGGCTGGGGCGCTGGTAGCCATAAAGGACGGCACGGGCGCGCAGATAGGTCACGCGGTGGCCATGGCCCTGAAGAACCTAATGGGCCTTATATGCGACCCTGTGGCAGGCCTTGTGGAGGTGCCCTGCGTGAAGCGCAACGTAATAGGTGCGGTAGACGCGGTCAGCGCCGCAGATATGGCCCTTGCAGGTGTGGAGAGCCGCATACCCGTGGACGAGGTGATAGACGCCATGGGCGACGTGGGCAGGCGCATGCCTGTGGAATTCAGGGAGACAGCCCTGGGCGGCCTTGCCACGACGCCTACCGGTCAGGAGATAAAACACTGCATGAATAAAAAAGAAAAATAGGAGCGTTTAGCCCCGGCGGAGCCGCCGCACTTGCCAAAAAGCAGACAATAGAAAAATAAATTTCAAACGCCTGGTTTAGTATATAACTGAATCAGGCGTTAGTTACTAATTGCAGAAGCCGGATGCTTTCCCGGCGCTGCCGGCTGCTGGAAGGAAAAAGCGAATATACCGTTGCTGATGCAGCCGGATCTGAGGGCCGGCAAGGGCTGTACGGACATTAATATATTTTTACGTTATATGGAAAAATAAATAAAAAATACAAAACAAAGAATGGGTGGAAAGGGCCTTGATCCCGTGATCCAGATGATCCAGCGATTGCCAAACCTCGTCGTAAAATAGCTTTCCGTCATTGGTGGGCGCAAGATGGTTTTTCCTCCTTATCATCAATGACGCAATGGTACAACATGTATCAAAAAACAAAAAATCAATAATTTAGTGGTCATTATGTACCATGAGCATTGACAACAATTGTGCAAGGTGCATATAGAAAATAGCGCAAAATAATGTGATAATTGTCCTTGATGGATGAATGACTATATCATAGTATATATATAAATGCTATATTCAAACTTGTATTTTTTGAGGGCTCCGGTTTCGGAGCAATGGCAGAAACATCCCTCTGAAAATCGGCAAGCTTTCTTATAAAACGTCGATGCGGACAGGCCTTGACATTCAGGACGGGAATAATCCGCCTTAATAGATGAAAGATTAATTTAATAGATGAAAGATTAAGCTTTAATAATAGCAATAGCATAAACGCAGAAAGGAGAGCTGCTTTTGAGAGGAAAGCGGCGGAAAGAAAGAATGATTCTGAAAAATGCAACGCTTCATATCGGCAATGGGGAAGTGTTCCAAGGCGACATGAGAATTGCGGACGGCAAAATAGTCGAGGTCGGAAAGAACATCAATGGGGACGAAAGCCGCTCTCTCAACGGAAAGCATGTATTTCCCGGCTTTATTGATTCCGGAAATTTCCTCGGCGCGCAGGACATGGCTTTTTTTGCAAAGGACTATAACGAAAACTCGAACCCTGTCACGCCGTATCTCGATATCTGGCATTCTATTGATCCCGATGAGTTGAGTCTTCAGGAATTGTATAAGGCCGGCATCACCAGTATGTTAGTTACCCCGGGCAATGAGGGGATTCTGGGCGGTACCTGCACCGTAGTAAAGACCAAGGGAAAAAATATAAATAAGATCACGGTCAAGCGCGATGCGGCGATGAAGGCTTCCATGACCAGCGAAGTTATCCGCGTATTTAGCGGCAAGGGCAGCCCCCAAACGCCAATGGCCCTGATTGCCATGCTGAAGACGGCGCTGCAAACCACAGAGTATGCCAATGACTACCGCAGTCAGCGCACCAAAGAAGTCATGGATGCTGTGCGCGAGGGCAGGATGCCTATTCTTGTCGCCTGCGAGACCGCACCGGAGATGGAGCGTTTCCTTGAAGCGACTAAGGAATACACAAAAATGAAGATCATCTTCACGCTTTCGTATGAGGCGGATCGCTGTGCCGATGCAATTAAGAAGCGCGGCGCGGCAGTAGTACTGGGCGATACATCACGCAATGCTACGCATCTGGTACACCGCATGGATTTTGCCAAGCTTATGAATATGGCGGAAGACGGAACCAAAGTTGGCCTCACCGTTTTAGGACCCAATATGGCATGGGGGCGTGAGATGCTACTTTGGAACGCTTCCAAGCTGATGCAGACCTGTACCAACAGCGAGGAGATCGTCTCCATGCTGACAGTCAATCCCGCTGAGTTTTTTGGCGTTTCCGACCGTATCGGCCAGCTAAAGGCTGGCTTGGATGCAGACTATCTGATCTATGAAGGCAATCCCATTGAAAAGTGCAACGCGGTATTGCTGGAGACCGTTATCAACGGCGAGACCGTTTATCAGGCTTGAGAAAGGGAGGATTCGCTAATATGTTACTGCTGAAGAATGCCACCGTTTATCCTCAGACGGAGAAAGCTCCCTTTATGGGCGATGTTCTCTGTGAGAACGGAAGGATCAAGGAGATCGGCAAGGATCTTTCCGCTGACGACGCAGAGACCATAGATCTGACCGGGTTGAACCTGCTGCCGGGAATCGTGGATTGCCATTCACATGCAGGCCTTGGCCCCAACGGGGATGTGGCAACTTTGTCTTATTGTACGGACACGGCGAATCCCGTAAGTCCCGAGATGGATGTTATCTATGCCGCTGATCCTACCAATGGCTGTTATCGCTGGGCTATAGAGAATGGCGTTACCACTCTGGGCATTCTCCCCGGCAGCTGCGATGTCATCGATGGCACCGGCTTTGCCACCCGCACATGGGGCAGCAATATCTTTGAGATGTGCCTCAAGCGCAATATATGTATGAAACTCTCTCTGGGCGAAAATCCCAAGGGCATGTTCCAGAACAAGAATATGGAGCCGGATTCCCGCATGGGCGTTACATTTATTCTGGAGGAGTATTTTGCCAATGCCAAGGCCTATATGGATAAAAAGGATCGTGGCGAAAAGGTGGATTACAACGAACAATATGAGGTGGCGATCCCCGTGCTGAAGAGGGAGATTCCCGCCCGCATCCACTGCACCCACAATGACATGGCTGCAGCGATTCAGTGCCTGTCCAAGTATAATCTCCGCTTTACCATTGAGCATGCTTGGGGCTCCAGCAACTATCTTGATGAAATCGTTGCCAGCGGATGCGGGATCGTATACGGCCCCATCGGCGGACGCAAGTCTTTCTATGAGTCGCGTTTTGTGGATGTGGATGCTGTTGCCAAGCTGGATGAGGCCGGCACTCTCTGCTGTCTGACGGTGGACTCGCCGTTGGAAGGGCTGGATAGCTTGCTCAGCCATGCCGAGCAGGCCGTTCGAGAAGGAGCCGATCCCATTCGTGTAATGCGCATGATAACTATCAATCCCGCCAAAGTTATCGGTCTGGATGCAGAGCTGGGCAGTATCGAAGTGGGAAAGTACGCAAATTTTGCCGTGTTCAAAGGCCTGCCAGGTACGGATATGGGGGCGCATGTGGTCTACACCATAGGCGAGGGAAGCGTGCTCTATCATCGCAACTGAGTTTTATGTCTCCGGTAGGAGAGATGTGTAAACATTAGGAGGAAAAAAACACATGGGGAAATTTGTTCTTAAGCGTTTGCTGGCGCTGATCCCGACGATCCTGATAATAGTGTTCGTCGTCTATTTCATACTGGATCTGACGCCCAGTGACCCCGGTCACCTGATCCTCGGTCAGATGGCCAGCGAGGAGGCCGTGGCGGCGAAGAACGCCGAGTTAGGCTACGATAAGCCCTTTACGGTCCGCTACGCGAAGTATATTTGGGATCTTTGCCACGGCAGCCTCGGCAATAGCTGGCTCAGCGGCAAGGGCGTGTTCGAGACCGTTATGGCCCGCTTCCCGGTAACGGTGACGCTGGCTGCCGGCGCCACGCTGATAGGCGTGGTGATAGGCGTCGCGCTGGGCGTGCTGGCCGCGGTGAAGCAATACACCTTCTGGGACGCCATGGGGACCACGCTTGCCATGATGCTGGCGTCCTTTCCGGCTTTCTGGATAGGCATGATGCTCATACTGCTGTTTTCGCTGAAGTTAGGCTGGCTCCCATCTTACGGCACGGGTACCTTTAAGCATTTCATACTGCCATGGTTCACAACGGCCTGCTCCTTCATAGCATCCCAGCTTCGCATGACGCGCACCTCACTTTTGGAATGCATACGCATGGACTATGTCCGCACCGCCAGGGCTAAAGGCCAAAAGGAGGGCGTGGTCATCTGCCGCCATGCGCTGCGCAACGCGCTGATGCCGGTCGTCACCATGGTCGGCATGAACTTCGGCGTCCTGCTCGGCGGTACCGTGACCATGGAGGCTGTTTTCACCCTCAACGGCGTCGGCACGCTGATCCTGACCTCTATCCGCAGCAAGGATATACCCGTCGTTATAGGCGCAATAGTTATCCTGGCGGTCTGCTATACGCTGGTCATGCTGGTGGTGGATATCCTGTACGGCTTCATCGACCCGCAGATCAAGGCCCGCTATCTGAAGCGCTGATGAAGGAGGGAAAAGCGATATGACTAATACTGTGAACGGGACTGCCGTGCAGCAGCCCACGATAAAAAAGAAGAGCCGCGCCGGCGAAATATGGCGCCGCTTCCGCAAAAACAAATTAGCCGTTTTCGGCATGATCCTTTTCGCGCTGATCCTGTTAGTAGCTATTTTTGCAGATGCGATCGTAAATTACAGCGTGGCCACCACACAGGTGGCGGCCGACCGCCTGCTGTCCCCCAACGCAGAGCATTGGTTCGGCACGGATAACTACGGCCGCGACCTTTTCGCCCGTATCGTCCACGGCTCCCGCAATTCACTGCTGGTGGGCTTCGGCTCCGTAGCCATCGGCGTGGTGCTGGGCGGCTTGCTCGGCGCCGTATGCGGCTACGTCGGCGGACGCTTTGACGCTATCATGATGCGCGTGCTGGACTCCATCATGTGCATACCTTCTATGATGATGGCCCTGGCCATAGTGGCGGCGCTCGGCTCCAGCCTTGTAAACGTGCTGCTGGCCATGACCATTTCCAACGTCCCCTGGTATTGCCGCATAATACGCTCCTCGGTCCTAGGCGTAACGGGGCAGACCTATATCGAGGCGGCACGTTCCTGCGGCACTTCCGATTTCCAGATCATCATGACCCACGTACTGCCTAACGCCATGGGTCCCATTATAGTGCAGGCCACCATGGGCATAGGCGGCGCCATTATTTCCGCCGCCGGTATCAGCTTCGTGGGCATGGGGATTCAGCCGCCGGCTCCGGAGTGGGGCGCTATGCTGAACGAGGCTAAAACCTTCATGACCATGTATCCCTACATGGTGGTGTTCCCCGGCCTCGCCATAGGCCTTACCGCCCTGAGCATGAACCTTATGGGCGACGGCCTGCGCGATGCTCTGGATCCGAAGCTGAAGGACTAAGGAGGGTGATAAAATGGAAGAAAATACTCTGTTGGAAGTAAAGGACCTACGGGTCGTATATAAGACGGATGAGGCCACGGTCCATGCGGTCAACGGCATCAGCTTCACGCTGGGAGAGCGGGAGACCATCGGCCTGGTGGGCGAGACGGGCGCAGGTAAGACCACCACAGCCCTGACGCTCCTGCGCCTGCTGCCGGAGCGCACGGGACGTGTCTTGGGCGGCGAAATCAGGTTCCGCGGAGAAAACCTGCTCGAGAAAACGATCCCCGAGATGCGCCATGTTCGCGGCGCTGAGATCTCCATTATTTTCCAGGATCCCATGACGGCGCTGAATCCCGCGCTGACCGTGGGCGATCAGGTGCTGGAATCCCTGGAGATACACAATCTCGACAAAAGATCAAAGGAAGAGCTGGACGCCCGCGTAGATGAGCTGTTCAAGCTTGTCGGCATTCCGCCCGAGCGTAAGAAGGAATACCCCCACCAGTTTTCCGGCGGCATGAAGCAGCGCATAGTCATTGCCATCGCGCTGGCCTGCCAGCCGCAGCTACTGATCGCCGACGAGCCCACCACGGCGCTGGACGTAACGATACAGGCGCAGATACTGAAGCTGATGGAAAACCTGAAGAACGAGCTCGGCACCTCCATGATAATGATCACCCATGATCTGGGCGTGGTGGCCGAGACCTGCGACAAGGTGGCGGTCATGTACGCCGGAGAGATCGTGGAGTACGGCACGGCGAGGGACATATTTGATCCCGGCGATCACCACCCTTACACGGTGGGCCTGTTTAACGCCATCCCCAATCTGGATGAAAAGACGGACCGGCTCCATCCCATCGACGGGCTCATGCCGGATCCCACCAACCTGCCGGCGGGATGCAAATTCAGCCCACGCTGCCCCTACTGCACGGAGGAGTGTGTAAACGGTACCCCCTATACTTATGAAGAGGACGGTCACAGGATATTCTGCAACCGATTCCGGAAAGAAGGTTAACGATGGGAATTTTGGTCGAAACGGTTGACCTGAAAAAATATTTTAAGGTTGGCAACGGACGCTTCCTCCACGCGGTGGACGGCGTGAATTTAGAGATCCCGGAGGGCAAGACCCTGGGCGTTGTGGGAGAATCCGGCTGCGGCAAGTCTACGCTGGGCCGCGTGGTCATGGGCCTGCTCCCGGCCACCTCCGGCGAGATACATTTTGACGGCCAGGATATCGTAAAGTGCTCCAAGCGCGAGTTCAAGGAGGTCCGCAAGAAGGTGCAGATGATCTTCCAGGACCCTTACTCCTCCCTGGATCCCCGCATGTCTATCTATGAGCTTATCGCCGAGCCGCTGATCCAGAACCATGTCTGCGCCAACAGGACGGAGATACTGGACAGGGTGCAGAAGCTGATGGACACGGTGGGCCTGGCCCAGAGGTATATCAACTCCTATCCCCACGAGCTGGACGGCGGGCGCCGCCAGAGGATTGGTATCGCCCGGGCGTTGGCGCTGAACCCGAAGTTTATAGTCTGCGACGAGCCGGTCTCGGCGCTGGACGTGTCCATCCAGGCGCAGATATTGAACCTTCTCATGGATATGCAGCAGGATCTGGGCCTGACCTATATGTTTATCACCCACAACCTAGCGGTGGTAAAGCATATCTCCGACGTTATCATGGTCATGTACTTAGGTCAGTGCGTGGAGATCGCCGAGGCGGACGAGCTCTTTGCCAATCCGCAGCATCCTTATACGAAGGCTCTGCTGGACGCGATACTCAAGCCCGTCATAGGCGCCAATTCGGACCGCAAGCTCATACGCGGCGAGGTGACGAGCCCCATCGACCCCGCTCCAGGCTGCCGCTTTGCCAAGCGCTGCGAGTATTGCACGGAGAAGTGTAACGCCGGCGAAATCAAGCTCGTGGATATCGGCGGGGGGCACAAGGTCGCCTGCACCCGCTGCAACGGCTAAAAAAGGATATTACCGGCCCAGCCGGTGATTATAAATTGCAGTAATGCATAAAAAAACACAAGTTGGAGGAAAACAAATGAAACACGCAAAAAAGCTGCTCTGCCTGGCCCTCGCCATGGTGATGAGCTTGAGTCTGGTCGCCTGCAGCAGCAGCAGCGGCGACGGCAAAGCTGACGGCAGCGACGCCGCCATCGATCACGACCGCGAGGTCGTTTACGGCTCCGCCAGCCTGATCACCAACTTCAACGTGAAATACGTTACCGCCCAAAATGACCTTCAGGCCCTCGATCAGGTCTACGACGCCTTAGTGCGCAAGGTCAACGGAAAATTCTGCGGCCAGCTTGCCGAGTCCTGGGAGATCTCCGAGGACGGCCTGACCTACACCTTCCATATAAATCCCGACGCCAAGTTCAGCGACGGCACCGATATCACGGCCGAGGACGTGGAGTGGTCCTATGAGTACGTCCGCGATCAGTGCGACAACTGGTCCTGGCTGTACAAGACCCTGGACGACGTAGAGGCTGTGGATGAAAAGACAGCCGTATTCCACTTCTCCGCTGCAGACGCTTCCCGCCTTTCCATTATGAGCAGCTCACAGTATGGCAGCGTGTTCTCCAAGGCTGCCATGGAAAAGTATGGCGACGACTACGGAAAGACTGCCGAGAGCGTCGTTTCCTCCGGCCCTTATGTAATTACCGACTGGAAGGAAAACGAATATGTTAAATTCGAGGCTCGCGACGATTATTATGGCGACAAGCCCGATCTGACCCACCTGAAGTATGTGCCTGTCTCCGACGTGAACGCCGCCGTGGTGGCGCTGCAGACCGGCGAGCTGGATCTGTACTTCAACCCCCTGTCCGGCGTGGCGCTGGATACCGTAAAGACTGCCGACAACGTCGCCATCAGCGAGGCGCTTTCCTGCCGCAACGAGTCTGTTTACATGAACTGCGAGAGCGAGGTATTCTCCGACGTGCGCATGCGCCGTGCCGTGGCTTATGCCATAAATAAGGAAGAGGCCCTCGAGGTCTGCGGCAACGGCCAGGGCAAGGTCGTGACCTATCCCTGCGATCTGGGCGAACAGGTCACCGGCAACCCCGACTTTGTACCCTCCCACACCTATGAATACAACGTGGAAAAGGCCAGGGCCTTGGTGGAAGAGTGCGGCAACGTAGGTAAGACCGTCACCATTAAATCCTACAATACCGAGCCTTATCAGACGCTTTCCGTATGGCTTCAGGGCTCTCTGAGCGCCATAGGCCTGGACGCCAAGGTGGACACCATGGAGCGCTCTGCGTTCCTGGATCAGCTCATCAACGGCGAGGTGGAGATCTGCCCCTTTAGCTGGTCTGACATCTCCTTCGACTTCGGCTCGGCTGTGGGTATCTATATGAATTCCAATTGTATCGGTATGTCCGGCAACTATGGCCGCTACAACAACCCCAGGGCCGACGAGCTCATCGCACTGGGCAACAGCGCCAGCGACGTCGAGGCGCGCAAGGGCTATTATAGGGAGCTTATAGAGATATACATGGAGGACGTTCCTTCCGTCGCCATGTACGCCGTAATTAACGCCATTGCGCACAGCAACCAGCTTGTCATGGAGGATGCAAACATATATCAGATGGCCCGCGTCCATTGGGCCCAGTGATCTCAACGCGGTTCAGTAAAAAAAGCCTTTGCTTAATAGCTAAATCAAAACGATCGGTTCAATGGGTCCGCCGGAAAAAGCGGGCGCATTGAACCGCCATAGCATCAGAAGCCCGCTGCAACGGTTAAGAAAGGATATTACCGGCCCATCCGGTGATATAAATTGCAGTAATGCATAAAAAACACAATTTGGAGGAAAACAAATGAAACACGCAAAAAAGTTGCTCTGCCTGGCCCTCGCCCTGGTGATGAGCTTGAGTCTGGTCGCCTGCAGCAGCAGCAGCGACGGCAAAGCTGACAACAGCAACGCCGGCGCCGGCATCGATCACGACCGCGAGGTCGTTTACGGCTCCGCCAGCCTGATCACCAACTTCAACGTGAAGTACGTTACCTCTCAAAATGACCTTCAGGCCCTCGATCAGGTCTACGACGCCTTAGTGCGCAAGATCAACGGAAAATTCTGCGGCCAGCTTGCCGACTCCTGGGAGATCTCCGAGGACGGCCTGACCTACACCTTCCATATAAATCCCAATGCCAAGTTCAGCGACGGCACCGATATCACGGCCGAGGACGTGGAGTTCTCCTATGAGTTCGTCCGCGATCAGTGCGACGGCTGGTCCTGGCTGTACAAGACCCTGGACGACGTAGAGGCTGTGGATGAAAAGACAGCCGTATTCCACTTCTCCGCTGCAGACGCTTCCCGCCTTTCCATTATGAGCAGCTCACAGTATGGCAGCGTGTTCTCCAAGGCTGCCATGGAAAAGTATGGCGACGACTACGGAAAGACTGCCGAGAGCGTCGTTTCCTCCGGCCCTTATGTAATTACCGAGTGGAAGGAAAACGAATATGTTAAATTCGAGGCTCGCGACGATTATTATGGCAAAAAGCCCGATCTGACCCACATTAAGTATGTGCCTATCTCCGACGTGAACGCCGCCGTGGTAGCGCTGCAGACCGGCGAGCTGGATCTGTACTTCAACCCCCTGTCCGGCGTGGCTCTGGATACCGTAAAGGCTGCCGACAACATCGCTATCAGCGAGGGTCTCACCTGCCGCAACGAGTCTATTTACATGAACTGCGAGAGCGATATCTTCTCCGACGTCCGCATGCGCCGCGCTGTGGCTTATGCCATAAATAAGGAAGAAGCCCTCGAGGTCTGCGGCAGCGGCCAGGGCCAGGTAGTCATCTATCCCTGCGATCTGGGCGAACAGGTCACCGGCAACCCCGACTTTGTACCCTCCCACACCTATGAATACAACGTGGAAAAGGCTAAGGCCTTGGTTGAGGAGTGCGGCAATATGGGCAGGACCGTCACTATTAAGTCCTACAATACCGAGCCTTATCAGACTCTTTCCGTATGGCTGCAGGGCACTCTGAGCGCCATAGGCCTGGACGCTAAGGTGGACACCATGGAGCGCTCCGCATTTTCTGATCAGCTCCTCAACGGCGATGTGGAAATCTGCCCCTTTAGCTGGTCCGACGTTTCTTTCGACTTCGGCGCGGCTGTGGGTATCTATATGGATTCCAATTGTATTGGCAATTCCGGCAACTATGGCCGCTATAACAACCCCCGGGCCGACGAGCTCATCGCACTGGGCAACGGCGCCAGCGACGTCGAAGCGCGCAAGGGCTATTATAGGGAGCTGATGGAGATATACATGGAGGATGTTCCTTCCGTCGCCATGTATGCCGTAATCAACGCTATCGCACACAGCAACCAGCTTGTCATGGAGGATGCAAACCGCTACGAAATGGCCCGCGTCCATTGGGCCCAGTGATCTCAACGCGGTTCAGTTAAAAAAGCCTTTGCTGAATAGGTAAAAAGGGAGCAGCAGGCGCACCGTCGCCTTGCTGCTCCTCTGTGAATAATTTAAAGAGGAGGGTGTGAAAAGATGTATAATGAGCGAATTCTTCCTTGGTTCAAAGAGAATGTCGCCGATGCCCTATTTCTGAAGAAGCAGGCGAACGTTCGTTGGATCAGCGGCTTTAAGGGCGCCGATACTTGTGTGATGGTTACGGCGAACGGCGGTTTTCTGATCACTGATCCCCGCTATACCGAGCAGGCCGAGATCGAGGCTCCTGACTTCACCCTTGTGAATTGGCGCGCTGTCGGCGGCAGCGTGATAAAAGCCTTGGCTTCTATCGTAAAAGAAAACAATATCAAATCGCTCGCCTTTGAGAGCGACGTTCTCAGCTTTGGCGAATATAGCGAGCTGAGAGAGATCGTAGACATCGAGCTGATTCCCACCCAGGGCGTGGTGGAGGAGCTGCGCAGCATCAAGACACCGCAGGAGATCGAGTATCTCCGCAACGCCTGCGAAATATCGTGCCGGGCCTTCTGGCGCATACTTGACGATATAAGGGTCGGCGTCACGGAGAAGGAGCTGGCGGCCAAACTTTCCGCCTATATGGTCATGGAGGGTGCGGATACCCAGCCCTATGGCAACATCCTCATTTCCGGTCCCAATACCAGTCTGCTGCACGGCATCCCTTCCGACCGCACAGTGCATTACGGAGACTTCGTTCTGATGGATTACGGCTGCCAGTTCAACGGCTATATGAGCGATATGACCCGCACCGTGGTGATGGGCAAGGCCAGCGATAAGCAGAAAGAGGTTTACGGCCTTGTTAAAGAGATGATAGAGGATTCTATCAGCATTATGAAGGCCGGTACTGTAACTGGCGACGTCTATGAGGCATCCGTCCGCGCCATCAAGGACGGTCCCTATTATAAATATCACTACAATGGCGTTGGTCACGGGATCGGCATGTTTGTTCACGAGGTGCCGTTTATCCGTCCCGGTGCTACCGCGGTTTACAAGCCGAATGTGGTGACGACCATTGAACCCGGTCTTTACATTCCGGGCTGGGGCGGTTGCCGCATTGAGGATCAGATCATAATAAACGAGGATGGTAACGAGAATCTTATCTCAGTTTCCCATGAGCTTATTGAGCTATAAGTTATGGCTGAAAATTTTATTTGTGTGACGCAGCAGATCCTGCTGCTGGCCGCGATCATACTGGTTGGCTTTGCGCTGAGCAAGGCCAACCTGATTTCTGCGGAAGGGGAAAATGCCATTTCTGCACTGGCGCTGTATGTGGCCACGCCGGCCGTGGTGATCTCTGCCCTCCAACGGCCCTTTGAGGCTATCCTCTGGATGGGATTAAAGCAGACGGCGCTAATCGTAATACTCACCTTTGCGGTCATGGTCACAGTGACGAAGTTGACCATTCGCCATGCCGATATCGGCTACCGCAGCGTGATGCGCTTTGCCGCCATTTTTGCTAACGTCGGCTTTATGTGCCTGCCATTGGTGAAGGCGCTTTACGGGAAAACAGGGGTCTTTTATTGCAGCGTCGTGGTGGCTTTGTTCAATATTGAGACGTGGACCTACGGCTATGCGCTAATGAGCAGTGTGGGCGGGGGAAAGCTCCCGCTGAAAAAGGCCTTTCTAAATCCGGGAGTTCTTTCAACGTTGGTCGGCGCCTTGCTGTTTTTGACCTCGACCTCTCTGCCGGCTGCGGTTGATGCGGTAGTGGATGCTTTTTCTCCGCTGAACACGCCCCTCGGCATGATCGTTATAGGTTGCCGCATGGCCCATTCGGATCCGCGTATCGTGCTAAAAAGCGCCGCTGTTTGGATTTCCACGATAGAGAGGCCGGTGGTATTTCCGCTGTTGCTGGTGCTGGCGCTGCACCTCACCGGCATTCGTGGCGTCGTCGCCATGGTGGCAATGATTACGACCTGTGCGCCTGCGGCAAGCGTTACTACCATGATGGCGGTTTTTTGCCGCCATGACGAAGCGGCGGCAGCCAACGTTGTTTCGCTGCAAACGGCGCTTTCCGCTTTGACTATGCCCCTGCTCATTACACTGGGACAGAAACTGTTGATGTAGAAAAGCAAAATAACGGGGTCGAATGCTTCGATCTGCCGGTATTATATGAATACAAGCGCCGCCCGGCAGCCTATATTGCCGGCGGCGCATTGACGGGTCTTTTGACCCGATTTTAACGATGCGTGGATTCACAGAAAGGGGAGGACTATGAACGGACAGCGCTCCCAGCTTTGGACGTCTGATTACTGCCGTGTCCTGCTGGCACACCTGCTGCTCCTGTTGACTGGAAATCTTTTAGCCAGCAGCTTTTCGCTCTATCTCTTTTTTCGCGGCGGAACGGATAGGACCATTGGCGTGCTGCATTACCTCAATGCCTTCGGAGCGCTGCTGATGCAGCCCTTTGCCGGCTGGTATCTGGATCACCGCAGCCGCCGGAGCTTGTTGATGTTCTGCCTTGTAGGGCTGGTGTGCCTGCCCTTTGGTTATATTTTTGCCTCTTCAATGGCACTGATAGCGCTGGATCGGCTCCTTACCAGCTTGCTTTCCGCCGTTGCTACCACAGGCGTCACGACTAATGCCTATGACACGCTGAACGAAGGGAACTTCAACGAGGGCGTGGGATATCTTGGATTTTGCAACTCCCTGGCAAATGCGATAGGGCCGGGTCTGGGCCTGTGGCTGTGGGAAAAGCACAATGTCTGGGGCCTTTTCGGTGCGGTTGCCGTGGCGAGCCTGCTGGCTCTGCTATTGCTGCGGAAATTTAATTTCCGAGAGATCCCGAAGGAGCATATCACACCTTTCCGGCAGGAAAGCTTCAGAAACCTGTTATATGAAAAAAATGCCCTGCCCGCCTCAATATTGGAAGCGATCATCGCCTTGGGGAGCGGTGCTATCAGCCCGTATTTGATACTGTTCCTCATCCAACGCGGCGTGATGAATCGGCCGGGTCTGTTCTATACCTTTCAGGCTTGCGGCACATTTATCTCGCGGCTTTTCGTTGGAAAGATCAGCGACCGCTGGGGAGAGGCTCCTCTGGTTTACTCCAGCGCCCTGTTTTTTACTTTGGGGGTTTCCGCCGTCAGCTTTGCGGAGAGCCAGATCCTTGTCTGCATGGGCGCGGTGCTTATGGGCTTTGGTTATGGCTTTGTGGTGACCGGTTTCCAGATCATGTCTGTTCGGATAGTCCCGCCTGAGAGGAGGGGGACTGCCGCCTCTACCTATTCCATGGGCTGGGATGTGCCGATGGCTTTCGGTGGCCTGATCGCCGGCATACTGAATACCAAATACGGGTATGATATCACCTTTAGGCTGATTTTGCTGCTGTATCCAATCTTCGTTTTGATATACGTATTCGTTATCTCCAAACATCCCTCCGCCTTTCGCAACTGGAAGCGGGCGCAGGAGATGGGGCAGCTGTGAGCACTATGTTATAAAGCGGCACGCAGCGCTGCATACTGTGCCAGGACTTCGGGAATGTCAATACGCTGAGGGCAATACTGCCGGCAGGTGTTGCAATGGAGACATTCCTCCGGCCCCTTGGTCCACTTCAGATTGGACAGGCGCCACCCCTCTCCGCTGACACGCTGCTCGTTATAGCCTTGGATCAGCAGAGGAATATTCAGCCCCGCAGGGCAGGTGTCGCAGCAGTAGCGGCAGCCGGAGCATGGCACGCCTAATGTGCCCATAAAGGCGTCCTTGGCCTGCCAGAGCGTATCCAGCTCCTGTTCATTCAGCGGCTCCTGCCGCGAGAACGTGTCTACATTGTCCTCTATCTGTTCCATAGTGGTCATGCCGCTGAGTACCGTCTGCACCATGGGCAAGCCCTGCAAGAAGCGGAAGCTCCAAGAGGGAATGGAGCGCTCCGGCTCCGCCGCTTTCAGGATAGCTGCCGCTCGTTTATTCAGCGTGGACAGCCGCCCGCCCTTCTGCGGTTCCATGACCCATACGGGAAGCTGGTGCTCCAGAAGGATATCATACTGTTCTTTCGCTTTCAGCAGCGTCCAGTCCACATAGTTCAGTTGGATCTGAGCCATATCATAGCCGTCGTACCACTGAAGAAATTTACGCAGGTTGTCCGGCTCCGCATGGGCGGAAAAGCCCAGATAGCGGATGCGACTCTTTTCTTTCTGCTTCAGCAGGAATTCCAGATATCGGGCATTTTCGTCCATAATGAGAGGCAGCGTCACCTCGCACACACAATGGAAAAGATAGAAATCAAAGTATTCGACCCTGCAACGCTTTAATTGCTCCTCAAACATTCCCTCCAGGTCCTTGCAGTGGGAGGCGTGAAATTTGCTGGCCAGGAGATAGCTTTCACGGGGATGGCGGGTCAGCGCCTCGCCAAAGATCCGCTCAGAATCTCCTTTGAGATAGGCGTGGGCCGTGTCAAAATAGTTGATGCCCCGCTCCAATGCCGCATCTATCAGGGCAAAGCCCTTTTTGCGGTCGATACGTTCGTTATTGCCCTCCTCCATGGCCCATCGAGTTCCGCCGAATCCTAACGTGGAGACCTCGATATCCTTGAAATGCTTGTGCAATACCTGCTTTGCCATAGCTGCTCCTTTGCCCTCTCCTTCAATAGAAAGAGGGACTTTTTATACTTTACTAAAGATATGATACCGCTTGTCCTTATGGAAAACAAGCATTTTACCAAAGCGGGAGGAATTACCTGCCGGGCTGTTTTTTTGCCGCAAAGTGGTGTAAAAAGACACTTTGGGCGCCCTTTATTTGACTAACATAGATAAAATTGGTAAAATACGCATAACAATGAGGTGGCGAAGCCAATTATTTTCGGAGGTAATTGCCAATGAGGTCCTTTCCAAGGACGATACTATACGCGGTAGCGGGAGTGCTTGTCATAGCGCTGATATCCTCCGCGCTTACCATGATCATAATGAACAGGACGTCTGGAGACAGGGTGGTGATGTCGGCTGAAGAATACTCTGAGTTCAGCCAGATAGCGGCGTTGGACGACGTGATGGACAGCATTGAAAAAGAATACTACGCCGAGGTGCCCTCCCGGGAAAAGATGATAGCGGGGGCGGCAAACGGCATGCTGGACACGCTCGACGATCCATACGCCAGATATTACACCGCCGAGGAGTACGAGGAGTACCTTGCCGCCATAAACGGAGAGTACTACGGCATAGGCCTGCTGGTAGGTCAGCCGAACGAGACGGGTTCCGAGGTGCTTGAGGTCTATCAAGGCAGTACGTCGGAGAGCGCCGGCATAAAGGTGGGCGACATCATAACCGCCGTGAACGGAACCAACGTGGCGAATATGGATCAGGACGATCTAAGGGCATTGATAGACGCAAAGAAAGCTGATGGCGTGCAGCTTTCCATACTGCGGGGCAGCGAGACGCTTGATATAACGGTCACCGGCGGCAACATAACAGTAAAGCACGTGGATTCAGCCCTCTTTAACGACAGGACCGGATACATTTATGTGAGCATGTTCACCGGCAACTGCGCAGACGAGTTTGAGAATGCAATAAAGGATCTTAAGAGCCGCAACATGAAGTCGCTTGTGATAGACCTGCGCAACAATCCAGGCGGTTCGTTGGATATAGTCGTAAGGGTAGGCGAGATACTGCTGGGCAAGGGCATGCGCATCGTGAGCGTTGGCCCTACGGATTCCACTGAGGAAACGGTATATAACGGCAAGGGCAGCGCCATAGGCGTGCCTGTAGCGGTTATAGTGAATGAGAACTCCGCATCGGCCAGCGAGATACTTGCGGCGGCTATACAGGAAAACGAGATAGGCGTAGTTGTGGGGACCAACACATACGGAAAGGGTGTTGTGCAGACCACGTCATACATAGAATCCACCGGCGGCTGGCTCAAGATCACTACCGACGCTTATTACACCCCCAACGGCAACAACATAAACGGCGTGGGAATTTCACCCGATATTTTAATGGAGCTGCCGGAGCAGTATCACAGAATGGCCATACCGGAACTCGTAAAGAACCACCAGAAGGAGGACACTCAGCTCTGGGAGGCGCTTGACTACGTACGGGAAAGGGCCAACGAGGTATCGTAAATAAACAATACTCTTTTAGAGAGGAGCTTTATATGCAGCTTAGCGAGCTTATAAAAAAAGATCCTGTAATCGAGCGCGTTGCAAAGGCGGAGGAGGTCATCTGGTTTAATCCGGGCCTTCGGTGCCGGGACGCCGCATTTGAAGGCATCAACCTTACCATGGCGGACATTGACGACGCCGAGGCGCGGCTCAGGCGCTTCGCACCCTTCATAATGCTCTGTTTCCCTGAAACTGCAGGCAACGGCGGCATTATAGAATCCCCTCTCACCGAGGTCGAGCATATGAGGCGGCGGCTCAACGGACACGGCGGCGGCATAGGCGGCAGGCTGCTCCTCAAGCGGGACAGCGACCTTGCCATTGCAGGCTCCGTAAAGGCACGGGGCGGCATATACGAGATACTAAAGCACACAGAGGAGATCGCCCTCGAAAAGGGCCTTCTCAGTGGATATGACGATGACTATGCGAAGCTGGCCGGCGACAAGTGCCGCAGGGTGTTTTCGCAGTACACCGTGCAGGTGGGCTCCACCGGCAACCTTGGCCTTTCCATAGGAATAATGAGTGCGGCGGTAGGATATAAGGTAATAGTACACATGTCCGCCGATGCCAAGCAGTGGAAGAAGGAGCTGCTGCGAAGCAAAGGCGTGAAGGTAGTGGAGTATAAGTCGGACTATTCAGAGGCGGTGAAGCGGGGCAGGGAGCTGTCCGACGCCGATCCCATGAGCTACTTTGTGGACGACGAGAATTCCGTCGCGTTGTTCCTGGGCTATGCAGTAGCGGCTAAGCGGCTGAAGGCACAGCTTGAGGATATGGGCATAGAGATAGACGAAAACAGGCCGCTGATAGCTTACATACCCTGCGGTGTAGGCGGCGCACCGGGCGGCATAGCTTTCGGGCTCAGGCTGCTCTTTGGGGACGATGCTCATGTATTCTTCGTAGAGCCTACTCAGGCGCCTTGCATGCTGCTTGGCATGGCAAGCGGACTGAACAATAAGATATGCGTGCAGGACGTGGGCCTTACAGGGCTAACTCACGCCGACGGACTTGCAGTAGGCAGACCCTCAGGTTTCGTGGGCGGCGTAATGAAGACGCTGCTTGCGGGCGAAATGACGGTGGAGGATTATAAGCTGTACGATTATATGCGGGCGCTGCTGGATACCGAGGGCATATTCATAGAGCCTTCCTCCTGCGCCGCGTTTGAAGGCCCTATGAAGCTCTGTTCAAGGGAAGGGGAGGAATACATAAGGCGGCACGGCCTTGAGGATAAGATGCAAAACGCCATACATATCCCATGGGCCACAGGCGGCAGGCTGGTGCCGGAAGAAATAAGAAAAGAGTACATGAGTACCTATCTAAAATAAAGAGGCGCATAGAGCGCCTTTCAGTCTGTCGAAAAACCCCGGGGTTGATAAGGGGCCGCAGCCCCTTATGGCTTTACTCGGATTTGGCGACATGCGCGGCAAATCCGCAAAAGCCCTTGCGCAGCAAGGCTTTCCCTGCATTCGGTGCTGGCCGCGCCATAGGTGTAAGCACCGAATGAAAAAACTCAAAAAAGTGGCGTCCAGCCACTTTTTTGACACTCTGAGAGGCGCATAGAGCGCCTTTTTATTTTGCGTAAGTGTCAGTCTGCACTGTCATCGTGGTGGCGTATGCCGTCACGACGGAACAGCAGCGATATGCCCCATACTCCTGCAAGGCCTACAAGCGTATAGATAATGCGGGCGAAGGTGCCGCTCATGCCGCCAAAGAGGCTGGCCACAAGGTCAAACTGGAAGAGGCCCACCAGGCCCCAGTTCAGCGCGCCTATGATGACGAGTATAAGTGCCAGTGTATCCATATGATGTCTCCTTAAAACTCCTTTTCTTTGATGGGCTTATTCTGCCCGGCAGGATACACATAATACGAGGGAAATAATGGCTTTTATTTTTTCTTTGGATAAAATATTTCTATTTCAAACTTATCGAAATCCACCGGCTCCATAAAGTCGTCTGCACGGAACACCACGCGGGAGAAGTCCTCCAGCTCCTTTAAATGCTTTTTGAGCATAACGGGGCGGGAGAGATCAAGCTCGTGGCAGAGCGGGCCTATGAGTTCGTCCCAGCCCTCTGCCATGCCGCGCGTAAGCCCAGCGTATTCGATCGTGTGCTGTCGTATTATTTCATTGTTCTTACGAACGGTTCCCCAAAGCTTCATGCTGTCTGCTCCTCATTTCAGGGTAAAGATCAGGGCGGCGTTTCCGCCGCCCCATGTAAAGTATCTTTAAATCAGTTCTTGGTGATGTACTGCTGGGATACGAACAGTATCTTGCCGTTGTACTCTATCATGCTCCAGCCGCTGCCCATATCCTTGACGAAAGCGACCGCGGTGCCGTTTGCAAGCTGCATCATGGCGGTGCCGCTGGTGCTGGGCGAGAGCCTTGCGTTGAGGCCATCGGTATTTACGGTGGCGCTGGTAGTGGTATAGGAGGCGATGTCGCTCACCTTGGTAAGATACTTGCCGGATACGTAAGCCGTGGTGTTGTTGTAGGCGATCTTATACCAGCCGTTGCTGTCCGCGCTTATAACGTAAACCTTATCGCCGCCGCCCAGCTGGCCGAGTACGTCGGAGGTATCGACCGCGTTGGCGCGGACGTTTATGCCATCGGTGTTGGCATAGTAGATGGACTTTGCATCCCCGACCTTGGCGGGCGTGGTCGCCGCGGTAGTTCCGCCGCCTGTGGGCGCGGTGGTGCCGCCGCCGGCAGTGTTGTAGTCGACGGTGAAGGTCTTGCGGTTGATGGCGTAGCCGTTCTTGCGGGCCTCCACGTTGAGGGTGGTGGTACCGGCCTCGGTTATGGTGTAGGTATAGGTGAAGGAGCCTGTCTCATCCACGGGAACGGCCTCATCGTTTACGTATATGCCGGCGGTCGTATCCTGCACAACGCCCGCTATCTCAACGACCGGGTTGCTGACCGAGAAATTCTCGGTGTTGGGGCTGGTAACAGTCATGTCTATGACCGGTATACTTATAAGTATGGGGTTGGCAAAGGTAACGGGTTCGCTTTCGCCCTTCTTATTTATGACGGTAATATTGGGGGTAACCGCCAGGTAGCCGTCTGCGGTGAGTTCATCGGGATCCACAGGCTCGCTGGGGATCCAGAGCTGCTCGGGAATGCCAAAGGTGACGGACTTGCCGGATATGGGTTCCTCTTTTACAATGGAGCCTCCCTCGAAGCGCACTATGCTCTTCTTCTTGGCATACACGGTGATGTTGTAAGCCTTATCGCCGGAGGCGGTGGTAGTCTCCTCAATCTTTGCTTCGCCGGTGACGGAGGACTTGCCGGAGCCTATTCCGCCGCTTACGAGCTTGATTACGCCGAATACGATAGCGCCAAGCAGCAGTATGCCGCCAAGTATCATGGCCAGAAGCTTGATGTTGAGGCTGCTCCTCCTGCGGCGGGAGGGCTGGCTCTTCCTGGGGGCGGAGGCGCGCGGAGCGGTACGGGAGACAGGGCGCTGTGCCGGAGCAGCCTTCTTATTGCCGCCGGCGCGCTTGCTGCGTCTGTCGTCGGTCTCCGTGTAGTCATAAGAGAACATTCTGTCGTCTATGGGATCGGCATATTTTATGCCGCTCTTGGATGGCTGCTGGGGGGTGGAATATGAACCGGACCAGGCGGAAGAAGCGGCGGATACTGCCGCGGCAGATACGGCGTCGCCTATCCTTGCGCCGCATGAGTTGCAGAAACGCTGGCCTTCAATAAGCCGTGCGCCGCACTTGGGGCAGACGGGGCCGGACTGTACTGCGGACTGACGGGGCTGCTGAACGGGCTGAGCGGGCTGAGCGGGCTGAGCCGTCTCCTCGGCTTTGCCGTTCAAAAAGTCCGCGGGTATATCGTTTTCTGAAATAGTATTGGCGTTGAATTCGGGTTTTGCCCAAACGGGTGAGCGAACGAAGCTGCGGGGGGAGGCGGGAGCCTCTGCGCCGTTATCGGCATTGTCGCTGCCGTGCAGGGGAGCGGAACACTTTTTGCAGTACTCGAGGTAGTCCTCATTGTTGGTGCCGCATACCTTACATATCATATAAAAATCCTCCTACAAGGTTGTGGTCAAGGGACAAGGGGGCATATTGCAGCCGCCGCCGTTGACTTTGCATATCTATTCGAAGATAATTATACCAAATTGCAATGGGGAATGAAACACTTTTCAAATGATAATTATAAACAAACTTTAAATTATATATGGCACATAGCCGAAATATACTGCCCGTGGTATAATCAACTAAAGTTTTATAAAACCGTTTATGGAGGTAGCCCGTGAATCGTATAATCGCGGCGCTTATGGCGCTCATACTTATAATGACCGCAATATCTGCGGCAGGCTGCGAAGCAAAGGAGGATCCCTACAAGGGCTACTGTACGGACGGGGAGCTTGCGGGCGGCGCCGCCCTTCAGAACGCCAACGCAAAGTCCGTCACCGTGTCCTGTGAGGGCGACGTTGTGCGCATAAGGCTGGAGTTCTATGTGGGCAGCCGTATGAGCGGCGGCAGCGAGGAGGCGGAGGCCTCCACGGTGCCGGCGTATAAGGTGTATAGGCTGGGTTACCCTTCAAGGCTGGCGGTGGAGTTCAACGACCTGGAGTATGCCGACTTTGCCCGGACGGAAACCGAATGCGCAGGCTGTGTCCAGGGAGCTTTTGTGCACAGGATCATGGAGGAAAAGAAGGCGTGCATATACTTTCAGCTTTCCGCCGATCCCGCGTTCAAGGCCTTCGCCAGCGGCAATGTGCTGGAGATAGAGATCAAGCCCGTAGCGGAGGCGGAAAAAAAGAAAAAGAAGAATGAAAAACCCAAGTATCAGGTCACGGCGAACGCCTATGACGACTACTGCGAGGGCAAGCTGACTGCTGACGGCCTTACCCCTACGCTGGACGCGGATAAGTGCGATGTACTGCTTATATCAGGCGTTATGGATTCAGACATAGCAGCCGAGATGTTTATTAAAGACATAGTCGATAAAAACATCTCCGCCGTCCAGGAGGAGTGGACCATAATAGAGGCGGATAAGCATAAGCTGCCCCAGTATGACGATACGCTTGTATACAAAGCCGCTTACTCCCAAAATGTTCTGCGCAGCACGGATGGCAATGTGGAGAGCGCAGAGGTGCTCATACCCGATGGGTGGTATCTGACACAAATACCGAAACGTGCGGGAGGCGGCGCACTTTATACAAAACGTATAAAGGAAAAGGACGCTTCGGGCGACTATACCGGCGAAAGACTGTACATAAGAAATGATGACGGCACATCTGAGGAATTCATGGACTATGGCTTCGAAACCATAGAGAGCGCGGAGTTTTCTCCCGATGGAAGAAAGCTTGCGCTCCTTGAGCGGGCGGCGGAAGCCACCAACCTTTACATAATAGACGTGGAGGCCGAGGAGGTGCTGACCGACCTTACAGATGTGGGCTTTGGCGACTCGGTAAGCGCCTATACGTGGGACGATATAGGAACTACGATTTACGCCGTAAGCGGCACGGATTCCATGACCATACATCAGTACGACTTTGACGTACCCGATGAGAGCAAGCGCCATTCCATAGTGGAAAAGAACGGTGCGGATGAGGGCAGCATAGCCTTTGCAGACGGGCGCATATACTTCGTACAGGGTGACATGGAGAACGGCGATATGATATACAGGGTAAAGTGCGACGGCGGTGTGCGCAGGCAGTTCACCTACGGAAGCCTGTTTGCTCTTTCCGGCAATAAGGAATATATGGCTATAAACGCGGAGAGCGGGGCTGCGGCATCCAGCACAGGCAGCGAAAAGCTCAGGATATACGAAATGGATTCAGGCAACAGCATACCTGTATCCAACGAGTTCGGCGCTCAGGAATTCGTATGGTCCAGGGACGGTTCGAGGCTGTATTACTTCGAGAACAGGCTGTCGGGTGACGAGGAGAACGCCGAGGAGGGCAGCTCCAATAACGATGAGTATCCGTATACGCTTTGGGTGTATGATCTGGTTGAGGGCAAGAACCGCAGAGTGGCGGATATGCCAACCACAGCCATATTCCCCGGCGATTCACCGGAGATACTGTATTTTAATTTCAACGACAGCGATACCATGGGCGAGAAGATAAGGGCCACGTATATCCTCGACGCCGGCCGTATCGCGTCGTAAATCAGAATATGGACATACGGGCGCGTTAGGTGTAGAATAATAAAGCCAAAAGGCAAAAAACAATTGAATAGTCAAAAGGCGCAGAGTAGGACGCCGCGCGTTGTTCCGAGGCAGAGCAGATAATTGCTTCGGACGCAGTGCTCCGGGGACGGGGAGTTGTCCCGGGGACGAAAAGCCAGATGGCTTACGGTGCGGCATCCGCATCCCGCTGCTGCATAAAGGAGAATTGCCTCCTCTATGTGGTGAAAACTATCAAAGGAGGTAAGTTCTATGGAAAAGACAAGGAACAGCGCAAACGTAGACCCAAGGACAAGACGGCTCGCTTTTTGCGCGCTGTTTACGGCGCTGGGCGTGGTGCTGGGAGGGCTGCTTAGCATACCGGCGATGCCGCTGGGCAGTTATACGCTGAAGATAGGCTTAGGCGTGCTGCCGGTAATAGTGACGGCGGTGCTGTATGGTCCGCTGTACGGCGGAACGGTAGGGGCGTTGACGGATCTTTTGCAGGCGCTGATATTCCCCAAAGGGGCCTATATGCCGTGGTTCACAGTAATAGGGGCGCTTTTCGGGGTGATCCCCGGTTTGTTCTTTATGAAGGGACAAAAGCCTACGCTTAAGCGCATATTCGTAGCTGTGTTTTCAGGACAGACGGTTTGCAGTGTGGTGCTCAATACGCTGCTGCTCATGTGGCTCTACGGGTCTCCGTGGCAGATCGTATATGCGAGGTTAATAAATCAGGCGGTGATGATACCGCTGTATACCGCCCTCGTGTATTACGTGGTAAAGCTTATGGATAAGTGTGGGATTATATAAACCCGGATAAATGTGCATACTTTTCCGTATATGGAAAATACATATACGGAGGATAAGACAATATGCTTCTGGGCTTGAGGGAAAAGAAAAGGGAACAGGGCAAAACAGAGGATATACGCCGTGCCATGGAACAGTGGCAGGAGGCCGAAAGGTACTTCAAGAGCGTATCCGATACCGACCTTGTGGATTACGCGGTTTTCGAGATGGAGGCTGCGAGAAGGAAATACATGCTGCTCCTCAAGCGCTATGCAGAGGAGCGTAAATACAGGGAGTAAAAATATAATGCTGGAAACGCTCATCATGTTTGGGATAGGTATACTTATGGTGTGGGTCATATGCAAGATTTTCGCATGGCCCCTCAAGATACTTTTCAAGCTGGTGATAAACGCCGTTATGGGCGCTATCGTGCTGCTGGTAATAAACATAATCGGCAGCGCGATAGGCTTTACGCTGCCTATAACCGCCCTTACGGCGCTGCTGGTCGGGCTGCTTGGCGTGCCGGGCGTAGTGCTCATAGCGCTTTGGGTGCTTTTAATGTAGAATTGCAGAATTGCTTCCCTTGCCGTGCGGGGGAAGCTTTTTGCGCATGGGAGTGCGAAATATGGAAGATCATATCAAAGCATTGCGGAATATGACAGAATCCTCCGGCCGCATAGTGTTCTTTGGCGGCGCGGGGGTGAGCACGGAATCCGGAATACCGGATTTTCGCAGCGAAAACGGCATATACGACGCTATACGCCGTTTCGGCGAACGTCCTGAGACGCTGCTGAGCCATAGCTTCTTCATGGAGCACATCGAGCGCTTCTTCCAGTATTACAGAAGCGCGCTGCTTGTGACAGACGTACAGCCTAATGCCGCTCATCTGGCCCTTTCCCAGCTGGAGCGCGAGGGCAAGCTTACAGCGGTGGTTACCCAGAATATCGACGGCCTGCACACCAGGGCCGGCAGCAAAAACGTATATGAGCTCCACGGCAGCATATACAGAAACCACTGCATGAATTGCGGCAAATTCTATTCCGCCGAGGATATAATGGATATGGATACCGTGCCGAGATGCAGCTGCGGCGGCGTGATAAAGCCGGACGTAGTGCTTTATGAGGAAGGCCTGGATGGCGATGTGCTTCAGGGCGCCGTAACTCACATAATGCGGGCGGATATGCTCATAGTTGGCGGCACGTCGCTGGCTGTTTACCCGGCTGCAGGGCTTATTGACTATTACCGCGGGAACAGGCTGGTGCTCATAAATAAGAGTGAAACGCCTTATGACAAAAGGGCGGATCTGGTCATACACGAGTCCATAGGCCGTGTGCTGTCGGAAACGGTAAAATTTAAATAAACTATAAACAAATCTGTTCAGAGGAAGGAGCTTATATCAATGGCAAAGGCTACTACCGCCATTCTGCTTGCAGCAGGCGAGGGGAAAAGAATGGTGTCCAAAAAGCAGAAGGTAATGCATAACCTGTGCGGCAGGCCCATGCTGGGTTGGGTAATGCGCAGCGTTCAGCAGCATATCACGGAGAGACCCATAGTGGTGCTGGGCTTTGACGGGGAAAGCGTAAAGGATTATTTCGGCAAGGACTGCACCTACGCTTATCAGCAGAACGTGCCGGGCAACAGGGTGGACGCCCTCAGGGCCGGCATGAGCGCGGTAAACGCGGATACCGGCTATGTGTTGGTGATGGCGGGAAATATGCCTCTTATAACCGACCGCACTGTGGCGGCGCTGGTGGAGGCCGCAAAGGGCTTTTCAGCCTCCAGACTCATATGCTTTTCGGACGACGAGGATACGCTGATATCCCCGGCGTACTGCTTTGAAATAAGCGTGCTGAGAGAGTGCCTTAAGATGGACGCGAGCGATATAGAGAGCTACGTATCCTGCCTCCGAAAGAAGAACATGGCGGTGGTGGATGTGTACGCACCTTATATAGAGGGCATGGAGATAGCAGACAGGGAGGATCTGTGGTGCTGCAACGCTATACTGCGCAGAGAGATAAACGCTTCCCTCATGCGCAAGGGCGTCACATTTATAGATCCCGAATCGGCATATATAGACGCCGACGTTCGAATAGGCATGGACACAGTCATATACCCAGACGTATACATGAGCGGCAGGACTGTCATAGGCGAAGGCTGCAGGATATACAATGGCTGCCGCTTTGATAATACCGTGGTAGGCGATAATTGCGATATGCAGGCCGTTGTGGCCATAGATGCCGTAGTGGACGATGGCGCCAGGGTAGGCCCCTATGTAAGGCTCAGGCCCAATACGCACATAGGCAAAAACTGCAAGATAGGCAACTTCGTCGAAATAAAGAACTCAACCATAGGCGAAAAGACTTCCGTGGCACACCTTACCTACGTGGGCGATTCCGACGTGGGCAGCCACGTGAACATGGGCTGCGGTACGGTGTTCGTAAATTATGATGGTTTTGAAAAGCACCGCTGCAAGGTGGGCGATAACGTATTCCTTGGTTGCCAGACAGCGCTGGTTGCGCCGGTCACCGTAGGGGACGACGTATATACCGCCGCAGGATCGGTCATAACCGAGGATATACCTGCCGGCACTCTCGCCATTGCACGCACCCGCCAGGAAAACAAGGAGGGCTGGGTAGCTAAATACAGGGCGATCAAGAAAAAAGAAAAATAAAAGAATTTCTTGACAGGACATGGGGATTTGTGCTTTCATACATGAGGAACAAAAATAAATATAAAACGGGAGAAACAAAATGAGCCTTTACAGCGAATGGCAGGGAATCTGCGACCAGGTGCAGGAGCAGGAGCCCGGCGTTGCGAGGAAGTTCTGGAAGGAATACTTCGCGGCGGAAACCGAAAATTATAAAAAGATACTTGGTGACTATACCAATACGGTAGAGGGCAAGCTTTCCGATCTTGCCAAGGAATTCAACATGGACGAGGTCACCTTTGTGGGCTTTTTGGACGGCATCAACAGCAGCCTCAAGAAGGAGATAAAGCTGGACAGCCTTAAGAGCGGCTCCAAGGTAACTCTGGATATCGACTTTGAAAAGCTTTACTACAATATGCTGGACTGCAAGGCGGAGTGGCTGTACACCCTCAAGGAGTGGGAACCTATCCTTACCCCCGAGCGCCGCAAGGAGATAACCCAAGAGTTCCGCACCTCCAAGATGTTCGTAAAGACGGCGGAGCCCGGCCGCAACGATCCATGTCCCTGCGGCAGCGGCAAGAAGTACAAGAAGTGCTGCGGAGCCGGCAAGTAATCAATACAATGTGTTTTAAATGCGGTCCCCGGATATGCCGGACGACCGCATTTTGAATTTTTGGCAAACCCGCCCAATTGGATAAATAATATGCTATAATGGAACCGTCAATATAGCCATAATGATTATCGGATATAATTTTCTTAGCAAACGGGAGGCGTTCTGAATTAGTATGAAGATAAGATTCTGCGGTGCGGCCAGGTCTGTTACGGGTTCATGCCACATGATAACCTTCGAGGGCGGAAGCATACTTGTGGACTGCGGAATGCGGCAGGGCGAAGACGCGCATACCGATTACGGCGAGGGGGATTTTCCCTTTATACCTTCGGATATAAAGGCGCTGCTCATAACCCACGCGCATATAGACCATACCGGCATGGTGCCGCTGCTGGTAAAGCGCGGCTTCAATGGCCCGATATTCTCTACCGAGGCCACAGCAAAGCTCTGCGGGATAATGCTGCCGGACAGCGCCCACATACAGGAGCAGGACGCTGAATACCAGAACCGCAAAAATGAGCGGGCAGGCAAGCCCCTTGTAGAGCCTCTCTATACCGCTCAGGACGCCGAAAACTCCCTCAGGCTCTTTAAGGGCGTAAGGTATGACAGCATCATACAGATATGCCCCGGCGTGGAGGCAAGGTTTACAGACGTTGGACATCTGTTGGGCTCCGCCGCCATAGAGGTATGGGTGACTGAGGGTGGCAAAAAGACCCGCATAGTATTCTCGGGCGACATAGGCCGCGACGACAGGCCCATAATAAAAGATCCCGAAAGCCCGGAGGGCGCGGACTACCTCGTGCTGGAGAGCACCTATGGCGACAGGCTGCACACAGTCAGCACCGACGACGAAAAGGAAAAGGAATTTGCGGAGATATTGCGGGAAGGTATAGCCCGTGGCGGCAATATAGTCATACCGGCATTTGCCGTGGGCCGCACACAGGAGCTTTTGTACTATATCAAGCGCTTTCTCGTGAATGGTACAGTACCCGGCCTTGAGAAGGTGCCGGTATATATTGACAGCCCTCTCGGCATAAAGGCCACACGCATATACGCGGGCTGCGGCGCGGACTGCTACGATGACGAGACTAAGGCGCTGGCCAGAAGCGGCGACCTTTTCGAGTTTGACAGCCTGCACATCGCTGAGACGGTGGAGCAGAGCATGGAGATAAACGATCTCGAGGGCTGCAACATAATAATATCCGCATCTGGCATGTGCGAGGCAGGCCGCATAAGGCATCACCTTAAGAATAACCTGTATAAGGCAAACGCGACGGTGGTGTTCGTAGGCTATCAGGCGGTAGGCACACTGGGCAGGATAATCATCGACGGCGCAAAGAAGGTAAAAATACTCGGCGTACAGGTCATAATAAATGCGGCGATAAAGCAGATTGAAGGCTTTTCGGGCCATGCGGATCAGAGCGAGCTGCTGGAGTGGGTATCCGAGATACCCGAGACCCCAAAGAAGATATTCCTTGTACACGGCGAAGATAAGGCCATAAACGCACTGAAGGGTAAGCTTCAGGAAAAGGGCTACAGCATTGAAGTGCCGGAGATGTTCGAAGAATTCGATCTGGGTACCGGCGAAGTGTATGCTACCGCTACAAAAAAGGTAACGGAAGCGGCAAAGCAGCGCAGACAGCAGGCGGCCGATATACGCGCATCGCTCAAGCGCCTGATATTCGCGGCTACCGAGCTGCTCTCTGCGGAGCCCGATAGGGCAAAGGACATGGAGGAGGACATAGGCGGCCTTGCGGATCGCATGGAAAAACTTGTAAAATAGCTTGAATACACGGCTTGAAGTATGAAAACGAATGTGGTAAAATACTTCGGTAAATAAAACGGCGTTGAAGGAGAAAAGCAAAGCGTTTTCCGCCGCAGAGAAGGCCCTGTTAGCTGGGAGGGGCCTGCAAAGGCGCATTGCATGAGTTCGCTCCGGAGCCGCCCCGGTGAAGCCTGAATGGGTGCGTAGTCGGGGCCGGGTGTGCCCGATACAGCTTTAAAGGCCCCGTGATGGCGGGGTAAATTAGGGTGGTACCACGAACGCGCCTTCGTCCCTTCGGACAAGGCGCGATATTTTTTTGGAGGAAAGCGAAAGATGAACGAGACACTTCAAAAGATCAGGCAGGAGACACTTGAGCGCCTGAAGGCCGCGAAGGACGAATCCGAAATCGAATCCCTCAGCGTTTCGGTTTTTGGCAAGAGCGGTTCCCTTACGGAGATACTCAAGTCCATGGGCAAGCTCAGCAAGGAGGAGCGCGCCTCTGTGGGCCAGTCTGTGAACGCCGTGAAGAAGGAGCTTGAAAAAGAGCTCAGCGGGCGCAAGGCTGAGATCGCCGCAAGGATGCAGGAACTGCGCTTTGAGCGGGAAGCCATAGACGTTACCGAGCCCGGTAAAATAGCCCAGCCCGAGGGTCATCTGCACCCGATGACTCAGACCTACCGCGCTATTCGCGACGCATTGGTAGGCATGGGCTTTACCACATATGAGGGCCCCGAGGTGGAGTATGACGATTATAACTTCACAAAGCTGAACCTGCCCCTGGATCACCCTGCCCGCGATATGCAGGATACCTTCTATGTAAACGACCGCGTTGTGCTGCGCACCCATACCTCCCCGCTGGAAGCGAGGGCGCTGCTGAACCTCAAGCCTCCCTTCAGGCTCATAATGCCCGGCCGCGTGTTCCGCGTAGACGAAGTGGACGCAAGCCACAGCCCCGTTTTCATGCAGATGGAGGGCTTCGTAGTGGATAAAAACCTGACATTGGCAGATCTCAAGGGTACGCTGCTCACCTTCATACATACCGTATTCGGCGAGGACGTGAAGATGCGCTTCCGACCAAGCTACTTCCCCTTCACGGAGCCTTCGGCCGAGGTGGACATTTCCTGCACCCTCTGCGGCGGAAAGGGCTGCCGTCTCTGCAAGGGCACAGGCTGGCTGGAGATACTGGGCTGCGGCGTTACCAACCCACATGAGCTTGAAAACTGCGGCCTCGATCCCCACGAGTGGAAGGCAATAGCCTTCGGCGTAGGCGTGGACCGCATAGCGAGCCTGAAATACGGCATAACGGATATCCGCCTCGAGTACGAGAACGATGCCCGTTTCCTCAAACAGTTCTAAAGGGAGGTACGAATTACTATGAAACTGCCGCTTAAATGGTTAAAGGAATATGTGGATTTTAACGTTACTCCCGAAAAGTTCGTGGAGCTGATGATGTGGCGCGGCTTTGAAGTGGCCGACATAGAAGACGAGATGCCCGGCATCACAAATGTCGTAGTAGGCAGGATAGAGGCGCTGTCCAAGCACCCCAACGCAGATAAGCTCCAGATCTGCTCCATAAACGTGGGCAGGGAAGAAAACATATGCATAGTTACCGGCGCTACTAACGTATATGAGGGGGCGCTGGTGCCGGTAGCGCTGGACGGCGCACACCTTGCGGGCGATATAGTGATACACCCCACAAATATGCGCGGCGTTGAAAGCCTGGGCATGCTGTGCTCCGGCAAGGAGCTGGGCCTTACCGAGGCGGATTACCCCGGCGCAGAGGTATACGGCATAATGCTGCTTCAGGGCGAGCATCCGCTGGGACAGAGCATTCAGGAGGCCGTAGGCCTTGACGATCTGGTATTCGATATAGAGCTTACCCCAAACAGAGCGGACTGTCAGAGCATAATAGGCATTTGCCGCGAGGCCGCCGCCGCTCTGGGCCAGAAGTTCCGCGAGCCTGAGATCAAGGAGATAAAGGGTGCCGGCAACAGCGCGGATTACGCCTCCGTGGAGGTGCTGGATACCGACCTCTGCCCGAGGTACATTGCAAGGGCAGTTACCGACATCAACATCGCGCCTTCACCGGCGTGGCTGCAGAAGCGCCTGCGCAGCGTTGGCCTTCGTCCCATAAACAACATAGTAGATATCACAAATTATGTTATGGTGGAGTACGGCCATCCTATGCACGCGTTCGATCTCTCCTGTATAACCGACGGCCATATCATAGTGCGCCGGGGCAAGGAAGGGGAGAAGGTAGTTACCCTTGACGGCAAGGAACGGGAGGTTTCTCCCGATGTGCTGCTCATAGCCGATCCCATAAAGGGCGTGGGCATAGCAGGCGTAATGGGCGGCGAGAACTCCGAAATAACAGAGAATACTAAGACTGTGCTCTTTGAGGCGGCGGCCTTCAAGGGAAGCAATATTCGCCACACCACCCGTGAGCTGCATCATGTTACCGACGCCGCCGCACGCTTCATAAAGGGGGTAGAGCCTGTCAATGCCATGGATGCCATAAACAGGGCCATAGAGCTCGTGGATGAGCTGGGCGCAGGCAAGGTTATAGGCGAGAGCATAGACGTATGCGCCGTGGATACCAATGAGCGCGTGATAAACGTGGACTGGAAGCACGTAAACGCTATACTGAATACTGCCATTGCTCCTGAGGAAATGGTGAAAATGCTGGATACCATAAATATTCCCGCCAAGGTTAGCGGCGAAAAGCTGGTTGTAACCGTTCCTCATTACAGGGTTGATATCGAGAGCAGCATAGAATCCGATTGGGATATTGCCGAGGAGATTGGCCGCATCTACGGCTATTACAATATCGAGCCTACCCTTATGAAGGGCGATACCTTCCGCGGACGCCTCAGCCCCGAAACCGCATTCGAGGACGAGGTAAAGGATATGTGCGTCACCATGGGCTGCTATGAGATGTACAACTACAACTTTACCGGCCCCGCAGTACTTAACGCTCTCCGCATACCCGAGGGCGACGAGAAGCGCCTTGCGGTGAAGCTATTGAACCCCTTCGGCGAAGATCAGAGCCTCATGCGGACCACCCTCATGGCAGGCATGCTGGACACCTTGGCCCGCAACTGCAACCGCAAAACCGGCTGCGGCAGGTTCTTTGAGGTGGGCAACGTACATTTCGACAATAATGCCGACCTGCCCGAGGAGCGCAAGATGCTGGGCATTATAGTGAGCGGCGGCGATGAGAGCTTCTTTACCCTCAAGGGCTGCGTGGAATTCATACTGCGCCGCCTCGGAATAGAGGACAGGGCGGAGTTTGTAACAGGCGGCGGAGAGTACTTCCAGCCCGGACAGAAGGCTGCTGTGCTGGTGAACGGCGAAGTAATAGGTGAAATGGGAACGATTCATCCAGATGTGCGTAAGGCCTTCAGCGTTCCTCAGGCAGCGTATGCCGCGGAGCTCAACATGAAGAAGCTCTTTGACAGGCGCGTGGAGAAGAAGACCTACAAGGCGCTTCCAAAGTATCCTCTCGTACCTCGCGATATAGCTGTGGTGGTAGATGAGAATGTCACCTCAGCTGAGGTGGTAAAGGTCATACAGCAGTCTCCCGTAAAGGTGATACTCGAAAACGTAGAACTGTTTGACGTATACAGGGGCCCCGGCATACCCGAGGGCAAGAAGAGCATGGCCTACTCCTATACCGTCCGCGCAGAGGACCGCACCCTTACAGATGAGGACATAAGCGGCGCAATGAATGCCATAGTACGATCTCTCAAGGCAAGGCTGAATGCAGACCTCAGGGCGTAACTGTGTAAGATATTAAGCTAAGCGGCCCGGATGCTGCACAGTGCAGTATCCGGGCCGTTCCGTTGGCTTGCTTTTGAAGTTTTGGAGACCTCCCGGAGACTTCAAATACCCGCAGGAATTGCGCCGCGCTTATCTGAATCTCCTTGAACGGGAGCGTGAACGTATAGGAGCAGCCGTCCTTGAGCGGGCCGCAGCGCCGCGCCTTCTTCTTCTGCGGCGCCGGTTGCTTCTCAGGATTATTATGCGAATTATCATAAATATCGCCAGTATGGCTACTGCAATCAGCACCCAGAACAGCCACGGCGAACCGGTATCGCCGGCGCCGGGATCGAACAGCAGGGGGCTTTCAGAGGGGTTTGCGCTTATCATGTTGCCTATCTCGTCTACGCTGTTGTCGGCGGTGAGAGTGGCGGTAAGTATGGCCGCACCGTTGCAGGTATAGGTCACAGTGCCGACCTCATCCCCTGCGGCTATGGGGGCGGTCAGCGCCGCAGCCCCGTCCCGGTATGTAACGTTTGGGGTTATGGTATCCTTGGAGGAGATAACGCCGCTGACAAAGTCGCGGGTACCGGCGATTATTTTGCCGGAGACGTCCGCCGTGGCGGTGAGCCCGCCTCCATCCTCAAAGGCGCCGTTTTCAACGGGCACGCTGAAGCTGGACTGCAGGTTAAGCTCGCTGACGCTTACGGAGGAGTAATTCTCAAAGCCCCAGTTGAAGAATTTAGGGGCGTTTTCAAAGCGTGTATAGCGGTACTTGTCGCCCTGCGGGTCGCCGAAGAGCACGCAGATTAGCTCTACGCCGTCCTTCCTTGCGGAGGCCACTATGCAGCGGCCAGCCTGATCCGTATCGCCGGTCTTTATGCCGGTGGCGTACTGGTAAAGGTAGCTCTGAGTATCCTTTTCACCTTTGTGAATAAGACGGTTTGCGTTTTCAAGGTGATAGCCGTCGCTGTCCTTGTTCGTAGGGGGGACGTCCCAGTATTGTGCGCTTACTATTTCGCGGAATTTCTGGTTTTGCATAGCGTAACGGCCCAGCAGCGCCATATCGTAGGCGGTGGAGTAGTGGTTATCGTCGTGCAGGCCGTTGGCTTTTACAAAGTGGGTGTCGTTCATGCCGATTTCGGCGGCCTTGGCGTTCATCAGCTTTGAAAACTCATCCTGGCTGCCCGATATATGAATGGCAAGGGCGCTGGCGGCGTCATTGCCGGATACCATCATGGTGCCGTATATGAGGTCGATTATGCGCAGCTCCTCGTTGTTCGAGAACTTCATAAGCGAACCGCGCTTGTCAAAGTTGCTGCCGACATTTACCTTTTCTTCGAGGTCATCGCACAGCTCAAGAGCAAGTATGGTGGTCATTATCTTTGTGGTGCTGGCGGGGTACGCCTTGGAACGGGCGTCCTTTTCATAGAGCACCGCGCCGGTATTGGCGTCCATGAGGCATATATGCTTTGTAGTAGGGGCTTCCGGCGCCGCCTCCGCAAGGGCGGCAGGCATCAAGCCTATGACGGTAATAAATATGAGCATTGCGGAAATAACGCGCTTCAAGGGTAAAACATTCCTTTCGTACAGAAAAAACTGCGGCTCTGCGCCGGATTACGGCATTGCTCGCCATAAATAACTATAATAGTATAACAAATCATCCCCCGCTTTGTACAGCAAAAAAGATTCTTTTGGCGCAACATGATAGGGAATGTTCACAAAACATATGGGTTTTACCGGTTTCAAATTATAAATAATATGATATAATTTTTACCATAGGGATACTATGCCCATTAGCAGATAAACAGGAGGGCTTTATATGGCAAAGAGAATTCTTCTTGTGGACGACGAGCCGCTGATAGTAAAGGGGCTCAAGTTTGCGCTGGAATCCGACGGATATGAGACGGATTCCGCCGGAGACGGCGAACAGGCCCTTGAAAAGATACAGAACGGCAATTTCGATCTTATACTGTTGGATGTTATGCTGCCCAAGATGAGCGGAATAGAGGTATGCCAGGCGGTGAGGGAGAAGAGCGACGTGCCAATAATCATGCTCACCGCAAAGGGCGAGGATATGGATAAGATACTGGGCCTCGAATACGGCGCTGACGACTACATGACAAAGCCCTTCAACATACTCGAGGTAAAGGCCCGAATAAAGACCATACTTCGCAGGGCGGGCGCCGGCAAGGAGGCTCCCAAGATGGAGATCACCGCCGGGGACATCACAATAAACATAAATACCCGCAGCGTTATAAGCCATGGGGAGCCTGTGAACCTTACGGTAAAGGAATTCGACCTGCTGAACCTGTTCATGTCCAACATAGGCAAGATTTACAGCCGGGACGAGCTGCTTGAGACCATATGGGGCTTCGACTATATCGGGGATTTCAGGACGGTGGACGTACACATAAGACGGCTCAGGGAAAAGATCGAGAAGGATCCTGCGAACCCGAAGCACATAATGACAAAGTGGGGAGTTGGCTATTACTTTGCAGAATAAGCGTAAGGCAACAGACTTTTTCGGCTCGTTGCGTTGGCGAATGGTGGGTATATACCTGCTTGTAACCGTGCTTGTGCTGGTGGCCATAAGCAGCCTGGTATCCAGCCTGATGGAAGAATTTCTCGTGTCGCAGCGCACTCAGGACCAATTGCAGGAGACTGCACGCCTTGCGCTGGAGGTAGCTCCTTATATGAGTGGGGCTGATGTGGACGAGCTGTTCACATATATAGAAGACAGGGCCTATTCCATGGGGGGAAGAGTGCTGGTGCTGGATTCGGACGCAGTAGTGCAGATGGATTCCGCCTCCCGGGAAAACGGGTTCCTTTTGCCGTACCGCGAGGTGCGGGAGGTGCTTCGGGAAGGCAAGGATTCCGCTTACGGCTTCCACCATATCCTTCGGGGCGGAGATGAGGGGGTTTTCACCCAAGGCGACCAGAGTATCTGGGCAGTGTACTACACGGTGCCGCTGACCATCAGCGGCCACAGGGATGGAGCCGTGCTGTTTTCTGCCTCCATTCAGGACGTGGTGGACAGCCTGAACGAAGTGACAAGGCAGATAACCGTCATATTCGTGGCTGTGGTAATAATCATAATAATCGCAATATTCCTGCTCTCGGGCTGGATAACCAAGCCTATAGTGGAGCTTACATCAGCCATACGCCGCATGGGAACACAGGGCTATGTGAGAGTGGACGAAAAGGGCAGCGGCGAGATAGCCGAGCTTGGCCGCGCCTTCAACCGCATGAGTGAGCGTATAGAGGATCACGACAGGGTGCGCGACGAATTCGTGGCCAATGCCTCCCATGAGCTGAAGACGCCCCTTGCTACGATGAAGCTGCTTTCTGAAAATGTACTGTATCAGGATAACCCGGATCCCGCCATGATGAAGGAATTCTTCGGGGACGTTAACCATGAGGTGGACAGGCTTACGAGGATAGTTACGGAGCTTCTGCGTCTTGTACAGGAGGATACGTCGGACGGGCAGCTCAACCTTGAAAAGCTGGACCTTGGCAAGCTGGTTGGAAGCGTATGTACCCGCCTTGACAGCCTTGCCAGAAACAAGAATATAAAGCTTGTGACGGATCTCAGGACTGTCACCATGGATGGCGATCGGATGCGCCTTGAGCAGGTGGCGGTGAACCTTGTGGAAAACGCCATAAAATATACCGATGAAGGCACCGTGAGCGTGCGCGTGGCCCGGGAGGACAATTATGCCGTATTGGAAGTGAAGGACACCGGCATAGGCATACCGGAGGAGTCCGTAGAGCACCTGTTCGAGAGGTTCTACAGGGTGGATAAGGCACGCTCCAGAAGCACCGGCGGCACAGGCCTGGGCCTTTCCATAACCGAAAAGCTTGTGACCCAGCATCACGGCAAGATAGAAGTAAAGAGCAAACTTGGCGAAGGCAGCTGCTTCACAGTACGTATTCCCATAAGGCAGGAAAGCGAGGGCAAGTGATGGTCAGTAGAATTATCAGGATAATATCGCTTACTCTGTCTATGCTTCTTGCCCTCTGCTGCATGACGGGCTGCTTCGGCAAGATGATAGTTCAGGACGAGGAGCACGCGGAATTACCGGATGTGGATCCGGAGGACGGCGTGGAAAAAACTGTGGCTGTGAAACTTTACTACAGGCTCACCAATGAGGAATACCTTGCAGGAGTGGAGAGCAGCGTGACGGTGCGGGCAGGCGAGCGCACAGAGACAGCGGTGATACGCGCACTAATAGAAGGCGTGCCGCCGCTCGCGTCAAACGTCAGCGCGCTGTTCCCGAGCGGTACTTCCATAGAGAATACATATTATGAAAAAGGCATACTTTACGTTACCCTTTCCAAAGAGGTGCTGGACGACAGTATAATCGCTTCATTGAAGGAAGAAGATTATCAAAGCCCTGAAGACTATCAGCAGGCGGTAGACGAGGCGACGAGAGAGATGTACCTCAGGCGCAGGCTGGGCGTATTGTCCATAGTTAATACTATTGCGGGCAGCGACGAGGGCTCCAGGGTGCAGATAATGGTGGATAATGAAGGCTCGGGCACTGGCAGCAGGATGCCATATGAGACTTTCGGCTTTGAAAAACGTCAGGGGGAGATAATGGAGCCTATGGGCTTCGATGAAAGCGTGGTAGTGACGCCGGAAAAGGTGGTGGGCTGCCTGTTTGAAAGAATAGCAAACGGACAATACGATATGGCGTATGCGCTGGTGGCCGAAAGCGATTACTACGGTATAACTAAACCTGCTTACGCCGACTTTGAGGCGGAGATGGAGGCGCTGGGCAGGCTGGAATCCTACGAGATCACCGGAACGGCCGAGGATGGAGACGGGATATATGTAATGGCGGATGTACGAATAGCCGCTCCTGGAGGTACGATGAGAAATATAATCAAAGCGAGGATATACCTTGAAAGGGAGGGCGACCTTTATAAGGTGTATTACAGTTCGCTTCAGGCGTTGATGGAGAGCTGACCATGACGGTATTAGCTAAAAAAATCATATGTCTCCTTCTGGTGCCGGTTATATGCATAGGGGCCTTTTCAGGTTGCTCAGGCGGCAGTGCCGATGTTCCGGAGATGACGCTGAGCGATTACGTGCCAAAGCGCGAGGGTGATGAGGATACGTTTACAGCACAGCTGTATTTTGTATCCGACGACGGGCTGCACCTTTCCATTGAAGAACGGGAGGTGCGGTGCGGAAAGGGAATGAGCCGGGCGGAGGCGGCGATAGGCGCGCTCATAGACGGCCCTGTGACTACCGTGCTGAACCAGTCGGTGCCGGGCGATATGCTGCTCCAGCGTGTAGAGACCTCATATGAGGCCTGCAACGTATACCTACTTGCGTCTTACACGCCGGATGCGCGGACATGGGCGACAGCTCAGGCTGCCATAGCCGCCACCGTGTATGCCTGCGAGAATATAGCCTCCATAAACCTTTATCTGAACGGCATGGCCCCGGCCTATTACGGAAGGCCGATGGGCGCGGTGACGCCAATAAGCAATACGCTGGACGCGTATATTGTGGAATTACAGCAGCAGTATACCGATATAGCTCAGGGTACGGATAATGAGACAGGAGCCGGCGTATATGAAACGCGCATTGCCACGCTGTACTTTACCGACAGCAGCAATACGCTGCTTATAGCAAAGAACGCAACCCTTAATTATGACAGCACTGAAACCAGCGTCAGGATATCGTATCAGATTTTGAATAAGCTGCTCGACGGAGCTGAAGGCCTTGAAGCCGTGCTGCCCGCCGATCTGCAGCTGCATAGCCCCATTCGGCTGGTACCGGAAAAAAACTATAACTATGGCGGCAATGGGAATTTCGAAGACGGAGAGTCCCCTCACCCCAGCGAGACGGCGCCGGAGATAGAAAAGCCGGAGGACCAGGGCCTTATGCAGGGCGAACCGATGGTGGCTGAGATAGTGCTGGAAAAGCCGAAGGAAAAATATAACGAAGATATACTGAGCGGCGCTCTTACGCTTACGCTGACGGGATATATACCCGACCTTATCGGCGTCTCAATCACCATGATCGATGAAGACGGGAATATCACCGAGCTTGCTCCTGATGGCTATTTTACCCGGGAGGACTTTTCAGGCCGCATAGGCAGAATAGTCAATATAGATTACCCCAACAGGGACGGCAGCCTGCTTTACAGGGCGTCGAGGGCGGTGTCCAGCGAAGAGTCATATGATCCCATGGCGATACTTACAGAGCTGCTTTCCGGCTCGACGGATCTCGGCGGGATGTGCGGAGGCTTTACAGCCGATGACATATCCGGCGTATATAAGACTGATAATACAATAGTCATAGACTGGAAGGCGGGCTTTACGGACAAGCTCAGGGCATACGTAAACAGCGAGGATGATACCGGAATACCCCAGGAGAATCGCGAGAGGGCATTCATATACAGCATAGTGAACACCCTGACCGAGATAGAGGACATAGGCCGGGTATGGATGCTGGAGGACGGCAAAAAGCTGGGCAGCATAGATAAAATATACCTTGGCAACAGTCTAATGCGCAATCCCGGCATACTTGTTAACGAGTAGAAAGATTTGATTTATCGATGGAAAAGGAATTTGGATCAGGCAAGATAGTCCTCGGCATGTCCGGCGGAGTGGATTCCTCCGTGGCGGCGCTGCTGCTTAAAAAGCAAGGATACGACGTTATTGGCGTATTCATGAAAAACTGGGAGGAAAAGGACGAAAACGGCGTATGCGGTGCTGCGGCCGACTATGAAGACGTGCGCAGGGTGGCGGATAGGGTAGGAATACCGTATTATACCGTGAATTTCACAAAAGAGTATATGGACAGGGTGTTTTCCTACTTCCTTGAAGAGTACTCAATGGGACGAACCCCCAACCCGGACGTACTGTGCAACTGCGAAATAAAGTTCAAAGCGTTTCTGGATTTTGCCATGGGGCTTGACGCCGCGGCCATAGCTACAGGACACTATGCCCGTGTGGACAGGTCTACGGGGCGCACGCGGCTTCTGCGCGCTTATGATATGGGGAAGGATCAGACCTATTTTCTTGCCGGGCTGAATCAGCGTCAGCTGAGCCGGGCCATGTTTCCCATAGGAGAAATGCAGAAGGGCGACCTCAGGCGCCTTGCGGCGGAGGCGGGTCTTGCAACGGCTGACAAGAAGGATTCCACAGGCATATGCTTCATAGGCGAGCGTAACTTCAAAAAGTTCCTTATGCAGTATTTACCCGCAAAACCGGGGGATATGATAGACCTGTCCGGAAGGGTGATAGGCAGGCATGACGGACTGATGTACTATACCCTCGGACAACGCCGCGGCCTCGGTATAGGCGGTCAGAAGGAGGGCAGCGGGGAAAGCTGGTTCGTTATAGGCAAGGACATGGAGAAAAACCTGCTCATAGTCCAGCAGGGAGAACACGAGGAGCTGTTTTCGCTGGGCCTTGAGGCAAATAAAGTAAGCTTCATAGAGGGCGAACCGCCAGCGCGGGAATTTGAGTGTACGGCAAAGTTCCGCTACCGCCAGAGCGACCAGAAGGTAAAGGTTACGATGCACGGCGACGGCTGCACAGTGGACTTCGCGGAACCACAGAGGGCTGTCACTCCCGGCCAGTGGGTGGTGTTTTACGATGGAGAGGAATGTCTGGGCGGCGGGCCGATAGACGCCACAAGACCCATGAAGGAGATAAAAATTGGATAATTATACGAATAATATTCAAAACGAAAAACAGGATAAGAAAGACGAAAAGCCTCTTCCGGGCGAAAAACTCGGGCTCGGAACGATGATCGCGGGCGTACTGCTTATGATGCTGAATGCTATGCGTTATGCGGGATTCATTAAAGGCGGAAATGCCAGCGGCTTTGGCATAGCTGCAAGCATTATAATAATCATATATGGTATAGTGCGCTACCTGAATGGCGACAATGGCCCGGGGAAAAAGCCTACGCCGAAAAACCGGAAGGTCATTTTCGTAGTGATGATCGTGATCCTCACAGCAGCCATGGGCTTCCTATGCCTCGGCGGCAGGCGGGACGACGTAATGATAGAGGACTTCTCGGTGTCCGCCGACGGCAGCGAGATGACACTGAAGGCGGGCATTGCCGGCAGCGCGGGGTATCTCCGCAAGGCAAAGGTGCGCTATGACGATGAGCATAAGACCGTGCTGGTGGATTTCTATTCCACCTTCGGCATAAACAACCCCGTGGGGGCTGAGGATACCTTCGTGATACCGTTAAAGCCGGACAGCGAGAACATACTCTTCAACCGGGGGAACGACTATTACGCGGCCCTTGCGAAGGACGCGGATGGGCGATGGTATAAGTGTGCAAGGTGATTAAAAAAAACAAAAGGCAGGAGCGCATCCTGCCTTTAGCTTTGCCCAGTTTAGCCCTTCAGCCCGCGGGACTGCCTCTCCATATCCTCCACCACTATGTCGTATATCTCCCCGAGGGTGGAGCAGTATTCCAGCACCTTCCAGGGCTCGTTTGTGTGGAAGTGTATCTTTACAAGCGAGCCGCCGCCGACCGCCAGCAGGCAGTCGCCCTTCAGGTTCTCTGTGAAGTAATCGCTGATGGCGTCCTCGTCCAGGTTCTCGCCGTCAATGAGAAGCTGTGTGTCATACCTGTACTCTAACATAAGCATCAATCATTCCTTTTCTTAAATATTATATTTTATCCTGCTTAAGCAGCTTTTCGAATATGGGCTTCAGCACTGCTTCGTTGCCGCTGGTGTGAAACTCCACTTTCCCGGTGCCGCAAGGGCTTTTCAGCTTGTACATGTCTAATATGCGCTCAAGCTGGCGGACGGTGCCCACGCTTCCGTCTATCAAAGTACAGTTGCCCCTGAGATACCTTTTTGCGTTGCGGGCGAACGCGCCCTTTATAAACGGATAATGGGTACAGCCAAGCACTATGGCGTCAACTTCTGTACCCACATATGGGGCGAAGTATTTGTCGAAAAGGTCGTCATAGGCGTCATCGTCGAATATGCCGGCCTCCACCCGCTCAACTATGCCGGGGCATGGTATGTTGATCACCCGGCTCGGATCCGGCATGCGCGCCTGAAGTGCGAGATACCTGTTGAGACGGGTGGTGGCCAGAGTGGCCATCATGAATACCTTGCCGGTTCCTGGAAGAGCGCAGGCAGGCTTTATGGCAGGTTCTATGCTTATGATAGGCATGGAGTATTGATTCATGAGCTGCCGTACCTTGGATACGGAAGCCGCGGTTGCGGTGTTGCAGGCGATGAGTATGGCCTTCACGTCCATGGCCATCAGCTTATCTATGCAGGCCATGGTTAAGGCGGTTATATCGTCGTCGCTTTTATCTCCATAAGGAGCATTTCCGCTGTCGCCGTAGTATATGTAGTTTTCATTGGGGAGAAGACGAAGAGCCTCACGCAGCACGCTGGCGCCGCCGAGACCGGAGTCAAATACCCCCACAGGCCGTTCGGACATCGAGTGCCTCCGTAAAACAGATTAGCATAATTATAACTCGTAAATCACGTATGTGCAAATGTTCAGTAAAACAGGCGAAAAATTTAGCACTCAAAAAAATCTGACAAAAAAGTCAAACTTTTTTTATAAAAAGCGTTGACAAAGGAGGAAAGGTTTGTTAAGATATACA
>ENA-UOIY01000440-UOIY01000440.1-human-gut-metagenome-genome-assembly--contig:-P114-NODE-440-length-69211-cov-11.233891_pt1 | contig 69211 bp, 65 predicted proteins | sample MGYA00242335_ERZ723882 | MGnify/ENA metagenome assembly ERZ723882 | reverse complement strand
GATCTGCTTTCTGACAGTCGGGCAAGTGGCGGTGTTGGTTGCGGTATTGTTCATGAACAAGAAGGCAGGATAATTATCTCGGTAGATAACGATGGTATTCAAATTCCTGAAGATGATTTGCTGAGATTATGGGAACCTTTCTATCGTGTAGATAAGGCTCACAATCGTTCAGACGGAGGATCTGGATTGGGACTGGCAATCGTCCATGCGGCAGTTCTGGCTCATGGAGGTATTTGCGAAGTTAAAAACCGTCCAGGAGGAGTTTGTTTCCGTGTTATCCTTCCGCAAGTCTCAAATAAGTAAATCCCCAAAATACAGCCCACCGATCATCTGAACGGTGGGCTGTGTCACGTTTATTCAGTTTAATCCATCAACCGATGTTCTGGCGTTCCTTGTACATACTGCTCCAAATCACCGCTGAATACCAGCTGTGCGTATTCCAGTGGCTTGTTGTAGATTAGCCAGTCCAATTCGGAACGCTGATACATATTGTCAGCGACCTCGTTTTCAACCGCAATTGTATCAATGGCAATCATACTGCCATCTAAGAATTTCAGTTCCACACAGGCATTATCCATGTTGAACTCACAAGAAATCAACCTATCCATAAGAAACCTCCACTTTGCGGGATGTTAGATTATCCCAAAATATTTGAATGCTTCTCGGATTGCTTTCTCTTTTTCCGGCGGACACATGGGCTGTCTGGAATCCTCGGACTTTGGCAGATTGTAGTTCTTGCCAACCTCAATCCCACATTTTCGCTTAATTTGTGAGATATACAGGTTGGATACCTTTAACCCGCTATGCTCCAGCACATAGTCTTTGATCTGGGTGTAGGTTGCCCCATCCTGAAATTCGGACATATCCATATCTTCCAAAGAGAACTCAACCCGAATCTTTTTCGAGTCGACCTCACCCTTGGAAAGCAAGACAACCGTCTCTACATGGCTCGTCCGCGGGAACATGTCTACGGCGATGCCGTCCACGGGGGCATAGCCCTGCCGGGCAAACGAGGAAAGATCGCGCGCGAGCGTGCCGGGGTCGCAGGAAACGTACACGATCCGCTCCGGCTGCATCCCCACGGCGTGGGAGATGACGCTCTCGTCGAGCCCGCGCCGCGGCGGATCGACAACGATCACCTGCGGGCGGATGCCCCGTTTCGCAAGCTCCGCGGCGGCCTCTCCGGCGTCGGCGCAGAGAAACTCGCATTGCCCGGAAAGCCCATTCCGCTGCGCATTGCTTCGCGCGTTTTCCACCGCGGCGGGGATGACCTCCGCACCGATGACGCGCGCGCCGCGGGACGCCATGCAAAGGCCGATCGTGCCCGTGCCGCAGTAGAGATCGAGCGCCGTCATGCCCAGCGTGATGCCGGCGAAACCGAGCGCGGCTTCGTACAGCCGCTCGGCCTGCGGCGGGTTCACCTGGAAAAACGAGCGGGGCGAGAGCGTGAACGTGAGACCGCACAGCCCCTCGGTGAGAATGTCGCTGCCCCAAACGGTGTCAAACTCCCCGGCGAGAACGGTGTTGCCGCGGGCGGTGTTGCGGTTGAGCACCAGTCCCGATACATCCGGGCAGCGGTCGCGCAGCATGTCCGCAAGTACGCCGAGCGCCTTTTCTCCCGGCGAGCGGGACGCGGTGAGCGTCAGCACGGCCTTTTCCGTGAGATGGGAGGAGCGATAGAAAATATGGCGCACGCCGTCTTTCTTTACAGCCTCGTCGTATACCGGGATGTGCTCCCGCTCCATCCATTCGAGCACCGTGCGCTCGCACTTGAGCGCTGCCTGCGGTACGGCGAGGCAGTCCGGCACGGGGACAACATCGTGCGAGCGCGCACGGTAAAACCCGGCAACGGGATGACCGTTTTGCTCCGCAACATTAAAGATCACCTTCCGGCGCCGCTGCGCGTCCTCAAGCGCGGGGAGAATGCCGGAAACGGAAAAGTCCAGCTTTCCGATGCGGTGCAGCGAGTCGTTCACGCGCTGCAATTTCAGGGAAAGCTCCTCTTCATAGTCCATGTGCCGCAGCGCGCACCCGCCGCAGCGGGGGTATACCGGACAGTCTGGCTCTGCGCGGTGCGGCGATGCTTCTTGCAGCGTCTCGCCCCGCCCCCATACGGCGGCGGATGTGCTGCGCACGATGCGCACGTCCCACTCTTCGCCGGAGATGGTCCCGGGGACGAACACAGCGCGCTCGCCGATGCGGCAGACGCCCGCGCCCTCGGAGGTGTAGCCCGTGATGCGCGCAGTATATATCTCATTCTTTTTCAGTTCAGCCGGTTCAGTCAAAATCGATCACCCGGAGGTATTCTATCATAGCTTTCTCTTATTGCCAACGGGAAAACACTTTGCTATAATGTGGCCGATATAAAAATAAAGGAAAGAGGGTCGTTTCCTTGCCCCTGCTTTTGGATCTGTTCTGTACGTTTTTCCGCATCGGGCTGTTCACCTTCGGCGGCGGCTATGCCATGCTGCCGCTTTTGCAGCGCGAGATCGTGGAAAGGAAAAAATGGGCTACGGAGGAGGAAATCCTGGACTATTTCGCCGTCGGCCAGTGCACGCCCGGCATCATTGCGGTAAACACCGCCACATTTGTCGGTTTTAAGGAGAAAAAGCTCTCCGGCGCGATTTTTGCCACGCTCGGCATCGTTTCGCCGTCGCTCGTGATCATCACGGTCATCGCGGCACTGCTGAGCAACTTTGCCCATATCGCCGCCGTGCAGAACGCATTTGCCGGCATCCGCGTTGCGGTATGCGTGCTCATTTTCAACTCCATCGTGAAGCTCTGGAAGAAGTCTGTGGTGGATAAGCTCACGTTTGGCGTGTTTCTCGTTGTGTTCCTCGGCTCGGTGCTGCTCAGCCATGTGAGCCCCGTGGTGTTCATCGTCGCCGCGGCGGTGCTCGGCATCGTTGTGCGCGTGTGGCTTCGTACCGGAAAGGAGGGCAAGGCATGATCTACCTTCGTCTGTTCTGGGAATTTTTCAAGGTCGGACTGTTTTCCGTCGGCGGCGGCCTTGCCACGCTCCCGTTCCTCTATTCTCTCGGCGCAAAGACCGGCTGGTTCAGCACAGCGGATGTGGCGAACATGCTCGCCGTTTCCGAGTCCACGCCCGGCCCAATCGGCGTCAACATGGCGACCTATGTAGGCTTTGACTGCGCCGGCGTTCTCGGCGGCGTCGTGGCGACGCTCGGCCTTGTCACTCCGAGCGTGATCGTCATCGTTCTCGTTGCCATGGCGCTGCAGGCCTTCCGTACGAACAAATACGTGGATGCCGCGTTCTACACGCTCCACCCGGCCTCCACCGGGCTCATTGCCGCGGCGGGGTGGTTGGTGTTCGCGCTGGTGCTGCTGAATCTTGACGCAGTTCGCACCTCGTACCGGATTGCCGACCTTCTTCAATGGAAAAACCTGATCCTGTTTGCCGTGATCTGGGTGCTCACAAATCTTGTGAAGCCCGTCAAAAAGCTGCACCCGGTCGTGTTCCTCGCCCTCGCTGCCGTTGTGGGTATCGTATTCCGGCTCGGCGGCGTGTAAGTAGACATAATATAATTAACGTAATATTAGTTACATAATTAAATAAACATAATTTGATTTACATAATTATTGACGCGGCGGCGTAGGCGAGCGCTGCGGAGAAAACGCCCTGGAGGAGCTTTCCTCCGAGGCGTTTTCGCATTTTCAGCCCTTCGGCGGCAGCTCCGGCCTGTCCGTGGACGCACAGCCCGCCCCAGCTCAGCAGAAACGCGCCGAGAGCGAAGCTCCCGGGTGTGAGCGGCAGACCCGCCATGGCGCCGACGCCGCTCGAGAGCTCGAGCGCGCCGGTGAAGAGCGCACGGAAGAAGGAGAGTGGCCCCCCGGTGCAAAGCGCGAGCTCGCCCGCGAGCGTGTCCGGAAAGCCCAGCGCGCCGAGAGACGCGATCAGCGCAGAAAAGAAGATCACATATGCGCCGATCTGCAATATTGTCTGCCCTGCGGCGGAGACTGCGCCGCCGAGCGCCGCGCCAAAGTCCGGCGCCTTCCGCGGCGGTTTGATCGGAGCTTCGCCGCCGCGCGTCCTCCGGCGAAAGAGAATGCCGACAGCGGCGGCGGAGATGGCGTGGATGCCCCAGAGCAGCATCCCCCACCCGGCGGAGCCGAACACTCCCACGCCGAGCGCACCCACGGCGAACGCCGGGCCGGAATTATCGCAGAAGGCGAGTAGATGCTCGGCCTCGTCCTTTTGGAGCAAACCATCCCGATAAAGCGCTCTGATGCTTGCCGCGCCGAGCGGGTATCCGCCGGAGAGACCGAGCAGAAATACTGCTGCTCCCGCGCCGCTCACGCCGAAGAGCCGGGCGGCGGCCGGGGCGAGACGGCGCGCGAGCGCGTCCACCGCGCCGAGCCGCGTGAGCAGTCCGGCGGCGGCAAAATACGGCAGGAGAGACGGCACAAGAAGCGTACCCCATAGCCGCAGCCCTGCGGCCGCGCCCTGCCGTGCGTCCGCAGAGGAGAAGAGAAAGATGAGAAAGAGCGCCGCGCCCGCGGCGTATCCGAAAACACGTTTTTTCATACCGTTACTCTATGTCCGGCGCGGGTGCTTCATGCGGCATGTACGCGCCGCCATGTTCATAAGATGGACGGGGGAGGCGGTGCTATGAAATTACGCGATACGGTAGCGGATCTTGCCGATTCGCTTGAACTGCCGGAGGAGGCTGTATCCGATGCGCTGCGCGTGACGCTCATCGGGCGGCGCCGCGCCGTGGTGGAGCATCACCGCGGGCTGCTCGGCTACGATGCGCAGAGCGTCGAAGTGAGCGCCGCCGCCGGGAGAGTGCGCATTCTCGGCGCCGAGCTGACGCTGCACGCCATGGACCGGGACACATTGATCGTGACCGGGCGGATCGCCGCGGTGGAATATGCGTAAGGGGAAAACCGGGCGCGTTGAGCGCGTTCTGCGCGGCGTTGCGGAGATCCGCATCACGGGCGCGGCGCCATGGAAGCTGGTGAATGCCTGCATCCGTGAGCGGATCACCATCGAGGGCGTGGAGTCGGACGATCTCATCACGTGCCGCGCGCTGATCTTTGCCGCGGACGCCGGGCACGTCAAAGCCCTTGCCCCGCGCTGCGGGTGCGACGTCGAGGTGTTGGCTGTGCGCGGGAGGCCGGTGTGGAAGAATTTCCTGCACCGCCGGCGGTGGGCGGTGCTGTGCGCCGCTGCGATCGCTGCGGCGCTCCTTATATCGTCGCTTTTTGTGTGGGATATCCGCGTGACGGAGAACGATTCCGATATCCCGGATGCCGTGATCCTCCGCACGCTCGCCGGGCAGGGGATCGGCGTCAGGAGCTTCTGGCCGGGCTTTCGGGGAGAGCGCATCCGCTCGCGTGCGCTCGCGGAGCTGCCGGGGCTTTGCTGGCTCGCGGTAAATGTGCGGGGGAGTACGGCGAGTGTGGAGGTGCGCGCTGCGGTGGAAAAGCCGGAGATCACCGATCCGCGGCAGGCTGCGGATATTACGGCCTCGCGCTCCGGCGTCATTACGGATATCCGTGTGTTCGAGGGAGATACACTCGTCTCGCGCGGCGACGCCGTCACGACCGGACAGACGCTCGTGAGCGCCGAGCGCGCCGCCCGGCATGGTGAGACGCGCACCGTCCATGCCCGCGCCGAGATCACGGCGCACACATGGTATGAGCTCACGGCCTCCGCACCGCTCATGGCAAAGGAAAAAGAGCGCGCAGGCGCGGCGCGGTATCGCTTTGCTCTCATTCTCGGTGATTCGCGAATAAATTTTTACGCGGATAGTGGAATTTCCGGTATGGAGTGTGATAAAATTACAAAGATATGGCGGCTGGGCATTGATGGCGTGTTTTCCCTGCCCGTTGCCGTCGCGTTTGATACGCTACGTCCGTATGCGCTCACCGAAGAGCCGCTCTCGCACGCAGCGGTGCGCGCCGCGCTCGAAGAAGCGCTGCGCGCCATGCTCCAAGAGCGGATCGGCGAGACGGGCAAAGTGATCTCAGAGTATTTTACCGAATCCGAGGAGAACGGTATGCTCACGCTCACGCTGCGGTGCGAATGCGAGGAGCGCATTGACGAAGAAACTCTCCGGCCATGACCGGATGAAGAATACAGGAGAATCCATGGAACGAATCATTTCCGCCGAGCGTGTTGAGGACATTCTCAATGTTTTCGGCTCGTTTGATCAGAATCTGCACATCATTGAAAAGGAGTGGAACGTCCGCGTCACCGACCGGGACGCTGAACTGAAGATCTCCGGCGAGCCGGAGGACGTTGTGTCCGCGGAAAAGGCGGTGCAGAACCTTTTGATGCTCGCTGCGCGCGGCGAGACCGTGGACGAACAGCGCGTGCGCTACGTGATCAGCATGATCCGCTCCGGACAGGAGGATCAGATCCGCGAACTGGATAGCGGCGTTGTGTGCATCACGGCAAAGGGTCGTCCCGTCAAGCCGAAAACGCTTGGCCAGAAAGCGTATGTGCAGGCCATCCGGGAAAATACCGTGACACTTGGCATCGGCCCGGCCGGTACGGGCAAAACATACCTTGCCGTGGCAGCGGCGGTGGCGGCGTTTCGCGAGAAGAGCGTCAACCGCATCATCCTCACGCGCCCTGCGGTCGAGGCGGGCGAGCGGCTTGGCTTCCTGCCCGGCGATCTGCAAAGCAAGGTCGATCCGTACCTGCGCCCGCTGTACGACGCGCTTTTCGATATGCTCGGGCCGGAGACCTACAATACGTATCTCGAAAAGGGCAATATTGAAGTGGCTCCGCTTGCGTACATGCGCGGACGCACGCTCGATGACAGCTTCATCATTCTCGATGAGGCACAGAACACGTCCCGCGAGCAGATGAAAATGTTCCTCACACGTCTCGGCTTCAACAGCAAAATGGTCATCACCGGCGACGTGACACAGATCGACCTCCCGGCGGACAAGGCGTCCGGTCTCAAGGAGGCCATGCGCGTGCTCGACGGCGTGGACGATATCGCCATCTGCCGCTTCACCGGCGCAGACGTTGTGCGCCACGCGCTCGTGCAGCAGATCATCGCCGCCTACGAAAAGCACGAAAAGGCCGCCGCTGCCGCCGCGGAGCGGGAGAAAAAGAGCGCCGCGCCGCAGCGCCGGGACAATAACGGATACAATAAGAGGAAATAACGATGCAGCATAAGTTTTACATTTACCGCGAAAAGCGCAATCTCGGCCACCCGGAAACGGCCGCGCTCGTGAAAAAGGCGGCCGCCGCGGCGCTGCACGCCGAGGGCGTGGACGAGCCCTGCGAGATCGGCATCACGCTCACGAACGACGAGGGCATCCACGTTATCAATCGCGAACAGCGCGGCGTAGACCGCGCGACGGACGTCCTCTCGTTCCCCATCGACGAAATGGACTACGACACGAACCGCCGTTATCTCGGCGACATGGTGCTCTCGCTCGAGCGCGCCGAAGCGCAGGGCGAGGAATATGGCGGAGGATTTGAGCACGAGGTGCAGTATCTCACGGTGCACTCCGTGCTGCACCTGCTCGGCTATGACCACCTTGACGAGGGCGAGGAAAAAGCCAAAATGCGCGCGAGAGAAAAAGCCATTATGAAGGAGCTCGGCTATGATTTCTAAAACTGCCATGATCACCATCTGCGGACGGCCCAACGTCGGCAAATCCACCCTGACGAACGCTCTCGCCGGGGAGAAGATCGCCATCGTATCCAACAAACCGCAGACGACGCGAAACCGCATCACCGCCGTGTGCCAGCGCGGCGAAACGCAGTTCGTATTTCTCGATACCCCCGGCTTCCACAAGCCGCGCACCCGCCTCGGCGATTATATGGTCAGCGTTGTGCGTCAGAGCGTTGCAGATGTGGACGCCGTTGTGCTCGTTGTGGAGCCGGTCGCCTCCATCGGGCCGCAGGAGCGCGAGCTGATCGCAAGCATCAAAGCGGCAAACTGCCCGGCGGTGCTCGCTATCAACAAGCTTGATACTGTGGAGCCGGAAAAGCTCCTCGCCGTTATCGCACTCTACAGTGAGGCGTATGCCTTCCACGCCATCGTCCCCATCTCCGCCAAAACCGGCGACGGTGTGGAGGAGCTTCTCAAGGAGCTCGACAAATTTGCCGTGGAGTCTCCGGCGCTCTTCCCGGAGGGCGTGACGACCGACCAGCCCGAAAAGCAGGTCTGCGCCGAGCTCATCCGCGAAAAACTGCTGCTCAATCTTGAACGCGAGGTGCCGCACGGCACGGCGGTGGAGATCACGCGCTTTTCCGAGCGGGATGACGGCATCATCGATCTCGAAGCGACGATCTACTGCGAAAAGGCGAGCCACAAGGGCATCATCATCGGCAAGCACGGCGCGATGCTTAAAAAGATCGGCGAAGACGCCCGGAAGGACATTGAAGAATTCATGGGCACGAAGGTCTTTTTGCAGACGTGGGTGAAGGTCAAAGAAAAGTGGCGCGATTCCAATTCCCTGCTGCGCAACTTCGGCTATACCGATACCTAATATTTACCGCCGCGCCCGGTTTTTCCCGGTCATATCCGAAACGCGCGGGGGAAAACTTCCCGTATGGATACGAAGATTTTCTGGGATGTGTTCCGCGACACCGGCGACCCGATCTGCTGGCTGCTGACCCGCATTCGACCGGCGGACGGAAAAAAGAAAGAACAGACGAACGACAGAGCGCCCGTGCGGCCTCTGTCGTAAGACGAAAGGTTTACATAATGTACAAAACCCTGCACGGACTGGTGCTGCGCGAGGTAAAATACAAGGAGTCGAGCAAGATCCTTACGATTCTTACGGAAGAGGAAGGGAAGATCACCGCAGAGGCGCGCGGCGCGCTGCGGAAGGGCTCTAAGTGCTCGGCGGCGTCACAGGTGCTCACGTGGTCGGAACTGACGTTTTTTGAAAACCGCGGCCGGTATACGCTGACCGAGGGGAGCGTATTGGAGGACTTTGCGGCGCTTCGCGCCGATCTCGGCGACTATGCGCTCGGCTGCTATATGGCGGAGCTTCTGGAAGCCGTGTCCGACGAGGACAGCCACAGTACGGCGCTTTTGCATCTGGGGCTGAATGCGCTCTTCGCGCTCTCGCGGCAGCTCTATCCGTCCAAGCATATCAAAGCCGTTTTTGAGCTGCGGCTCATGTGTCTCGCGGGCTTTGCCCCGCAGCTCGACCGCTGCACCGACTGCGGCACGCGAACGCCCGAAAAGCCGCGCCTGAGCCTTTATGGCGGCGGCGTACACTGCACCGGGTGCGCGCCCGGCGCGCCGGGAAAATCGGCGCTGCTCTGCGGCGCGTCGCTCGCGGCCATGCGCCACGTGTGCTCGGCGGGGGAGAAAAAGATCTTTTCCTTCACGCTGGACGAGCCCTCCGACGAGCGCTTTTGCGCCGCCTGCGAGGAGTACACCCTCGCGCAGCTTGACCGCGGCTTCGGTACGCTCGATTACTGGCATTCGCTGCAAACGAAGTAGACGATAATATATTTATGTAAACCAAATTACGTAAATAAAATTGCGTAAACCGAAATACGTAAACAAAGTTACGTAAAATACTTTATGTAAATAATATTACGTAAAACGAATTATGTAAACATATAATACAAACGGAGACATATATGGACTTACTGGAAAAATCAAGAAATACACTCGAGCTTCCGGCGGTGCTGGAAATGCTTGCGGGGGAGGCGGTGTCCGAACCGGCAAAGGCCGAGGCGCTCGCGCTTGTGCCGAGCATCCACCGCGCGGAGGTTGAACGGCTGCTCGCCGAGACGAGCGCCGCGAAGGATATGATGGTCTATAAGGGGAGCCCGTCGCTTTCAGGACTGCGCGATGTGCGCGGCTCGCTTGCCCGTGCCGACATGGGGGGAGTTTTGAATCCGCGCGAGCTTCTCGAGATCGCAGGTGTGCTGCAAAGCGCGCGCGCCGTGCGCTCCTACGGTATGAGTGCCGAGAAGGAGACGTGCATCGACCATCTCTTCAAAATGCTCCAGACAAACCGGTTTTTGGAAGACAAGATAGTAAACTCCATTCCCAGTGAGGATGAAATTGCCGACAGCGCGAGCAGCGAGCTTTCCGACATCCGCCGCAAAATGCGCGCGGCGGCCGCGCGCGTGCGCGACAGCCTGCAAAAGATCATCTCTGCGCCGTCCATGGCAAAGTTTTTGCAGGATCCCATCATCACGACGCGCTCGGATCGCTACGTCGTTCCGGTCAAGGCCGAATGTAAGGGCAGCGTGCCGGGACTCGTGCACGATGTATCGGCCTCCGGCGCTACGCTCTTTGTGGAGCCCATGGCGGCGGTCAAGGCGAATAACGAGATCCGCGAGTTGAAAGCGAAGGAGAAGGCGGAGATTGAGCGCATTTTGGCGGAACTTTCCGCCGAGTGCGCCGCGCACCGCGAGGATATCGACGCCGATTTCTCTGCGCTTGTGCGGCTCGACGGCATTTTTGCGCGCGCGAAACTCAGCTTCAAGCTCAATGCCGGTGCGCCGGAGCTCTCCGAGCGCGGTGTCCGGCTGCGCCGGGCGCGTCACCCGCTGCTCGATAAGGACAAGGCCGTCCCCATCGATGTGGAGCTTGGCGAGGATTACGATACGCTCGTCATCACCGGCCCGAACACCGGCGGCAAGACCGTTACGCTCAAAACCATCGGTCTTCTCTGCCTGATGGCGCAATGCGGTCTGCACATCCCTGCTGCGGAGGGCAGCTGCGTTCCCATCTTTGATAAAGTTCTTGCCGACATCGGCGACGAGCAGAGCATCGAGCAGTCGCTCTCCACGTTCTCGGCGCACATGGTGAACATCGTGAATGTGCTCAAAGAGTGCGGCGACGGTACGCTCCTCCTCTTTGACGAGCTTGGCGCAGGTACTGACCCTGTCGAGGGCGCGGCGCTCGCTGTGTCGATTCTGGAGAGCGCCCGTGCACGCGGCTGCGTCATCGCCGCCACGACGCACTATGCCGAGCTCAAGGTATACGCCACGAACACGCCCGGTGTCATGAATGCCTCGTGCGAGTTTGATGTGGACACGCTGCGCCCGACGTACCGGCTGCTCCTCGGCATCCCGGGCAAATCCAACGCCTTTGCCATCTCCCGGCGGCTCGGCCTGCCGGAGGAGATCATCGAAGATGCCAGGGGACGCGTCGGCATGACGAGCGCGAAGCTCGAAGAGACGATCGAAAAGCTTGAGCAGACCCGCCAAATCCTCGACCGCGAGCGCACCGAGTCCGCCCGGCAGCTCCGCCAGGCGGAAGAAGAGCGGAAAAAGGCCGCGCAGCTGCGCGCCGAGCTTGAAATCCGGCTCGAAAAGTCCGAGCAGAAGGCGCGGCGCGAGGCCGAGCGCATCCTCGCCGATGCCCGCACTGTGGCCGAGAGCACGTTCCGCGAGCTGGACGCGATGCGCTCTGCCCAGAACGAGGAAAACGACCACCAGCGCATCAACGCCGCGCGCGCCGAAATGCGCCGGAAGCTCAACGAGACGCAGGACTCCCTGCGGCGCGACGAGCCCGCGCCGGAGGAAAAGAAGTCCGCGCGCGCCGTGCAGGTGGGTGATGTTGTCCAGATCCGCTCCATGGGCGTGAAGGCGACGGTGCTCGCTATCTCGGCCGACCGGACGCTTACCCTGCAGGCGGGCATCCTGCGCGTCACGGCACGCGAGGACGAGGTGCTGCTCCTGGAAAACGAAAAGCCGGCGGTGACAATCCGCGCCGAGAGCCGCGGCACAACGCTCCGGCAGAGCGCCGTATCGTCCGAGCTCGATATCCGCGGCATGGAGACCATCGAGGCCATCCCGGTCGTGGAGCGGTACATCGATTCCGCGGTGCAGTCGCGGCTCGAAACGGTGACGATCATCCACGGCAAGGGTACCGGCGCACTGCGCGCCGCCGTGCAGCAGTCGCTCCGCCGCAACAAGCAGGTAAAATCGTTCCGCCTTGGCCGTTATGGCGAGGGCGAAACCGGCGTGACCGTTGTGGAATTGAAGTAACAGCGCGTTAAAGCGGTGATTTTTGCTGTGCATTTTTCCAAAACCGAGGAAAAAGGTTGACGTCCCCGGCGCGCTTTGTTAAAATATAGCCGTATAAAAGCATATCCATGTCAGGCGATCCATAGCGAAATTAACCAATTTTTGATGATAGGGAGCGGCGAATATGGTCAGCAAAGAAGTAGTCATCAGCAATCAGGTAGGCCTGCACGCCAGACCTGCAACGTTCTTCATTCAGAAGGCGAACGAGTACAAGTGCAGCATCTGGGTGGAGAAGGACGAGCGCCGTGTCAACGCCAAGTCTCTTCTCGGTGTTCTTTCTCTGGGTATCGTAAAGGGTACCCCCATCACCATCATTGCGGACGGCTCGGACGAGGAAGAGGCCGTGGCAGCGCTCACCGCGTTGGTCGCCTCGGACTTCGCGGAGTGATCGGCAAAAGCAAACAAACGGACAAGGGCGTGTTATAGACACGCCCTTGCTTTTGCATTCAGGGAGTTTTGAAACCGTGACCAAGATCGAGGAGCTGCGCGAGAAAGCCAACCGCCTGCCGCTGCTGCCGGGCGTTTATATCATGCTGGACGCTTCCGGCGAAGTGATCTACGTCGGCAAGGCCAAGGCGCTCAAAAACCGCGTGACAAGCTATTTCCGCGGCGACCATCTGCCGAAGGTCGCGGCGATGGTCTCGCACGTGAACGACTTCAACGTCATCATTGCCGAGACGGAGTTTGAGGCGCTTGTGCTCGAAAACTCGCTCATCAAGCGCCACAAGCCGCATTACAACATTCTACTCAAAGACGATAAAGGATATCCGTTCCTCCGTCTTGACCGGCGCGAGCCGTACCCGCGATTCACGTTATCCAACCGCGCGAACCCGGACGGGGCAAAATACTTTGGCCCTTACGGCGGCCGGGGGCAGACGTCGAGCATCATCGACACGCTCTGCAAAACGCTGGGGCTCCCCACATGCCGGCGGATGTTTCCCCGCGATATTGGGAAAGACCGTCCCTGCCTTCAATACCAGATGGGCGCATGCCGCGGCTGGTGCCGCGGCGAGCCGGACGGGGAGGAGTACCGCCGCGCGATCGACGAAGCCGTGGATATCCTCGAAGGGCGCAGCGCGGAGCTCGTCCGGCGCATTGAGACGGAGATGAACGCCGCCGCCGAAGACCTCCGGTTTGAGGAGGCCGCGCGGCTGCGAGACCGGATGCGCGCGGTGTCCACGCTAGAAAACCGCCAGCGTGTCATCGCTGCCGCCCGCGCCGACACGGACGCCGTAGGCTTTGTGCGCGGCGCAAAGAGCTGCTTTTCTGTGCTGCACTATACGAACGGCGACCTCTCCGGCAAGGACGTATCGCTCATCGACGACCCGACGGAGACGGACGAAGAAGCCTTGTCCGCCTTACTGCGTCAATATTATGTAAACCGATCGGGCTGGCCCAAAACGATCCTCCTGCCGTTTGAGCCGGAGGACAGGGGGGACATCGAGCGCTGGCTCTCGGACATGGCCGGGCGGCGCGTATATCTTGAGGTTCCGCAGCGCGGCGACCGCGCCCGCTTCGCGGAAAAGGCGGCGGTGAACGCCCGCGAGGAGATTTTGCGCTCCACGACCGCTGAGCAGCGCCGGAGCAAGACGCTTCAATGGCTTCAGGAGGCGCTTCAGCTCACGGAGTTCCCGCACCGGATCGAAGCCTATGATATCTCGAATACCGGCAGTACGGGCATCGTCGCTTCCATGACGGTGCATGTGGACGGAAAGCCTCTCAAGCGGGATTACCGGAAGTTCCGCATCCGCAGTACCGAAACGCCGGACGATTATGGCTCCATGCGCGAGGTCATCACGCGGCGGTTCACACACTATCTTGAGGAGGACGGCAGGTTCTCTGCGCGGCCGGACGTTTTGTTCATCGACGGCGGCGCGGAGCACGCCTCCGCGGCCTGCACAGCGCTTGAAGCGCTGGGGCTCAGCCTGCCGGTGTTCGGCATGGTGAAGGACGACCGCCACCGCACCCGCGCGCTTATAACGCCGGAGGGACACGAGATCGGCATTCAGGCAAATCCCGCGGCGTTCGCGCTCGTGGGGCGCATCCAGGAGGAGACGCACCGCTTTGCCATTGAGTACCACCGCTCGCTGCGCGACAGCGTGCGCGGCTCGACGCTCGATAAGGTCCCCGGCGTTGGGGAAAAACGGAGAAACGATCTTTTGAAAGCCTTCGGCTCGGTGCGCGCCATCCGTGCGGCGAGCGCGGAGGAGCTATCGAAGGCCGTGCCAAAGAACACGGCGCAGGCTGTATACGAGTATTTTCACAAAACCGAGGAGGAAACATCATGCGAGTGATCACCGGTATCTGCCGCGGCCGCCGCCTGCTTGAGCCGGTGGGACGGGATGTCCGCCCCACGACCGATCAGGTAAAAGAGGCCATGTTCAATATCATCCAGTTCGATGTGGAAGGGCGCAAGGTCCTTGACCTTTTTGCCGGAACGGGGCAGCTCGGCATCGAGGCGCTCTCGCGCGGCGCGAAGGAGTGCGTTTTTATTGACAGCGCCAAGGACTCCGTCCGGCTCGTACAGGAAAATCTCCGCCGCTGCGGCCTCACGGCTCGCGTGCTCCAATGCGACGCGCTCGGCATTCTCAAATCCGGCGAGAAATTCGATCTCATCTTCCTTGATCCGCCCTATGGCTCCGGCCTGGAAGGGAAGGCAATGGAGGCGGTGAAAGAGTTTGACATCCTCTCCCGCGGTGGTATAATGGTAGTCGAGACCCGCCCGGAGACGGTCCTGCCGGTCCTTCCGGCGGAATACGGCACGACGAAAACGTACCGTTACGGGAAAATCAAACTCACGGTTATAACCAGAGGAAACGACTGATGCAGACAGCCATTTGCCCCGGCAGCTTCGATCCGATCACGCTCGGCCATCTCGACGTGATCCGCCGCGCGTCCAAAATGTTTGCGCGCGTTGTGGTTTGCGTGGTGGCAAACCCCGGAAAACATTGTGCCTTTACGCTCGAAGAGCGCTGCGAACAGGTGCGGCGCGCCACGGCGTCCATCCCCAATATCGAAGTAGATATGTGGGAAGGACTGCTTGTGGATTATGCCGACCGGTATGAAAACCCCGTCGTTGTGCGCGGACTGCGCGCGCTGTCCGATTTTGAATACGAGTTCATGATGGCGCTCACGAACAAAAAGCTCAACGCCCGGGTGGAGACGGTGTTTCTGGCCTCGGACGAGAGATACATGTATCTCAGCTCCACCACCGTGCGCGAGATCGCGAGCTACGGCGGCGATATTTCCCGCTTTGTCCCCGCAGAGATCCTCGACGACCTGATGATAAAACTCAACGGGAGGAAATAAATCTATGGAAAACCACGCGCTGGACATCATTGATATGCTCTACAACATGATCGCGGAGGCCTGGGGCGTCCCTCTGGGCAACGACAAGTGCATCGTCGAGCGCGACAAGGCGCTCAATCTTCTCGACGATCTCAAAGCAACGCTTCCCATGGAGCTGAGCGAAGCGCGCCGTCTCGTCAACGCGCGCGACGAATTTGTTGCCAACGCCAAGCAGGAGGCGGACAACATCCGCCGCGGCGCCGAGGACAAGGCAACGCAGATGATCGAAGAGCAGAGCGTATATAAGGAAGCCAAGCGCTGCGCGGACGAGGTCGTCCAAACGGCGGAAACAAAGTCCCGCGAGCTTCTGCGCGCAGCGAACAGCTATCTGGACGATGCTCTCCGCCAGACGGAGGAGACCGTCGCGGCGTCGCTGGAAAAGGTTCGTGTGGCGCGCGCGCAGTTCCGCGCCGCCGCCGCTCCGGAGCAGCCGGAAGGCACGGCGGATGTCACGCTGCAGGATGTGGAGGACAGCGACTTTATGAACGGCTGATCCCTTCGATTTCTCAAGGAAATTCTCCTGAAAAGCGAATTTCACCCGCCCAATCGTAACCATTTGTCAATAACGAGACCGGAGCCGCGGGAGCGCACCATATGATGCGCTCCTGCGGCTCTCTTTGTACATTTTGCCGCAATATATGGGCATTGGCGGGCGGAAAACGCGCGCCTCCAACGGAATTTAGCTCTTGCATTTTTGCCCTCCGCCTCTTATAATAAACAGCATAGTGGGGCAAAGTGGGGCGAAGTGCCACACCTACCCACAAAGCTGCTGCAAAGGAGGCGCTGCGTATGACCGGTGAATATATGCACACGCTCGATGCCAAGGGACGTCTGGCCGTGCCATCCCGTCTGCGGGACGAACTGGGCGGCGTTTTCTATGTGACGCTCTCGATGGATCGCTGCCTTTCGGCGTACAGCGCCGGGAGCTGGCAGAGCTTTTCCGATAAGGTGGACGCAATGCCGTTTGTAAAGCAGCGCAAAATGCGCCCGCTCTTCGCCTTTGCCGCGCGCTGCGAGGCGGACGCGCAGGGACGCATTCTCCTGCCGCAGAATCTGCGGGACTATGCTGGGCTTACGAAGGACGTGACCATCGTCGGCTGCAACAACCATGCGGAGCTCTGGGACAGCGCGCGCTGGAACGAGATCCACGACGCGGAAATGACGCCGGAGAACATCGCCGCCGTCATGGAAGAGCTGGAGTTTTAATATGCCGGAACATAAAAGCGTGCTTCTGCACGAATGCATTGAAAATCTGAATATACAGCCGGACGGCATCTATGTGGACGGTACGCTCGGTCTCGGCGGCCACTCGATGGAGATCGCCAAGCGCCTGACGACCGGGCGGCTCATCGCCATCGATCAGGACGAGACCGCCATCGAGCGCTCCAAGGAGCGCCTCGCGCCGTGGGCGGATCGCATCACGTTTGTCCGCGGCAATTTCCGGTCGCTCGGAAAAATTCTGGACGATCTCGGCATCGAGCGCGTGAACGGTTTGCTCTTCGACCTCGGCGTATCCTCGCCGCAGCTCGACGAGGCCGAACGCGGGTTCTCCTATATGGCGGACGCGCCGCTCGACATGCGCATGGATCAGAGCGCACCGGTGACGGCTTCGACGGTTGTGAACACATGGCCGGAGCGCGAGCTCGTGCGCATCCTGCGCGACTATGGCGAGGAGCGGTATGCCAATCGCATCGCGGCAAACATCGTCCGTGCCAGGGAAAAGAAACCGATCGAAACGACGCTGGAGCTTGTCGATATCATCAAAAGCGCCATGCCCGGCGCGGCGCTGCGAGAAAAGCAGCACCCGGCCAAGCGCAGCTTTCAGGCGATCCGCATCGCCGTGAACGACGAGCTGGAAGCAGAGCGGGAAATGCTTCTTGCCGCTATGGATCGTCTCGCCCCGGGCGGGCGGCTCTGCGTTATCAGCTTCCACTCGCTGGAGGATCGGATCGTCAAAACCGCCATCCGTGAGCGCGAGGACGGCTGCACCTGCCCGCGCGATTTTCCGGTGTGCGTGTGCGGCTTTGTGCAGACGATGAAAACCGTAACGAAGCCCATCACGGCCTCGGAAGAGGAATTGAACAATAACCCCCGCGCGCGGAGCGCGCGGCTGCGCGTGGCCGAAAGGCTCTGAGAGGAAACCCCTGTGAAAGCGAAAATCGCCGAAGAAAAAACCGCGGTATTCACCCCCTGCGCCGAAAGTGCGGAAGCAACGCGCGCCTTTGCCGTTTCGGACGAGGACACCAAGGAACTGCCCCTGATCGCCGAACGGTTCGCTGGGCGGTACTGGGACGGCCGCATCGAAGAGGAGCCGAAAGAGCCGGAGGCGAAACCGGCGCGGAAAAAATCCTTCCGCAGCGCTGCTGCCTTTGGCGCCGCCGCGGTCGCGGCCATGCTGCTTCTTGTCGGCTCCTTGACCGGGCAGGCGGAGCTTACCGCGATGAACGACGAGCTTGTCGCCGTATCGGAGCGGATCTCGGAGCTCAAAGCGGAGGAGCGGACGCTCCTCGTGGAGACCGAGAGAGCGGAGAGCCTGACCGCCGTGGAAAGCTATGCCGTGGGAACGCTCGGCATGCAGCCGCCGCGGCTTGACCAGCGCAGCACCGGCGCATCGGAGCTTTCCGACCGGGCCACAGTGCTCCACGAGCGCCGCGGACAGGGTCTGCGCCATTTCTGGGAGAAGCTCCTCGACACGGTTGTGGCATGTTTTTAATTCCGGCGCGGTATAATGCATTGTAAAAATGCATTTGCCGACCCGGAGGAAACGCCATGCCGCCCAACAGCCGACCCAACCGAACCATGCTCCGCCGTGCGCTGTTTCTTCTTGCCGCGTGCGGTATTGCGGCCTTTGCCGTATTGATGCTTCAGCTCTTCCGGCTGCAAATACTGCGCCACGACGAGCTGGAAACCGCCGCCTTGCAGCAGCAGCTCCGCCGCACGGCGATCCCGGCATCGCGCGGGACGATCTACGATTGCGAGGGGCGCGTTCTCGCGATGAGCGCGACAACGTATACCGTGTATGTGAGCCCCGCGGAAATTTCCATGAACGGCGAGGACGCCGAGCGCATCGCGGACGGCCTTTCCGAGATCCTCGGCGTTGACCGCGAGAAGATCCTCACGATGACCGCCGACCGGCGCAGCTGGTATAAAACGGTCAAGCGCCAGATCGAGGAGACGGAAGCGGACGCGGTGCGCGCCTTTAAAAACGAGTACGACCTGCAAGGCGTGAAGCTCGAGCCGGACACGAAACGCTATTACCCCTATGCCTCGCTCGCCTCGCACGTCATCGGCTTCGTCGGCGCGGACAACACCGGCCTTGCGGGACTGGAATTTACGCAGAACGACCTTTTGACCGGCACCGCCGGGAGCATCCTCCGGCTCAAGAACAGCGCCGGAACGGACATGATCCTCACAAGCTATGAGGACTATGTCGATGCGCAGGACGGGCTCGATCTCCACTTGACAATCGATACCACCGTCCAGTACTATCTGGAGAAGCAGCTTTCCCAGGCGGTGCAGGACTATGATATACAAAACGGCGCCGCCGGCATCATCATGGACCCGAAAACGGGCGCGATCCTTGCCATGGCGTCGCTCGGGAACTTTGATCTCAACCACTACCAGCGAGTCTCCGCCGACATCCAGTCGGAAATTGACGCGGCCGCGGATTCCGACGCCGCGGCGCAGCTTTTAAAGGACGCGCAGCTTGCCCAATGGCGGAACAAGGCCATCTCCGATACCTACGAGCCGGGCTCCACCTTTAAGATCATCACGCTCGCCATGGCACTCGAAGAGGGCGTCGCCAAGCCGTCCGACAGCTTTTACTGCGGCGGCAGCATGACGGTGCAGGGGCGCGGCAAGCCGCTCAAATGCTGGAAAACGATCGGCCACGGCTCCCAGACGCTCACGCAGGCGGCGCAGCACTCGTGCAACGTCGCATTCGCTACGCTGGGGCTTCGCATCGGCGAGGAAACGTTCTACCGCTACTGTGAAAGCTTCGGCTTTTTCCGCGCGAGTGAAAACCCGGACGCGTCGCTTACCGGCAAAACCGGTATTTCGCTTCCCGGTGAGAGCGGCAGCATCTGGTGGCCGCGCAGCGTTTTCTGCAACAGCGAAAACTTCTCGCAGCTCGCGGCGGCGTCGTTCGGACAGACGTTCAACATCACGCCTCTCCAGCTCATCACCGCCGTAAGCGCCTGCTGCAACGGCGGGTATCTCATGAAGCCGTACATCGTCGATTCCGTCACGGACGGCACCGGCGCTCTCGTATCGAAAACCGAGCCGGAGGCGCTCCGGCAGGTCATTTCCGAAGAAACGAGCGCGCAGGTGAACGCCATTTTGGAGCAGGTCGTGTGCGACACAAAGCAGGGAACCGGCAAAAACGCCTACGTTGCCGGGTATCACATCGCGGGCAAGACTGGCACCTCCGAAAAGGTGGCGCAGGACGCCGCCGGAGGGAAGAAGGAATACATCGTCTCCTTCATCGGCTATGCGCCCGCGGACGATCCGCAGGTCGTGTGTCTCATTTTGATGGATACGCCGTCGAACGAGACTGGGATCTATATTTCCGGCGGCCAGATGGCCGCGCCCGTCGTCGGACGCGTTCTCGGAGAAGTGCTGCCGTATCTCGGCGTGCAGCCTCAGTACAGCGAAGCGGAAGAGAAGTACATCGACCGCGCTGTGCCGCCCCTCACCGGCAAAACGCCGGAGGAAGCGGTGAAGCTCCTCCGCGAAGCGGGGCTCTCTGCCCAAATCGAGGGCACCGGCGATATTGTCACCGGCCAGCTTCCGGGAAAGGGAACGGTCGTTGCGAGCGGCACAACGGTGCTCGTCTATACCGGCGAAGCGCCGGAGCCGGAAGCGGAGACCGTGCCGGAGCTTACGGGGCTCACATATGCCGAAGCGCGGGAAGCGCTCTTTGCCAGGGGACTGTTTCTCCGCTCGGACAGCACGATCCTCGCCGACAGCGACACGGTGCGCGTCGTGTTCCAGAGCATTGCTGCGGGGGAGAGCCTTCCCGCGGGCAGCGTGATCGAGGTCAGCATCGTCAACGACGATAACGATACATACGGCCGGTACTGATCCGGCCGGGACACTATGAGGAAGAATCATGAAGCTTTCGGAAATTCTCAAGGAAATCAACGTTCTCTCCGCGACTGCCTCCGGCGATACGGAGATCACGGGCGTCTGCTATGATTCCCGACGTGTGAAAAGCGGCGATCTCTTCGTCGCCGTGCGCGGGTACGAGTCGAACGGACATAAATATATCCCCATGGCGGTGGAGAAGGGCTGCGCCGCCGTGCTGTGCGAGGAAGCGCCCGCGGCGGATGTGCCGTATGTTCAGACGGACGACTGCCGTCTCGGTCTCGCGCTTGCGGCGCGGAACTTCTACGGCGACCCGAGCCGCGAAATGAAGGTCATCGGCATCACCGGCACGAACGGCAAGACGACGACGACCATCCTTGTCAAGCAGATCCTCGAAAAGACCCTTGGCGCGAAGGTCGGCCTCATCGGCAGCATATCGAACATGATCGGCGACGAGGAGTTCCACGCCGAGCACACCACGCCGGAATCCTGTGATCTGCAGGCGCTCTTCCGCCAGATGGCGGACGCCGGATGCACCCACTGCGTGATGGAGGTCTCCTCCCACTCGCTGGTGCTGCGCCGCGTGGCGGGCGTGCATTTTGCTGTCGGCCTCTTCACGAATCTGACGCAGGATCATCTCGATTTCCACAACACGATGGAGGAATATGCCCGCGCTAAAGCGATGCTCTTCCCCATGTGCGAAAAGGCGGCGGCGAACGCGGACGATCCGTGGACGGAAACCGTTATGAAGGACGCCCCGCAGCCGGTATACACGTTTTCTGCGAAGAGCGACAGCGCCTCGCTCACGGCGCGCGATATCCGTCTCGCGCCGAGCGGCGTGCGCTTCTGCGCGCTGGAGGAGGGCGAGCTTGTCCGCGTTAAGACGAGCCTGCCGGGACAGTTTTCGGTGTACAATGCACTCGCGGCTATCGCCTGTGCGCACCTGCTCGGCGTATCGCTTGCCGACGCTGCCGCCGCGCTCGAAACGGCGCACGGCGCGAAGGGGCGCGTGGAGCCGGTGCCGACGGACGGCGATTACAGCATTTTCATTGACTATGCCGTCACGCCGGACGCCATCGAAAATGTTCTCACAACGCTGCGCGGCATCGCGCCGAAGCGGCTCGTGATGCTCTTCGGCGCGGGCGGCGACCGCGACCGGAAAAAGCGCCCCATCATGGGCAAAATATCCGCGGACATTGCTGATTTCGTCATCGTCACGAGCGACAATCCGCGCACCGAGGATCCCATGAGCATCATTGAGGAGATTCTGCCCGGCGTGCGCGCGGGCAAAGCGCCCTATAAGGTCATCTGCGACCGGCCGGAGGCTATCCGCTGGGCGATCGACCACCATGAGCCGGGCGATGTGATCCTGCTTTGCGGCAAGGGGCACGAGGACTATCAGATCATCGGCCACGAGAAGATCCACATGGATGAGCGCGAGATCGTCGCGGACTATCTTGCCGAGCGCGCAAAGCGTACCTGACAAAGCAAAAGAGGAAAGGCACGGGGAAAGAGAATGACTTGGAAGCTGATATTGGCGCTTGTCGTCGGATTTTGTATATCGAGCGCCGTAGGCGCGGTTTTGGTACCGTATCTGCGGAAAATCAAAGCCGGGCAGTCGATCCGGGAGGACGGCCCTACGTGGCACATGAGCAAGACCGGCACGCCCACGATGGGCGGCCTGATGTTCATCATCGCCGTCGCGGTCGTTTGTCTCACGGTCGGCTTCTCCTGCATGGCGAACGGCGAGTGGGGACACATTTTCGTTTTGGTGTTCGGTCTCGTATTCGGCGCCATCGGCTTTCTGGACGACTATGAAAAGCTGCGCCACAAGCAGAATCTCGGCCTGAGCGCGAAGATGAAATTCCTTCTGCAGCTCCTCGCCGCCACGTGCTTTCTGCTGCTGCTCCGCTTCACCGGCTATCTGAGCCCCAATCTCTATATTCCGTTCTGGAACACCTATGTCCCGGTCTCCGAGCCGCTGTACTTCATTTTCGCGGCGTTCGTCATCGTCGGTACCGTGAATGCCGTGAACATCACCGACGGCGTGGACGGCCTCGCAGCGGGTACCTGCGTGCCCGTGTTCCTCTGCTTCACGGCCATCGTGTTCTGCTGGGGGAAAGAGTATATACCGCAGGGTATTTTTGCGAGCGGCATGGTCGGCGCGCTGCTCGGGTTCCTTATTTATAACTTCAACCCCGCGCGCGTATTCATGGGCGACACCGGCTCGCTCTTCCTCGGCGGGTGCATTTCGGGGCTGGCGTTCGCGCTGGATGTGCCGCTGCTGCTCATCCCGCTTTGCATCATGCCGATCATCGAAACGCTCTCGGATATCATCCAGGTGGCCTATTTCAAGCTCTCCCACGGCAAGCGCGTATTCAAAATGGCCCCCTTCCACCACCATCTCGAAATGGGCGGCTGGACGGGCCGGAAATGGAAAGAAAAAGAGATATTCGTCCTGTTCGCGGGCATCACGCTCGTCATGGCGGTCGTATCGCTTCTTGGCGTAACGGGACGCTATTCCTTCTGAGCTTTTGAGAGGGTAATACCGGAGGCTCTCATGGATCATACTACGACCGGCGACGCGCCGGTCAAAACGGGTAAGGCAGACCGCAGGGCGGATCTGCCTTTCCTTGTTATCACGCTCACGCTGCTCGGCATCGGCGTGGTGATGGTGCTCTCGGCGAGCTTTGCCAGCGCGTATTACGACCTGCAGGGCGAGACCGGGCACAACCCGGTGTATTTCTTCTCCCGGCAGGCCATCTTCGCTGCGGCGGGCGTCTGCGTGATGCTCATTGCCTCGCGCATCCCCATGCGCGTTTATCGCGCCTGCGCGCTGCCGCTGCTGATTGTCTCTCTCGTGAGTCTTGCGGCAGTATTGGTCATCGGCACGGTGGTAAACGGCGCAAGACGATGGATAAGCCTTGGCTTTACGACGTTCCAGCCGTCAGAAATTACAAAAATCGCAATTATTCTTTACTTTTCGGCGCTGATATGCAAATATAAAGACCGGATGCGTACCTTCCGGTACGGCATTGCGCCGTTCGCGGCGATATTGGCGGCCGTCTCGGTGCTGCTCGTGCTCGAGCCGCATTTCTCCGCCACGATCATCATCCTCGCCATCGGCGCATCCATGCTCTTTCTTGGCGGCGTGCGGCTGCATTGGTTTATAGGCGCTGCCAGCGTTCTGCTTGTCGGCGCGGTGATCGCGGTGCTGTTCGTGCCGTATGTTGCCGCGCGTGTGGCGTCCTTTCGCGATCCCTTCTCCGATCTCACCGGCGACGGCTGGCAGATCGTCCAGTCACTCTATGCGATCGGCTCCGGCGGACTCTCCGGTCTCGGGCTCGGCATGAGCCGCCAGAAGTACCTTTATCTTCCCGAGGAGCACAACGACTTTATCTTCTCCGTCGTGTGTGAGGAGCTGGGGTTCATCGGCGCTTCGGCGATCCTTCTTCTCTTTGCCATGCTCATCGTGCGCGGGTACTGGCTCTCCATGCAGAGCAGTGACCGCTTCAGCTTTCTTGCCGGCTGCGGCATTACAACGATGCTCGCGCTGCAGGTCGTGCTGAACGTTGCGGTGTGCACCAATCTCGTCCCCTGCACCGGCATCTCGCTGCCGTTTTTCAGCTACGGCGGAACGGCGCTTCTCATTCAGATGGGCGAGGCGGGGATACTGCTGAGTATATCGCGGGAAAACCCCTGCGCGGCTTACGCACCGCGGGAGCTTTTCCATAAAGTAAAAAATCAAAAAATCGAGGAATGACCTATGCGTTTTTTGTTTGCCTGCGGCGGTACCGCGGGCCACGTAAACCCCGCCGTCGGCGTCGCGGGGCGCATCCGCGAGCTTCTGCCGGACAGCGAGATCCTTTTCATCGGCGCTCTCGGCAAAATGGAAATGGAGCTTGTCCCCCGCGAGGGATATGAGATCCGCGGCGTACCGGTGAGCAATCTGAGCCGGTCGCTCTCGGTGGAGGGTATTAAGCATAACATAAAGTTTGTTTCCGACCTTCTCAAATCCGGCCCCGCGTGCCGGAAGATCATTGAGGAATTCCAGCCGGACGTCGTTGTCGGTACCGGCGGGTATGTCTGCTACCCGGTGCTGCATGAGGCGGCAAAGCTCGGCATCCCTACCGTCGTGCATGAGAGCAATGCCGAGCCTGGCCTTACGACGCGCCAGCTCGAAAAGTGTGTCGATAAGATCATGGTCGGCTTTGCCGAGGCGCGGGAAAACTATAAACACCCCGAAAAGGTCGTCGTGACCGGAACGCCTGTGCGGCTCGGCTTCATGCGCTCGGATAAGAGCGCCGCGCGCCGCGCGCTCGGCATCGCGCAGGACGAACCGCTCGTCGTTTCCGTGTGGGGCAGTCTCGGCGCAACGGAGATGAACAAGACCGTTGCGCGTATGATCGCCCTTGCCATGGACGGCGAGGAGCGTCCGTTCCGGCTCGTCCACTCGGCGGGCAAGCGCGGCATAAAGAGCATGACGGAGTATATGAGCGACGAACTTGGTCTCTCCGGCTGGAAGGAAGCCGGGTTTGACGTGGTGGACTATATTTATGATATGCCCCTTCTCATGGCGGCGGCGGATATCGTCCTCTGCCGGAGCGGCGCTTCGACGCTTGCCGAGCTTACCGCCATCGGCAAGCCGGCCATCCTTGTGCCGAGCCCGAACGTGGTGAACAACCATCAGGAGAAAAACGCCCGCGTGCTCGAGCGCGGCGGCGGGGCCGTCGTGCTGCTCGAGAGCGACGCCGGAGCCGACGTGATGCTCTCAACGATCACCGGCCTTCTGGCAGATCGTGAAAAGCTCGCCGAAATGGAAGAGCATATGCGCGATCTCGCCGTGGAGAACGCCACCGATGAGATCACGTCCATCGTTCTCTCTCTCGCCGCCGGGGAGTAATTTGGCAAACGGCGCTTCCTCTGCATAGTATGGCTTGAAAATGCTGTGCGGGGGAAGAACTATGAGTATATGGCATATAACCGGCGGATCGCCGCTTCGCGGGCAGATCCGCGTACAGGGCTCGAAAAACGCGGTTTTGCCGGTGATCGCGGCGTCGCTTCTCTGTGGCGCGGAAACGGAGCTGCTCAACTGTCCGGATCTGAGCGACGTTGACGCGGCGATGGACATTCTCCGCTATCTCGGCTGCGCCGCGGCTCGCTGCGGCGATGCGCTCTCCATCGATACGACTGCGCCCACGCGGTGCGACATTCCGCGCGAGCTGATGCACCGGATGCGCTCCTCCGTGATCTTTCTCGGCCCGCTGCTCGCCCGTTTCGGCGAGGCGGAGGTATCGCTTCCCGGCGGCTGCGAGCTTGGCCCGCGGCCGATCGATCTCCATCTGCACGCCCTGCGGCTGCTCGGCGCGGAGATCGAGGAGGGCGAGGACAGCATCGTGTGCCGCGCCTCGCACCTTCGCGGCGCGGAAATTTCGCTCGCGCTGCCGAGCGTCGGCGCCACGGAAAACGCCATGATCGCCGCGTGCGCGGCGGAGGGCACGACTGTCATTTATAACGCCGCCCGCGAGCCGGAGATCGAAACGCTGCAAAGCTATCTCCGCGCGCTTGGCGCGGAAATATCCGGCGCAGGCTCGCCGGTCATCCGGATCACCGGCTTTTCCCCGCGCGACCGTGCGGGGCTTCGCATCCCGCCCGACCGGATCGCCGCGGCAACGTATCTCTGCTGCACGGCGTGCGCCGGCGGCGAGATCGAGCTCACCGGCGCGGCGCCCGGACAGCTTGCCCCGGTGCTCGACGCACTGCGCGCGATGGGCTGCGCCGTGAGCGCGCACGGAGAGCGCATACATATGGTGTCGCACGGCCGCCCGGCCTCGCCCGGCGCGATCGTCACGAGACCGTATCCCGGCTTCCCAACGGACGCAGCGCCGCTGCTGATGGCGGCGTCCCTCCGGTGCACGAAGCCGGCAATATTCATCGAAAATATTTTCTCCGGCCGTTACCGCCACGCCGAGGAGATGCGCGCTCTCGGCGCGCAGATCGTCCTCCGCGGGCCGATGGCGCTCGTGACCGGCGTGGAAACGCTGCATGGCGCTTCCCTGAAAAGCCCCGATCTTCGCGGCGGCGCGGCGCTTGTGGCCGCGGCGCTCGGCGCGGAAGGGGAGAGCACCGTGGCTGACGCGGGCCACATCCTGCGCGGCTATGAATCGCTCGACGGGACGCTGCGCTCGCTCGGCGCCTCAGTCTGGCGTAAGGAAGGATAACCATACAAAAGGAGCAGAACATGGCATCGGAAATGGAATTCAGTCAGCACAATAAAGTAAAACGCCGCAGCCCGTGGTACGGGCCGATGGTTCTCGTTTTGCTTTTCTTTGTCGTTATCCTGGTGATGAGTCTTGCGTTTCGCGTCTCCAAGATCGAGGTCATCAACGCTTCGGAGTATACCGATGAGGAGATCATCAACGCCTCCGGCGTGGAACGCGGGGCAAACCTCTTCTTTGTCGACCGCTTCAAGGCGGCGAGCATGATCTTCTCCGATCTGCCGTACATGGACACCGTGAGCATCACACGGCAGCTCCCGAACAAGATCGTCATCCAGGCGGAGGGCTCCGCCCCCGCGGCGTATATGGTCATTGACGAGGACTACTGGCTGCTCGACCGCCGCGGAAAAATGCTCGGCACGACCGATTCTCTCACGGCAGAGAAGTACCCGGAGATCCGCTCGCTCGAACCGATGACGGCGCTCGAGGGCGAGGATATGCTCGTGGAAGGCACGGACGCCGAGCGCCTTGCCGTCTTGCAGGAGATCCTCCCGGCGCTTCGCGCGGAGGAGGTCTCCAATCTCGTGGAGTGGATCGATCTTCGCGATCCCGCGAATCCCTCGCTGCGCTACGACGGCCGTCTCACGGCGTATCTCGGCGCGGAGGGAGAGATGCTCTACCGCATCGCCATGCTCAAAAATGTTGTCTCCCAGCTCGCCGCGGAGGACGCCGGAACGCTCTATTATACCAGCGGAAACGCCTGGACGTTCAGCCCCGATTGAGCAAAAAAGGCGGATTTCTTTTCAAATTTGTTACAAAAACCAGCCGCAGGTCAACATAATGCTGTTGACCTGCGGTTAAAAACGTTATAAAATGACAAGAGTATGAGTATAAGACCCCGAATAGCAACTGGGAGGGTATATAGAATGGCTATCAACAAAGACGCGGAGAACGTTGTCACAATCAAAGTCATCGGCATCGGCGGTGCCGGCAACAATGTTGTCAACCGCATGGCGGCCGGCGATACGAAGGGTGTGGAGTTCATCGCGGTCAATACCGATAAGCAGGCTCTCGCCGTTTCCGGCGCGAAGCAGACCATCCAGATCGGCGAAAAGCTGACGCATGGACAGGGCGCGGGTTCGGATCCCGACGTCGGCAAGCGTGCCGCGGAGGAGAGCCGCAACGCGATTTCCGAGGCGCTTGAGGGTACCGACATGGTGTTCCTCACCGCCGGCATGGGCGGCGGCACCGGCACGGGCGCGGCTCCGGTCGTGGCCGAGGCCGCGAAGGACGCCGGCATCCTCACCGTCGGCGTTGTGACCCGTCCGTTTTCCTGGGAGGGCCGCCGCCGCGCGCTGCAGGCGCAGCAGGGCGTCAGCGAGCTGATGGGGCGTGTGGACAGCCTCCTCATCATCCCGAACGACCGCCTGAAATACGCCAGCCCCGAGAAGGTCACGCTTGCAAACGCCTTCGAGATCGCGGACGACGTCCTCATCAAGGCCGTGAGCAGCATTTCCGAGCTCATCAAGAATACCGGCTTTATTAACCTCGACTTTGCCGACGTGACCGCCGTTATGAAGGGCGCGGGTCTTGCGCACATGGGCGTTGGCCGTGCCGCCGGCAAGAACAAGGCGGAGGACGCCGCGAAGATGGCCGTTTCCAGCCCGCTGATGGAGACCTCGATCGACGGCGCGCGCGGCGTGCTCATCAACATCACCGGCTCCAAGGAAATGGGGCTTGACGATGTCGAGGCGGCCGCCATGCTCGTGCAGGGCGCGGCGCATCCCGAAGCCAACATCATCTTCGGCGCGAGCTTTGACGATTCTCTCGACGATGAGATCGTCGTCACCGTCATCGCCACCGGCTTTGACGAGAAGAAGCCCGAGACCGTCAAGATCGAAGAGCCGCGCGACGCGAACCTCTTCACCGACGCACGCGAGCGTGCCGAGAGCCAGAAGGAGCCCGCGGCGGTTCCCGCCCCGGAAGAGGACGGCGAGGACCCGTTTGACACGATCTTCAAGATCTTCAACAAGTAATTCCATACGGAAAAGCAGCATCCGGTGAGGTTTCTCCCCGGATGCTTTTCTGTTGCTACTCCGCCGGGAGTGCCGCGATGTCTGAAACGGAGATCTCATACGCCGTGCGGCGCACCGCCTGCCCGTCAAGATTCTTTATGTACTCGCGGCTCTGGATGCGCCCGAGCAGATGCACGCGTGTGCCGACGTCCCAAAGCGCGGCGCGGCGCGCGTTCTGTCCCCAAACGATGCAGGGGAGATAGTCGCTGCGCCCGTAGAGCCGGTTAACGGCAAGCATCAGATCGCAGATCTCCCGCCCCATCGGCGTGGTGCGTCGGTTCGGACTTTTGCAAAGCGTGCCGGTCAGCTCCACCTCGTTGACCCATACGGGCGTTTCCGGCGGCGAGAGCTCGCGGGCGAACACGCTGATAACGAGCTTGCTGCCCTCGCCGCTGTGGTTGTTGAATGACCGCACCTCACCCGCAACGCGGATAAGCCCCGCGCGCGAGGGCTTGAGCAACGGAAGAAGCTCTTCGCGCAGCAGAACATTGATCGTGTCCACCGTACCGGAGAGCCGCGCAACCTCCAGCGGGAACGTGTAGAACGGTTCGAGACGGCTGGCGTGGGAAAAAACCGGGGAAGAAAGCGGCGTGCCGCAGAGGATAACGCGGTTGTTGGTTTGCATTTCATCCATTTGTAACACCTCGCCATAGCCTATTCACACCCGCTGGACAAAATGCCTTGTTTCTTTCGCGTGCGTGTGATATGATGCAGACAACAAAATAAGGAAGGAAAGGCAGAACATCATGGATATAAAAGACATTCTTGCCCGCTGTGACCACACGCTCCTCCGCGCCGACTGCACCGCCGCGGAGATCCGCGCTCTGTGCGACGATGCGATCCGCTTCGGCTGCGCTTCCGTATGCATCCCGCCCGCGCATGTGGCGGGGGCCAAACGTTATGTAAACGGGCAGATGAAGATCTGCACCGTCGTCGGCTTCCCGAACGGCTACAACACCACCGCTTCCAAAGTCTTTGAGACGGAGGACGCCGTGAAAAACGGCGCGGACGAGATCGACATGGTCATCAATCTCGGCATGGTGAAGGACAAGTGCTGGGACATGCTGCTCGATGAGATCGTCCGCATCAAGGCCGCGTGCGGCGGAAAGCTTCTGAAGGTCATCATCGAATGCTGCCTGCTCACGGACGAGGAGAAGATCAAGCTCTGCGAGATCGTGTCACAGAGCGGCGCGGAGTACATCAAAACCTCCACCGGTTTTTCAAAGGGCGGTGCGACGTTTGACGATGTGGCGCTCATGCGCGCACATTGCGCCCCCTCCGTCAAGGTCAAGGCCGCGGGCGGCATCTCCTCCATCGAGGACGCAGAGCGCTTCATCGAGCTCGGTGCGGAGCGTCTCGGAACGAGCCGCATCGTGAAGATCGCCAAGCAGCTCGAAGAGGAAAAAGGCGAGTAATTCCGGAGAAAAGGGAAGAGCAGAAGAAAAATCTTTTGCTCTTCCCCTTGACATTTCCTGCCCCTGCGGCTATAATATCCATGCTTAAAAGAAAGCAGATCGTTTCCGGTCTCACCCGGCCGCCCAAGGCGCGCCGCGGTCAACATTTTTCGGCTCTGTCTTGTATGGGGTCGGAGTGTGTGCGGATGCGGTTTGCGTATCCGCTTTTTTGCATCCATGAAAAGGCGCGAGAGCGCCGGCGACTTATTTGGAGGTGTTTAACGATCGCTACCCAGAATCATTTGCTCAACGAAGAGATCCGCGAACCGGAAGTTCGCCTGATCAGCGAGGAAGGCGAACAGCTTGGCGTTATGTCCGGCGAGCAGGCGCTCCGCATCGCTGAAGAGCGGGAGATGGATCTTGTCCTGATCTCTCCGCAGGCAAAGCCGCCCGTGTGCAAGATCATGGACTACGGCAAATTCCGCTTTGAGCAGACCAAAAAGGAAAAGGAAGCCCGTAAGAATCAGCGCATCATTGAGATCAAGGAGATCCGCATGTCCCCGGGCATTGGCGAGAACGATTTCAATACCAAGCTGAAAAACGGACAGAAATTCCTCCTGGACGGCGACCGGCTGAAGGTCACGGTGCGTTTCCGCGGCCGTGAAATGGCGCATACCAACATTGGCGAGCAGCTTCTCACGAACTTTGCCGCTCAGTGTGCCGAGATCGCCACCATGGACAAAAACCCCAAGATGGAGGGACGGAATATGTTCATGTTCCTTTCCCCCAAGGCCCCAGACAAACAAGCAAACAAAAAGTAAAGGAGATATTCCGAGATGCCGAAACTGAAATCGCACAGCGGCGCGAAGAAGAGATTCAATCTCACCAAGACCGGCAAGGTCAAGCGCGCCCACGCTTTTAAGAGCCACATTCTCAACAAGAAGAGCACCAAGCGCAAGAGAGGCCTCCGTCAGGGCGCCTACGCGGACGCCACCACCGCGCCCACGATCAAGCAGATGATTCCGTACAAATAAGGAGGACTGAAAGATGGCCAGAGTCAAAGGCGCGATGATGACGCGCAAGAGAAGAAATAAAAAGCTGGGTCTTGCCAAGGGTTATTGGGGAAACAAGTCCCGTCACTATAAAATGGCGAACCAGCAGCTGATGAAGTCCGGCCGTTACGCTTACGTCGGCCGCAAGCTCAAGAAGCGCGACTTCCGCCAGCTGTGGATCACCCGTATCAGCGCCGGCTGCAAGATGAACGGCATGAACTACTCCACCTTCATGCACGGCCTGAAGAAGGCTGGCATCGACATGAACCGCAAGATGCTCTCCGAGCTCGCGATCCACGACGCCGCCGCTTTCACCGCCCTGTGTGAGAAGGCCAAGGCGAGCCTGTAATTTTTTCCAAAGAGAAAACGCGCTGCTTTTTGACGAAGCAGCGCGTTTTTCCTTGTTGAAAAATATCCGATAATGTGGGATAATGGGTCCATCCGAGAAATGAGACAATCAAGGAGGAACGCTCTATGGCATTTTGCCCCAATTGCGGCAGCAAGCTGACGGACGACGCAAAGTTCTGTCCCGAGTGCGGCACAAAGGTGGAAGCACCGCCGTCCGCTCCGGCGGACGAACCGCTGTTCACGCCGCCCACGCTCTCCGGCAGCAACTATACATACTCCGCCCCGGCAGACGCCGGGACGAATCCGCCGTCCGGCACGCCGGAGGATACTGGCTCGTATACTCCGCCGTATACCCCGGCGAACACCGGAACGTATACCTACACCCCGGCGGCACAGAATACCGCCTCGTCCGGCTCGTACTCGCCGGAGATCACGCGCAATACCTATTCCTACGACCCCGCAGCGGCCAGTCCCGGCGGCACGCAGCCGCCCCGTCCGCCGCGCGATATCCCCGGCGGCAGCCAGCCGACAAAGAAAAAGTCGTCGTTCCTGCCGTTTCTGCTTATCGCCATCGGCGTTGCGGCGCTCGTGTTTCTGCTGATCGGCTTCTTCGGCGGTGACGACGATGCAGACAACCCGACCTACGGCGTGTATGTCGCTTCCTACGGCACCTATGCGGGAAGCCGCGTGGAGATCGAGGATATGTGGCCGAACGGCTTTTCCATTGAGCTCCTTTCCAAAAACAAGTGCCGTGTAATGGTCGACGGCGAGACCGAGACCTGCCGGTATGAGCTGGAAAGCGACGGCGAGATCGAGATCGATCTTCAGGGCGATGAGGATCTGGAGGGCTGGCTCGTGGATAACCGCCTTACGCTGGAGGACGTTATGGATTTCGGCGTGAACCTGGTGTTCTACAAAGAGGGAACGGCTGCCCCGGCGGTCAAAGAGCCCGCTGCGACAGAAGCTCCGGTTAGCACGGCACCGGAAACGACCGCTGCACCTGTGGAGTCGGCCTACTCCTGGTGGGATGGCAACTGGTACGGCTGGTGGGTGGTTTACGATGCTGGCGGAGAATATGCAGATATTGTGGACTCCTGGGCGGACGTATGCGCCACGATCAGGGTGGACGGTGACACCGGCCTTGTGGATATCTGGGACGATACCTGCGAGGAAGGCGAGAACCTCGGCTATATCGATGTGACCTTCAAGCCAGGAAAATCGGATAAGGGCCGTATGCTCTCGGAGTCTGGTTACTTCTTGATCGACGATGTTAACAGCGGTGATTGGATCGTTGACCCTGCCGACTCTATCGTCAGCCGGTTTGACCAGATGATCTACATTCGTGCTAAAGCAGTCGATCCCGATGACAGCGGCAGTTGGATCGACTATATGATCTTCCTCCGCCCGTGGGGCATGAGTTGGGAGGATGTGCGCAACGATAGCTGCGAGGATATGCCGTATACTCAGATGATGCCGTATTACTACGACGATTGGTATGTGCCGCACATGAACGGCACCATGCCGGAGTTTTTTGATTTCGGCGACGAGACCACCTGATAAGGAATAAAATTTTGGACGGAGCGGAGGATACCTCTGCTCCGTCTTTTTTTACCGGTTGCCTTTCAAAGCCGGACGGAGTAAAATGCCAGATATGGAAACAACGGAGAAAAAGAAAATAACGCTCCAATCGCTCTGGCGGCTGTGCCCGGCGCGCCATGTTGTGCTGCTCGTGTCGCTCGCGTGGCTTGCGGCGTACTTCCTGCTGCGCGGCAATAAGGCAGTCATGAACGCCCTCTGCCGGACGCTCGTGCGCCCCTGGCACGCCTTTGCGGGGAAGCTTTTCTCCGCTGTGCCATTTTCCGTGACGGAGTGGGTCATCCTCCTCCTTGGCGCGCTCGGCGTTGTGCTGCTCCTTGTTTTGCTTGTGCGGCTCATCCGGCGGCGCTGGGCAAAGGCTTACCGCACAGGGATGATGATCCTTTCCGTCTCGGCAGCGCTGTTTGCGCTCTTCTGTCTGTGGTGGGGCGTGCTCTACTATTCCGACAGCTTCACCGAGCAGGCCGGGCTGGAGCGGCGCGATATCTCCGTGCAGGAGCTGGAAACCGTGACGAAGTACTTCGCCGCGCAGGCCAATGCATTGGGAGAGTATGTTGAGCGCGGCGAGGACGGCGTGTTCACCGCCGATAAGGATGCAATCTTCCGCCGCTCTGCGGATGTCTATGAGGGCGCGGAGCAAACCTTCCCGTGCCTTGCCGCCCCGGCGGTGCGGGCAAAGCCCGTGGTGCTCTCACGCCTTCTGAGCTATATCCACTATACCGGTTTCTTTTTCCCGTATACGGCGGAGGCCAATCTCAACGCCGACTCGCCCGTGTGCCTGCTGCCGTCTACGATCGCGCACGAGCTGGCGCATCTGCGCGGCGTGGCGCGCGAGGACGTGGCAAACTTCTGCGCCGTTGTCGCGTGCATGGAAAGCGGTGACGACGAGTACCGCTATTCCGGCGCGCTGCTCGCCTATATCTATCTCGGCAACGCGCTCTACAGCGCGGATTATGACGCTTGGAAAGAGGTATATTCCTCGCTCAGCGAGAATGTGCGCGCCGATCTGACCGCGAACAACGCCTACTGGAAGCAGTTTGAGACGCCCGCGGCGGACGTATCCGAAAGGGTATATGAATCGTTCCTGCAAACCTACGGCGATGACCGCGGCATGCAGAGCTACGGTGCGTGCGTTGATCTTTTGACGGTGTATTATCTGAACGCGGAATAATGAGGAGAGAACCCCTCCGTCTTTTGCCTTTGGCAAAATCCACCTCCCCTGTTAGGGGAGGCAAGTAAGCTTGCAAAAAACCAACTTGGCTCCCCTCAATAGGGGAGCCGGCAGCCGGAAGGCTGACTGAGGGGTTAATCAGTCCCCGACAAATAGAAAAAGGCTTCTCTCAAACTCTGAGAGAAGCCTTTTTGTCCTTATTCAAGCGCCAGACCCCAGTAGATCGGCTCGGCGCCGTTGAGCCCCATGAGAAACGGCTCGTCGCCTGCGCGCGCGGGCAGCGCCTCGCACACCCGGCCGCCGTCCACGGCATAAATATCGCCGTGCTCGCCGCAGAAGAATTCCCCGGTCACGGAGAAAAGCTTCAATATTCCGTCGCTGTACTTCGCGTGGGGGATGCCGTCCAGCCACGCCTCGCGGCGCGCGTTGAACTCCTCCGCCGTGATCTTCCGGTGTGCTGCCGGAAGCGGCGCGTCCGAGCGGTACGAAACCGTTTTGGCGCGCATCGTGAGCGCGTACCAGCACCGGAGCGTGGCATCCGCCGGGCAGAGATACGCCGGTTCCCCTCCCGCGGCAGCAAGCGTTACGGCGCGGCCATAACCCCGGCCGCGGTATTCCGGCTTTGTTGCCACAGCGTAGATGTATCGAACGCCGCCGAACGGCACGGCATACGCCGCTGCCACGACGGTACCGTTCTCCTCAATCACACTCGCCATGCCGGGGCGGTAGACCTCGCGGAAGAACGTGTCGATATACTCGTCCGTATCGCCGAACACCTCGCACCAAAGGGCTTTGAGCGCTTTCTCGTCCCCCTCGCGGGACGGACGCGGCGTCATGCTTCGTCCTCCAGCCAGAGAGCGGTGAATTTATCGATCATGAACATCGGATACCACTCCTCTTTCGCTTTTCGTAGACCGGGGATGCCCATATCTTCCTCGCGGTTGAGATACCGGATCTCCGGAAAATCCCTTTGCAGCTGCCGGGCAAATTCCCGCGCGACCATCGGATACGCGCCGGGGAGATCGTCGATCGCTTTTTCAAAATGCACGTCGATCGTATCGCTGCCGAGCCTTTCCCCGGCGGTGAACGCTGCGGGCTTGCCGTCGGCATAGAGCACACCGCCAATCATGCCGAGTGTGTCCCAGTACTGGAACATCCGCTCGATGGCTTCGTTTTCCTCTGCGTTGCCGCCGTCCTTTTCCTCGTCCCAGCTTTGGAGAAGAGCGCGGCAGTCGTCAAACGCGGCGGGGGATAGGACTTCGTAATGCCAGTCGTGCGCGTTTTCAAACCGGTTGCAGAAATTCCGTTTGCCGTGGAGCTTCTTCCCGGAGAGCGTTGCGAACGATTCGACAGAGTACATGTAATCCGCATCGTCCCGGTCTTCAAAAAAGCGGAATCGTCCCGGCAGGGCCGCTTCAAGCGCAGCGCGCTGCGGCGCGGTCACGCCTTCGAGATAGAGCGGACGTTCATGCTCCGCAGCGCGTGCGCGAAGCGCTTCGATCGCGGGAGCAAGCTCACCTCGGCCGGAGGGATAGGCGTAGAATGCGCCGCGGGAACAAAGGTACTCAATGCCGAGCCGCTCGCCGAGAAGCGCAACGTTGCGCCGGCAGAGAATGTCCCAGAGAAATACGTTTCCGAAGCTGTCCGAGGAGCTTTTCGAATCCTCCCAGGCAAGCGCTTCGTCAAAATAAGGTTTGTGCTGCAGCCCGATGGGCTGAAATTCGCTCATAAGAAAATAGCCTTTCGTTATTGTTCATTCATTATAGAGCCGCTCGCAGACGCGCTTTGCCTCGCTGCGAAGCGAGCGCAGATCGGCGAACGTTTCCGGGCGTTTGGTGATGTCGCGCAGCAGCGCGGACGGGTGGTAGATCGCCATGGCGCGGGCGCTTTCGATGTCAAACCATTGGCCATGCTCGCGCGTGATGCGAAAGTCCGGCTTGATAATGGCCATCGCGGCGATGCGCCCGAGACACACGATCAGCTTCGGACGGATCAGATCGCGCTGCGCGTCCAGCCAGCGGCGGCACGCCGCCTGCTCCTCGTTGAGCGGATCGCGGTTGTGCGGCGGACGGCACTTGACGACGTTTGCAATGTAAACACACGAGCGGTCAAGATCGATCATTTCCAGCATATCGTCCAGCAGCTTTCCGGCCGGGCCGACAAACGGCTCGCCCTGCAGATCTTCCTGCTCGCCCGGCCCCTCGCCGATGAACATCAGCTCGCTCTCCGGATCGCCGACGCCGAATACGACATTGTGCCGCCCCTGCGAAAGCGGGCAGTCCCGGCAGGAGAGACATTCCCTTTGCAGTTTGTCCATCGCTTCCATGCTTATCACACTCCATATAAAACTATGTTATCACGCTTCGATAAAAAAGGCAACGCCCGAATCGGCAAAAAGAGAGACGCGCCGTTTGTACGGCGCGTCCCCCTTTACAGGAAAGATATTTAAGAGAGGCGGAGAGATATCACACTTTGAAGTCCACGGAGGTGGAACCCTTGTCCTCCTGCACGAACTCGTAGTCCTTGCCGGGCAGGATGGCGTTGAGCACGATGCCCACGATGGAGGCAACCGCGAGACCGGAGAAGCTCACGATGCCGATCTGGATGGGCGCGGTGTAGGTGATGCCGATCGCGAGGACGAGGATGAGCGCGGCGATGATGATGTTGCGGGTGTTGGAGAAGTCGACGTTATTTTCGACAACGTTGCGCACGCCGACCGCGGAGATCATGCCGTAGAGGACGAGGGACACGCCGCCGATCGTGGCGGTGGGCATCGCGGAGACGAGAGCGGAGAACTTCGGGCAGAAGGACACGACAATCGCGAACACCGCGGCGATGCGGATGACGGCGGGGTCGTATACGCGGGTCAGGGCGAGAACGCCGGTGTTTTCACCGTAGGTGGTGTTGGCAGGAGCGCCGAAGAGAGCGGCAAGCGTCGTGGCAAGACCGTCGCCGAGGAGCGTGCGATGGAAGCCGGGGTCAACCATGTAATTGCGTTCAACCGTGGAGGAGATGGCGCAGATGTCGCCGATGTGCTCGACCATCGTGGCGAGAGAGAGCGGGACGATCGTGAAGATGGCGCTCACGAGAAGGCCGCTATCGAAGTTGGCGTTGGAGAAGAGGGAGAACACGGTGCGCTCGCCGTAGATCGGGAAACCGAGCCAGGCGGCCTCGCCGACAGCCTCAACGACCTTGGCGCGGGCGGCGGGGTCAACGATCAGCGCGAAAACGTAGGAGCCGAGGACGCCGAGCAGGATGGGGATGATCTTGGTCATGCCCTTGCCCCACATGTTGAAGCCGATGACGATCGCGATGGCGACGACGGCGACGAGCCAGTTGGCGGAGCAGTTGGTGATCGCGGAGGAGGAGAGCGTCAGGCCGATGGCGATGATGATGGGGCCGGTGACGATCGGGGGGAAGAAGCGCATGACCTTCTTCACGCCGAAGGCCTTGAAGAGAGCGGAGAGGACGACATACATGAGACCCGCTGCCGCGACGCCGACGCAGGCGTAGACGAGCAGTTCGGGTTCCTTGTTCGGGGCGATGGCAGCGTAGCCGCCGATGAATGCGAACGAGGAGCCGAGGAACGCGGGGACCTTACCCTTGGTGAGCAGATGGAAGAGCAGCGTGCCGAGACCGGCGAAGAGCAGCGTGGTAGCAACGTCCAGACCGGTGAGCGCCGGGACAAGGACGGTCGCGCCGAACATGGCAAACATGTGCTGCAGTCCGAGCACCAGCATGCGTGGCGTGCCGAGGGAGCGCGCGTCGTAAATGGGTTCGGATCCGATTTGTTTCTTTGTCATAATCGTTCTCTCCTTATAAAAATTTATTCTTTCTCGTAAATGGAAACGCCCGTTTCGCCGTCGCACTCGGCGAGGCGTACTGCGACGATTTCGCGCAGGGAGGTGGGGATGTTTTTGCCGACAAAGTCCGGCTTGATCGGGAACTCGGCATGCCCGCGGTCGATGAGCGCGAAGAGCTGGATGCGCGCCGGCCGGCCGAGAGAGATGAGAGCATCGATGGCCGCGCGGGCGGTGCGGGTCGTAAAAATAACGTCGTCACAGAGCACAACGGTCATCCCCTTCACATCAAAGGGAATGTGCGTGTCCGAAACGACGGGCGCATCGGCAACGAGCGTGAGATCGTCCCGATAAAGCGTGATATCCAGTTTTCCGACCGGGACGCGGACGCCCTCGATCTTTTCAATGTTTCTCGCCAGCCGCTCGGCGAGAGGGATGCCGCGGGTCTTGATACCGATGAGGCAGAGGTTTTCGGTGCCGCGGTTCTTTTCGATGATCTGGTGGGCAATGCGCACGAGCGTCCGCTCCACGGCGGCCTCGTCCATGATCTGGGCTTTAAAGTTCATGGCCTTCCACATCCTTTCCGGCATTTGGGCAACAAAAAAACCTTGACCGGCAATTCCGGACAAGGCGCAGCGACACGGCATAAAAATACCGTGATCCCATCTTACGACACCTTGCCGGCAGCTCTGTACCGACTTAAAGAGGTCTTTTCTGGCGTGTATACTATCATGCCCTGACGCATCTGTCAACGGAAAAATAAACAAATTACCGCCTCAAAGCGGAATTAATTTCTATGCGGTGCAAAACCTCCGGTCGTGCGAGGCTATACTTTTGGGGGATTGCAATCCGTGGCGAATGTATGATAATATACACCTGTGTATGATATAAAACACACAACGAAGATTTTCTATTTCAATTCCTAAGAAAGGACATGGACAACGTATGGGAGTTTATGTTATCACCGGCGGCTCCGGCGGCATCGGAGGCAAGACGGTGGAAATTTTGCGCAGTCAGGGACACGAGACGATCAATGTTGATCTGAAAGGCGGGGATATCAACGCCAATATTGCCACCAAAGAGGGACGGCAGGACGTGATCGACAAGATCCACGAGCTGCACCCCGAGGGGATCGACGGCCTGATCTGCGTGGCCGGTGTGGCGGGCACCTGCGGCGATATGAAGCTGATGTTCTCTCTGAACTACTTCGGCGCCACAGGTTTGGCCTACGGCCTCTATGAGCTGCTCAAGAAGAAGGGCGGCAGCTGCGTGGTCATCGTATCGAACACCATTTCGCAGGGCGGTGTGCATATGGATCTTTGCGATATGCTCAACTATGCCTGCAATCAGGATCGGAACGAAGCCCGTATTCTGTCCATTCTGGAGCAGTATGACGGCTCCAACATGACCCTGGCGCAGGGACTGTACGCCACCACCAAATACGCTCTGGCCCGCTGGGTGCGGCGGATCTCCGCCAGCTGGGGTGCCAATGGCGTGCGCATCAACGCGGTGGCTCCCGGCAACGTCCGGACGCCGCTCACCGCCGTCATGGGCGACCGTGCCACGGCGGCTCTGGCGGGGCTGCCCATTCCCATCAACTACCGGACCGGCGACCAGCTGCTGGACCCCGTGGACATTGCCAACGTGCTGGCGTTTCTGGTGTCCCCGGCGGCTCACGGCGTCAACGGCAACATCATGTTCGTAGACGGCGGCACCGACGCCCTGCTCAACAGCGAGAAAGTTTATTAAGGAGGCGGAAACCATGACTTTGATTCGACAGTATGTGGACGCTCTAGCCAATCAGGATGCTTTGGCGCTGAGCAAGCTCTTTTCTCCCACGGCCATTTTCGTGGACCACTGCCCCCGTGACGCGGGCAAGCCTCTGGTCAGCACCTACGGCCCCGAGGCCATTGACATGTTCTACCATAACCGGTTCCTGTTCCGGCATTTCCATATCACCGATCCCCGCATCGTCAGCGACACGCAGGCTTACTACTATGCCGTTTACGACGGCTACCATGTCCGGGCTCTGGCAACCATCACGGAATTCAGCTCCGACGGCCTGATCGAGCGGCTTGTCGTAAGACCGGCATAAAACGTCAGCAAATCACAAAAGCAGCAGCTCCGAAAACGGAAGCGGCTGCTTTTGCGTATCTTGGTTCGGTTTAAAACCGTGACATTATACACAGTATTACGTAAAAGACGGAGGAGGACATTTGGGTTGAAAAGCGGCGGAGGATATACTATATTATAGTAACTCGGCGATTTTTCGTTGGTTGCCGACATACTTTCAACATTTCCTTTGGAGGCTTTGCTGTGAAACAATATGCTAAGCTGCTGCGCATAAAGCATTACGTTAAGAATATTCTGGTTTTTGTCCCGATGTTTTTTAATGGCTCCTTTTTTGAACCATCGAAATTTCTTCCTGCGCTTGTTGGTTTTTTGGCGTTTTCTTTGACGTGCTCCGCTGTTTATATTTTTAACGATCTGCGTGATGCAGAGAAAGACAGAGCCCACCCGACAAAGTGCATGCGTCCGATTGCTTCCGGCGCGATATCTTTGAAAGCAGCAAGGGCTTGCCTGATGGTTTGTATTCTTCTCTCCCTTGCCATCAGTCTGCTGACGGGCGCTGCGGCTTCCTGCATTGTGATCGTTATATATCTCTTTCTGAACATCGCCTATTCGGGCGGATTGAAGAATAAACCGATTGTTGATGTTCTGATCCTCACAATGGGATTTGTACTGCGAATCGTTTACGGTGCAGTCGTTTCCGGTGTTGCCGTATCCGGATGGCTGTATCTCACAGTTTTTTCCGGGGCTCTTTTTCTCTCCTTAGGAAAAAGAAGAAATGAAATTCGGCAGCGCGGACAAACGGGGGAGACGAGAGAAGTCCTTCGGCTTTATACCGATTCGTTTCTTGACAAGAATATGTATGTCAGTCTGGGGCTTACGATCGTGTTCTATGCTCTGTGGGCGATGGCGCAGAACAGCCTGTGGATGACGGGAAGTGTTCTGCTGGTCGTTGCGATCTTTATGCGGTATACGCTGGTTCTTGAAGGAGATTCGGACGGAGACCCTGTGGAAGTCGTAACACATGATACGGTGCTTCTGGTCCTTGCGCTTTCATACGTTCTTTATGTTGGCGCGGTGCTCTATAGTAAGTTCTGAGACAACGGATGTTATGCTATGAATGTTTACGATTTTGATAATACGATCTATTCGGGAGACTCTACAAAAGACTTCTGCCGGTTTTGTATGCGGTGGCATTTATCTGCGGTATGGAGGATCGCCGTAAGCAGTCCGGCCATTTTTGGCTATATGACCGGAAAGCTTACCAAGACGGAAACAAAGCAGAGATTATACTCCTTCCTGCGTACCCTTTCCGATGTTGACAGGGATGTTTCAGAGTTTTGGAAGCAAAATGAATACAAGATTTCTCCGTGGTACCGCGAAAAGAAAACCCCTGACGATGTTGTGATCTCGGCCTCACCGGAGTTTTTGCTCAAGCCGGTTTGCGAGAAGCTCGGCATAAAAACGCTGATCGCATCCAGAGTTGACAAAAATACCGGAATATATGATGGGCTGAACTGTCATGGCGAAGAAAAACTGAAACGCTATCGTCAGGTCTTTGGCGATCGGGAGATTTCCGAATTTTATTCGGATTCCCTTTCGGACGCACCATTGGCTGAAATTGCCCAAAAAGCTTTTCTTGTGGAAATGAACCGGATCACGCCTTGGCCAAACGGAGGGAAAAAACAATGAAGAAATACAAATGGATCGAAGGCGAGATACATTTTTCGTCCTTTTGTCTGCACGCTGCGCAGATATTCCTTTTCACGATGGCGGCGGAGCTTTTGCTGACGGCGCTGCTCTTTGTGCTGGGCGTCTCCATGCAGTGGTTTTATCTTCCGCTGAGCTTTGTGATTGGCGTCTTATGCTCGGCTCTTTTTTGGGCGGAGGAAAAAACATCTCTCCGGCAAGCCATATATGAGATTCTGTTCTGCATTATACTCTTTGCCTTTTTCTCCTTTGTGAGCGGTTTGTTTGTGGATGTATCGTGGGACGGGAACGCCTATCATAAACTGGCGGTCGGCCTTTTGAAGGACGGATGGAATCCGCTGAAGCAGCTGTCTTCGGACTATTCGCCGGAAGGAGCCTTCTCAGGACAAAATTCGCTTTGGGTGGAGGCGTACTGCAAGGCAACATGGATTTTCGGAACGAGTGTATATCTCCTTACAGGAAATATTGAGTCCGCAAAGGCTTATACGCTGATAGGAATGCTGTGCGCATTCCTGATAACCGTCTATTATCTGAAAAAGAAAGGCAGAGGGACGGTTTTCTGCACGATCTTCTCTCTTGCCGCGGCCTTTAGCCCGGTCGCCGTCCAGCAGTTCGATTCATTCTATGTCGACGGTTTCCTGCATTCCATGCTTTATATCCTGGTGATCGCCCTTTTGATGAGCTGCGAAGAGGACGTATTTGACATACGGATTTCGGCAGGTCTGATCGCAGCGGCTATGATCATCTGCGGAAACATCAAGTTTACCGGATTGCTGTACGGCGGCATCTTCTGCATAGCTTTTTTCGTTATGAAAAGCATTTTTGCTGCGGTGGAGCATCAAAAAAGCTGGTTTGCTGTTCGTGCAAAACGTGGCGCGGCCTTTTTCTTCCTTGCAATCGTAACGATACTTTGGGCAGGAAACAGTTCCTATCTTACCAATCTGCTCCGTCACGGAACGCCGTGCTACCCTCTGACGGGAAAGAATCCGGCAGACATTATGACGGATAATTCCCCGTTTACGGAGGTAAATCATTTAAAAAATCTGTTTTATTCGCTTTTTTCACGCACAGATAATTTCCTGCTGGCGGACGTACTGGAGCAGAACCGCACGGCAACACTGAAAATACCTTTCTCTGTGAATTGGAGCACAGAACGTATCTATTGTTGGGTTCCGGATGCAAGAATTGCGGGGTTTGGTGTATTCTTCAGCGGCATTCTTATCATCTGCCTTGGTATAATCATATACAGGCTGATACGAATGAAAAAAGACGAACGCTTTTTCCGGCTGCTTACGCTGCTGATCGTCTGCTTTGGCTTGACTTTCTTTGTCAAGGAAAGCTGGTGGGCAAGATATTCGCCGTACATTTATTTTATTGTTCTGGCGGCACTGTATCTTTCATTGGAATCCGAAAAAAAGCCGCTCAAGTGGTTGGGCGCAGCGCTTGCGGTACTTCTGCTCGTAAACAACCTTCTGCCCGTTTGCCGTATGCCGGAACGATGGCGCTATTCGCAACAAGTCTATCAGGGAATCTCAGGCTTTTCAGGAAAAAGTGTTTACGTGTATTCGTCATACTTCCCGGGAACGTATTATAATTTAAAAGATAAAGACGTTTACTACTTTATTGAGCCGAGTTTGCAGCAGGATCCGGAGTGCAGCAGCTTGTATTGGGATGTGCGCTGGAAAAGCGCGGAGCTCATTCCCGCGGATCAATAATTGACATGCAAAAAATAAAGGACTTACCGCCAGTAAAACACAGGCGGTAAGTCCTTTTTCATTATCGGACGTCAGTCCTTCTTGAACGAATCCTTGAGCGCGACGGCGCGGTTGAATACGAGATGGCCGGGGGCGCTGTCCTTGTTGTCCGGCGCAAAGTAGCCGAGACGGAGGAACTGGAAGCGATCCGCGGCGGTGCAGTCCTTGAGCGACTTTTCCACCTTGCAGCCGGTGAGAGTCTCGAGCGAGTTGGGATTCAGGCAGTCGATGAAGTCCTTGCCGGGGGCGTCCGGCTCGGGGTCGGAGAAGAGCATGTCGTAGAGCCGCACCTCGGCGTCGGCGCAGTTGTTCGCGTCCACCCAGTGGATCGTGCCGCGCACCTTGCGTCCGTCGGGCGTGTTGCCGCCGCGGGTCTCGGGATCGTATTCGCAGAGGATCTCGGTCACGGCGCCGTCCTCATCCTTGATGCAGCCGGTGCAGCGGACGATATAAGCGCCCTTGAGGCGAACCTCGTTGCCCGGATAGAGGCGGTTATACTTCTTGACCGGCTCTTCCATAAAGTCGTCCTGCTCGACCCACAGAGTACGCGAGAAGGAAACGGGACGCGTGCCGCCATTTTCGGCGACGGGGTTATTTTCGATATCAAAGAGCTCCGTCTGCCCTTCGGGGTAGTTTGTGATCGTGAGCTTCACGGGACGGAGCACCGCCATAACGCGCTTGGCGTTGGCGTTCAGATCGTCGCGCAGGCAGCTTTCGAGCAGCGAGTAGTCCACCGTGGACGTGACCTTGGAAACGCCGATGCGGTCGGTGAAATCGCGGATGGAGTGCGGTGTATAGCCGCGGCGGCGCAGACCGCAGAGCGTCGGCATGCGCGGATCGTCCCAGCCGGAGACGCGGCCTTCTTCCACCAGGCGGCGCAGCTTGCGCTTGCTCATCACGGTATAGTTGATGCCGAGACGGGCAAACTCGATCTGGCGCGGTTTGGACGGCACGTCGCAGTTTTCGATGACCCAGTTATAAAGCGGGCGGTGATCCTCATATTCGAGCGAGCAGAGCGAGTGCGTGATGCCCTCGAGCGCGTCCTGGATGGGGTGGGCGAGATCGTACATCGGGAAAATGCACCATTTCGTGCCCTGCCGGTGATGCTCGATGTAGCGGATGCGGTAGAGCACCGGGTCGCGCATGTTGAAGTTGCCGCTTGCGAGATCGATTTTCGCGCGCAGCGTATACTTGCCCTCCGGGAACTCCCCGGCGCGCATCCGCGCGAAGAGATCGAGCGATTCCTCGATCGGGCGGTCGCGGTAGGGGCTGACGGCAGGGTGCGTCGTATCGCCGCGGTAGGCGGAAAACTCCTCCGGCGTCAGCTCGCAGACGTAGGCGAGACCCTTCTTGATGAGGCCGACGGCCAGCTCATAGGTCTTTTCAAAGTAGTCGGAGCCGTAGAAGAAGCGGTCGCCCCAGTCAAAGCCGAGCCAGCGGATGTCCTCCTGAATGGCATCGACAAACTCGGTATCCTCCTTGGCGGGGTTGGTGTCGTCCATGCGCAGATTGCAGAGACCGCCGAACTTTTCCGCCGTGCCGAAGTCGATGCACAGCGCTTTGCAGTGGCCGATGTGCAGATAGCCGTTCGGCTCGGGCGGGAAACGGGTGTGCACCGTTTTTCCGGCGAACCGTCCGCCGGGGGCGATATCCTCGGCGACAAAATCGTGAATAAAATTGCTGGATTCTCTGATCTCGTCCATTTTGCCTCTCTCCATTTTATGAAAGCTGAATGAATGAAAATTATTATACACGCCAACGCTTGAAATTACAACTGATTTATTGGATAATAGAGAGGCTATGAATCTTTCCGCCCCTTGGCGGAACAAACGACAGGAGTATACCATATGAAATTTGATGCTGTGATCCTCGGCGGCGGCCCGGCGGCGGTTTCCGCGGCGCTCACACTGCGCGCGCGGAGCAAAACCGCGGCGATCCTCTCCGGCGGGATCGACGATATCCCGCTCTCCCGCGCCCACAAAATCACGAATTACCCCGGCTGCCCGGACATTTCCGGCCGCGCGCTGCTCGAAGCGATGGAGCGCCAGGCGCAGGACGCCGGCGCAGAGCTTCTTCATGGCCGCGCCACGTCCGTAGCCCCCCTTGGCAGCAGCTTCGGCATCGTTTACGGCTCGGAGTTCTGCGAGGCGGAAACGGTCATTCTCTGCACCGGCGTTGCCGCCGGAAAGTCTTTCCCCGGCGAGCGGGAATACCTCGGCCGCGGCGTGAGCTACTGCGTCACGTGCGATGGGATGCTCTACCGCGGAAAAAAGGTCTGCGTCGTGGGTTTCACGTCCGACGCCCCGGAGGAGGCCGAGCTTCTCCGCACGATGGGCTGCGAGGTGGAACTGTTCACGAAACGAATGGCACAGTATGCCGTGCTCGGAGAGGAGCGCGTCCGCGCCCTTTCGGTGAACGGCGAGGAACATGCGTGCGAGGCGGTGTTCGTTCTGCGCCCCGCCGCCGCGCCCGATACGCTCCTTTCAGGGCTCGCCATGGACGGTGTTCACGTCGCCGTGGATAGGACGACGATGAAAACCTCCGTGGAGGGAGTTTTCGCCGCCGGAGACTGCACCGGTAAGCCCTACCAGATCGCCAAGGCCGTCGGCGACGGCAACATCGCAGCGCTCAGCGCCGCGCAGTATATCGAGGAAAGGAGCCGGGAGACGAAGGCATGAACGAGAGCGAAATCAAGTATCTGGAGCTTCTTTCCAAGAGCTTCCCGAGCATTCCCGCAACGGCGGCGGAGATCGTGCGGCTGCAGGCCATTCTGGAGCTGCCGAAAACGACCGAGCACTTCATGAGCGATATCCACGGCGAGTATACATATTTTTCCCACATCCTGAAAAACGCCTCCGGCGCGATCCACGACAAGATCAACGACAGCTTCGGCGATCTTCTCGGCGAGGACGAGAAGAATTCGCTCGCGCGGCTTCTCTACTACCCGGAGCGGGAGCTTGCCGCCGCGGTGCACTCCGATTCCTGGTACCGCGTGACGATCCACCGCCTTGTGGCCGTCTGCCGCCAGGCGACAGACAAATACACCCGCGTCAAGGTGCGTGCCCGTCTGCCGAAGGAATATGCGTATATCATCGAAGAGCTCATCGACTCCGACGAGCACGATCCCAACAAGCGCAAGTACTTTGAAAGCATCATCAACAGCGTCATCGAGACCGGCATTGCCGACCGGTTCATTGTGGCGCTCGCGAATCTCATCTCGCGCTTGACCGTCAACCAGCTCCATATCGTCGGCGACGTATTTGACCGCGGCCCTGCCGCGCAGATGGTCATGGACGATCTCATGGATATGCATGGCGTGGACTTCGTCTGGGGCAACCACGACATTCTCTGGATGGGTGCGGCGATGGGCAACCCCGCGTGCATCGCCAACGCCCTGCGAAATTCGCTCAAGTACGGCAATTTTGATATGCTCGAGGATGGCTACGGCCTGAACGTCCGCCCGCTTGCACTCTTTGCCATGGAGCAGTACGGCGACGATCCCTGCACGAACTTCCTCCCGACCCACGTGACCGACTGCGTGGCCGAAAACAGCGACGTTACCGCCAAGCTCCTCAAGGCCATCACGGTCATCCAGTTCAAGCTGGAGGGTCAGCTCATCCTCCGCCATCCGGAATATAAAATGAACGGGCGTCTCCTACTCGGCGAGCTCGTCCGCTCCAAAGGGACGATCACGCTGGACGGGAAAACCTACCGCATCAACGACATCTCTCTCCCCACGGTCGACCCCGCGAACCCGTACCGCCTTTCCGAGCGGGAGCAGCAGCTTGTCGACCAGCTCGTGCTGTCGTTCCTGCGCAGCGAGAAGCTGCAGTCACACATCCGCTATCTGCTGGAAAAGGGCGCAATGTACCGCGTGTGCAACGGCAACCTGCTCTATCACGGCTGCATCCCCATGGAGCCGGACGGCAGCTTCACGCGCGTTACGATGGGCGAGAAAACCTACTGCGGAAAAACGCTCATGGATGCCTGCGACCGGCTGTGCCGCACGGCAATGTACGACCGCCGCACGGAAAATACCGATCTTCTCTGGTATCTCTGGTGCGGACCGTATTCCCCGCTCAACGGCAAGGACAAGATCGCAACGTTTGAGCGCACGTTCCTCGACGATCCGGAGGCCGGGACGGAGCATAAGAATCCGTACTACGATCTCTGGAACAGCGAGGATACGGCGCGCACGATCCTCGCCGAGTTCGGCTTGAACTTCGAGCGCGGCCACATCATCAACGGCCACGTTCCTGTGCGCAAAACGAAGGGCGACACGCCCATCAAGGCCAACGGCAAGTTCATCAACATCGACGGCGGCCTCTCGAAGGCGTATCAGCCCCTGACGGGCATCTGCGGCTACACGCTGGTATATTCCTCACACGAGCTGTATCTCGCCGAGCACCAGCCCTTCGACCCGAACACTGCCGCGCGGGAGAGCGCGGATGTGCTCTCCCGCACGATCATGATCGAGCAGTACCCCGACCGGCTCCGTGTGCGCGACACCGACGGCGGCGCGGATGTGGAGCGGCGCATTGCCGATCTAAAAAAGCTTCTCGCGGCCTACCGCGGCGGCCTTGTGCGCACGCCGAGCCGCATGGAGTAAAGTCTTGACAAGACAAATAAAAAACGGTATATTGATTTGGTAAAAAGCGCAGAAGGGGAGGAGTAGGCTCCCGGCGGATCCAAGAGAGAGGGCGGTTGGTGCAAGCCCTTGTGAAGCCGCTGCCGAAGGTCGCCCCGGAGCTTCCGTTTTGAACGAAGTAGAAACGGACGGGTTCTCCCGTTACAGAGAATACGAGTGCCGCTTTACTAAGCGGAAATCGGGTGGTACCGCGTAAGTTTTTGCGCCCCGGAGTTAAACTCCGGGGCGTTTTTGTTTGGAGGAATGAGAATGAAAGAACTGCCGAAGATTTATGATCCCAAGCAGGTGGAAAGCAAGATCTACCGCTACTGGACGGACGGCGGCTGGTTCCACGCCGAGCGTGATCCGGACAAGAAGCCGTTCACCATCGTGATCCCGCCCCCGAACGTCACCGGTCAGCTCCATCTCGGCCATGCGTTTGACGAGACGATCCAGGACGTGCTCATCCGCTGGAAGCGTATGAGCGGATACTGCGCGCTGTGGCTGCCGGGCGTTGACCACGCCGGCATCGCCACGCAGATCAAGGTGGAGGCTGAGCTCCGCAAGGAAGGCCTGACCCGCTTTGATCTCGGCCGTGAAAAGTTCCTCGATCGCGTGTGGGACTGGAAGCAGCACTACGGCGACCGTATCGTGGAACAGCTCAAAACGCTCGGCTCCTCGTGTGACTGGGAGCGCCAGCGCTTCACGATGGACGATCAATGCGCCAAGGCCGTGCGTGAGGCGTTCTGCAGCCTGTACGAAAAGGGCTACATCTACCGCGGCAAGCGCATCATCAACTGGTGCCCGCACTGCACGACCGCCCTTTCCGATGCCGAGGTCGAGTATGTCGAGAAGAACGGCTTCTTCTGGCACATCCGCTACCCGCTGACGGACGGCTCCGGCAGTGTAGAGGTCGCCACGACCCGTCCCGAAACGATGCTCGGCGACGCCGCTGTCGCGGTGAACCCGGAGGATCCGCGCTATAAGGACATGATCGGTAAGACGCTCACACTCCCGCTCGTCGGGCGCGAAATCCCCATCGTCGGCGACGAGCATGCCGATATGGAGTTCGGCACCGGCTGCGTGAAGATCACGCCCTGCCACGACCCCAACGACTTTGAGGTCGGCCTGCGCCACGATCTGCCGCAGTATTTGATGCTCGACGGCGACGGTAAGATCACCGGCGGCTACAAGTGGGACGGTATGGATCGCTACGAAGCCCGCAAGGCCATCGTGCAGGAGCTCGAGGAGCAGGGGTATCTCGTGTCCATCGAGCCGTGCGTCCACAACGTCGGCACGTGCTACCGCTGCCACAACGATGTAGAGCCGCTCGCGAGCGACCAGTGGTTTGTAAAGATGCAGCCCCTCGCGAAGGAAGCCATTCGCGTCGTGGAGGACGGCGAGATCAAGTTCGTCCCCGACCGCTTCGCCAAGACGTACCTCAACTGGATGAACGGCGTGCGCGACTGGTGCATCTCCCGCCAGCTCTGGTGGGGCCATCAGATCCCCGTGTGGTATTGCGACGATTGCGGCCACATGACCGTTTCCCGCACCGATGCGTGCGAGTGCGAGGCGTGCCATTCCAAGAACATCCGCCGCGAGAGCGACGTGCTCGATACCTGGTTTTCCAGCGCGCTCTGGCCGTTCTCCACGCTCGGCTGGCCGGACAAGACCGAGGATTTGGACTACTTCTATCCGACGGACGTGCTTGTCACGGGCTACGATATCATTTTCTTCTGGGTCGCCCGCATGATCTTCTCTGGCTGCGAGCATATGAAGAAGATCCCGTTCCACACTGTGCTCATCCACGGACTCATCCGCGACCCGCAGGGCAAGAAGATGTCCAAGTCTGCCGGAAACGGCGTTGACCCCATCGAGGTCATCAACACCTACGGCGCGGATGCGCTCCGCTTCAACATTATCACCGGCAACTCGCCCGGAAACGACATGCGCTTCTTCCCGGAGCGCTGCGAGGCGATGCGCAACTTTGCCAACAAGCTCTGGAACGCTTCCCGCTTCGTGATGATGAATCTCACGATCGACAAAAACGAGCTGCCCGAAACGCTGGAGCTCGAGGACAAGTGGATCCTCTCGCGCTTCAACGATCTCGCGCGCGAGGTCGGCGAGAATCTGGATAAGTACGAGCTCGGCATCGCCGCGCAGAAGATCTATGACTTCATCTGGGACAGCTTCTGCGACTGGTACATTGAGCTCACCAAGGCTCGCCTGACCGGTGAGGATGAGGCTGCCCGTGTGCAGGCGCAGAAGGTGCTGCTCTATGTGCTCACCGAAACGCTCAAGCTTCTCCACCCGTTCATGCCGTTCATCACCGAGGAGATCTATCAGGCGCTGCCGCACGAGGGCGAAGCGCTTATGATCCAGCCCTACCCCGTCTACTGCGAGGATATGGCGTTCCCGGCGGAGAGCGCGCGCTTTGAAAAGGTCATGGAGGCCATCCGTGCCATCCGCAGCCGCCGCAGCGAGATGAATGTCCCGCCGTCCAAGCGTCCGCACCTCTATATTGTCACCGAGGATAAGGAAGCTTTTGAAAACGGCCGTGACTATCTCTGCCGTCTGGCGTATGCCGGAGAGGTGATTGTCTCCGGCGATGTGCCGACGAACGCGGACAAAATGGTCAGCATCGTGACGAAGGACGCGCGCTGCTTCCTGCCGATGAGCGAGCTTGTCGATCTCGACAAGGAGCGCGCTCGTCTGGAAAAGGAGCTTGCGAAAAACCGCGGTTTCCTGGAAAACCAGCGCCGCAAGCTCTCCAACGAGAGCTTCGTCTCTCGCGCCCCGGCCAACGTTGTTGCCGCCGAGCGCGAGCGCGCCGAAAAGCTCGAAGCGCTGATCGCCAATCTCGAGGAATCGCTCCGCCAGCTCGGCTGAAACGCGAAAGCATTGGAAGCAAACACATATTGACAAAGATGTCCCGAAACGCTACAATGACGCTTCGGGACATTTTTTGAGCTTTCCGAAAACTTTTTGCCGATTTTCTGCGTCTAATAAGCAAGAAAGAAAAACCGGATCATTCATCCCGCGCCGCGAGGCGCGGGGGAGGAGAATACACTATGCATAAACTTGTTTCAAAGCGACTCTTTGCCGTTTTGATGGCGGCGCTCCTGTTCGCCGCACTCGGTACGACGGCGCTCGCGGACGACGCCCCTGTCATCAATACCGACGTACCCACCGCGCTCACCGTGATCGAAGGGCAGACGCTCACGCTCACCGTAGAGGCAACGGGCAGCGAGCTCACCTATCAATGGTACAGCGTCCATCCCGAGGGCGATACGCCCGTGGAGGGACAGACCTCCAATACGTACCAGATCGCTGCGGTGGACGCCTCGATCAACGGCGCGGCGTTTTACTGCTTCGTGCAGAATGCGGCGGGAACCACCCAGTCCTCCGTCTGCACCGTTACGGTGCTCTCCAAGCCGGCGCTCACGCAGGATGTGAGCACCACCAGCCAGACGCTGACCGAGGGCGACACCATTGCACTCACCGCCGGGGCGACCGGCGCGGCGAGCATCCAGTGGTATTATAAGAAGGGCGAGGAAGCCCCCAAGCCCATCGACGGCGCGACGACGGCCTCTCTTTCCGTTGCGGCCACGATGGAGTATAACGGCGCAGACATCTACTGCCAGTTTCTGAACGATGCCGGCGCGGTCACGACCTCCTTCTGCCACATCACCGTGAACGCCAAGCCCGCGGCGCCCGTGACGACGAAGGATCCGACCGGCGAGACCGTCACCGAAGGCGGCCGCGCGATCTTCATCGCCCGTGCCGACGGCGCGACGAGCTATGTCTGGCGCATCATCAGCGCCGACGGCACGCAGGTCTACGATTATACCGCCGCGCGCACGGTGTTCCCGTCGCTGAGCATTTCCGGCGGCGACAGCGAAACGCTCACGCTCAGCAACATTCCCTACGACATGAACGGCTGGAAGGTCGCCTGTCTCTTCAAAAGCGAGGGCGGCGAGACTCTCTCCGGCGCGGCGGGCGTTACCGTAACGAAGAAAGCGGCTTCTCTCAGCATTATCACGCAGCCCGTCGGCGGCACGATGGCGGTCGATGAGAACCCCAACTTCATTCTCTCCATTCAGGCGACATCCAGCGACGGCGGCACGCTCACCTACCAGTGGTACAGCGCCTCGACGAACAGCACCGCCGCCATGAAGGCCATCCCCGGCGCGACGAATTCCAGCTACAAGCCCGAGCAGACCGAGAGCACGACGTATTACCGCGTGAGCGTCCAGCTCACAAGCAACGGCACGACCTCCGATCCCTATTATTCCAACACCGTCCCCGTGACGTTCACCGCCACCAAAACGCACACGCACAGCTTTTCGAGCGTCTGGGAGCATAACGACATTTCCCACTGGCACCAGTGCACCTGCGGCGAGCATGGCGACGAGGCGTTCCACACCTATACGTGGACAGTCCTGAAAGCCCCCACCGCGACCGAGGACGGCGAGCAGAAGGGCGTTTGCTCCGTCTGCGGCTATGAGACCATCCAGCCCATCCCCGCGGGTTCTGACGTCGGCGAGGACGAGACCCCGGCCAAGCCCGTGAAAAAGACGAACACGGTGCTGCTTGTCATCATCGGCGTGCTGGCCGTGGCGGTGATCGCCGTGGCAGTCATCCTCGTCCGCAAGGTTCTTCTCCAGAAGGACGGCGAGGACAGCGAAGATGACGGCAATGACGATGAGAACGAATAAAACCGAGACTATGTAAATATTGCCCCCGCCGGGCAGCGACCGGCGGGGGCAATATATAATTCTAAATTCTAAACGCAAAATGTTGGGTGCAGTTCTTTCCTCTGGTAGGCTGCCCAGACATTTGTTTGGAATAGAAAACACCCCTCCGACCTACGGGATCGGAGGGGTGTTTCAGTAGTTGCTCAGAACGCCAGCAGCGCCATGGAGAGAATGGCGGCGGTCAGCAGATAGATCGGCAGGCCGCGCCACGCTTTCGGGACGTAGCGCTCGCGGATCTTCGCGCGGACGGCGGCAAATGCCGCGAGAGCGAGCCAGAAGCCGAGACCCGCGCCGAGCGCCGTGAGAATGCTCTCGCAAAGGGCGAGCGCATCGGCGGCGTTGTTCACCGCGAGACCGAGCACGGCGCTGTTGAGCGCGATGACGGGGAAGTAGACGCCGAGGTCTTTTTTGAAGGCGGCCTTCGCAACGGCATTCATTGCATAGACAACGATGAGCACGATGGCGGCATAGACGAGCGTCTGCAGATAGCCGAGAGAATGCACATCTAGGACAAACTCCTGCACGAGAGCGGCAAGAATGGCGGTGAAGAACATCGCAATGGTCACGGACGAGCCGAGCGCAGTAATCTTCTTTTCCTGTGTTGACCAGCCGAGCAGGGGAGCCGCGCCGAGGAACTTCTCGAGCGCGTAGTTGTTGGCGAGCATCGCGCCGAGCACGATACCGACGATAGTTTTGAACGTCATTACTCGTTACCTCCTTCTGCCGTACCGGCGGCGACACCGGCAAAGCCGGGCTCTTCCTGCGCGGCGCACGCGGCGGGGAAGAGGGCGTTGACGATCGCCGCGACGATGGCGTACACCAGGAAGCCGCCCATGGGCTTCTGGATCGAAGCCACGGCGTGCGCCTTGAAGAACGCGATCTCCTGTCCCCAGACGGTGCCGAGGCCGATAAGCTCGCGCAGCAGCGCGACGGCGGCGATCACCGCAAGGAATTCGATGCCGGTCACGAGAACCTTTCCGATGGCGCAGCCGGAGGTGTTATCGGCACTGCGGCTGAATACCAGCAGGTTGACAGCGGCCACGGCGAGATACACGCCGAGCATTTTGTAAACAGCCGGCAGTACCGCGTGCAGCACGAGCTGTGCGGCAGAAACGAAGAGCGCCGCCGTGAGGATCGTTGCGGCGAGAATCGAACGCTGCGGGAGAATGCGGCGCAGCAGCGCCATCACGAGCGCGGTGAGAAGCATCACGGCAAATACCGTAACGCCCATGGCAAGAGCGCTCTGGAGCGATCCGGTCGCACCCAGCGCGGGGCACGCACCGAGAAACAGTACCCACATCGGGTTCACAGTCATTTTCTTCTCATTCATTGCCAAGTCCTCCGTTCTCTTTCAGAGTGGCAAAGGCGTCGAACACATCGCGCGTCGCAACCTTGACGGCGTTCGTCGTCACCGTTGCGCCGGAGATGAACGCTACGTCGTCCGTCATGGTCTCGCCGGTCAGACCGACGAAGCCTTCCTTATAGCTCGGCGCGTCGAGCGTGTACTTGGAGAAGTATTCCTTCTCGAGAATGAACTCCTTGGCGTTCATCATGACGATTTCGCCGTCGGCGTTGAGGACGTAGTAGACGGCCATCGGCATGTTGCTGTAGCCATAGGGACGGGACACGAAGGCGTAAAGCGTTTCGCCGTTTTCCGTCACGGTGTAGGCAGCGGTCACGGTGTTGTAAACGCCGTCGAGACCGAGCGGCGCATATTCCGCTTCCTTGGAGTAGTAAGCTCCGAGCTTGGAGATATCGTCGTCCGTGTAGAGATCGCCGTTGTCGCGCGCATACGCGGCGGCGGTCTCGGCAAAACCGGCGTAGGAATCGGTCACAACGTTGCCGTCTACATCGTAGACACAGGCGCTGCCGGAGGTGTTCGCAATGGCGAGCACGCCCGCGCCGTCCACATTCGCGATAAACGCGAAGCCCGCGCCGTTCGGCGCTTTGTAAGCGGCGGTCACGCCGTCGAGACCGGTATCGGTCTCCTCGCCCTGCATCGCGCCTTCGCTGTTCATGATGCCGGGGAACACGGTCGCGATCAGCTCGGTGAGAATCTGGTCGTCACCCTTGACGCCCGCGCTGACGAGCTCGTTCGCCGTGAGAGCGCTGAAAGCGTCGAGAACGGCGTCATGGAACGCCTTGGAGGAGTAGGTAACACCCGCGACGAGGCTCACGTCCGCGAGCGTGGAATCCTGTCCAACGTAGGTCTGCGGGTACGTATCCACGCCCATATCCTTCGTTTCGGGATAGACAAGAACCTGTGCCCCGGCGATCTTGCCCTCGGCGTCGATGCCCAGAGCGATCTCCATCGGCTGCTTTGTGTAGCCCTGCGAGGTGGTGAGCAGCATCGCGTAGCCAAGACCGGAGGTCTCGGAGTAAATGCTCTCCACGGATTCCGGGATATCGACAAGCTCGCTTCCGGCAGAGCCGTCGTTGCTGTAGATAAGATCAAAGCCCTGCGCGCCGGGAAGAACCTCCATGAGCGGCCCGACCGCTTGGGAAGCCTCGCCCTGCTCAATGATCGGCCCGGCCCAGGTGTTGAGACCGGTGAGCAGAAGAGCGAACACGAGGAAGAGAACGATCAGCGTCAGAGCCGAGCGGAGAAAGCTGCCTTTATTTTGCATTTTTCGGCCCTCCCAATCCGAGCGGCGTAGCCGCCGTCCATTTTTCGATCATCGGAGCAAGAATGTTCATCACGAGGATGGAGAGCGACACGCCCTCCGGATACGCGCAGTATTCGCGGATCACGAATGTCAGAATGCCGCAGCCGAGCGCGAAGAATGCCTTGCCCTTATTGTTGATCGGCGAGGTCTGGTAGTCGGTTGCCATGAAGATCGCGCCGAGGAACAAGCCGCCCGCCATGATCTGGTAGAGCGCGGTAACGGCGCTGCTGGTCGTGACGAAATAGAGGACAAACACGCTGCCGACGAAGATCGCCGGGACGTACCAGCGGATCACGCGGCGGATGACGAGATACGCAAAGCCGATGAGAAGCGCGATAACGCACGTTTCGCCGACCGCGCCACCGCGTACGCCGAGGAACATGTCCAGCAGGGAGGGGAGACCCTCGCCGCCGCTGGCGAGAACCTCGAGCGGCGTGGCGCTCGTTACGAGATCGACGCCCTTCGGCATCGCACCGCCGGCGACCTCCGCGAAGGAAACGAGGAGGAATACGCGCGCGGTGATGGCGGGGTTCGCAAAGTTGTGGCCGAGACCGCCGAACAGGCACTTGACGAAAACGATCGCAAACACGCTGCCGAGCACGCACTGCCAGACGGGAACGTTGGTGCTGAGATTGAGACCGAGCAGCAGGCCCGTGACAACGGCGCTGAGATCGCCGATGGACTGCTTGCGATGCGTGATCACATTGAAGAGAAATTCGGAGACGACGGCGGCAATCACGCAGGAGAGGATCGGCACAAGAGCCTTGGTACCGAAGATGACGATCGCGGCGACCGTGGCGGGCAGCAGGGCGAGAATCACGTCCAGCATGATGCGCTGCGTGCTCGCGCCGCAATGGGTGAACGGGGAAGAGGGTGTTTCAAACCGCTTATTCATTACTTTTTCCCTCCTTCCTTATGGTCGGCCTTGTATTTTTTGAGAAATTTCTTCGCGGCGCGGTTGTTCTCCACGAGCGGGCGGTGCGCCGGGCAGACATAGCTGCAGCTTCCGCACTCGATGCAGAAGTTTACATGGTCGCGGTCGAGGAGCAGCGCACGCTTATCGGCGTTCTCTTCTTCAAGATCGTCCGAGAAAGCGGTGGGGTTGAGATTCATCGGGCAATGCGACACGCAGCGGCCGCAGTGGATGCACGGCGAGGGCTCGTGAATGACGCTGTCCGCCTCCGAGAAAACCAGCACGCTGCCGGTCGTCTTGAGCACTGGGTAGTCGAGCGAGGGGACGGCGTGACCCATCATCGGCCCGCCGTTCACAACGCGGCCCGGCTCGCACTTGAGCCCGCCGGCGGCTTCGACCAGATAGTGATACGGCGTGCCGATCGGGACGAGAAGGTTCTTCGGCTCCTTGATCGCCGAGCCGTCGATCGTGACGACACGGTCAACGAGCGGCATGCCGGTGTCCATGAACTTGGCGACCTTGGCAAGCGTGGAGACATTGATGATGATAACGCCGAGCGTTGCGAGACGCTGACCGGCGTAAACGACCTTGCCGAGGGCGTTATAAAGAATCATCTGCTTGGCACCCTGCGGGTAGGAGCTTTCGAGCTCAATGATGCTCACGGTGGGATCGTCGGCAAAGAGCTCCTTCATCGCAGCGATGGCGTTCGGTTTGTTGTTTTCAATGGCGAAAACAAAATTGTCGGGATGGACGTACTTCTTGAGGATCTCGATGCCGCGGCGGATATCCTCGCCATGGTCGAGCATCATGCGGTTGTCGCTCGTGACGTAGGGCTCGCACTCCGCGCCGTTGATGAGCATGGTTTTGACCGTGTTGCGCTGCGCCGCATCAAACTTCCAGTCAACAGGGAACGCCGCGCCGCCGAGACCGACGATGCCGCTCTCGTGCAGATCGTTGACGAATGCGGCGAGATCCTCCGCGGTGCGCGGGGAGAGCGTGGGATCGGCCTCCATCTTCCCGTCATTCTCAATGCAGATGACCGGAAGATCGTTGCCGAAGAGCTCCGGCATCGGGTCGAGCGATACGACAGTGCCGGAGACCGTTGCATGGACTTCGCAGGTGATGCTGCCTTCGCCGCGGGCGATCTTCTGACCAACGCGGACATGGTCGCCAACGCTGACGACCGGCACGGCAGGGGTACCCATGTGCATGTTCATGGGGAGCAGAACTTCTTTCGGCGGGGGAAGGGGCTCGGCCTTCATTCCGGCGGTGTTCTTATGATGGGGAACGTGAACCGCCTGAAGGCGCTTACGGAATGCCATCAGAATCCAACCTTTCCATTCATTTCTTCTTTGCTGTAACAAAATTAAATTGTTTCATGATTCCCCGGCCGGCTCTTCCGAAACGAGAAGAGCCTCCATGCCGGGCGTGGTATGCATCTCGCCGCTGGGGAGAACCCAGAGCACTTCTACATCGCCCAGCTTCTCGCAGAGCGCCTCGCCGTCGGCAAGGGGCATGCAGAAGAGCGCGGTGGAGAGCGCGTCGGCGAGGCCGCTGTTCTTCGTCACTACCGTGACGGAGGAGTAGAGCGTGGAGGGGTAGAGCGTATCCTTATCGATGATGTGGTGATACCGCACACCGTCCACGGAAAAATAGCGCTCGTAAATGCCGGAGGTGACGCACGAGGTGTCGGCGAGCAAGAGCTTAGCGCAGAAGCTCCCGTCCGGGTCTTTCGGGTCACGCACGCCGGTCTTCCAGCCGGTGCCGTCGGGGCGTGTGCCGATGATGCGGATGTTGCCGCCGACGTTGAGAACATAGCTCTCACAGCCGAGTTCTTCGGCTTTCTGCGCCGCCATTTCGGTGGCGTAGCCCTTGCCGAGCGCGCCGACGTCAATGGAAGCAAGCGGGTCAGAAATGCGGACGGTGCCGTTTTTTTTGTCCAGCTCCAGAAGGGAGATGTCCGTGTGCTTTGCGGCCTCGGCAAGCTCTTCTTCCGCGGGGACATAGGCGTTTTTCGGATCGTCCGACGCTGTCTCGCGCGCATCGTGCCAGAGCTTGAGGACGCTTCCCATCATAACGTTCATCTCTCCGCCGGTAAGCTCGTAAAGCTCTTTGGCGTAGAGCAGAAACTCCATCAGCCGCGCATCCACCGCTACCGCTTCTCCGCCGGCCAGCTTGTTCACCGTGCAGAGGTTGTTTATGCCGGAATACTCGTGGTAGATATCGAACAGCTGGTGATATTCCCCAAGTATATCAGCAATTTCGGCAGAACAGTCCGAAAACCGTTCTGCCGAATCGCCTGCATAACTGTAAATATAGGTCACCGTGTCAAAGTAGGTGAAATAGCTTTTTCCCTGCGCCTTGACTGGTTCGGCGGAAGCTGCACAGCCGGAGAGAAGAACAAGAGCGAGCAGAGCGCCGCAGAGAAGAGCGGCAATCGCGCGGATATTCTTTTTCCGGTTCATTTGCTTCGCGGAAATTACCGGGCGTTGTTCGCTGCCGTGGCGATAGTCGCGCGCATGCCGGTGATATCCATCGTGCAGGAGGCAAACAGAGTCTCATCGACGGTCACGTCATGGTCGTTGTGCTCGGTGGTCTCCATGGCGCTGACCTCATCGGCGGTCATGCCGACGGTGTAGTCGGCGAAAGCCTTAGCCTGCGCGTCCCACTCGGCAATGGCGTTGCCGTACTTGACCATGTTGTAGTCGTCGCCGAGCTCACGCTTGGTGGCGGTGTAGTCCTTGCTGACGATCTCGCCCTCGGCGCTCACGGTGATCTTGGGCTGGATGGCGTCGGTCAGAGCGGCGAGGATCTTGCCGTCGGAGCCGACAGCGGCGGCACCGAACTCGGTGTACATCTTGACAACGGCGTTGCCGTCTTCGGAATCAGCAGCGGAGACGGATTCCTTGGAGTTGGAGATAGCGGACACGCCCAGCGTGAAAGAGTCGGGGGCGGCGGTGAAGGTGGAGCCCTTCTCATCGTTGCAGGCCTTCACAATGGCATCCTGGAAAGCCTCAAGGCTGATGGAGCAGGAAGCAAACAGCTCTTCGTCAACGGCGACGTTGTAGCCTTCTTCATTGACCTTGGTCTCGATGTTCTTGATGTCCTCGGCGGTCTTGCCGACGACCCACTTCTCGAGGTTCTCGACCTGCTCGAACCACTCGAGCGTAGCGTTGGAGTACTTGACCATGTTGTAGTCAAACTTCAGATCGCGTTTGGTGGTGTAGGTGGCCTCGGTATCGACCTGGCCGCCGGTGACGTCCATCTTGTTCTGCGCGCAGTCGATGCGGCAGAGGACGATCTTGCCTTCGCTGTCGGTGACGACCGTGGCGACGGTGGCGTCAACCTGGGCGTGGTCGGTTTCGGAGCTGTCAAGGCTGACGCTCACGCCCATGCCAAGCTTGTACTCGGCTTCGGCGGCTTCGGCAGGAGCCTCGGTAGCGGGAGCTTCGGTGGCTTCCGCAGGAGCTTCGGTAGCGGGCGCAGCAGTGGGCTCGGTGGCAGGAGCTGCCGTCTGACCGCAGGCGGTCAGCGTGAGCAGCATGCACGCCAGAAGGAGAACGGAGATTGCTTTTTTCATTGTGTTCGACCTCTTATTCTTAAATTTTTGCCAACGATTTCAAACGGAAAAACGAATTGTGTTGAATAAAGCAACACTATGTAACGCTATCCCGCTTTTAGTGACAATATAGCACAGTGGCGGGTCATAGTCAATAAAAAAACGCACAAGATAGAGGAAACATTTTAACTTTTTGGGTGGTAAACTGCACAGTTGCGGGACGTATGCTCCGAATTGTAACGATTTTGTGAATTTTCCGCTTGCGCCGCGATTTTGAAATATGGTATAATCTCCTTAAGATATTAATAGAAGAAGGGCTTCCGGCCGGTTTTGTGCGCGGGATGTCTGGCGTGTGCATTTGGGAGGTGCAAAATGTTTTCCATCGGTGAGAAGGTCATGTATGGCGGAACGGGCGTTTGCGTGGTGGAGGAGATCACATCGGTCAAATTCTCCGCCTCCCAGCCGGGAAAACCGTATTATCTTCTGCGGCCGATATATCAGACCGGCACCATCCAGACCCCGGCGGACAGCGGCAAGGTGCCGATCCGCCCGGTGATGAACCGCAGCGAGGCCGAGGCCGTCATCGACGCCATGCCGGGCGTCCCCGCGGAGATCTGCACGGAGAAGAATCTCAGCGCTCTGCGCACATATTACCAGAAGCAGATCACCTCGTTTGACTGCATGGACCTCATCCGGCTGGCAAAATCCATCCGCGCGAAGAAGGTCGAAGCCGAAAAGCGGCAGAAGCGCATCGGCAGCACGGATGAAAAATATCTCCGCCGCGCGGAAGAGCTCCTTTTCGGCGAGCTTGCCGTTGCGCTGGAAATACCGCGGGACGATGTCCCTGCGTTCATTGAAAACCGTCTCGGCTCGCTTGCCGCCGTGATGGAGTGAGTTTAATACATAGTAGGATTTGCATAGATTTACGGAATACCGGGCGTATTCGGAGAACCTTTTCTTCGGAGACGCCCGGTTTTTCTTGACGGAATCGCCCGGGGAATCTATAATCAAACTGTTAAAATACTTTTGGCGGGAGATCCCGCCGGGGGAGGTACTTGCATCTTGACGCAGGACGAAAAGAAACAGTTGAAGATCGCCGCCTGCAAAGTGCGCCTCGGCATCATCGAGGGCGTTTACGCGGCAAAATCCGGGCATCCGGGCGGAAGCCTTTCCGCCGCCGACGTGCTTACCTATCTCTATTTCCGGCACATGAACGTTAATCCGCAGGACCCGCATTGGGAAAACCGCGACCGCTTTGTCCTCTCCAAGGGCCACGCGGCTCCGGCGCTCTATTCGGTGCTTGCCAACCGCGGCTTCTTCCCCGTGGACGAGCTCAAAACGCTCCGCCACATCGGCAGCCGTCTGCAGGGACACCCCAATATGAATCTCACGCCCGGCGTGGACATGTCTACCGGCTCTCTCGGCCAGGGCGTCTCCACGGCGGCGGGCATGGCGCTCGGCGCGAAGCGTCTCGGAAACGGCGTGCGCGTGTATGCACTCCTCGGTGACGGTGAGATCGAGGAAGGCCAGGTCTGGGAGGCGATGATGTTCTCCTCGCACTATAAGCTGGATAATCTCCTGGTGTTCGTCGATAACAACAATCTCCAGATCGACGGCGCTGTGAGCGACGTTATGAGTCCCTATCCGATCGACGAGAAGTTTGCCGCGTTCGGTCTCTTTGTCCAGACCGTGGATGGCCACGATTTTGACGCGATCGAAGCGGCTGTGCAGCGCGCCGAGCAGGAAAAGGGCCGTCCCTCCGCGATCGTTCTCAAAACGGTCAAGGGCAAGGGCGTATCCTTTATGGAAAATCAGGTGGGCTGGCACGGCAAAGCCCCCAACGAGGAACAGTACCACGCCGCGATGGAAGAGCTTACCGCGGCGCTGCGCGAAGAGGAGGCAGAATGATGGCGGACGTTGTAAAAATCGCGACGCGCGACAGCTACGGCAACGCGGTAACGGCGCTGGCCGCCGAGCATGACGATATCCTTGTTCTGGACGCCGATCTCGCCGGCGCCACAAAAACGGCGATCTTCAAAAAAGCCTATCCCGACCGCCACATCAACTGCGGCATCGCCGAGGCCGATCTCATCGGCGTGAGCGCCGGCCTTTCCACGATGGGCTTTGTCCCGTTCTGCTCATCGTTTGCGATGTTTGCGGCGGGGCGCGCCTATGAGCAGGTGCGCAACACCGTCGGCTACCCGCACCTGAACGTTAAGATCTGCGCCACCCACGGCGGCATCTCCGTCGGCGAGGACGGCGCTTCCCACCAGTGCTGCGAGGATTTCGCGCTCATGCGCACGATCCCCGGCATGGTCGTTCTCTCCCCGGCAGATGACGTGGAAGCCCGCGCCGCCGTCAAGGCGGCCTATGAGCACAAAGGCCCGGTGTACATCCGCTTTGGCCGCGCTGCGGTTCCCGTGATCCACGAGGCGGAGAACTACTCCTTTGAGATCGGCAAAGCGGAAGTGCTCCGTCCCGGTACGGACGTCGCCATCGCCGCGACCGGTCTTATGGTCGCCGAAGCGCTCAAGGCAGCGGAAACTCTTGCCGCGGAGGGCACCTCGGCCCGCGTGATCAACGTCTGCTCCATCAAGCCTCTCGACGAGGATACCATCCTTGCCGCTGCGCGCGAGTGCGGAAAGATCGTTACGTGCGAGGAGCACAGCGTCATCGGCGGTCTCGGCGAGGCCGTGTGCTCGCTCGTGAGTGAGAAGTACCCCGTGCCGGTGCGCCGCGTCGGCGTGAACGACGAATTCGGCCACTCCGGCCCGGCGGCGGCGCTGCTCGAGGAAATGGGCTTGTGCGCATCGCACATCGCCGGCGTCGTCCGCGAGACCGTCAAGGGCTAATAGACTTGATTTATTAAAAGGGGGATACACCATGCGCTGCAAAACGATCATCAAATTCCGCAACAACGACGATCCGGACACGCTCGGCTTTGGCCGCGGCATTGTCCAGCTTCTGGAAGGCGTGGAGGAGTTCGGCTCCATCAACCGTGCCACCGCTTCCATGGGCATGGCTTATTCCAAGGCGTGGAAGATCATCAATTCCATCGAAAAGGAATTTGGCGTTCGCCTTATCGAGCGCGAGGGAGCGCACGGCTCGCACCTGACGGAGGAAGCGCGCGCGCTGATCGCACGGTATCACGAGGCGCTCGGCGCCGCCGACGCTGCGGCGCAGGAGGTATTCCGTAAATACTATCCCTGATGCGTTTCTCCATTCGCCCCGGCGCATACGCGCCGGGGCGCTTTCTTTTGCCAAATTCATTGACAGAAAACCGCTTTGCGTGATATTATTTTCACTGTAGAATAAAAGCGGTGGGGAGGTCGTCGTTACGGCGGATAAAACATCGATCTATGCCCGGCGGTTCCGGGTGCTTGCGGCGGCGTTTGTGCTGCTGTTTTTTGCTTCGTTCCTGCTGGGGCGGTTTGCCGTTGCGCCGGGAACGCTTTTCCGCATTCTGTGGGATGCCATTCGGGAGGGCTTTTGTAAGCTTTTCGGCATGCAGCCGCCGGTACCGGCCTATACGGGACAGGAGCGCGCGGTCGTGCTGAACATCCGCCTGCCGCGCGTGGCACTCTCGGCGCTTGTCGGCGCGGGACTCTCCGTCGCGGGTACGGCATATCAGGGTATGTTCCGGAACCCCATGGTGTCGCCGGACATCCTCGGCGCGTCCAACGGCGCGGGCTTCGGCGCGGCGCTCGGCATCCTTTTGTCGTTCAACTATTTCGGCGTAACGGTGAGCGCGTTCGTGTTCGGCGTTGGCGCCGTGGCGCTCGCGTGGTGCATCAGCCGGGCAAGCCGGATGAACGGTACGCTCGCCATGGTGCTCGCCGGCATCGTCGTCGGCTCACTCTTTTCCGCTGGCACATCGTTCGTAAAGCTCGTCGCGGACACCGAGCAGCAGCTCCCTGCCATTACCTACTGGCTGATGGGCTCGCTGTCCTCGGCGAAAACGCGCGATCTTCAGTTTGCGCTTATCCCTGCGCTCATCGGCATGGTGCCGCTCTTCCTTCTGCGCTGGCGCATCAATCTGCTGACGCTCGGCGAGGAGGAAGCGCGCAGTCTCGGCGTGCATACGACGCGCCTTCGTCTGGTGATCGTTATCTGTGCCACGCTCACCACGTCCGCCTGCGTTTCCGTGAGCGGCATGATCGGCTGGGTCGGCCTTGTCATCCCGCACTTCGCGCGGATGCTCTTCGGGCACGACTATAAGCGTCTCATCCCGGCATCCATGCTGCTCGGCGGATCGTTTCTCATGATCGTGGACAACATCGCCCGCCTTGCCACGGCGGGGGAGATCCCGCTCGGCATTTTGACGTCTGTGGTCGGCGCGCCGGTGTTTGTCTGGCTCATTTTGCGGGGAGGTGCCGACCGTGAGCATTGAAATTAACCGCCTCGGCTTTTCCTACGGCAGCACGCCCGTACTGCACGATATAACCTTCACCGCCGCCGACGGTGACATTGCCGCCGTGCTCGGGCCGAACGGCGTCGGCAAGAGCACGCTTTTCCGCTGCGTACTCGGCTTCCTTGCACCGACGGAGGGCGGCATCCTCGTAAATGGCAAAGACATGCGCACGCTTGACCGCCGCGCCGCGGCGCGCGAGATCGCCTATATCCCGCAGTCGTGCGTCCCGTCCTTCAACTATACGCTGCTCGAAGTGGTCATGATGGGCCTCACCAACCGGATCGGCGTGTTTGATGCGCCAAAGCCGGAGCACAAGGCCGCGGCGCTTGAAGCAATGGAGAGCCTTGGTATCGCGCATCTGGCGCACCGGGAATCCGGCCGCGTGAGCGGCGGCGAGCGGCAGCTTGCACTGCTGGCGCGAGCCATGGTGCAGAACGCCCGCGTCCTCGTCATGGACGAGCCGACGGCCAACCTCGACTGCGGCAACAGCGCTCTTGTGATGGAGCGCGTGAGCGCCCTTGCGGAGGAGGGGTTCACGGTGCTCTTCTCCACGCACGACCCCAATCAGGCGTTCCGTTACGCCACACAGGTGCTCGCTCTCCAGGGCGGCGGCGTCCTTGCCGCGGGAAGGCCCGAGGAGGTACTCACGGGTGATACGCTCACAAAGCTCTACGGCGTCGGCATGGCGGTATGTCCTGTGACTGCCGCCGGGAAAAGCTTTTCCGTCGCCGTCGTGACCGGCGGGAAAATGCAATAAAGTTACAAAAGGTTGAAAAAATCCGGAAAGTAGGCTAAAATACTTTCCGGATATTTTATAGATTAAGGAGCTTTTCTATGGAAGCCTTGAAATTTCGCGAAATGCCCTACGAGCGCCCCGATGGCGAGGCGCTGAAAGCCTCTCTCCGCGATTTGACCGAAAAGCTGCGCGCTGCGGATAGCTACGACGTGGCCAAAGCTGTGTTCCTGGAAGAGGAAGAACTGCTCAAGCATATCCAAACGCTTGCAACGCTTGCCCAGGTGCGCCACACGATTGACACGCGCGACAAATTCTATGATGAAGAGAACGGTTTCTGGAATCAGCTCTCTCCGGAGCTGGAGGAGTATTCGCAGGAGTGGACGAAGGCGATGCTCTCTTCGCCCTACCGCACGGATTTTGAAAAGGAATACGGTACGCTGATGTTCCTCAACGCCGAGATCGCGCTCAAAACGTTCTCGCCGGAGATCATCCCGGAGCTGCAGAAGGAAAACGATCTCACGACCGAATACGATAAGCTCATCGCCTCGGCGCAGATCCCGTTCGAGGGCGGTGTGTATACGCTCTCGCAGCTCTCGCCGTTCAAGACCGGCGCGGATGACGCGCAGCGCCTTGCCGCCTGGAAGGCTGAGGGCACGTGGTACAAGGAGCACCAGAGCGAGCTTGACCGCATTTATGACGAGCTCGTCCACCTGCGCGACGCGATGGGCAAAAAGCTTGGTTACGAGGGCTATACGACGCTCGGCTACTACCGCATGGGACGCAACTGCTACGGCAAAGCGGACGTGGAGAAATTCCGTGCCGCTGTGCGCAAGTATCTTGTGCCGGTCGCGGAGAGCATTTACCGGGAGCAGGCCAGACGCCTCGGCAAAACGTACCCGCTGAGCTTTGCGGACGCGGCGCTCTCCTTCCGCAGCGGCAACCCGCGTCCCTGCGGCGATGCCGGGCACATTCTCGCCCACGGCCAGAAGTTCTATGATGAGCTCTCTCCCGAGACGAGCGCGTTCTTCCGCATAATGCGAGAGCGTGAGCTGCTCGACGTGCTCTCCACCGAGGGCAAGGCCGCCGGCGGCTACTGCACGTCCATCCCCGATTACAACGTTCCGTTCATCTTTGCCAACTTCAATGGCACGCAGCATGACGTGGAAGTCGTAACGCACGAAGCCGGTCATGCCTTTGAGGCATATCTCAATGCTTGGCGCGTCCCGATGGAGTATGTCTGGCCGAGCATGGAAGCGTGCGAGGTGCACTCGATGAGCATGGAGTTCATGGCGTGGCCGTGGGCGGAGGGCTTCTTCGGTGAGGATACCCGCAAATACCTCTACAGCCATCTCGCCGGAGCGCTCACGTTCATCCCCTACGGCACGATGGTCGACCACTTCCAGCATGTTGTCTACGAAAAGCCGGACATGACCCCGGCGGAGCGCCACGGCGTGTGGAAGGAGCTTCTCGGCGTATACATGCCGTGGATGAAGCTCGACGGCGACATCCCCGTCTACAGCGAAGGCGAGGGCTGGCAGCGTCAGCTCCACATCTACCAGAGCCCGTTCTATTATATCGACTACTGCCTCGCGCAGACCGTCGCGCTGGAGATCTGGGCGCTGCTGCAGAAGGACCGCGGGGAGGCTTGGGAGCGCTACATGGCGTACACCCGTCAGGGCGGCAGCGAGGTGTTCACAACGCTTCTCAAAAACGCCGGACTCGAAAGCCCGTTTGACGAAGAATGCCTGCGCACCGTGTGCGAAACGGCGAAGAGCTGGCTGGATAACTACGATCTCACTGGCATCGAATAATTGCGTCGATTGACAAGGACACACGCGGTTCTGCCGGGCGGAAATGCGCGCATACTGCGTCAAAGCCCTTGTGAATACACAAAGTATTCCCTGCGGGCTCTTCCTAATCTGAGAGCATTTCTGCTCCAGCAGAACTGCTTCGCATCGGACAGCCTTGGATTTTCGAGGGATTTTTGTTCTTCTTTGGCGACGGCGGGCTGCCGCCCGCCGAGACAAAAAAGGCAAAAAGAACCGAAAAGGCTGGCTGTCCGACGTGCGTGCCCTTGTTAATCGACGCTTCCCGCGCTGAACGAAAAGCCGGCCGTGCGCGTCTTAAAGATAAACGCCGGCCGGCTTTTTAAGGATGACTGTATGAAATTTTTCCGATCCAAATTCTGGATGCTGCTTCTTGTTCTCGTGCTCACGGCGTCGATTGGCGCCTGCGGCTACCGCCCGGAACCGGAGAAAACGGAGAGCGGACAGACGGTGTTCCGCCTCGGCTTTTCCGAGACACCGGATTCGCTCGACCCGTATACCGCTGAAACGGATGCCGCGGCCGCGGCCATATCGCTTTTGTACGATACGCTTTTCTATGCCGATATCGAGACCGGGCGGTACATCAACAGCGTCTGTCAGGAGTACACCGTACAACCCGCGGCGGCGGACGGCGCGAAGCTCTGGACGCTGACGCTGCGGAGCGACGTCCGCTTCCACGACGGGACGGCGCTCACGGCGCGGGACGTGGAGTTCTCGCTCCAGTCCATGAAGGACTTCTCTCTCCTGTACGGCTATCCGGGCTGTGAGCTCATCGACACGACCGGCATTTCCGTCGCGGACGATACGCACCTCTCGTTCCTCGCCTGGGGCGACGTTGCGGCGGTGGAGGAATGCCTCTCCCGTGTGCCGCTCGTGCCGCGGAGCGTGTGGAACGCCCTGCCCGGCATGGAGTATACGACCTCCGGCATCCCGAAGGACGCATCGCAGGCCAGAACGAGCCTTTCCGCTCTCGTCCCGACGGCGGAGACGATGACCGGCTCGGGACTGTATATCTGGGAGAAATACGAAAACGGTGTGCTGACGCTGCGCCGCAACGACGATTACTGGAACGGCACCGCCCGCGCCGAGATCGTGGAGCTGTACTTCGGCTGCGCCGATCTTGCCGCGGCGATGGAGAACAACGCGCTCGATGCGGCGTGGAATCTCTCCCAGTCCGCTCTGGGGGCACTCGCCGAGGGGCGCAGCACGGCCACCGGTACAGCGGGCGAGCTGCTGCTTGTGGAGTTCAACCAGCGTACGGACAAAGCCTCCAAGGGAAATCCTTTGCTTCTTGATAAGACCGTCCGCGAGGCGATCACGCTCTGCGCCGACCGGGAAACGCTCGCGCTCACCGGCTTCGGCGGCGCGCTGCCCGCGTGCGGCTTCTCCATCCCCTACGGGGCTGACGCTTCTGCCGGGATCGTATGCAGCGCCGAGAGCGCCGCGGCGCTTCTCGAAAGCGCCGGGTACACGGACACGGACGGCGACGGCGTGCGCGAATCGCCGGAAGGGGAGAGCCTTTCCTTCCGCATATTGTGCAGCGATTCTTCGACGGCGTGGGTGCGTGCGGCAAATCTCCTGAAGGACATGTGTGCGGACGTGGGCATTGCGCTTGAGATCACCGTTCTCTCACCGGATAAAGCCCTCGCTGCGGCGGAGGAGGGGGATTTTGACCTTTTCCTTACCGCCTCGCAGAGCTATTACGACGCCTATCTCTCTCTTGTGCCATTCTACTGGAACGGTGGAAACGGCGCTTTCTGGAACGGCGCGGCCTCGCCGGGCTGGAACATTTCCGGCTATGAAAACGCCGAGTTCGATGCGCTCTACGAGGACTTGACGTTTGCCTCCTCCGCTGAGCGCGACGCGATCGAGACGCAGCTGGAGAGCATCGTTCTGGAAGACTTTGCGGCGCTCCCTATCGCATTCGCAGCGAAAAATCAGGCGTGCAGCGGCGCGTGGCTCAACCTTCGTGCCGACCACGGCGAGGGACTTTTCTTCACCCCTGCCATCCTACGCCAGCAACTGCAGGGCATGACAAACGGAAGATAAGAAAATAAACGGTCAGCGCCGCGGAACGTAAGGTTCCGCGGCGCTGGT
>ENA-UOIY01000438-UOIY01000438.1-human-gut-metagenome-genome-assembly--contig:-P114-NODE-438-length-69223-cov-83.902484_pt1 | contig 69223 bp, 62 predicted proteins | sample MGYA00242335_ERZ723882 | MGnify/ENA metagenome assembly ERZ723882 | reverse complement strand
GCACAGACGGAGGAGGGTTATATTCGCCGCTTTTACAAGCGGGAACCGCGGGGGGAATCCACCAATGGTGGAGGGAATTGGGAATCACACAAACTAATTACTTATCGGCAAATTCCGTGTTGGCCACAGTCTTACCAGTGCCCCAGTTGTTACCGGAAATATCGTACTTGATACCGGATGCAAGGCTGGTGGCCTTGATCACTTCACCGGCAGCATCGCCAGAGTTCGTGGCAGTGTTGCCCTTGATGGTGATTTGGGTATCGGCACCAACGTTGTTGAAGCGGATAATGCGGTCACCGATGTTATTGAAAACATTATCGGTGATCACAACCTTGCCATGGTTGCCAACTCCGGAGAAATCCTGAATGGCAATGGCGTTATGACCAGTGGTATTGAAGGTGCTGTTTGTTACGCTGACACCGTAGACATGGCTGGTGTAAACACCCTGACGGCAATTATTGAACTTGCAGTTATCTACCACAAGATTGCGGACATTACCGTTGTTGTTCTCGTTGTAATAACGCAGCGCAATATAATCACTGTTATTTTCGGTGTGTCCGATATTAAATGTGCAATTCTTGAAGGTAAATCCGTTGATGATGGCCTGCTCTTGGCTCGTCTCGATATTGCTCTTGGCTGTGAAGGTAATGCCATCGAAAGTGATATTCGTAAGACGATTGGCCACATAGTAGGTGTTGCTGCCATTTACGACATCTCTATCCAGTACATAATCGTACCCATCCTGGTATCTATGACCGGAGAACGCATATACACCCGCCACGCTCACCTGTGCACCAACAGCGGCCTTAAAGGTGACGTTGCTCATGCTGCGAATGTAGCACGGGGTTCCATATCCGCCGCCGGGATTAGTAGCTATTGTTTCCTTAATTTCATCGATGGTTTTCGCGTCAAGCACGTCGCCGCTCTTAAGCAGGTATGTTTCCGTGTGGCTGCCCGGATACTTTGTGGCGCGACCCAACTCCAGTGTACCGTAGTTGCCCTCAGCCAGCACCAGCGTCATGCCATCGATGGAGCCGTGCTTGCCATCCAGATAATCCTGAATGTTGTCCTTGTTGACCTGAATGGTATAGTCGGCGTTTTGGTCATAGGTGTTGCCGAAGCTGTCGCTCTCCGTTGTATACTGCGTGGCCAGAATATTCAGACCGAACTCGATGGAAGCTGCTTTTTCGGTGGAAATGGCGTTGGCCTCGTTGCCGACGGATTCAGGCATATAGACCTTTATGCCGAGAATCTGCGCTTCGCCGGGCTGCAAATCGAGAACACGATTACGCTCATTCTTGTCCAGTTCAAAGTTGGCAAAATCACGATGCTCCCAAGCAAGGGCATTTCCTTTTACAAAAATCAGCTGTTCCGTCACATAACTAACATCATGCGGACCGGCATTAGGATCATACTGCTGAATGGGGCTTGTGGCCACCTTCAGGTAGTTGGAGAGCTTGTAGGAATTACCGGCCTTGTTTGTACCGGCGGTCTCCGAAACGACGTTCATGCCGATCTTGTACTTAAGTGCCAGATTGCCGGCGTTCGTAATCCTCAGCTCCACCACTCTTGTGTGACCCGGCTCAAACAGAGTTCCCGCCGCGCCGAACAGGTCGGTTGCGTTGTCAAGGGTCTGCCATTCGCTGCCTGCGGTGGTTCTGTACTCCACCTCGATGTCCAGATTACCCGCCTGGATCTTGTTCACGCCGGTGGACGCCGTATCTGTAAACCAGGCGAACGTTGTCCCGACCAGCATGACGACGCACATGACCAGTGCCATGACGCTGGTCAATAGTGCGCGCTTTGTTGCTCTTTTGTTGTTCATCTAAGAACCCTCCTATGTAAATAAAATTTCGTCAATATACCATTCGCGTTGCCGCTTTCGGCGGCAACGTGAGACACCCATGGGTGTCTGTATACAGTATATTTACGATGTATGGGTTAAATATAGCACCTTCGAAGAACGTCCGCAACCGTTTCCGGCGAAATTTTCACATTTTGGACAGGTGCACAAAATTCGGCTGGGAATTGTTGTGATTTTGACGGCGTCCGCATTTTCCCCGTTGTGGCCTCCGGCAAAATGTGGTATACTTCTGCCATCCACTATCCCAAGGAGGTCACCATGGAAAAGAACACAGGCAAGCTTTTCACCCCCGTCCACGGCACGCCTATGGATTATCTCCGCTGGCGCGGCGACCTGACGTTCCGGCAGGACGGCTTTAACGAGGTGGACAATCTGGTGCTGTGCATCATCTCCTATATCAACTTCCGCCGCATCACCGCCGTACACACCACGGAGCCCGCCGCCGCGCCCACGCTGGCGCAGGTAGCGCCGCTGCTGACGGAGGAGGACGACCAGCTGGGTCTTTCCGAGCTGAGCTATCTGCCCCTTGTGCAGCTGGCGGCGAAAACGCCCCGCTTCCGGGGCGTGCGGCTGTTCGCCTACACCCACGAGTACGACGAGGCGCAGGCCAAGCAGTTCGACGCCCTGTCCTTCCTGCTGCCGGACGGCACCCTGTTCGTGGCCTTCATGGGCACCGACACGTCGCTGGCCGGGTGGAAGGAGGACTTCAACATGAGCTTTCTGTCCGCCGTGCCCGCGCAGGCGCGCGCCGCCGCCTACGCCGCGGACATGGCTGCGCTGTGCCCCGATATGCCCCTGCGCATCGGCGGACACAGCAAGGGCGGCAATCTGGCGGCATGGGCGGCCATCCACCTGCCCGCCGACCTGCAGGAGCACCGCCTGCTGTCCGCCTATAACAACGATGGCCCCGGCTTCGCCCGGGACATGCTGGAGACGCCGGAGTACCTCCGCGTAGCCGACAAGCTGCACACCTACATCCCGGAATCCTCCATCGTGGGCGTGCTGCTGGAGCACGCCGAGGATTACGCCGTGATCGACAGCGCCAACCGCTCCGTCATGCAGCACGAGCCCATGTCGTGGAGCGTCATAGGCCCCCGCTTCGTCCATCTCGGTCAGCGCTCCCAGATGGGAAAGCTGTCCGACGGCGTGCTGCAGGAGTGGATCGGCTCCATGACCCCCGCCGAGCGGGAGCAGTTCACCGACGCGCTGTTCGACGTGCTGTCCCTGTCCGGCAAGGCGCGGACGCTGGACGATCTGCGCAGCGGCGGTCTGGCCGGCGGCGCGGCGCTGCTGAAGCAGTACGCCGGTGCCGACGAGCAGAAGAAAAAGATCATCTCCGAGATATTCCGCCGTCTGGCTGTGGACGTAAAGAGCGAGCTGAAGCGAGCCGCCGGCGAGGGCTTGGAGGGCGTGAAAAAAGCCGCCGGCGAGGGGCTGGAGGCCGCCAAAAACGCCATCACCAGCCTGACCCGCGGCGAAAAATAAGCAAAAAAAGAACCGCTCACGCGGTTCTTTTTTTGCTTATTTAGCCCGGAGGCCATGTCATGTCGCGCCCGGCCAGCACATGGAAGTGCAGGTGCTTGACGGTCTGCCCCGCCTGATCGCCGCAGTTGTTGACGATGCGGTAGCTCTCCACGCCCAGCTCCTTGCAGATCTTGGCGATGACCTCGAAGCAGTGCGCCACCACGCCGCTGTTGCTCTCGTCGATCTTCGCCGCGCAGCAGATGTGCTCCTTGGGCACCACCAGAAAATGGGTGGGCGCCTGCGGCTCGATGTCGTAGAAAGCGTAGCACTGCTCGTCCTCATACACCTTCTTGGAGGGGATCTCCCCTGCGATAATGGCGCAGAACAGGCAATCGTTCTTCATGTCGCATCTCCTTTCGGATAATTCTTTATTGTCACCCCCGCCCCGCAGGGCGGGGGTGCGCGTTCTTACTTCAGCTTTTCCGCCACGAAATCGTCCACGGCCGCCAGCGCATCGTCCACCTTCAGCAGGTCGGTGCCGCCGCCCATGGCGCTGTCCGGCTTACCGCCGCCCTTGCCGCCGCACACGGCGGACACGGTCCTGACCAGATCTCCGGCCTTCACGCCCCGTGCCACGGCCTCCTTGCCGCACACCGCCAGGAACGTGACCTTCTCGCCCACGATGCTGGCCAGCACGCCCACCACATGGGGATCCTTGTCCCGCAGGAAGTCGCCCATCAGCCGCAGGGCGTTGGCGTCCAGCCCCTGACGGGTGCCGGTGATGACGTGCAGGCCGTCCACGGTCTTGGCGGAGGCCAGTATCTGCTTGGCCTCGCCCATGGACGCCTCGCTCTTGAACTTTTCCAGTGCCTGCCGCAGTGCCTTCATCTCGCTGGCCTGCTGCTCCAGACGCTCCATCAGCGTCTCCGGCGCGGACTTGAAGAACTGGGACGCCCGGTTCAGCAGCCCGCGGCTGCGGCGCATATCCTCCATGGTCGCCTTGCCGGTGGTGGCCTCGATGCGGCGCACGCCGCTGGCCACGCTGCTCTCGCTCTTGATGCGGAAGGGGCCGGCCTTGGCGGTGTTGTCCAGATGGGTGCCGCCGCACAGCTCCATGGAGAAGTCGCCCATGGTCACAACGCGGACGGTCTGGCCGTACTTCTCGCCGAAGGTGGCCACCGCACCCCGCGCCTTGGCCTCGGCGATGGGCAGCTCCTCGGTGGTAACGGGCAGACCGGACAGGATGGCGTCGTTGACCAGATCCTCCACCTCGTCCAGCTGCTGGGGCGTGATGCCCTCAAAGTGGGTAAAGTCGAAGCGCAGGCGATCCGGCTCCACCAGCGAGCCGGCCTGATGCACATGGTCGCCCAGCACCTTCACCAGCGCCGCATCCAGCAGGTGGGTGGCGCTGTGGGCGCGGCGGATGGCGGCACGGCGGTCGGTGTCGATGGACGCCGTCACGCTGTCGCCCACGGCCACGCTGCCGCTGAGCAGCTTGCCGTAGTGCATGAACTTGCCGCCCTTGTTCTTCTGCACATCGCTGACCACGAACTCCATGCCGTCGCCGGTGATCACGCCGTGGTCGGCCACCTGGCCGCCCATCTCGGCGTAGAAGGGCGTCTTGTCCAGCACCAGGATCGCCTCCATACCGGACACGATCTCGTCCACCAGCTCGCCCTCGGCCACGATGCCCAGCACCTTCGCGCCGTTCACCGTGTCGCGGTCATAGCCCATGAACTCCGTGGCGGGCACGTCCTTGCCGAACTCCACGCCGGCCCAGCCCAGATCGCCCAGCGCCTTGCGGGCTTCGCGGGCGCGCTCCTTCTGCTGGGTCATCAGGGACTGGAAGGCGTCCTCATCCACGGTCATGCCCTCCTCGGCGGCCATCTCCGCCGTCAGGTCGATGGGGAAGCCAAAGGTGTCGTACAGCTTGAAGGCGTCGGCGCCGGAGAACACCGTCTCGCCCTTCTCCTTGTGGGAAGCCAGCATCTCGTTGTAGATGCGGATGCCGCCGTCGATGGTGCGGGCGAAGTTCTCCTCCTCGGTGCGGATGACCTTGGTGATGTAGCTCTGCTTTTCCTTCAGGTCGGGGTACTGCCCCTCGTTCTCGTGCACCACGGTGTCCACCACCTTGTACAGGAACGGCTCGTTGACGCCCAGCAGCTTGCCGTGGCGGGCGGCGCGGCGCAGCAGACGGCGCAGCACATAGCCGCGGCCCTCGTTGCTGGGCAGGATGCCGTCGCAGATCATGAACGTGGCGGAGCGGATGTGGTCGGTGATAACGCGCAGGCTCACGTCCCGCTTGTAGCTCTCGCCGTAGTGGGCGCCGGTCAGCTCGCTGACCTTGTGGGTGATGTTCATCACCGTGTCCACGTCGAACAGGCTGTCCACGTTCTGGCACACGCAGGCCAGACGCTCCAGACCCATACCGGTGTCGATATTCTTCTGCTTCAGCTCGGTGTAGTTGTTGTGGCCGTCGTTGTCGAACTGGGAGAACACGTTGTTCCAGATCTCGATATAGCGGTCGCAGTCGCAGCCCACGGTGCAGCCGGGCTTGCCGCAGCCGTACTCCTCGCCGCGGTCGTAGTAGATCTCGGAGCAGGGGCCGCAGGGGCCGGAGCCGTGCTCCCAGAAGTTGTCCTCCTTGCCGAAGCGGAAGATCCTGTCCTCGGGAATGCCGATCTCGTCCCGCCAGATGGCGAATGCCTCGTCGTCGCTCTCGTACACGGAGGGATACAGCCGGTCGGCCTCCAGCCCCACCCACTCAGGGGAGGTCAGGAACTCCCAGCTCCAGGCGATGGCCTCGTGCTTGAAGTAATCGCCGAAGGAGAAGTTGCCCAGCATCTCGAAATAGGTGCCGTGGCGGGCGGTCTTGCCCACGTTGTCGATGTCGCCGGTGCGGATGCACTTCTGGCAGGTGCAGACGCGGCGGCAGGGCGGCTCCTCCTCGCCCTTGAACCAGGGCTTCATGGGGGTCATGCCGGCGTTGATCAGCAGGATGGATTTGTCGTTCTGGGGCACCAGCGAAAAGCTGGGCAGCCGCAGGTGGCCTTTCGTCTCAAAAAACTTCAGGAACATTTCCCGCAGCTCGTTCAGGCCGTGATAGGGATGGCTCATAGTCGTTCGTCTCCTTTACAATGTATAGTAAAAATCTTATTTGCTCTCGTTCCATTGGCGGGTCATATCCGCCAGTTCTTTCTCCAAGTTCAGGAAGAACCGGGAGATATGCAGCCCGTCCGCAAGGGCGGCGAACTGCCCGCAGCGGGGATCGTCCGCCATGTCGATGATATTGTAGTGCATGTCCCACCTCCCGGAACGGAAAAACGCCCCTGCTCGCTTGCGCGAACAGGGGCGAAAATAACTCCGCGGTACCACCCTGATTCGGCGGTCGCCCGCCCTCTCAGCCGCCCTGTAACGGGAGCACCCCGTGCCGCTCATCGCGGCCGGCTCGGAAGCGGCTGCCGCTGTGCCGTACCCGACGGGCTTGCACTGTCCCCGTCTCGCTCTGGGCGGCCTCCTGCGGCTCATCTTCGTCTCAGCCGATTTGGAATATAGCGTTATTTTACCACGTTTTCTGCCGTTGTCAATAATTTATTCCACGGTGACGGATTTGGCCAGATTCCGGGGCTTGTCGATGTCGCAGCCCCGCTCCAGTGCCGTGTAATAGGACAGCAGCTGCAGCGGGATCACGCCCAGCTGCGGCAGCAGCATGGCCTCCGTCTCCGGCACCGTCACCACGGCGTCCACCCGCTTGTGCAGCGCCTCGCCGCCGGCCTCGGTGGTCAGCGCCAGCACCCGCGCGCCCCGCGCCTGCACCTCCACCACGTTGCTCACCGCCTTATCCAGCAGCGGCAGATAGGTGGCCACGGCGATGACCGGCGTGCCCTCCCGGATCAGGGAGATGGTGCCGTGCTTCAGCTCGCCGGAGGCGTAGGCCTCGGAGTGGATGTAGGAGATCTCCTTCAGCTTCAGGCTGCCCTCCAGCGACAGGGCGTAGTCCAGATTCCGTCCCAGGAAGAACACATCCTCCTCTCCCGCCAGCCACTTGGCGGCGGCACGGATGTCCTCCGTGTGCTCCAGCACCTGCTCCATCTGCCCCGGCAGCGCCTCGATGCCCCGCACCATGGCGCTGTATGTCTCCAGATCCACGGTGCCCATCATATCACCGAAATACAGCCCCAGCAGGTGCAGCACCACCATCTGGGTGCTGTACGCCTTGGTGGTGGCCACGGCGATCTCCGGGCCCGCCCAGGTGTAGAGCACGTCGTCACTCTCCCGTGCGATGGACGAGCCCACCACGTTGACGATGCCCAGCACCCGCGCGCCGCGCTTCTTGGCCTCCCTCAGGGCGGCCATGGTGTCCAGCGTCTCCCCGGACTGGCTGATGACGATGACCAGATCGCCCTCGCCCACCAGCGGGTCGCTGTAGCGGAACTCGGAGGCAAGGCTCACCTCCACCGGGCGGCGCAGCAGCCGCTCCAACGTATACTTGCCCACCATGCCCACATGGTAGCTGGAGCCGCAGGCCACGATGCAGATGCGTCCGATGTCCCGGATGTCTCCGTCGGTCATGGTCAGGTCGCTGAGCACCACGCGTCCGTCCCGGATGCGTCCGGTGATGGCGCGGCGCACCGCCGCCGGCTGCTCGTATATCTCCTTGAGCATGAAGTGGTCATAGCCGCCTTTTTCCGCGGCGTCCACATCCCAGTCGATGTGGTGGTGCTCCTTGTGGATGGGGCGGCGGCGCTCGTCGTAGATGCGGATGCCCTCCGCCGTGATGATGGCCAGCTCGCCGTCGTCCATGTACACCACGTCGCGGGTATGGCGCAGCAGCGCCGTTACGTCCGAGGTCAGAAAATTCTCGCCCTGCCCGTAGCCCAGCAGCAGCGGCGCGTCCTTCCGGGCGGCGATGACGCGATCCGGCGTGTCGGCGCAGACGATGCCCAGCGCATAGGTGCCCTCCAGCTGCGAGAGCATCTGGTTCACCGCCTCAAACACGTCTCCGCACTGGCGGTAGCTGTACGCCAGCAGCTGCGCCACCACCTCGGTGTCCGTTTCGGACGCAAAGGTGCAGCCCTTCCGGATCAGCTCCTGCTTGAGCCGGGCGTAGTTCTCGATGATGCCGTTATGCACCACGGCAAACTTCCCGTCGCCGCTGACCTGCGGGTGGGCGTTGCGCTCGTTGGGCTCGCCGTGGGTGGCCCAGCGGGTGTGGCCAATGCCCACGGTGCCCGTCAGATCGGCGCCGCCGTGGGTCAGCTCCTCCAGCGCCTTGAGACGCCCCGGCGTCTTGCGCACCTGTAAGCCGCCCGCGCCGCACACCGCCACACCTGCGGAGTCATAGCCCCTGTATTCCAGACGGCACAGGCCGTCCAGCAGCAGGGGAGCCGCCTGCTGCTTTCCAACGTATCCTACGATACCACACATATTAAGAATATCCTCCGATCAGAAAATAGGTCGGAAGCACAAATACGCAGACCATTTGCCTTCGCATCCGGTCACAGCCTCTCTGTTTTGCGGTCGCCCGCATATTTGTCGGCTGTGTACGCACCCGGACGGCACGGGGAAGCATCCGCCGAAAGCTTCGATCACTTCCCACCTCGTCATCTCATACCTGCGGAGACTCCAAACAAAGCTGCGGCACGCCGGCGGAAGATTTTTCGTCAAGGCAAGGCGCAGCGGCGCGGGAATACTCGCTGTATTGCAAGCCGCTGCAACGCTGTATTGGCGGAAAAGATCCGGCGGCGGTATGAGATCTGGCGCTGATGTCGGTATATAAACCGATGTCCTCCTTTCCTTTCTGCGTGACTTTTATATGCAAAGCGGCTGCGCCGCTGTGCCGCGACATAATTTCCCCGCTGCGGGGACATACTGCTTCGGAATACAATTCCGAAAGGACGTGCTGCCATGGCCACCGCGTTTTTCCGTACCCTGATCCTCTATCTGCTGCTGATCGCCGGACTGCGCATCAGCGGCAAGCGGCAGATCGGCGAGCTGGAGCCCATCGAGCTGGTGCTGACGCTGCTGATCTCCGATCTGGCCTCCGTTCCCATGCAGGACTTCGCCCTGCCGCTGTTCAACGGGGTGATCCCCATTGTCACGCTGATCGCCCTGTCCGCGCTGTTCAGTGCCATCAGCCTGCGCTGCGTGCGGTTCCGGGATCTGGTCTGCGGCACGCCGGCGCTGGTGATACAGGACGGCAAGCTGCACCAGGAGACCATGCGGCGCACGCGGCTGACGCTGGACGAGCTGCTGGAGCAACTGCGCGCGCAGGGCGTCACCGATCTGAACGATGTAAAATACGCCGTGATGGAGACAAGCGGCAAGCTGTCTGTCCTGCTGCGCAGCGACTGCCAGCCGCTAACGCCCCGGCAGTTGGCGCTGACGGTGGAGGACGACACGTTCCTGCCCACGGTCATCATCAACGACGGGCGGGTGCTGGCGGACAATCTGCGCCAGTGCGGAAGGGATGAGCGGTGGCTGGAAAAGGAGCTGCACCGGCAGGGGGTCAAGCGCAGCGAGGACGTGTTCCTGCTGACCGTAGACCAGCAGGGCACCGTGGTATGTCTGCGGAAGGAGGGGGCGCGATGAGAGCCACCCGTCTTTCGCTTATGGTGCTGCTGGCGGTGCTGGCGTTCGTGCTGTGGAACGCCGCGTGGGTCACGGATCGCTGCGGGGAGTGGACGGCGGCGCTGGGCGAGGCCGAGGCCGCGCTGGCGCAGGGCGGCAGCGGACAGCAGCAGCTGGACGCCCTGAACGCCCTGTGGCAGGAGCCGCAGGGCTATCTGCACATCGTGATCTCCCACGAGGAGCTGGACGAGGCCGAGGCGCTGCTGGCACAGGCGGAGGCCATGGCCGCCCAGGGCGACAGCCAAAGCCTGTACCCGGTGCTGGCGGAGCTGCGCGGTCAGTTCCGGCTCATCGCGGAGACGCAGCGCATCAGCGCCAAGAATATCTTCTGATGCCGTCCTCTACTTCTCGCTGAGCAGCTTGTTCAGCTCCGACATGAATGTATTGATGTCCTTGAACTGCCGGTAAACGGAGGCAAAGCGGACGTAGGCCACCTCATCGGCCTTCTTCAGCTTCTCCATGACCTTCTCGCCGATGGCCTCGGTGCTGACCTCCCGCTCCAGCGAGTTCTGCAGCTCCTGCTCGATCTCCATGGCCATGCGCTCCATGTCCGCCACGGGCACCGGGCGCTTTTCGCAGGAGCGCTGGATGCCGCGCAGCACCTTGCTCCTGTCGAAGCTCTGGCGGGAGCCGTCCTTCTTGATGACCACCATGGGCAAACTCTCCACCGTCTCATAGGTGGTGAAGCGCTTCTCGCATTGCAGGCATTCGCGGCGGCGGCGGATGCTGCTGCCCTCGTCGGCGGGGCGGGAGTCCACGACCTTGCTCTCTTTATAACCGCAATAGGGGCATCTCATCTCTCTTGCTCCTCCTTATCTCTATGGCCGCGGCCATATAGTCGGAGTCATTATAGCACATCTCCACAAGATATGGTAGTGTTTTTTCAAAATTCCGGCATCACAGGCTGTCCCGTGCCATCAAACAGATAGGTGACGTTACCCCGTCCCGGGCGGGCGAAGCAGAACAGCTCCTCCAGCGGGAACGGCTGCCCCTCCCGCCACGGGATCGTCACCTCCGCGCGTCCGCCGCGCCGCACGGTGTGCGCCTCCGGCGGCAGACGCGCCAGCAGGCCGGGGCGAGAAGCGTCTCCGCCGCAGCGCCGCAGCACGGCGCAGCGCACGTCCCCCGCCGGAGCCAGCAGCGCCGGGGAGAACACCCGGTGCAGGCAGCCGTCCTCCGTGACGCCCAGAGGCACCTCGCCTCCGCCGCCCCGCAGATACAGGCGGTACAGTCCCTTTTCCGCGCCGCGGCACACGGCGCGCAGGTCTGTGTCGCTGCCGGCGGCGCTTACATACAGCGTACCCACCCGGCGGTCGCCCATGCAGACGGGATATTCCACGGCGCTCCCCTCCCCTCACACAACTGACACAGAAACCAACGGCTCTGCCCACCCCCGCAAACGGCAGCGCTCCGCGCAAAAACGGCCTGCCCATACCGCAAGGGTATGCGCAGGCCGCTTTGTTTATGCCGGGCGACACTATACCAGATGGCGGCCTGTCAGCCCGAAGCTGACGGCGATGGCCGCATCCACCTTTTCCATTACCGCGCCGTCCACGCGTCCCATCCGCTCCCGCAGCCGCTTTTTGTCCAGCGTGCGTATCTGCTCCAACAGGATCACGGAATCCCTGGGCAGTCCGCTGCCTTGCGCCGCCAGCGCGATATGTGTGGGCAGCTTCGCCTTGCCCAGCTGGGAGGTGATGGCCGCCGCGATAACGGTGGGGCTGTGGCGGTTGCCGGTGTCGTTCTGGACGATCAGCACCGGGCGCACGCCGCCCTGCTCGCTGCCCACCACGGGGCTCAGATCCGCATAGTAAATGTCGCCGCGTCTGACAGTCGTATCCACACAGTTCACACTCCGAGGCAGAAGTACCGGTGGGACATGCATCCCAAGGTCACTTCCATTGTCCCACGCGGCCGCGGAATTTATACGCCGCCGCGCCGGTAAATTCCTTTTCTCCCGCCCGGTCTATCCTATGCATCGGCTGTGTCCTGTGTTCAGAACCGCAGCAGCAGCTCCTTCTCCGTCTCCTGTCCGTTCTTGTAGTAGATGCGCGGCACGCGGCGGCTGACGGCGCAGGTCAGCTCGTAGGGGATGGTGCCGGCGGCGTCCGCCAGCACGTCCACCCGCTGGTTCCGCCCGAATATCTCCACCTCGTCGCCCACCTGCACAGAGGGCAGGTCGGTCAGGTCGATCATGCACATATCCATGCAGATCCGCCCCCGCTGGGGTGCCGCACCTGCCGCCGTCATGAGGGCGCACCGGTCGGACAGGCAGCGGAAGAAGCCGTCGGCGTAGCCGTAGGGCACCACGCCCATGCGGGTGACGCAGGGGGTGGTGAACAGGCGGCCATAGCTGACATCCGTGCCCGGCTCATAGGTCTTGATGGTGCTGACGGTGGTCTTGAGGGTCATCACCGGCCGCAGCCCCAGTTCCTCAGCCAGCGGGCCGCAGCCGTACAGCAGGATACCGGGGCGCACCATGTCCATGTACGTCTCCGGATAGCAGGCCACGCCGCCGGAGTTGGCGCAGTGGCGGATGGCGAAGCGCTGTCCGCGCTTTTCCTCCACGGCGGCGATGACCCGGCGGAACAGCGCCAGCTGCCTTTCCGTATAGGCGCGGCTGTCCGCGTCCGGCTCGTCCGACACGGAGAAGTGGGTGAAGATGCCCTCTGCCCGCAGTCCCGGCAGGTCACAGGCGGCGCAGATGTCCGCCGTGCCGGTATCGAAGTGCTTTTCGTCCACCAGATAGCCCAGCCGGGACATGCCGGTGTCCACCTTGATGTGTACCGTCAGCTCTCCGCCGTAGCGCACGGCCTCGCGGCTGTACTCCAGCGCCTTGGCCTGACAGGTGACGGCCTGTGTGATGTGCAGGTCGATGAGCCGTCCCACCTGCTCGCCGGGGGTGTGCCCCAGAATGAGGATGGGCATGGTGATGCCGCCGGAGCGCAGCTCCGCCGCCTCGTCGATGCTGGACACAGCCAGATAGTCCGCGCCCAGCTCCTGTAAGGTGCGGCTCACCTGCACCGCGCCGTGACCGTAGGCGTCGGCCTTCACCACGCCCAGAAACTTCACGTCCGCGCCCACCCGCTGCCGCAGCGCACGGTAGTTGTAGGCCAGCGCGTCCAGATCGATCTCCGCCCATGTTCTCCTAAGTGTAGATTCCATTTGTTATTCCTCCGTTGCCGTGGTGCAGGAGAAGGCCGTCATTCTGACCGTCAGCACCACCTGTCCGTCCTGTGAAAATTCCGCATACCGTGGGATCAGCGTCTCCTGATCCAGCCACACGGCGCACTGCACCGCCGCGCCGCTGTGCCCAGTGGTGTCCAGCGCCATGCGCAGACACGGCACGTCCTCCAGCGTCTCCGCCCCCTGCTCCGTCAGATACCCCTCCGCCAGCGCGCCCAGCAGATAGGGCAGGCAGTTGGCCGGGCAGATATCCGTGGCCGCGCCCGCCGGCAGCAGCTGGCCGTTGCTCTTCAGCGACAGCTGTCCGTCCACCAGCACGGCGGTCAGCCCCTTCAGCTCCTGCGGCTCCTTTATCGTGGTGATGGACTGTCCCTCCGTGTCGTACTGGCACGTCAGCACAAAGCGGCGGTCGTCCGTGGCCGTGTGGCTGACCACCTCCGCCTCCATGTCCGCCGTGCGCACCGTGCGGTACTGCTCCTGCACCGCCAGCGTTTTCTCCCCGCCGCCGCAGCCGCACAGCAGCGCGGCGCACACCAGCAGGGGCATGATCGTCTTTTTCACCCCAAGTCCCTCCTTTTTCGGAATGCCATTGCGAGACAACTCCTGTCATTGCGAACCAGTGCGCGCCGCGAAGCAAGTGCCCTTGGGGTACACACTGGTGCGGCAATCCGTTCTTTTTCATGGAAACGGATCCCCACGCCAGTGACATCGGTCACTGGCTCGGAATGACAAATTTCGCTCTATGCCACAGCATTGTCCTTTTTCAGAAGGGCTTTCCGGCTATTCCACCTCTTTCAGCGCATAGGGAAGCATCTCTATGATATCCGGCAGGGTCATGCCCCGGCGTCCCTTTTCCTCCGCCGCCAGATCGCCGGCGCGTCCGTGGAGCCACACCGCCGCGCAGCAGGCGGCAAACGGCTCCATGCCCTGCGCCAGCAGGCCGGTCAGCAGCCCGGTGAGGATATCGCCGCTGCCTCCCTTGGCCATGCCGTCGTTGCCGGTGGTGTTCACCGCCAGCCGTCCGTCCGGCGCAGCCACCAGCGTGCGGTGCCCCTTGCGCACCAGATAGACGCCGTGTGCGGCGGCAAAGGCGGCGGCGGACGACTCCCTGGGCGCGGTCATATCGCCGCCGATGCGCGCCAGCTCGCCGTCATGGGGCGTGAGCACCGTGGCGCAGGGGCGGCGGGACAATGTATCTATATGCCCCTCCAGCGCGTTTATGCCGTCGGCGTCCAGCACCAGCGACTTTTCCACCGTCAGAAGACGGCGGAGCAGCAGGTCGCTCTCCTCGCCCCGTCCCATGCCGCAGCCTATGGCCACGGCGTCGCAGCCGGCGGCGCGGCGGCATATCTCCTCCTCGGCGGCGGGCGACAGCCGTCCGTCCTGCTCCGCCAGCGGATGGGGCATGGCGCCCCAGCACTTCACCGCCGCCGACGGCCACACGCTCTCCGGCACACCCAGAAGCACCAGCCCGCAGCCGCTGCGCTCCGCGGCGGCGGCGCACAGCACCGGCGCGCCGGTATAGCCCACGCTGCCGCCCAGCAGATAGACCTTTCCGAACGTGCCCTTGTGTCCCGCCGGATCGCGGCGGGGCATCAGGCTCCTCACATATTCCCTGTCGATGAGCCGCATGGCGCACCTCCTCCGGCTTTTTTGTACAGTATAGCACATGTGTCAATCATAAAAGCTGCTTTTTTCGTCTCCCGGCGCGAAAAAAGTGCTTGCATCTTTTGTTTCGTTGTGATATAAATGTTGCATCACGAAAAAAGCTGTGAGCGGGAAGATCTGCGGCACACGCATTCATCAGAGAGAGTCGGCCACCGGCTGAAAGCCGGCTCGGAATGCAGCGCAGTGTTCGCCCGGGAGCTGCCGCGAGGAAATGCGCGGACGGATACCCTCCGTTACAGGGCAACGAGTGCGCAGGCCGCATGGTCTGCGAAGCTGGGTGGTACCACGGAAGTTCGCCTTTCGTCCCAAGACATGGGATGAAAGGTGTTTTTTATTGCACTTTATCCCAATAAACAACTCTCAAAAGGAGGAAGCGATACACATGAAAGAAAAACTGGAACAGCTGCTGGCCGAGGGTCGGCAGCGCATCGAGTCCGTCGTCAGCGAGACGGAGCTGCAGGACGTCAAGGCGGCGCTGCTGGGCAAGCAGGGCAGCCTGACGGAGCTGATGAAGGAGCTGCCCAAGCTGGACGTGTCCCTGCGTCCGGAGATGGGCAAGGCCGTCAATCAGGTGAAGGGGCAGCTGTCCGCCCTGCTGGACGCGCGGCGTGACGAGCTGAAGATGAAGGCGTCCGAGGTGGATCCCGACTTCGACATCTCCGTGCCGGGCACCATGCCCCTCAGCGGCGGCCTGCACCCCATCACCCAGATGTGCTACGACCTGAACGACGCCTTCCGCTCCATGGGCTTCGAGATCTTCGAGGAGGACGACATCACCAGCGAGCTGTACGGCTTCGACAACCTGAACTTCCCTCCCAACCATCCCGCCCGCGAAAGCATGGACACCTACTGGCTGGCCGGCCACGACAAGGGCGAGTGCTGGGACAAGCTGTGCCTGCGTCCCCATCTGACCGGCGGCTCCGTGCGGTATTTACAGACCCACAAGGCGCCCTACCGGTTCGTGTACCCCGGTAAGGTGTACCGCAACGAGACGACGGACGCCCGCCACGAGCGCGCCTTCTTCCAGTACGAGGCGCTGATCGTGGACAAGGACTTCACCTTCGCCTCCGGCAAGGTGATGATCAAGAGCATCCTCTCCAAGGTGTTCGGCCGGGATGTACCGGTGCGCATGCGTGCAGGCTTCTTCCCCTTCGTGGAGCCGGGCTTCGAGATCGACATGGGCTGCCTGGTGTGCGGCGGCAAGGGCTGCAGCGTGTGTAAGCATGTGGGCTGGATCGAGGTCATGCCCGGCGGCACGCCCCATCCCAACGTGCTGAAGGCCGCCGGCCTGGATCCCAACGAGTACACCGGCTTCTATGTGAACATCGGCCTTGACCGTCTGGTGATGATGCGCTACGGCGTGGACGACGTCCGTCTGTTCCACAGCGCCGACCTGCGTTTCCTCAAGCAATTCCATTGATAGAGGAGGACTGCTGAAATGAAAGTATCTTTGAATTGGATCCGGGATTACGTCCAGCTGCCGGCGGACGCCGACCTGAAAAAGCTGGCGTATGACCTGACGATGTCCACCGTGGAGGTGGAGGACACCATAGAGCTGGCCAAGCAGTTCGACCACATGGTGGTGGGCGTTATCAACACCATCGAGCAGCACCCCAACGCCGACAAGCTGCGCGTCTGCATGACCGACATCGGCGGCCGGGTGGAGAGCATCGTGTGCGGCGGCTCCAACCTGCGCGAGGGCATGAAGGTAGCCGTGGCGCTGCCCGGCTCCGTGTGCCGCTGGCACGGCGAGGGCGAGCCGGTGGAGATCAAAAAGAGCAAGCTCCGGGGCGTGGACAGCTACGGCATGATCTGCGGCGCGGTGGAGATCGGCCTTGCCGACCTGTTCCCCACGAAAGAGGAAGCGCATATCCTCGACCTCAGCGACTTCGACGCGCCCGCCGGCACACCGCTGGCCGACGCGCTGGATCTGAACGACATCATCCTGGAGATCGACAACAAGTCCATGACCAACCGCCCCGACCTGTGGGGTCACTACGGCATCGCCCGCGAGATCGCGGCGCTGTACGACCTGCCCATGAAGGAGTTCCCCCGCTTCGACCGGAGCGTGGCAAACACCGCCGGGTTCCACGTCACCGTGGAGGACGCGGAGCGCTGCCCGCGCATAACCGGCACGCAGATTGAAAACGTCTGCGTCAAGCCCGCTCCCTACTGGATGCAGGTGCGGATCTGGAAAACCGGCATGCGCCCCATCAACGCGCTGGTGGATATCACCAACTATGTGATGCTGGCCACCGGTCAGCCCTCCCACGCCTATGATTCCGACCACATCGCCGGGCACATCATCGTTCGCCGCGCCAAAGCGGGCGAGACGCTGACGCTGCTCAACGGCAAGGAGCTGCCCCTCAGCACCGACGATCTGACCATCGCCGACGATGCGGGCATCGTGGGTCTGGCGGGCGTCATGGGCGGCGCCAAGGACTCCATCCTCCCCACCACCAGCAAGGTCATTCTGGAGATCGCCAACTTCCAGGCCGCCGGCATCCGCCGCACCGCCCTGCGGTACGACAACCGCACCGAGGCCTCCGCCCGCTACGAAAAGGCCATCGACCCGGAGCGCTGCGATCAGGCTCTGGATCTGTCCATGCAGCTGTTCTCCGACCTGTACCCGGAGATGAAGGTCACCGGTCTGGTGGACGAATATCCCCGGCACCTGAAGCAGGCGGAGATCGACGTGCCGCTCAGCTGGCTGGAGCGCCGGCTGGGTAAGCGTCTGCCCCCGGAGGAGATCCGGCACAAGATGGAGCTGCTGGGCTACGGCATCTCCTTCAGCGGCGACAACATGCACGTGGTGGTTCCCACATGGCGCTCCACCGGCGATGTGTCCATCCAGGCGGACATCATGGAGGAGGTCGCCCGGATGTACGGCTACGAGAACTTCGAGGCCGAGCCCATCACCACCACCTTCGACGGCGCCATCAACCAGCTGGACAAGGATCTGGAACGGCGCATCAAGGAGTATCTGGCCATCCGCTGCGGCATGCAGGAGATCTTCACCTATCCGTGGATGGAGGAATCCTACGTCAACGCGGTGCTGCAGAGCACGGAGGGCATCCTGTCCCTGTCCACGCCGCCGTCTCCCGCCGAGCGGTTCGTGCGCTCCTCCCTGCTGCCCAACCTGTGCAAGGCCGTGGTGAAGAACGAGCGCTACTTCGACGAGTTCTCCATTTTCGAGACGGCGCAGGTGTTCCGCGACGAGAACTACACCTCCCCCTACGATCCCCGCGAGAAGCTGCCCTCCCAGCGCAAGAACGTGGCGGGCGCCTTCGTCACCACCGACAAGGATATCACCGCCCTGTTCCGCAAGGCCAAGGGCGTGGTGGAGATGATGGCGCGGTACGTCCACATGGAGACGCTGACCTTCCGCCAGACGGAGAAGCCCGTGTGGGCGGACAACGTGGTGTGGCTGAACATCTGCCGCGGCGAGGAAAAGGTGGGCGATCTGGCTCTGCTGAGCAAGAAGGTGTCCATGGCCTGCGGCATCAAGAACCTGAACGTGATGCTGTTCCAGCTGGATCAGGATTCTCTGGTGCCCCTGAAGTCCCGCACCAACACCTTCACCCACATGGCCGAGTATCCCATGACGGACTACGACATCTCCCTGCTGCTGGACGGCTCCGTCCAGTGGAAGGACGTGCTCCAGACCGTCGGCGGCATCAAGAGCGAGCTGCTCCACGGCGCGTCCTTCGTGGACGAGTACCGGGGCAAGCAGGTGCCGGCGGGCAAGAAGTCCCTGACTCTGCGGCTGTCCATCGGCTCCAAGGAGAAGACGCTGACCTCCTCCGAGATCGAGGAGGTGGCCTCCAACGTCCTGAACAAGATCGCCAAGCGCTTCGGCGCAGAGCTGCGCCGCTGAGCGCCGCAGAATTCCCGTACCGTGATCGCACTTTTTCCTCTTTACAGCGGCGGGAAAATGGCGTATACTAAGGGTGTTATCGAGGAACTGGGAAAGGTGGTGCTTCCATGGACGAATTTACCCGCAAGTTCAACGCGGCGGAGGACAAGGAGCAGCAGGTGCATTATATCCTCACCTCCGTGTACGAGTCGCTGAAGGAGAAGGGCTATGACCCCATCAACCAGATCGTGGGCTATATTCTCTCCGAGGATCCCACCTATATCACCAACCACAACTCCGCCCGTTCGCTGATCTGCAAGATCGACCGGGACGAGCTGCTGCAGGTGCTGGTAAAGAGCTACCTGGAGCTGTAAAATATCCGAAGCATACAAAAAAGAACGCCCTTACGGGCGTTCTTTTTTTATGTACGGGACGTCGGGGCGATGTGGCATCTCCCCCTACGAATTCATCCACCGGTAATGCGTTGTAGGGGACGGCGTCCTCGACGTCCCTCCAGCGCGAAGCGCCGTCATTCCGAGCCAGTGCGAACACTGGCGTGAGAATCCGTTCCTCTCGTCCCTTACCTCCTGACCACCTCGCGGCCGTCCGACCAGACGGAGACGATGTTGTGCCGGTGTGTCATGTAAATGGCGCGCTCGAAGCGCTCCTGCACCGTCAGGGGATGGGCGGCCTCCGGGAAATCGCCGTCGTCGATGACCACGGCGTGGAGCCTGTCGCCCACGGCGAAGCCGTCGCCCGCGCCGAAATACTTGTGTCCCGCCGTGGTGCCCAGATAGTACCCCTCCGGCACGGTGAGGAAGTCCGGATGCCACTCGTCCGTGACCCGCCGCGCCTTGGAGGTGCGGATGGACATGGTGATGACCTTGTACATGGGCAGCTGCGCGCCGCCGGCGATGTCGCTGCCCAGCGTCACCCACAGCCCCTCCCGCACCATCTGGCGCACGGGGCAGATGCCGGAGCAGATGTTCACATTGGAGTCGGCGCAGTGTACCACCACCACGCCCGCGTCCTTGATGGCGCGGCGCTCCCGCTCGTCGGAGTGGACACAGTGCGCCATAAGGGTGTGATCCTTCCACATGCCGTACTTGTTATACGTCTCCCAGTACTGGGTGCAGTCCGGGTGCAGCTCCCTCACCCACGCGATCTCGTTGGTGTTCTCCGACAGATGGGACTGGACGTACAGCCCCCGCTCGTTGGCCAGCTTTCCCAGCTGGGTCATCAGCTCGTTGGTGCAGCTGGGCGTGAAGCGGGGCGTGATAATGGGCTTGACGTGCTCAAAATGGCAGCCGTCCAGCCAGCGCAGCGTCTCGCGGACGGATTCCTCCGTCGTCTCCTGCAACTTGCCGGGCAGACCGTTCCTGTCCATGTTCACCTTGCCCACATAGCCGGTGACACCGGCGCGCTCCAGCTCGTCCATGAGCACCAGCGTGGCGTCGGTGTGCAGCGAGGAAAACATGCACACGCGGGTGGTGCCGTTGGTGATCAGATCGGTGGCCAGACGGCGGTAGACCCGCCGGGCGTAGTCCACGTCGGCAAACCGCGCCTCGGTGGGGAATGTGTAGGTATTCAGCCAGTCCAGCAGCGGCAGATCCATGCCCATGCCCAGCATGGGGTACTGGGGCGCGTGAAGATGCATGTCCGCAAAGGACTGCATGAGAATGCGGTCGCCGAAGTCCCGCACCTCGGCGTTTGCCAGCTCCTCCGGCAGCTGTCTGTACAGGCCGGTGATCACACCGTCCTCCAGCACAAGGCAGCCGTGCTCCAGAATGTCCAGCCGCCCCATCTCCGGCGCATGGACGATGTTGCCCCGCAAAATCTGTGTCATAGTGGTTCCCTCCTACAAGCAAAATAAAAATGGATGCTCCGATGTCGTGCATCGAAACACCCATAGCAGAGCCGACGGCGGCTCCGTAGAAACGCCCTGCGCCATATCAGCAGGGCTATATGAGCTGTATTACGGGATACATTGTACCATATTCCCGATGGATTGGCAAGAGGAAATCCCCCGGCAAATGCCGTGCATTTGCCGGGGGATCTGTCGGCATTTTACTCCACGGTGACGCCGCGCTTCTTGAACTCGCTGACCATGAGATCCAGATCCGGCTCGATGTGGATAGGCTCACCGGCGGACTTGATGGCGTTGGCCACGTCCTTCAGGCCGTTGCCGGTGACGACGCTGACCACGGTGGCGTCGTGGGGGATCAGACCCTCCTCGCAGGCCTTCTTCAGCGCCGCCGCGCCGGTGACACCGGCAGGCTCGCCGAACACGCCGCAGGTGCGGCCCAGCAGCCGCTGGGCGGCCAGGATCTCCTCGTCAGAGACGTTCACGGCGATGCCGTTGGACTCGCGGATGGCCATAAGCGCCTTGTCCGCGTTCCGGGGCACGCCCACGGAGATGGAGTCGGCGATGGTGTTCTCCTCCATGGGCTCCCACGGCTCGTCGTTCTGGATGGCGCGGTTGATGGGATAGCAGCCCAGCGACTGGGCGGAGATCAGGCGGGGCAGCTTGTCGATGAAGCCGATGGCGTACAGATCCTTGAAACCCTTCCACACACCGGCGATGGTGCAGCCGTCGCCCACGGAGATAGCCAGATAATCGGGCATCTCCCAGTTCAGCTGCTCGGCGATCTCCAGCGCCACCGTCTTTTTGCCCTCGCTGAGATAGGGGTTGATGGCGGCGTTGCGGTTGTACCAGCCGTACTTGTCGATGGCGGCGGCGGACATCTTGAAGGTGTCCTCATAGTTGCCCTTCACGGAGATCACGTTGGCGCCGAAGATCATCAGCTGCGCCACCTTGCCCTTGGGCGCGCGCTCAGGAACGAAGATATAGGTCTTGATGCCCGCGGCGGCGGCGTTGCCGGCCAGAGAGCTGGCGGCGTTGCCGGTGGAGGAGCAGGCGATGGTCTTGGCTCCGGCTTCCATGGCCTTGGCCACGGCCATGGCGCTGGCGCGATCCTTCAGGGACGCTGTGGGGTTCTGGCCGTCGTCCTTGACCCACAGGCGCTTGATGCCCAGCATCTCCGCCAGCTTCGGCTCCTCGTACAGAGGGCTCCAGCCCACGCGCAGGGGCGTGTCGGGCGTCGTCTCCTCCACGGGCAGCAGCTCGCGGTAGCGCCACATGGAGCGGTTGTCCCGCTTTTGAAGCTTCTCCTTGGTCAGCACGGACTTGATGTAGTCGTAGTCATAGACGATATCCAGGATACCGCCGCACTCGCAGTTGGTCAGATCGGGAACGGCGTCGTAGGTCTTGCCGCAGCGGACACACTTGCCGTATTTCACGTTTTTCATGATCGTTACCTCACAGAAAATTTTTTAGTCCTCGTCCTCCCGCAGATTCTCCAATGCCACACGCACCGCCTCCACCACGAAGGCCGAAAAAGTGCAGTCCTGCCCGCGGATCGCTTCCTCCACCTGTTCGATCAGATCATCGGGAAAACGAATGCTCTTATTGGTAGATGACGGTGTTTTCGGAATTTTGAACTTCTTCATAGGCACCTCGCAATACGTTTGTCATACATATGGTATTGCATTTCGGTGCGAAATAATGCATTATAAATGTGGCACAAAACGTAATGCAAAGGAGGTGAGCAATATGAACAATATGGGGAATGCGCAGGTACCGGCGCTGCCCGCCTATTACACCGTGCTGTGCGCACGGGCGGCAGACGCCATCGAAGCCATTGAGCAGGCCAATTACGGCCTTGCCCGTGAGCTTCTCATCAAGGGAATGCAGGAAGCAGAGGAGATCGTTATCTCTCAGGAATCATAACAAACAGGGCGGGGCGAAAGCCCCGCCCTGTGAGCGTTTGGTGTTGTTTCTTACAGCGCCTTCAGCAGGCCGGTGGCCTCGTTGAACTCGTTGATCAGCTCGTCCAGCTCCTTGGCCTGTGCGTGAACGGCGTCCCAGGTGTTCTTGGTGTCGTACCACTGGGCGTTCAGATCCTCCACGTTCATCTGCTGCTGCTCCACCCAGGTGTAGTACTTCAGGTTGTGGACGCGCTTGCGCTCGGTGTAGGTCAGCTCCAGCATGGAGTCGGTCTTCAGACCCAGCATGTGCAGGTTGTGATCCAGAGCGGCCTCGTGTGCGTTGTACGCGCCGTGCATCTGGTTCAGCTCCTCCACGCGGGACTGGTACATCACGGCGGAGTCGGTCAGAACGGTGGCGACCACGTCGTTCTCGGTCAGCTCATAGTACTTGGCCATCTTGATGCAGCACAGCACGTTGGCGATGCCGGAGATGCCCAGCCACGTCATCTTCTGGACTTCCTCATCGGACATGCCCAGCTCGTCCTTCATGTACTTCTGACCCTCAGGGGTGTTGAACAGGCGCAGCAGGCGCTGGCTGTCCTCATCGTCGATGGCGATGGCCATGTCGGTGTTCTTCACGTTATGGATCCAGGGGATGTGCTTGTCGCCGATGCCCTCGATGCGGTGGCCGCCGAAGCCGTTGTCCAGAATGGTGGGGCACTGCAGCGCCTCGCCCACGGCCAGCTTCAGGTGGGGATAGCGCTCCTTCAGCAGATCACCGGCGGACATGGTGCCGGCGGAGCCGGAGGTGAAGCAGGCGCCGGCGAAGTTCTGGCCGGGCTTCTTCACGGCCTCGAACAGGTCGGCCAGGGCGTAGCCGGTGACGTTGTAGTGCCACAGGGGGTTGCCCATCTCGGCGAACTGGTTGAAGATCATCATGGTGGGATCCTGCTTCAGCTCCCAGGTCTTGTCGAAGATCTCTTTGACGTTGGACTCGCAGCCGGGGGTGGCGATGATCTGACCGGCGATGGACTTCAGCCAGTCAAAGCGCTCCTTGGACATGTCCTGGGGCAGAATGGCCACGGACTCGCAGGCCAGCAGCTTGGAGTTGAAGGCGCCGCCGCGGCAGTAGTTGCCGGTGGAGGGCCATACGGCGTGATGATAGGTGGCATCGAACTGACCGGTCACCAGGCGGGGAGCCAGGCAGCCGAAGGAGGCGCCCACCTTGTGGCAGCCGGTGGGGAACCACTTGCCGGACATGGCCACGATGCGGCAGGGCACGCCGGACAGCTTGCTGGGGATCTCCACGTAGTTGGGGACCTTCTGGAACAGGCCGCCGCTCTCCTTGGCCTCGTTGTGCCAGGAAATGCGGAACAGGTTGACGGGATCCACATCCCACAGACCGGTGTGGCTCAGCTTGGCCTTGATCTTCTCCGGGATCAGATCGGGATTCTGCATCTGAGCGATGGTGGGGATGATGACGTTGTTCTCCTTGGCCTTCTGGATATTATGCTCCAGACCCACTTTGTTGATGGACAGATCGATTTTACCCATGTTTCTTTTCCTCCTGTTGTTTGTTGGCGTCAATATAAGAGTATAGAGTATATTTGGAAATACCGAAGTATTTTGCCACTTTGTCGCCGGACTTCGTCACCAGGAACGCGCCCGCGTCGCTGAGGAAGCGGATGGCGCGCACCTTGTCGTCCTTGTTCATCAGCGCCGCCGGCTTGCCCACCAGCGCCACGGACTGGCGGATGAGATCCTCCAGCACGTCGTTGACGTTGATGATCTTCTCCGGCTCGGACTGCTCCCTGTCCCGGGTGAGCATGAACTCGCCCAGCTCCTGATGCATGAGCATCATGTTGCTGATGTCGTAGTTGATGGAGAAGATAGCCGTCACCGCGCCGCGCCCGTTGCGGATATACAGGGACGATGACTTGAGTATCTTCCCGTCGGGGGTACGCGTGAGATAGCACAGGTGATCCTGCGGCTGGTCGTTCTGATGCTCCAGCTGCTCCATGACCACCTTGGACGCGCCGTCGCCCACCTTGCGGCCGGACACATGGCCGTTTTCGATGTAAACGATAGTGTGCTCCGGGTGGCTGCCGGACACATCGTGGATGACCACCTCGCACTTGTCGCCGAACTGCGCCGCGATGCCCGCCGCGATCTGCTTCAGCGATTCCAGTCGTCTTGCCTCCATAACACCCTCCTCATTCCTTTTCTCCTTATACATAATACCACACCTCCCACAAAAAGCAACGATTTTTTCTGAAAATCTTTTAGATTTCCTAAATTTTTGTTTGACATCCGGAAACCATGTGCTATGATAGGAGATGGTACCGTCGATCGACAAGGGCAAACACGCCTGCCAGCGTGTCTTTCCGGCGCTTTTTGCCCTTTTCGTCTTGGCTTGCGTCAGCAAGTCTGCGTCTCAAAAAGCAAAAATCACACGAAAACACATCGCCGGCAGGTGCGGAGCAGTTTTGCCGGAGCAGAAATGTGTCCAGACAAGAAAAGGCCCGCAGAGAATACTTGCCGTATTGTCAAGGGGCTTGACGCAGTATGGGCGCATTTCTGCCCGTCAAAACCGTGTCTGCCCTTGTCGATCGACGGTACTGCCTTTACCCGTTTTTAACAGAAAAATTGATAAATTTTTTGCGGAGGTACATTATGGATTTTGCTGCCATCAGAAACGCTGCCGAGGCGTACAAGCCCGCCATGGTCAAGTTCCTGCGGGACATGATCGCCATTCCTTCCGAGTCCTGCGAGGAGGAGGGCGTGGTCAAGCGCATCGCCGAGGAGCTGAAGGCTCTGGGCTATGACAAGGTAGAGTTCGACAAGCTGGGCAACGTCATCGGCTGGATGGGCGAGGGCGACAAGATCATCGCCATCGACAGCCACATCGACACCGTGGGCATCGGCAACATCGAGAACTGGGAGGCCGACCCCTACAAGGGCTACGAGACGGATGACATCATCTACGGCCGCGGCGGTTCCGACCAGGAGGGCGGCATGGCCGCCGCCGCTTACGGCGTGAAGATCATGAAGGATCTGGATCTGCTGCCCAAGGGCTACAAGATGATGGTGGTCGGCTCCGTGCAGGAGGAGGACTGCGACGGTATGTGCTGGCAGTCCATCGTCAACGAGTACTTCAACGGTCCCGAGGATGCCCGCAGCAAGATCGAGTTCGTCATCTCCACCGAGCCCACCGACGGCGGCATCTACCGCGGTCACCGCGGCCGTATGGAGATCCGCGTGGACATGCACGGCGTCAGCTGCCACGGCTCCGCTCCCGAGCGCGGCGACAACGCCATCCACAAGATGGCCGAGGTCATCCTGAACGTCCGCGACCTGAACGAGAACCCCGCCGACGGCTCCACCGAGATCAACGGTCTGGTAAAGATGCTGGATCCCAAGTTCAACCCCGAGCACTACGAGGATGCCCGCTTCCTGGGTCGCGGCACCTGCACCACCAGCCAGATCTTCTACACCTCTCCCTCCCGCTGCGCCGTGGCCGACAGCTGCGCCATCTCCATCGACCGCCGCATGACCGCCGGCGAGACCTATCAGTCCTGCCTGAAGGAGATCGAGGATCTGCCCGCCTGCAAGAAGTTTGCCAAGGACGTGAAGGTCAGCATGTACATGTATGACCGTCCGGCATGGACGGGTCACGTCTACGAGACGGAGTGCTTCTTCCCCACCTGGATCAACAAGGAGTCCGCTCCCCACGTGCAGGCGCTCATCGACGCCCACCACAACCTGTGGGGCGACAAGCGCCTGATGCCCACCGAGCTGGCTGCCTCCAAGCGCGAGGGTCGTCCTCTGACCGACAAGTGGACGTTCTCCACCAACGGCGTGTCCATCCAGGGTCGCTACGGCATCCCCTGCGTGGGCTTCGGCCCCGGTGCCGAGTCCCAGGCGCACGCTCCCAACGAGGTGACCTTCAAGCAGGATCTGGTGACCTGCGCCGCCCTGTATGCCGCCGTTCCCGGCCTGTACAAGCCCGAGAACAAGGACGGCTCCGCCACCAGCTTCCGTCAGGAGCTGACCGGCAACGACATTAAGTAATTATCCGCCACACTAAATACACAAGGAGAAAGAACAAAATGAGCAAGACTGTTGAGCTGGCACGCCATCTGTCCACCCTGAACATCAACAACATGTACAAGACCGATTTCTATTGGACTTGGGACAAGACCGACGACGAGATCGACGCCATCTTCACCGTGGCCGACGCTCTGCGCGACCTGCGCGAGCGCAACAAGAGCACCCGCGTGTTCGATTCCGGCCTGGGCATCTCCATCTTCCGCGACAACTCCACCCGCACCCGCTTCTCCTTCGCCTCCGCCTGCAACCTGCTGGGTCTGGAGGTGCAGGATCTGGACGAGAAGAAGTCCCAGATCGCCCACGGCGAGACCGTCCGCGAGACGGCCAACATGGTGTCCTTCATGGCCGACGTCATCGGCATCCGCGATGATATGTTCATCGGCGAGGGTCACAAGTATCAGAAGACCTTCATGGACGCCGTGAAGGAAGGCTACCGCGACGGTATTCTGGAGCAGCAGCCCACTCTGGTGAACCTGCAGTGCGACGTGGATCACCCCACCCAGTGCATGGCCGATATGCTGCACGTCATCCACTACTTCGGCGGCGTGGAGAACCTGAAGGGCAAAAAGGTCGCCATGACCTGGGCGTATTCCCCCTCCTACGGCAAGCCCCTGTCCGTTCCCCAGGGCGTGATCGGCCTGTTCACCCGCTTCGGCATGGATGTGACGCTGGCGCATCCCGAGGGCTATGACGTAATGCCCGAGGTGGAAGAGGTCGCCCGCAAGAACTGCGAGAAGTACGGCTCCAAGTTCCACAAGACCAACAGCATGGCCGAGGCCTTCAAGGATGCCGATATCGTGTATCCCAAGAGCTGGGCTTCCTACGCCGCCATGGAAGAGCGCACCAAGCTGTACGCCGCCGGCGACAAGGAGGGCATCGACGCTCTGGAGAAGCGCCTGCTGGCGCAGAACGCCCAGCACAAGGATTGGGCGTGCACCGAGGAGATGATGAAGCTCACCAAGGACGGCAAGGCTCTGTACCTGCACTGCCTGCCCGCCGACATCACCGGCCTGAGCTGCGCCGAGGGCGAAGTGGACAACTCCGTGTTCGACCGCTACATCGTGCCTCTGTACAAGCAGGCCTCCTACAAGCCCTACATCATCGCCGCCATGATCTTCATGGCACAGGTGAAGGATCCCGTCAAGGCTCTGATGGAGCTGGACGAGACAAAGGACACCCGCAAGAAGTTCTAAAAGCTCTACCCACCCGCAACAGCGGCGGCCGCGCCGCCGCTGTTGTATTTTTGGGTTATATTTTTACTTGTATTTTCAATTTAAAAAACGCTTTAATCGAGGTTAACAACTATGTCTAAGAGAATTGTTATCGCGCTGGGCGGCAACGCGCTGGGCAACACCGCCGCCGAGCAGCTGCGTCTCGTCACCGAGACCGCCAAGTCCATCGTGGATCTGATCGCCGCCGGCAACGAGGTGGTGGTCGCCCACGGCAACGGCCCCCAGGTGGGCATGATCAACCTGGGTCTGAGCACCGCGGCGGAGGCCAAGGCCATCAAGGCCGATATGCCGTTCCCTGAGTGCGGCGCCATGTCCGAGGGCTACATCGGCTACCACCTGCAGCAGGCCATCGGCAACGAGCTGGCCAGCCGCGGCATGGACAAGCCCGTGGCCACCATCGTGACCCAGACCGTCGTCTCCAAGGACGACCCCGCCTTCCAGAACCCCACCAAGCCCGTGGGCGCTTTCTATGACAAGGAGACCGCCGACCGCATCGCCGCCGAAAAGGGCTACACCATGGTGGAGGACGCCGGCCGCGGCTACCGCCAGGTGGTTCCCTCTCCCAAGCCCTTTGACATCGTGGAGAAGGCCAGCATCAAGGCGCTGGTGGACGCCGGTCATGTGGTCATCGCCGTGGGCGGCGGCGGCATCCCCGTTGTCCGCGAGGGCAACAAGCTCAGCGGCACCCCCGCCGTCATCGACAAGGACTTCGGCAGCGAGCTGCTGGCCGAGCTGCTGGACGCCGACATGCTCATCATCCTCACCGCCGTGGAGAAGGTGGCCATCAACTACAACAAGCCCGACCAGAAGGGGCTGGACGACCTGACCCCCGCCGAGGCCTACAAATACATGGACGAGAACCAGTTCGCCAAGGGCTCCATGCTGCCCAAGGTGCAGGCCGCGGTGAAGTTCGCCGAGTCCAAGCCCGGCCGCACCGCTCTCATCACCCTGCTGGAGAAGGCCAAGGACGGCATCGAGGGCAAGACCGGTACCCGCATCCACCAGTAACGCAGGCTTCTTTCTGCCATCGGAAATGGGTATCGCGCTGCGTGAAATTTCTATCAATTGCCGCATACTGCACAGGTTTTACAAAGTTTTTTTGTGCGTCACAAAGAAATTTTGCCGTAATTCACATTTTCTGTTGAAATTCGCGGCGTAATCCTGTATAATACCCACGTTCCTGTGAGTAATGTGAATACCGGGTAGGAAGCCCGTTGTTCAGACGCGCGCCAAATTTGCCTTACTTTTAAGCGTGCGTCACATATTTTAAGGAGGAAAACAAGAATGAAAAAGTTCCTTGCAATGCTCCTCGCCCTGGTCATGGCTCTGAGCCTGGTGGCCTGCGGTGAGAAGAAGGATCCCACTGGTGACGACACCAAGAACCCCGACGAGGGCTCCAAGGTCAAGGTCGGCTTCATCACCCTGCATGATGAAAACTCCACCTATGACAAGAACTTCATCGATGCCGCCAAGGAAGCCTGCGCCAACCTGGGTCTGGTCGAGAATGAGGATTACTTCATCAAGACCAACGTGGGCGAGACCGAGCAGTGCGCCGAGGTCGCCGCTGATCTGGTGGACGCCGGCTGCAACATCATCTTTGCCGACAGCTTCGGTCATGAGCCTTACATGATCCAGGTCGCCAAGGAGAACCCCGATGTGCAGTTCTGCCACAGCACCGGTACCCGCGCTCACACCGAGGGTCTGGCCAACTACCACAACGCCTTCGCCTCCATCTATGAGGGCCGCTATCTGGCCGGTATCGCTGCCGGTATGAAGCTGAACGCGATGATCGAGGCCGGCGACATCAAGGCTGAAGAGGCCAAGATGGGCTATGTGGGTGCCTTCACCTACGCCGAAGTGGTTTCCGGCTACACCTCCTTCTATCTGGGTGCCAAGTCCGTCTGCCCCACCGTCACCATGGACGTGACCTTCACCGGCAGCTGGTACGATGAGACTCTGGAGAAGGAAGGCGCCGAGAAGCTGATCCAGGGCGGCTGCAAGCTGATCAGCCAGCACGCCGACTCTCTGGGTGCTCCTACCGCCTGCGAGAACGCCGGTGTTCCCAACGTTTCCTACAACGGCTCCACTCAGGCTGCCTGCCCCAACACCTACATCATCTCCTCCCGCATCAACTGGGCGCCCTACTATGAGTATGCCATCAAGGCTGTCATGGACGGCACCGCCATCGATGCTGACTGGATCGGCACTCTGGCCACCAACTCCGTGGTTCTGACCGACCTGAACACCACCGTGGCCGCCGAAGGCACTGCCGAGGCCATTGCCGCTGCTACCGAGAAGCTGGAGAAGGGCGAGATCCACGTGTTCGATTGCTCCACCTTCACCGTGAAGGGCGAGGCTCTGACCTCTTACAAGGCTGACGTCGACACCGATGACGCTTACACTCCCGACACCGAGGTCGTGCACGACGGTTACTTCTCCGAGTCCGAGTTCCGTTCTGCTCCTTACTTCGATCTGCAGATCGACGGCATCAACCTGCTGGATACCAACTTCGGCGGCTAATCGCCAGGTTTTCCAACAGCATATTGCGCCACAACGAGGTGGACTGCGCAGGCAGTCCACCTCTTGCTTTTCCCCTCCTGCACGCGGCTTTGACGATTTACACAAAGAGAATGACTCTTTCTTGTGTAACCTCACATTCTTTGTATATACCTGACAAATTTTTTGCTGATTTTGATTTACAACGCTCGACATGTATGGTAGAATAAGTCGTATGGAATTTATCCCCGGCGTGCTACGAGGTGTTGCAGCCATCTGCGCCGAAAGAAAGGATGACAGCCTTGGAAAAGAAATGCGCGATCAAAATGGAGAACATCACCAAGCGGTTCGGCAGCAAGGTCATCGCCAATAAGGATGTGAATCTTGACCTGTACGAGGGCGAGATCCTGTCCCTGCTGGGCGAAAACGGCAGCGGCAAGACCACGCTGATGAACATGCTCTCCGGCATCTATTTCCCCGACGAGGGGCAGATCTACGTCCACGACAAGCCTGTGACCATCGCATCTCCCAAGGATGCCTTCGATCTGGGTATCGGCATGATCCACCAGCACTTCAAGCTGGTCGATCTGTTCACCGCCACCGAGAATATCATTCTCGGCTTGCAGGGCAAGCTGGATCTGAACAACGCACGCCAGAAGGTCAAGGACATCTGCGACAAGTACGGCTTCGACATCGATCCGGACATGAAGATCTACGACATGTCCGTGTCCCAGAAGCAGACCGTCGAGATCGTCAAGGTGCTGTACCGCGGCGCGGACATCCTGATCCTGGATGAGCCCACCGCCGTGCTGACCCCGCAGGAGACGGACAAGCTGTTCGCCGTCATGCGCAACATGAAGGCCGACGGCAAGTCCCTCATCATCATCACCCACAAGCTCCACGAGGTACTGGACGTGTCCGACCGGGTGGCCGTGCTCCGCAAGGGCGAGTACATAGGCGACGTGCTGACCAAGGACGCCGACCAGCAGTCCCTGACCGATATGATGGTGGGTCACAGCGTGGCTCTGAACATCAACCGCCCCACGCCCGTCAACGTCACGCCCCGCCTGAAGGTAGAGGGTCTGACCGTATACGACGAGCTGGGCGTCAAGCGTCTGGACAATGTGACCTTCGACGTAAACGCCGGCGAGGTGCTGGGCATTGCCGGCATCGCGGGCTCCGGTCAGCGGGAGCTGCTGGAATCCATCGCCGGTCTGTACCCCGTCACCTCCGGCACCGTGACCTATATCTCCCCGGAGACCAACGAGGAGAAAAACCTGGTGGGCATGGATCCCATGGACATCCGCAAGAACGGCGTGGCCATGAGCTTTGTCCCCGAGGATCGTCTGGGCATGGGTCTGGTGGGCTCCATGGGCATGACCGGCAACATGATGCTCCGCTCCTGGCGCAAGGGCAAGAGCATCTTCCTTGATCGCAAGGATCCCGAGGCGCTGGCGCAGCGCATCTGGCAGGAGCTGGAGGTGGTCACTCCCAGCACCGCCTTCCCCGTCCGCCGCATGTCCGGCGGCAACGTGCAGAAGGTGCTGGTGGGCCGCGAGATCGCCCAGCAGCCCTCCGTGCTGATGACCGCCTACGCTGTCCGCGGTCTGGATATCAACACCTCGTACACCATTTACAACCTGCTGACCGAGCAGAAAATGAAGGGCGTGGCCGTCGTCTATGTGGGCGAGGATCTGGACGTGCTGCTGGAGCTGTGCGACCGCATCGTGGTACTGTGCGGCGGTAAGGTCTCCGGCGTGGTGGACGGCCGCAAGACCAACAAGCTGGAAGTGGGCGCACTCATGACCCACGTGGAAGGAGGCAAGGCAGATGAATAAGAAAGGTTCCCTCTTTCATATCTCCAAGCGTGATGCGCTGCCTCTGCCCAAGGCTCTGCTGATCCGGGGCGGCATCCTGCTGCTGGCGCTGGTGTTCTGCGGACTGATCACCACCCTGCTGACCGGTCAGGATCCCATCGCCGTCTACGGCACGATCCTCAAGGGTGCCTTCGGCACCTCCCGCAAGATCTGGGTCACCGGCCAGAACGTAGCCGTGCTGCTGGGTATCTCTCTGGCGGTGACGCCTGCGTTCAAAATGCGGTTCTGGAACATCGGCGCCGAGGGTCAGACCCTGATCGGCTGTCTGGCCACCACCGCCTGCATGATCCTGCTGGGCGGCAAGGTCTCCAATTTCCTGCTGATCGTCATCTCTCTGGCGGCTGCGCTGCTGGCCGGCGCCGTATGGGGCTTCCTGCCCGCCTTCTTCAAGGCCAAATGGAACACCAACGAGACGCTGTTCACCCTGATGATGAACTATATCGCCATGCAGCTGGCCTCCTACTTTATCATTATCTGGGAGGTGCCCAAGGGCGCCGGTAAGATCGGCATTATCAACCAGGCTTCCGAGGCCGGCTGGCTGCCCCGCATCGGCGGACAGGCACAGCTGCTCCCCATTCTGGTGGTGGCTCTGCTGACCGGCATGATGTACGTGTACCTTACCTACAGCAAGCACGGCTACGAGATCGCCGTGGTGGGCGAGAGCCAGCGCACCGCCAGCTACGCCGGCATCAAGGTGGATCGTGTGATCATCCGCACCATGGTGCTCTCCGGCGCTATCTGCGGCCTGATGGGATATATCCTGACCGCCGGCATCAGCCACACCCTGACCACCACCATCGTGGACAGCCGCGGCTTTACCGCCGTCATGGTGTCCTGGATGTCCAAGTTCAACCCCTTCATCATGATCGCCGCCTCCCTGCTGCTGGTGACCATGGATCGCGGTGCCGGCGAGATCTCCACCGCCTTCAGCCTGAACCAGTCCTTCGCGGATATTCTGACCGGTATCATTCTGTTCTTCATCATTGCTACCGAGTTCTTCATCACCTACAAGGTCACTCTGCGCAAGAGCAGCAAAAAGGAGGCGTAACGGATGGGCTTCGACTTTGTATCCTTCTTCCCCCGCGCGGTCATGCAGGGTATCCCCCTGCTGTTCGGCAGCACCGGCGAGATCCTCACGGAGAAGTCCGGTAACCTGAACCTGGGTATTCCCGGCATCATGTACGTGGGCGGCATCAGCGGCGTTATCGGCTCGTTCTTCTACGAGCAGGCCGCCGGCGGGCAGCTGAACGGCTTTCTGGCCATCATGATCCCCATCCTGTGCTCCCTGCTGGGCTCCCTGCTGATGGGTCTGCTGTACTGCTTCCTGACCGTCACCCTCCGCGCCAACCAGAACGTCACCGGTCTGGCTATGACCACCTTCGGCGTGGGCGTGGGCAACTTCTTCGGCGGCTCCCTCATTAAGCTGACCAACAGCGAGGTGCCCTCCATCGCTCTGTCCAGCACCAGCCTGTACTTCAAGACCACGCTGCCCGGCGCTTCCTCCACCGGTTGGTTCGGCCAGTTGTTCCTGTCCTACGGCTTTCTGGCGTATGCGGCCATTATCATCGCGCTGGGCGCGTCCTACTTCCTGAACCACACCCGTCCCGGCCTGCACCTGCGCGCCGTGGGCGAGAGCGCCTCCACCGCCGATGCCGCCGGCATCAACGTCACCAAGTACAAGTATCTGGCCACCTGCATCGGCTCCATGATCGCGGGTCTGGGCGGTCTGTACTACGTGATGGACTACGCCAACGGCGTGTGGTCCAACAACGCCTTTGGCGACCGCGGCTGGCTGGCCATCGCGTTGGTCATCTTCACCATCTGGCGTCCCAATGTCAGCATTCTGGCCTCCATTCTGTTCGGTGGCTTGTACATTCTGAACATCTACCTGCCCACCGGCGCACAGATGGCCGTGAAGGAGCTGTACAAGATGCTGCCCTACGTCATCACTCTGGTGGTGCTGATCATCGTCTCCCTGCGCAAGAAGCGGGAGGATCAGCCCCCTGCGTCCCTCGGTCTTTCCTATTTCCGCGAGGAACGCTGACACGACTGCAAAAAGAGTAGGCCGCTTGCGGCCTGCTCTTTTTCTCTACACTCACAATCTGCCAAGGAGGAATTTGCCATGTCCACCCTGCTTATCAGGAACATATCCCAGCTGGTCACCTGCGACGACGGTGACCGCGTCCTGCAAAACGCGGATATCTACTGCGAGGACGGCTTCATCAAGTCCATCGGCACGGCGCTGGACGTCACCGCCGATGAGGTCATCGACGGGCGGCACATGCTGTGCTATCCCGGCCTTGTAAACACCCACCACCATCTCTATCAGGTGTTCTCCCGCAACCTGCCGCAGGTGCAGAACATGGAGCTGTTCGACTGGCTGAAGACCCTGTACGAGATCTGGAAGAATCTGGACGAGGATGTGATCCGGCTGTCCAGTCTCACCGGCATGGGCGAGCTGATGAAGCACGGCTGCACCACCTGCTTCGACCACCACTACGTCTTCCCCGCCCACAGCGGCGACCTGCTGGGCGCACAGCTCAGCGCCGCCCGGGAGCTGGGCATCCGCCTGTATATGAGCCGGGGCAGCATGGATCTCAGCGTCAAGGACGGCGGTCTGCCGCCGGACAGCGTGGTGCAGACCGTGGATGAGATCATGGCCGACAGCGTCCGCTGCATCGAAAAATACCACGACGACAGCTACGGCTCCATGCATCGGGTGGCGCTGGCACCCTGCTCCCCCTTCTCCGTGTCGGCAGAGCTGCTGCGGCAGAGCGCCATCCTCGCCCGGCAGTACCATGTCCGGCTGCACACCCACCTGTGCGAGACGAAGGACGAGGAGAACTTCATGCTGGCGCGGGAGGGCGTCCGTCCGCTGGAATACATGGCGCGGCTGGGCTGGCTGGGCGGCGATGTGTGGTTCGCCCACGGCATCCACTTCAACGACGAGGAGCTGCGGCTGCTGGCGCAGACCGGCACCGGCGTGGCGCACTGCCCCATCAGCAACATGAAGCTGTCCAGCGGCATCGCCCGCATTCCGGAGATGCTGGCGCTGGGCGTGCCGGTGGGTCTGGCGGTGGACGGCTCCGCCAGCAACGACGGCTCCAGCCTGCTGGAGGAGCTGCGGGTGGCATTCCTGCTGCACCGGCTGAACTCCAGCCGTCAGGCTCCCACCGGCTACGACATGCTGAAAATCGCCACCCGTGGCAGCGCCCGGCTGCTGGGGCGGGACGACATTGGCCAGCTGGCCGAGGGCAAGTGCGCCGACCTGTTCATGCTCGACAGCCGCCGGCTGGAGCTGGTGGGCGCCTGCACGGATCCCGGCAGCGTGCTGGGCACCGTAGGCGTCCGTGGCGCCGTGGACTACACGGTGGTGCACGGCCGCGTCACCGTCCGGGACGGCCGCCTTGTCACCGTGGATGAGGAAAAGGTGGCGCAGGAGGCCAACGACAAATGCCGCGCCTATCTTGCCAAGGTGTAAGCGCATGATTTGCGGTGGCTTTCGCTTTGGTTGCCGAAGGAAACTGTCGCAATGACAGGGCTGCGCGGTCTGCCCTTCGCCTGGTTCCGCCAGATCCCGGCACTTTTCTGCGCGATAGTCAATGTGAAAGATCTGTTAAAAACTTCCCCTCTTTTCTTTACAGATGCCACTTTTCATGCTATAATGTTCCCAATTAGAAAATAGCAAATTGCTGGAAAGGAAGGAACTGTGAAGAAATATGTCCCCACCTACGAGGGCACGCTGCGCAAGCACGCGCTGACCGTGCCCCACTGCATCAGCAAGTGCAGCGGCATCCGCGTGTTTGGCCGCCGCATCAAATCGCTGGTGTTCAGCACCGATGTGGCCATTATCAAGAACATCAACGCCGACGCCATTATCGCCGTCTACCCCTTCACGCCCCAGGCCGGTATCACCCAGGCCATCATCGGCGTGTCTGACGTGCCCGTGTTCGTGGGCGTAGGCGGCGGCCTGACCAACGGCCAGCGCTCGGCGCATGTGGCCGCCTTTGCGGAGCATCAGGGCGCTTTCGGCGTGGTGTGCAACACCTTCATCGACGACGACACCATCCGCGCCATCAAAGCCACCGTGGAGATACCCGTGGTATACACCGTGGTATCCGAAAAGGTGGATCTGGAGAGCAAGCTGGCCGCGGGCATCGACTTTGTCAACGTCTCCGGCGCCGACCGCACCCCCGCCATCGTTGCGGAGATACGCGCCCGCTATCCGGAGCTGCCCATCATCGCCACCGGCGGCCCCACGGAGGAGACGATCCTGGCCACCATCGCCGCCGGCGCTAACGCCATCACATACACGCCGCCCACCAACGGGCAGCTGTTTGCCAAGGATATGCACCGCTACCGGGAGTGGTTCGCCCACATGGACGACCCGGAGGAGGACGAGAAGGCGTCCCCCTCCGACACAGCGCAGTGATGTAAAAGCGAGCCTGTTGAAAAAGATCAGATAGTAGGAAAGGGAACCCTTAGGGTTCCCTTTCCCATTTAATCACCCGCCGCAGCGCAGCAGTTCAGAAGCTGAACTGCTGCGCTTTTTTCAGCTTCCGGCGCTTTGCTGCAAGAAACCGGATCATCGTCCCTCCAGCAGCGCCCGATAGTCCTCCGGGAGCAGGTAGTCGATCTCAACCCGGTTGCCCTCATAGACGCGGATTTCCCGGATGGCGGAGGCCACGGTGGGGCGATCCAATTCCGTCAGGCGCCCCGAAGCCAGCAGCTCCTTCACCCACGGCAAAGACAGCGGATCGTCCTGTGCCATGCCGCGCAGCTTGTCCAGCTGGGCCTGCAGCGCCCTCTCCTGCGCGTCATAGTCGGCGCGGCAGCGGAGGTAATCCTCCTTGGAGATAAGCGCGTCCTGATAGTCCTCGTAGGCGCTTCGGCGGCGGCGCTGGACGCGCTGCAGGGCAGCTTCCAGCTTTTGGGACTGGTCGGCGCCGGGTCGCGGGCGTTTCGCCGCGCCCTGCTGTGCCAGCTGGCGGAGGTTTTCTACGCCGGCAACGAGCCGGTTCAGGTCATCCAGTATCACCTTTGTCAGCGCGTCGTGGGCGATGTAGTGCTTGCTGCACACGGACGCGCCGTAGCGCTTATACGAGCCGCAGCTGTAGAAGGTTTTGCCGCCCCAGGTGGTCTTGACCATGGCCCGGCCGCAGTCGCCGCACTTGAGAAATCCCGCGAAGGGGCTGACGTTCTGCTGAAAATCCGGCGTGCGGGCGTTGGTGTTCAGCAGGGTCTGCACCCGCTGCCACTGGTCTTGCTCGATGATCGGCTGGTGGGTGCCGGGCACCACCGTCCACTGCCACCGCTCCTTTCGCTTCGCCTTGCCGTGCATCTGAAGGCGGTCGTCCCGCCCCTGCTCCATATTCCCGATGTACATCTCGTTTTGCAGGATGCGGTGGATGGTGGCGTATGTCCAGTAGGTGGTGGCCGCCAGCCGGTGGTTGTTGCGGTATTTTTCGCCGGTGAGCCGCTTGTACTCGCTGGGGCAGGGGATGCCCTCCTCGTTCAGCTGCCGGGCGATGCGGAGCTTGCCCGTCCCGTTTTCAAACAGGGTGAAGATGCGCCACACCACCTCCGCCGCAGGCGGGTCGATGACCAGGCGATTGTGATTCTGCGGGTCTTTGCAGTAGCCGTAGCTGGCGAATGCTCCGATGAACTCGCCCCGCTGCTGCTTGGCGCGGAGGGCGCTTTTGACCTTTTGGGAGATGTCCCGTGCGTACTGGGTGTTGAACAGGTTTTTCAGCGGCATCATCATGTCGTAGGCGCCGCGGGCGCTGTCGATGTTATCCGTAACGGCGATGAACCGCACGCCGTGCTCCGGCAGCCAGCGCTCCAGATAGCGGCCCGTTTCGATGTAGTCGCGGCCGAAACGGGACAGATCCTTCACCAGCACACAGCGGATGCGCCCGCTTTCCATGTCCCGCAGCATCCGCTGAAAGGCGGGGCGCTGGAAATTCGTGCCGGTATAGCCGTCGTCTGCATAGCATTCCGCCACGGTCAGATCCGGGTGGTTTTCGATGTACTCCTCCAACAGCTTCCGCTGGTTGCCGATGGAATCGCTCTCCATCCGGTCGCCATCCTCACGGGACAGGCGGCAGTACAGTGCGGTGGGCAGCGGTCGCTGCTCCATACGCTCCCTCCTTTCCGTGGACTGCCGCAGCCGTCAAGCCGCCTGTGTGTGGGCGCGGATGAGTTCCAGAACCAGCGCCTCCGCTGTCTGCTGACCGAGAAAATTGCGGGTGACGGTGAGCGCCGGCTGATCGGTTGACATAAACAGACCTCCTCCTTGAGAATAGTCCATCGTATGCGCGTTGCGGGAGCCGTATGTTTGCCGGTCGGACATAAATTCGATCAGACGCAAAAACAAAGCGCCATGCAGGAGGCGCACCTCCTGCATGGCGCAGCGCCGCGGATCATTCCCCCGCCGCGGGCAGCGTTACGGTAAAGGTGGAGCCGTTGCCGGGGCGGGAGAACACCGCCACCCGGCCGCCGCACAGCGCCACCACCCGGCGCACGATGGACAGTCCCAGACCGTTGCCCCGGCTATCCGGATACGGGGCGGCGCGGTAGAATTTTTCAAAAATGTGCCGCTGCGTCTCCTCGTCCATGCCGATACCCGTGTCGGAGACGGAGACAGTGATCTCTCCCTCGCTCTGCCGCAGCACCACGGTGATCTGCCCACCGGAAGGTGTGAAGCGGATGGCGTTGGACAGGAGATTCGACCAGATGTGCTCCACCAGCTCCTCGTTGCCGTAGTAGTCCACCTGATCCAGGTCGCCCTCCACGGTCAGCCCCTTTTGCAGCCAGTCCCTCTCCTGCTGGCGGACGCACCGCCGCAGCTGCTCGTCCAGGCTGTACAGCGTTTTGCCGGATACGATCTCGGTATTTTCATACTGCGCCAGCTCCAGAATGTGGGTGCTCATGGCTGCCAGCCTTTCGGACTGCTGCACCACGGTGTTTGTATAGGTCTGCCGCTGCTCCGGCGTCAGATCGTCGTTCTGCAGCAGCTTGGCGAAGCCCCGGATGGAGATCAGGGGCGTTTTGAACTCATGGGAGAAGGTGTTCACGAAGTCCATGCGCAGCAGCGCCACGCCGGACAGCTCCTCCGCCATTTTGTTGAAGCTGCGGATGTACTCCGCCACCTCGCCCCGGGCGCCCCGCATCTCCACCCGCACGGAGTAATCGCCGGAGGCCACCGACTGCGTGGCCTGCATCAGCCGGGAAAGCGGCGCCAGATACCCCCGGAAGATGAACACGGCCAGCAGAACGCCCAGAATGGCGCTGATGGTCAGGATAAGAATAGGCCAGAGCAGCGTATAATTCGCTTTGTCCAGATGCACCAGCTGCTGCACCAGCGCGAATATGCCCAGCGCCAGCACAACATACACCGCCACCAGACCCAGCACCAGGAGGAACATGGTGCCCAGCAGTCGGACGGGCGGATTCTCTTTTTTCACCTTAGCTCTGCGCATCTTCATCCTCCCGGGGCATCCCCATATAACCGAAGCCGCGGATCGTCCGCAGCTCAAAGTCCCGGTTGTCCCGGAATTTTTCCCGCAGCCGGGAGATGTAGACCTCCACGGTATGCTCATCCACATCGCTGTCCAGATCCCATATATCGTCGATGAGCTGGCGCTTGGTAAAAAGCGTCCGGGGGTAGGACAGCAGCTTATACAGCAGCAGAAATTCCTTAGCGGCCAGCTGCCATGTGCCCTGCGGCGTGATGACCTGCAAGGAGCCGCGATCCAGCACCGTGGCTCCCACCGTCAGGCGGCGATCCGCCCGGCTGCAATACCGCCGCAGCAGCGCCTCAATGCGCCAGAGCATCTCCTCCTCGTCCACCGGCTTGACCATGTAGTCGTCCGTCCCCGCCCGAAAGCCCCGGCGCTTGTCCTCCTGGGTCACACGCGCCGTCACCATCAGCACCGGCAGGTCGCAGTTGCCCTCCCGCAGCGTCCGGGTGAAGGTGATGCCGTCCATCCGGGGCATGGTGATGTCCACCACCGCCAGATCGCACTGGTAGTGCTCCATTACCTCCAACGCCTCCACACCGTCCCGGGCGGGGCACGGCTCGTAGCCGGCGCGCCGCAGCACCTCGCACATCAGGAAACGGGCGCTGTCGTCATCCTCGGCCACCAGAATGCGGAACATATCCATTCCTCCCTTGCGTTTTTCTGGATTTTATCACACCCGCTCACAAAAATCGAGAGGTTTTTGAGCTTGCGTTGAGGTTTCTTCGGTATACTGTTCCTGTGCTATACATAACAAATAGGAGGAATACCCCTTATGCCCAGACCTGTCTGCATCACCTATGACAGCACCTGCGACCTGACGCCCCAGCTGCTGGAGCGCTTCCAGATCCGCACCATACCGCTGACCATCCAGAGCGGAGAGCGGGTCTTTCCCGACGACGGGCAGTACACCTCGGCGGAGCTGTACGCCGAGTACCGCCGGAACGGAACCCTGCCCAAGACCGCGGCGGTCAGCCCGGAGGACTTCAAGGCGTTCTTTGCCCCGATCCTGGCGGAGGGATATGACATCGTGCATATCGACATCAGCTCAGAGCTGTCCTGCACCTGCCAGAACGCGGTGCTGGCGGCGCAGGAGCTGGCGGAGCAGGGGCAGATCCATGTGGTGGATAGCCGCCAGCTGTCCACCGGCGGCGGGCTGCTGGCCCTCCGGGGAGCCAAGCTGCGGGATGGCGGCATGGCGGCGGCGGATATCGCCGCAGAGCTGCGCCGCCTGGCCCCTCACAGCGACACCAGTTTCGTGCTGGACACGCTGGAATATATGTGGAAGGGCGGCCGGTGCAGCGGCGTGGCAGCACTGGGCGCCAACATGCTGAAGCTGAAGCCCTGCCTGGAGATGCGGGAGGGCAAGCTGGTGGTGTGCAAAAAGTACCGCGGCTCCATGGACAAGGTGTATCGCCAGTACATCGCGGAGCGGCTGGCGGGGAAGGCGGTGGTAGCCGACCACGCCTTCATCACCCACTCCGGCGAGGTGCCGGAGGACACCCTGCGGGAGCTGACGACGCTGGTGCGGGAGCTGGCACCCTTCGAGGAGGTATTCGTCACCCAGGCGGGGTGCACCGTGTCCTCCCACTGCGGCCCGGGCACGCTGGGCGTGCTGTTTCTGCGGCAGCCGGAGCAGTGAGGGCGCAGACAACAGCGTGAAGAGCCGCGCGGCACTTTCTTCTCGACGAAAGGCGCCTGGGCTGGTATACTAAGCGCGGGGTCAGGCTGTAAAATTTTATTTTGCCCGCATGCAATAAAACGCCCTTTCCGTGCATTACACGGATGACAGGAGATAGAAGCCCATGCTCAGTATGCTGATGACAACCGAATATGCGTCGGCAGAGGAGCGGCGTGAGCTGCAGCGGCTGCTGCGGTGCATTGCCGGGAATGACCGCGACGCGTTGGCGGAGCTGTACCGGCGCACGCGCCCGGCGGTGTACGGCCTTGCGCTGTCCTACCTCAGGAACGCCCACGATGCGCAGGATCTCACGCAGGATGTCTATGTGCAGGTGTGGGACCGCGCGGCGCAGTACCGCCCCACCGGTTCCCCCATGGGCTGGCTGCTGGCGGTGTGCCGCAGCCTGTGCCTGATGCGTCTGCGGCGCGAGGAACGCCGCACCGCGCTCTCGGACGAGGAATGGGACGCCATTCCCGCGCAGGAGTGCGGACTGGATGCGGACGAGCGCGTCCTCTTGCAGCACGCGCTGGCAAGCCTTGGCGACGAGGAGCGGCGCATCGTGCTGCTCCACGCGGTCACGGGTATGAAGCACCGGGAGATCGCGGCGCTGCTGGAGCTGCCGCTTCCTACCGTCCTGTCGAAATATCACAGAGCATTGAAGAAGATGCGAAGCTGTCTGGAAGGAGATGACGCCCGATGACCAATGAAAAAATGGAGCAGCGTCTGGCTTCGGCGGTGGAAAAGACCGCGCCAAACGACGTGAACGGCGTTCTCTCCCGCTGTGATGAGCGGAAAGGAACGGTGATCCCCATGACGACGAAGAAAACGGCAAAGAAACGGTGGACGACGCTGGCGGCGGCCTGCCTTGCGCTGGTGCTGCTGGGCGGCGGAGGGATATTCTATCAGCAGGCACACGCGGTGGCGTCCGTGGTGTCGCTGGACGTAAACCCCAGCATCGAGCTGAAGGTCAGCAAGAGCGAAAAGGTGCTGGTCTGCACACCGCTCAACGAGGATGCGAAGGCCATCCTTGCGGATATGGGCGACGGTGCAGACCTGAAGGGTGCGAAGCTGGACGTGGCGGTAAACGCCATTGTGGGCAGCCTGGTGCGGAACGGCTATCTGAACAGCATTTCCTCCGCCATCATGATCTCGGTGGAGGACAACGACACGGCGCGGGCGGAAAAGCTCCAGCGGGAGCTGACGAGCACCGTGGACGGCGTTTTGCAGACCAGCGAAGCAAAGGCGTCCGTTCTGACGCAGACGCTGACACAGGACGCGGGACTTACGCAGCAGGCGCGGGAAAACAGCATTTCCACCGGTAAGGCGGCGCTGGTGAACCGTGTGCTTGCGCTGAACCCCGCTTTGGAATTTGACGCGCTGGCGAAGCTCTCGGTGGAGGAGCTGAAGGATCTGGCCGAAGCGGGTGCGCCCGCCATGCCTATCGGCACGGACAAGGCCATGGACATCGCCGCGGCAGCCTTCGGCAAGGCATCCACCGCGAAGATGGCGTACAGCGCAGTCGATCCTGAGCTGGACGAGTCCCCCGCCCACTATGAGGTGGAGATCACGAGCCAGACCGGTGAGGAGTTCGAGTACAAGGTCGATGCCTACACCGGCGCGATCCTGGAGAGCAAGCGCGAGGCGGCGGACGGGACGGAGGTACCTGTGGTGCAGCCCTCCAAGCCTGCGGCCTCCGGCGATATCGGCTACGCCAAGGCGAAGTCCGTTGCCCTGAACCATGCGGGCGTGAGTGAGAACAAGGCGTATGACATGGAGATCGAGCTGGACGATGAGGACGGAATACTCGTCTACGAGATCGAGTTCAAATCCGGCGGCATGGAATACAGCTACGAGATCAACGCCGCCACCGGCGCGATCCTCAAGCATGAGGCGGAGCTGGACGACTGACGCGGGAGCGGCCGTCACCGCGGCGTAAAAAAAGCAGGACTGACACGCGAAAATGCGTGTCAGTCCTTTTTTGCAGCCAGCTGTGCCGCAGGACAGCGCCGCTGGCGGCGCGGCATGAGCAAAAAACAAGCACCCGGCGGGTGCTTGTTTTTTGCTTATATCTTGATCAGCTCGTAGTCGCGGGTGCCGATGCCGATCTTCTCGCCGTGCTCCAGACAGCTGCGCCAGTTGGTGTCCGGGTGGAGCCGCTGGAAGTGGTCGTGGCCGCAGGGGTCGCCGTCGGCGGCGGAGCCGCGCAGGGGCGTCTGGGCGTTCACCGCGTCCACGCAGGCCATGTCCAGCGCCACCGGGTCGAAGGAGGCGAACATGCCCACGTTGGGCACGATGGCCATGTCGTTCTCGGAACGGCAGTCGCAGTTGGGCGACACGTCGATGACCAGCGAGATGTGGAAGCAGGGGCGGCCGTCCACCACCGCCTTGGTGTACTCGGCGATCTTGTAATTCAGGTTGGTGGTGCTCTCGTCCCAGTTGATCTGCACCGCGTCCTTGGGACAGACGGCGATGCAGCGGCCGCAGCCAACGCATTTGTCGTGGTCGATGTGCGCCTTGCCGTTTTCGATGATGGGCGCGCCGTGGGCGCAGACCCTGCGGCACTGGCCGCAGCCGATGCAATATTTCTCCGCCACGTGGGGCTTGCCCGCGTTGTGCTGCTCCATCTTACCGGCGCGGCTACCGCAGCCCATGCCGATATTCTTCAGGCAGCCGCCGAAGCCCGCCTCCTCGTGCCCCTTGAAATGGGTCAGGGAGATGAACACATCCGCGTCCATGACGGCGCGGCCGATCTTGGCGTTCTTCACATACTCGCCGCCCGCCACGGGCACCTCCACCTCGTCGCTGCCCTTCAGACCGTCGGCAATGATGATCTGGCAGCCGGTGGTCATGGGGTTGAAGCCGTTGAGCATGGCGCTGTCCATGTGATCCAGCGCGTTCTTCCGCCCGCCCACATACAGGGTGTTGCAGTCCGTCAGGAACGGCTTGCCGCCCCGCTCCTTCACGAAGTCCGCCACCGTCCGCGCCCAGTTGGGGCGCAGGAAGGCCAGGTTGCCCGGCTCGCCGAAATGCAGCTTGATGGCCACGAACTTGTCCTGAAAATCAATGTCGCCCATGCCGGCGGTCTTCATGAGCCGCGTCAGCTTCTGCTGCAGATTTTCATGCATATCCGCCCGCAGGTCGGCAAAGTATACCTTGGAAGCCATAAAAAGTCCTCACTTTCACGGTTTTTGTGAGGTAAGTATACCACATCCGCGGAGAATGTGCTATACTGATTTTCACAGGAGGTGTGCCATGCGAATTCTGACCCATACCGTCACCGAGGCCGACAGCGGGCAGACCGTCCGGCAGCTGCTGGGACGCCTGTGGCACATCTCCGGCGGCTTCCTCAGTCGGCTGAAGTTCCGGGGCGCCATCACGGTCAACGGTGCACCCGTCACCGTGCGGTTCGTGCCCCGCCCCGGCGACCTGCTGGCCGCCGATGTGTCCGACCTGCCCGGCGAGAACCCCCACATCCAGCCGGTGGACTATCCGCTGGATATCCTGTACGAAGATGAGGATCTGCTGCTGATCAACAAGCCCGCCGGTATTGCCATGCACCCCGCCGCGCTGACGGAGGAGCCGGTCACCGTAGCCGGCGCTATGGCGCACTATCTGCGCACCGACTGCTTCCACGCCGTCAACCGCCTCGACCGGGGCACCACCGGCGTTATGGCCGCCGCCAAGACCGGCTATATCCACGCCCTGTGCATGGCGCAGCTCCACACAGACGCCTTTCAGCGGGATTACCGCGCCGTGTGCGAGGGCGTGCCGGTGCCCGGCGAGGGCGACATCTACCTGCCGCTGGGACGGGCGGAGGGGTCGCTGCTGAAGCGCTGTCCTGACCCGCAGGGGCTGCCCGCCCACACCCATTACGAGGTGCTGGCGGCAGCCAACGGACGCGCCCTGCTGCGGCTGACTCCCACCACCGGGCGCACCCACCAGCTGCGGGTGCATCTGGCCGCCATCGGCCATCCCCTCACCGGCGACTGGCTCTACGGCACCGAGGATCGGGCGCTGATCGCCCGCCCGGCGCTGCACAGCTATCATCTGGTCATGCGCCACCCTCTTACCGGCTCAAGCATCGACGTTACCGCGCCCCTGCCGGAGGATATGCAGCGACTGTTGAAGGAGGAACGTCTATGAATTTTCGCCTGTTAACCGCAAAGGAATACCCCCGCTGGTATCACGACCAGCTATCCGAGGCTTTTGTCCCGCAGGAACGCAAGCCTCTGCCCGATATTCTCCGTCTGCTGGAGGAAGGACGTTACGAGGTATGGGGACTGTTTGACGAAGATGAGCTGCTGAGTTACGCCGCCCTGTGGAAAAATGCGACAATACCACTGGTACTGCTGGACTATCTGGGAACCACACGCGCTCGTCGTAATGAAGGGCTGGGCAGTGATATGCTTTTGCGGCTGGAGCAGCAGGGACGGCCTCTGGTAGCGGAGGCGGAGTTTCCTGTGCCAGGAGGCAGTGACGCGGAAAACGCACTGCGTCTGCGGCGTATCCAGTTTTATATTCGCAATGGGTTCACTCCCGCCTATATCATGTCCACCTGCGGCATGGTCTGGCAGGCGCTGCTGTGTGGCGCTGTCGAACCGTTGGAAAATATCATGGCGCAGCACAAGACGCTGTACGGCGACGTGCGGACAGACGTGGTCATTCCCCTACCCGAGGGGCAAACTCCTCAGCCTCCCTACTGGATGATCTAATAAAGCAACGACCGGCTCACGCCGGTCGTTGCTGTCACAGCAGCGCCGCGCCCCGGCGGTAAGCCGCCAGCGTCCGCCCGCAGTCCCATCGTCTGCGCCGGGTCGTTCACCCCGGAGGGCAAGCTGACCGCGCCCCTGCCGGAGGATATGCAGGCACTGCTGCGGTAATGTTCAAAAAAATGACATGACTTTTGCCCTCTCATGCGGTATACTGTTCATAATTTCTATCACAACAGGAGGACACTCCCCTTGAAAAAGATCTATGACGGGGTGCAGCGGTTCTGCGCCGCCCATCCCCGGTTCGGCATCTCCAACCTGATGCGCGTGATCGTGGCGGGCAACGTGGCGGTGTATGTGCTGATGCTGCTGACCCAGTCCAACGATGTCAACGCGCTGAATTTCCTGACCTTCAACCTCCACGCACTGCTGCGGGGCGAGGTGTGGCGGCTGGTGACGTTCGTATTCGTTCCGGCCTATTCCTCTCCCTTCTCTCTGCTGATCAGTCTGTATTTCTACTACTGGATCGGCTCCACGCTGGAGCGGCAGTGGGGCACGCCCAAGTTCAACCTGTACTACATCAGCGGCATGCTGCTGACGGTGCTGGGCGCGGTTCTGGCCAGCCTGATCACTGGCAACCACTACCTGACCGTGGCGGGCACGAATTATGTCAACCTGTCCATGTTCTTCGCCTTCGCCGTCCTGTTCCCCAACGCGCAGGTGCTGCTGTTCTTCATCATCCCGGTGAAGATGAAGTGGCTGGCGTATCTGGACGGCGCGCTGTTCGCCTTTGACATCATCAGCGCCATCGGTCAGCACAGCTGGGGCGGCGTGGTGCTGCCCATCGTGGCGCTGCTGAACTTCGCCGTGTTCATCTGGCCGGAGGTACACTATCTCCGCCAGCGCACCCAGTACCAGGCCTCCCGCAAGACCGTGCAGTTCCGGCAGGCACAGCAGCAGCAAGCCCGCCAGCAGGAGCAGCAGGGCTATCACCACAAGTGCGCCGTGTGCGGCAAGACCGACACCGACTATCCCGATATGCAGTTCCGGTATTGCAGCAAATGCGCCGGGTACCACTGCTTCTGTCAGGATCACATCTTCAACCACGTACACTTCACAGAGGAATAACGTAAGAGCCAGAGAGCCGTCTCACCGAGACGGCTCCCTGCTTGCCCAAAAAGTCCATTCGTACTTTTTTGGCAAGCAGGGAGCAAAATCGCAAAATAAAAACAGCATTTTATTTTGCGATTTTGGTCGCTGCGGCGGGTGATTGAACGCGAAAGGGAACCCTGACGGTTCCCTTTCACACTATCCCTCCCTCCGATACTTGTGAACGGCCAGATTTTTTCGATAATCACGGGAGCCGTCTCACCGAGACGGCTCCTTTTACATTACATATTACATATTTTACATAAATCTTAAAGAATGCTGCATAACTGTAAGTTGACACCGGTACCGCCTGCGGGTACAATGGTCATACATAAACGCCTATCTGCCCAAAAACGAAGGCCGACTGACAGATTTCCCAGCCCGGTTTATAGACCGCAGCCGCGGCTGAATCACGCCCCAACGGGGCATTGTTATAGAGATAGCGGAGAGAAAATAAGGAGGAACCCTCATGCTGGACATCCAACATCTGACCAAGACCTACGGCGAGAAGAAGGCCGTGGACGACCTGACGCTGCACATCGCCCCCGGCGAGATCTACGGCTTTATCGGACACAACGGCGCAGGCAAGACCACCACTCTGAAATCCGTGGTGGGCATCCTGCAATTCGATCAGGGCGAGATCACCATCGGCGGCAAGTCCATCAAGACCGACCCGCTGGCCTGCAAGCGGCTGCTGGCCTATATCCCCGACAACCCCGACCTGTACGACTACATGACGGGCATCAAGTACCTGAACTTCATCGCCGACGTGTTCGGCGTGGACGCCCAGACCCGGCGGGAGCGCATCCGCACCTATGCGGACACCTTCGAGCTGACCGGCGATCTGGCGCAGCCCATCGCCGCCTACTCCCACGGCATGAAGCAGAAGCTGGCCATCATCGCCGCGTGGCTCCACGACCCCCGGCTCATCGTTATGGATGAGCCCTTCGTGGGGCTTGACCCCAAGGCCGCCCACACCCTAAAGGGCATGATGCGGCAGGTGTGCGACAACGGCGGCGCTATCTTCTTCTCCACCCACGTGCTGGAGGTGGCGGAAAAGCTGTGCGACAAGGTGGCCATCATCAAGGGCGGTCGGCTCATCCGCTCCGGCACCATGGAGGAGGTAAAGGGCGACGACTCTCTGGAAGAGGTATTCCTGGAGCTGGAGGAGGATGCGTAATGGTCAATGTCCTCCTGAAAAAGCAGCTGTTTGAGATATTCCGCAGCTACTTCTACGACGCAAAAAAGAACAGACCCCGCTCCAGGGTCTCCACCATTCTGTTCTTCGTCCTGTACGCGGTGCTGATGATAGGCTTCGTCGGCGGCATGTTCGTGCTGCTGGCGTGGAGCATCTGCCAGCCGCTGGTGGCCTCCGGCATGGGGTGGCTGTATTTCACGCTGTTTGCCGGGCTTGCCATTCTGCTGGGCGTGTTCGGCAGCGTGTTCAACACCTTTTCCTCCCTGTATCAGGCCAAGGACAACGACCTGCTGCTGAGCATGCCCATCCCCATCCGGGCGATACTGGCATCCCGGCTGCTGGGCGTGTATCTCATGGGGCTGATGTTCTCCGGCGTGGTGCTGCTGCCCGCCGTGATCTTCTACTGGTGCGCCGCCGACGCCTCCCCGTCCGCCATCGCGGGCGGCGTGATGCTGGTGCTGGCGGTGTCCCTGTTCGTGCTGGTGCTCTCCTGCGTGCTGGGCTGGGTGGTGGCTAAGATCTCCGCCAAGCTCAAGCACAAGAACTTCCTGACAGTGTTCATCGCGCTGGTGTTCTTTGGCCTGTACTACATGGTCTGCTTCCGGGCGTCCGACCTGCTGAATGAGCTGCTGGCCAACCTGACGGCGGTGGGCGACGCCGTCCGGGGCGCGGCCTATCCCCTGTATCTGCTGGGACGCATGGGCGAGGGCGACTGGCTGGCCATCGCCTTTGTGGTGGCCGTGACGCTGGCGCTGTGCGCGCTGACCTATCTGGTGCTCAGCCGCACGTTTATCGGCATCGCCACCGCCTCCGGCACCACCGCCAAGGCGGAGTACCGGGAAAAGGCGGTCAAGGCCGCCGGTGCGTCCTCCGCCCTGCTGCGGAAGGAGTTCGGCCGCTTCACCTCCAGCCCCAACTATATGCTCAACTGCGCTCTGGGCACGGTGATGCTGCCCATTATGGGCGTTTTGCTGCTGGTGAAGACCGGCGAGCTTCTGCCCGTGGTGTATGAGATCGCCGGCGGCGAAGCGCCCGGCTTTCTGGCGGTGATGCTGTGCGCGGCGCTGTGTCTGATAGGCTCCATGAACGACACAGCCGCCTCCTCCGTGTCGCTGGAGGGCAAGAACCTGTGGCTGGCGCAGTCCCTGCCGGTGACGGCGTGGCAGCTGCTCCGCGCCAAGCTGCTGGTGCAGCTGCTGGTGACGGGCATCCCCATGGCGGTCACCTCCGTGCTGGTGCTGCTGGCTATCCGTCCCGCTCTGCAGGAGGCCGTGCTGCTGGTGGTGCTGCCGCTGCTGTTCGTGTGGCTGTCGGCGGAGTTCGGCCTGCTGATGGATCTGAAGCGCCCCAATCTGGTCTGGACAAACGAGATCACGGTCATCAAGCAGCGTATCACGGTGCTGCTGGTGATGCTGGCCGGGTGGCTGTACGCCGCCGCCATCGCCGCGCTGTACTTCGTGGTCGGCGCCGATATGGGCGCGGCGTGGTACCTGCTGGCGTGGTCGGTGCTGACGGCGGCGCTGGCTGTCCTGCTGCGCCGGTGGCTGCGCCGCAGCGGAAGCCGACTGTTAGGCCGCCTGGCATAAGAAAACATACGCCGTAAAAGGCGCGTTTCGCCACCCTATAATTGTGGCGGATATGTTAATTTCATCCCCGTCCCGCAGAAGTGGGACGGGGATTTTTGCAGTTCCGGCGCATCTGCTTATAGACACTTTGGGCAAAATGTGGTAGGGTAACTTATTCAACAAAGTGCACAGAGGAGGCTTTTTCATGAACGAGGTCAAGTCCCCCAAGAAACCGCTTATTTACTACTATCTGGCGGCTATCCTGCTGGTGGTGCTGTTCAACATGCTGGCCATGCCGTGGCTGGCGGAGCACCAGATCCAGGAGGTGGATTACAACACCTTCGTCTCCATGACCGAGAAGAAGGAGATCGGCAAGGTGGAGATCCAGCAGCAGAGCAACCGTATCCTGTTCACCGACAAGGACGAAAAGACCATCTACAAGACGGCCATCGTACCAGATGACGGCATGGTGCAGCGCCTGCTGGACGCGGGCATCTCCACCACCGGCGAGGAGATCGAGCAGACCTCCCTGCTGACGGATATTCTGGGCTGGGTGCTGCCGCTGGTGCTCTTCATCGCCATCGGGCAGCTGGTTTCCCGCAGCCTGATGAAGAAGATGGGCGGCGGAAGCAACTCCATGATGTTCAACATGGGCCGCTCCGACGCCAAGATCTACGTCAAATCTGCCGAGGGCATCAAGTTTGACGATGTGGCCGGTGAGGACGAGGCCAAGGAGAATCTGCAGGAGGTGGTCAACTACCTCCACGACCCCAGCAAGTACAAGGAGATCGGCGCCTCCATGCCCAAGGGCATCCTGCTGGTGGGCCCTCCGGGCACCGGCAAGACCATGCTGGCCAAGGCCGTGGCCGGCGAAGCCAACGTGCCCTTCTTCTCCATGTCCGGCTCGGAATTCGTAGAGATGTTCGTGGGCATGGGCGCCTCCAAGGTGCGTGATCTGTTCAGTCAGGCCAAGGAGAAGGCGCCCTGCATCGTATTCATCGACGAGATCGACGCCATCGGCCAGAAGCGCAGCGGCGGCCAGTACGGCGGCAACGACGAGCGGGAGCAGACCCTCAACCAGCTGCTCACCGAGATGGACGGCTTCGACAGCAGCAACGGCGTCATCATTCTGGCGGCCACCAACCGCCCGGAGTCCCTCGACCCGGCGCTGACCCGTCCGGGGCGCTTCGACCGGCGGGTGCCGGTGGAGCTGCCCGACCTGCTGGGGCGCGAGGCCATATTGAAGGTACACGCCAAAAAGATCAAGATCGCCGAGGACGTGGATTTCAACAAGGTGGCGCGGATGGCCTCCGGTGCTTCCGGCGCGGAGCTGGCCAACATCGTCAACGAGGCGGCGCTGCGCGCTGTCCGGGACGGCAGGCGCTTTGCGACCCAGGCCGATCTGGAGGAGAGCATCGAGGTGGTCATCGCGGGCTATCAGAAGAAGAACGCCATCATGACCGACCACGAGAAGAAGATCGTGTCCTACCACGAGATCGGCCACGCGCTGGTGGCGGCTTTGCAGAGCCACTCCGCCCCGGTGCAGAAGATCACCATTGTGCCCCGCACCTCCGGCGCACTGGGCTACACCATGCAGGTGGAGGAGGGCAACCACTACCTGATGACCCAGGAGGAGATGGAGAACAAGATCGCCACCCTCACCGGCGGCCGCGCCGCCGAGGAGACGGTGTTCGGCTCCATCACCACCGGCGCCTCCAACGACATCGAGCAGGCCACCAAGCTGGCACGCGCCATGATCACCCGCTACGGCATGAGCAAGGACTTCGACATGGTGGCGCTGGAGACTGTCACCAACCAGTATCTGGGCGGCGACGCGTCGCTGGCCTGCTCCGCTGACACCCAGACGGAGATCGACCGGCAGGTGGTGGCGCTGGTGAAGCAGCAGCACGAAAAAGCGCTGAAGATCCTCGCCGACAACCGCGCCAAGCTGGATGAGCTTGCCAGCTTCCTGTATGAGAAGGAGACCATCACCGGCGAGCAGTTCATGGAGATACTGAATAAATAAAAGCAGCACGCCCCCGGCTCTGCCGGGGGGCGCGTTTCGGAGGAATACCGCATGAAATTCATCACTATACTGGCCGTCACGTTCTTCGCCGGCATGGGCGCCGGTCTGGGCACCGGCTTTGCCGGCATGAGCGCCGCGGCGGTCATCAGCCCCATGCTCATCACATTTCTGGGCATGGATCCCTATATGGCCGTGGGCATCGCGCTGGCATCGGACGTGCTGGCCAGCGCCGTCTCCGCCTACACCTATCATAAAAACAAGAATTTGGACGTGCGCAACGGCCTTATCATGATGGCAGCGGTGCTTCTGTTCACCGTGGTGGGCAGCTATATTGCCAGCCTTCTCCCCTCCCACACCATGGGCGGCTTCTCCGTATTCATGACCTTCCTGCTGGGCGTCAAGTTCATCGTCCGCCCCGTTATGACCACCAAGGAGGCCATGCAGGGCGTATCCGCCAAGAAGCGCGCCGCTCAGTCCGTTGTGTGCGGCGTTCTGATCGGCTTTATCTGCGGCTTCGTGGGCGCGGGCGGCGGCATGATGATGCTGCTGATCCTGACCAGCGTGCTGGGCTACGAGCTGAAAACCGCCGTGGGCACCAGTGTGTTCATCATGACCTTCACCGCGCTGACCGGCGCTATCTCCCACTTTACCATCGGCGGCGCACCGGACTGGACAGTGCTTGCCCTGTGCGTGGTGTTCACGCTGATCTGGGCGCGGATCGCAGCGGTATTTGCCAACAAAGCCGCGCCGAAGGCCCTGAACCGCGCCACCGGCATTGTCCTTGTGCTGCTGGGCGCCGTTATCATGGGCTTCAACCTGCTGAAATAACGCCCGGCAAGCAGCAAAAAATGCGCCCCCGGCGGAGCCGGGGGCGCGTTTCAGTCTGTCAAAAAAACTGCACGGTCACAAATAGCAGAGGCCGTAGGGCGGGACCCATGTGTCCCGCCGCGCAAGGGGATACGGATTCCCACACCAGTGACATCGGTCACTGGTTCGGAATGACAGGGGCGTGGGTTTATCGACAAACCAGCGCGCCCCCGGCTATGCCGGGGGCGTGCTTTTTACTTATTCTGTTCGTACAGCACGGCCAGACCCCGCAGGATCAGGTCGGCGGCCATGTGCATCTCGTGCCGGCAGGCCGGCGCGATGACCGGTGCAATGCCGCCGGTGGCCACCACTGTGGCGCGGCAGCCCAGCTCGGATTCCATCCGGTCGATCATGCCGTCCAGCAGCAGCGCCGAGCCCAGCACGCAGCCGCTCTGCATGCAGCCCAGCGTGTCCGTGCCGATGGCCTTTTCCGGTACCGCCAGCGGAATATCCGGCAGCAGCGCCGTGCCGCCTGCCAGCGCCGACAGCGCCAGATTTGCGCCCGGCAGGATCGCTCCTCCCCGGAACGCGCCCTGTACGTCCAGCACCGAGATGGTGGTGGCAGTGCCCATGTCGATCAGCAGCAGCGGCGGCCGGTACAGATCCAACGCGCCCACCGCAGCCGTCAGCAGGTCGGCGCCCAGCGTCTCCGGATGGCGAATCATCACCGGGATCCGGCAGCGGACGTTCTCGCCCACTACCAGCGGCTCTCTCCCGGTCAGCAGCCGCGCCGCGCCCTGCAGGGCGCGCGTTACCGGCGGCACCACCGAGGAGATGATGACCTGCTCCACGTCCCGCCTGTCCACCTCCGCCAGCTCCAGAAGCTGGCTGAGCGCCACGGCGTAATCGCCCACGGCGTTGTCGCGCCGGGTGGCGATGCGGAAGCTGCGGCGCACCTGCCGCCCCTCCATCAGTCCTACGACCACGTGGGTGTTGCCCACGTCCAGTGCAAGCAGCATACGAACGCCCCCCGTCTTATGCGTTGGTCTTGCGGGCAGCCAGCTTGCCCCGGCTGTACATGACCGCCTTGGCGATGGCGGCACCGGTGATCAGGCACACCGCGCCCTCCACCAGTCCGTTGACGCCCACGAAGGCGATGACGAACAGGAAGGCGTTGGAGCTGCCCAGAGCCGCTGCAAAGCCCTGAATGTACTCCGTGTGATAGAAGCACAGGCACAGGGTAGACATAAACAGCACCGTGTTGCACAGCGCGCCGATCAGTCCCGCCGCGCCAAAGGACCACAGATTGCTCTTGTCCAGCTTGTTCAGCCCCTTGAAGCTGAGGCCGCACAGCCAGCCCGCCAGAATACGGGTGGGTACGCACACCAGGAACGTGTAGAGCGGGTTGATGCCCAGCAGCACCGCACCGAACTGGCTCTTGCCGAAGCATTCCCAGAAGCTGATGCAGCCGAACACGCCGCCCAGAATGGCGCCGGTGGCCGGCCCCATGACGATGGCGCCCACGATGACCGGCACCATCAGCAGGGTGATCTCCAGCCCCGGCATCTTGATCATGCCCAGACCCGTGACCTCCAGCAGCAGCATAATGGCCACCAGCACGGAAATGCGCACCAGGTCATGCACGGTGTATTTCCCGCGCTTCGTTTCGTTATTCATATTGTTACCTCCTGCTGCCGCCTCCGTCCAGCAGAGTGCGGCGCTCGGGGGTATAATACCACATTTCCCCGTTTTTGCAATAGGCAAAATGAAAACTACGCCGTTTCCGCCGCGCTGCCGGGCAGCAGCGGGCGGCTGATGGGCACAGAGCCCAGCATCAGCATATACTCGCCGTCCAGCATCAGCTGCACCTGCTCCACGCCCTCCAACGAGCAGAGGGAGTCCACCAATCCCTGTATCATGCGGTTCTGCGCGTCCGCGTCCTCCGGCAGCAGCACCGTAACGCTGCTCGGCAGGTTCAGATAGCAGGTGCCGCCCTCGGTGTTGGCGCCCAGCGCCGTGAATTCCGCAGGCAGCAGCGGCTCGTCCAGGCCGCCGTAGCTGTCCATGGGACGCTCGGTCAGCGCTTTGACCACCGCCTGGGCGATGGTCTCGCCCTCGTACACCGTCAGCCGCCGCTCCTCGCCCACCAGCTGCCCGGTCTGGTCGGGGAAGTACAGAACCACCTTCACCGTGCGGACGATGTCCTCCGGGCTGGTGAGCAGCACCTCCTCGGAGGTGTACACCTCGTTGGTGCGGTCGGCGGGCAGCTCGCCCTCCACCGTCAGCCGCACCGCCAGAATACCCGTCAGCTGCATCAGCGACAGGGTGATGCAGTAGTCGGCGATGGTGCGGTCAATGCCCATCAGCTGGTTGTACTCGCCGCTGAGATCCACCGACACCGTGCCGCCGGTAACGGTGCAGCTCAGCAGCCTTGTGCCCGTGGGCACGGGGCAGATAAAGTCCGATTTGGTGCAGCCGCCCAGAAGCAGCTCCATGATGTACTGCGCCTGCTGCTGCCGTCCCCGGTCATGGGCGGTGATCTCCGCCCAGGGGATAGAGATGCCCGTCACGGCATCGCCGCCGCCGTTGCTCTTGTTCTTCTCGCTGAGGTCGGCCAGACCGTACAGCCGCAGATACAGCGACGGCTCCGCCGCGCTCTGCCCTGCCTCCTGCTCCGGCGCGCCGGCCTGATACGCCCCCAGTACCGGTTCCTCGTCCGCCGGCTCCTTCGCCGCAGGCGCGCTGCCGCAGCCCGCAGATGTCAGCATCAGCAGCGCCAGCAGCAGGGCGATGATCCGTTTTTTCACGCCTCGTCACCCCTTTCCGCCAGCGGCAGATACACGGTGAACACCGTGCCCACGCCGTCCGCGCCGTGCCCGGCCTCGATGGTGCCGCCCCGGTTCTCGATGGTGTCCTTTACGATGGACAGACCCAGTCCTGTGCCGCCCACCTCACGGGAGCGCATCTTGTCCACCCGGTAGAAGCGGTCGAAGATGTGGGGCAGATCCTCGTCCGGTATGCCGATGCCGTTGTCGCTGACGGTGATGACCACCCGCTGCCCGTCCACATGAGCCTCCGCGTGGACAAAGCCGTTCTCCGGCGCGGAGTATTTGATGGCGTTTTCCATGAGGTTGTAGAGGATCTGATGTACATCGTCGTCGGTAGCCAGCGCCACGGCGTCCTCGTCCGCCGTGCCGGAGATGGTCACGCCCTTCTCCTGCGCCACCATGTGCAGCATCCGCTCCACCCGCTCCATCACCGGCGCCACCGCCACGGGATAGGGCTGCTGCACCACGCCGCTGTCCAGCCGCGTCAGCCGCAGCAGGTTCTCCGTGATGCGGCTGAGCCGCTCCGCCTCCCGGCCGATGTCGGTAACGAATTCCTTGGTCGTCTCCTCGTCCATGTGGTCGGTCTGCAAAATGGAATCCGTCAGCAGCCGTATGCCCGCCAGGGGCGTTTTCAGCTCGTGGCTGGCGTCGGACACGAAGCGCCGCCGGGCGTTCTCCGTGGTTTGCAGCCGGTCGGTCAGGCTGTTGAACTCCGCCGCGATCTGGGCGATCTCGTCGGTGCCGCTGGCGTCCGCCCGGTGGCTGTACGCGCCCTCCCGCACATGGCGGATGGCCTGCAGAAGCCCGCTGATCTGCCGCGTCAGCATCCGGCTGAGCACGATGCTCAGCCCCGCCACCAGCAGGGCGATCAGCAGAGAGATGATCAGCAGGTTGTGCCGGAACGTCTCCAGCAGCTCCGCCTGCTCCGTGTCGTAGTCATAGGCGTACACCGCGCCCACGATCTGGTTGTGATACACCACCGGCGTGGCCACACGGCTGAGGAAGGCCGTGCCGTCGTATTTGCAGTAGCTGGCGTCCTGTCCCCGCAGCGCCACCGCCACCACGGAGTACAGGGCGTACTTCCCCACGGCGTTGCCGCCCTGCCGGGTGTCGTACAGCACCAGTCCCGCGCTGTTGGTGACCATCACGCGGGTGGCACCGGACTCGTCCAGTCCCTCCAGCGCCGCCTGCACGTTCTCCTTCGTCAGCTTTTCCAGTCCCATCAGCGCCGACTCGATGACCTTGGTGGTGCTTTTCAGTCCGTTCTGCGTGGATGTCACCATCAGGTTCTGGCTCACCAGCAGCGGATAGGAGTTCAGCAGCACCAGCACCGCCGCGATGACCAGAATGTAGCTGAGGCTGAATTTCAGCTGCAGGGTCGCCTTGCTGCGCAGCTTCCGCGCCCCGGCGCGCAGCTGATCGCCCCGCGTCTCCTCCTGCGGGGTCGTGTCGGTATGGATGGCCTCCGTCTCACACGGTAGGCTGTTCTTCTCCCTTGAAATAGTAACCAACTCCCCACTTCGTCATAATGTATACCGGGTTGGCCGGGTCGGGCTCCAGCTTCTCCCGCAGGCGGCGGATGTGTACGTCCACCGTCCGGTAATCTCCGGCGTAGGAATAGCCCCACACCAGATCCATCAGGCTCTCCCGGCTGTACACCCGCCGGGGGTTCTTCATCAAAAGCTCGATGAGATCGTACTCCTTGGCGGTCAGGTCGATGGTCTTTCCGTCCCGGATGGCCACCCGCTGCTCCGTGTCCAGACTCAGCTCGCCCACGGTCAGCAGCGGCGTCCGCTGGCGGCTCTGCGCCGCCTGAGCGCCGTTCATGGAGCGCCGCAGCAGCGCCCGGATGCGCGCCTTCAGCTCCAGAATGTTGAAGGGCTTCGTCACATAGTCGTCCGCGCCGCAGGCAAAGCCCATGAGCTTGTCGCTGTCCTCGCTGCGGGCGGTAAGCATGATGATGGGCACCTCGGAAAACTCCCGTATCTTCATGCACGCGTCGCTGCCGGACAGTCCCGGCATCATCACGTCCATGACGATCAGATCCAGGTCGCCCTTCTTCGCCAGCTCCACGGCGGCCGCGCCGTCGTAGGCCGTTTCCACCTCGTAGCCCTCGTTCTCCAGATTGAACTTCATGCCCTTGACCAGCAGCTTTTCGTCGTCTACCACCAGTATCTTCATTCCTGCGTATCCTCCGTCACGATGAAATCTTGTATGCTCTCCAGCACGGTCTGGCCGATGCCGTCCACCTCCAGCAGCTGCGCCGCATCGGTGAAGGGGCCGTTTTCCGTCCGCCAGTCCACGATCCGCTGCGCCAGCACCGGGCCGATCCCCGGCAGACTGTCCAGCTCGTCCACGCCGGCGGTGTTGATATTGACCATCCGCAGCTGCGCCGCGTCCTCCGTCGGCTGCTCCGCCTCGATCTCGTAGTCGCCCCGCGCCGTCCGCGGCGTCAGCAGCCACGTCAGCGCCACCGCCAGAAGGAACAGCACCGTCAGCCCCAGCAAAAACAGATCGGTCTTTGTCAAATTTATCCTCTTTCCCACGGTTGACTACCCCGCTCCTTTTGCTTATAATAGGGTACGGACATACCGACGCCGCGCCCTGCGCGCGGTGCCGTCCCCCTATATTATAGCATACATGGAGAAAAAGTCACATGAAAATACGCCGTTTGCTCTCTGTTTTTTTGCTGGCCGCCCTGCTGTGCGGTCTTTTCACCGTTCCCGCCGCCGCGCTGGAGGATCCGGACATCCGCGCCAAGGCCGCCCTGCTGGTGGAGGCCGAGACGGGCACCATACTCTATGACAAGAACGCCCACGACGAGCTGTCCATCGCCAGCACCACCAAGATCATGTCCGCCCTGCTGATATTCGAGGCCATCGAGCGCGGCGAGCTGCGGATGGATCAGTCCGTCACCGCCACCGCCAGCGCCCTGCGCGGCCTGCCGGAGGACGGCAGCACCGCCGACATCGTGGAGGGCGAAACGCTGACCGTGGAGCAGCTGCTCTACTGCATGCTGGTCATCTCCGCCAACGAGACGTGCAATATCCTGGGCGAGACGGTGGCCGGCTCCGTGGACGCCTTCGTGGAGCGCATGAACCAGCGGGCGCAGGAGCTGGGCTGCAAGAACACCCACTTCGCCAACACCACCGGCCTGACCCAGTCCGGCCACTATTCCTGCGCCTACGACCTGTATCTCATCACCAGGGAGGCCATGACCTTTGAGGATTTCATGACCATCGTCAACACCAAGTCCTATGAGATACCTCCCACCAACAAGACCGAGGAGGAGCGCGTGCTCCACAGCACCAACGCCCTGATCTCCAACTGGCGGCTGGCCGGGTATCTGTACTCCGGCGCACAGGGCATCAAGACCGGCAGCACCGACGCCGCCGGACAGTGTCTGGTATCCTCCGCCGTCCGCGGCAGCCGGACGCTTATCAGCGTGGTGCTGGGCGCGGAAAAGGTGGAAAAGGAGAACGGCTCCGGCTACATCGTGGAAAGCTTCACCGAGACGGCGCGCCTGTTCGACTGGGGCTTTGACAACTTCTCCTCCCGGCAGGTGCTGGACGAGAACGAGCTGGTGCAGGAGGTGCCCGTCGCCCTGAGCAAGCAGGTGTCCACCGTGGCCGTCCACCCGGCGCAGAGCGCCGAGGCCATGCTCCCCAAGGATCTGGACGTGGAGTCCCTGACCCGCACCGTCACACTGGATAACGAAACGGCGCTGGCGCCCATCGCCGCCGGCGACCGTCTGGGCGAGATCACCGTCAGCTACGGCGACACCGAGTACGTCACCGTTCCCCTGCTGGCCGTGGCCGATGTGTCCGCCAGCCGCTTCCTGCTGGCGCGCCACGCCGTGGGCGAGTTCTTCTCCCGCCCCTCCATCCGCATTGCCGCCATCGCGCTGCTGGTGCTGATAGTGGCTCTGGTGCTGTGGTTCCGGTTCTATGGCCGCAACCGCCGCTACGGAAAGGCCGGCAGCAAGCAGTACCGCCACCGCTCCTACCACGGACGCCGCCACTGATGCCCATGGAGCCGCTTCGTATCCTGTACGAGGACGCGCACCTTGTGCTGTGCGTCAAGCCCGTGGGCGTGCTGTCGGAGGACAGCGCCGACGGCGCCTGTATGCCCGCCCTGCTGCGGCAGCACTACCGCGCCCAGGGCAAGCCCGACTACATTGCCACCGTCCACCGGCTGGACAAGGCCGTGGGCGGTGTGATGCTGTTCTCCCGCCGCCGGGAGATCACCGGCAAGCTCACTGCCGCCATTGCGGAGCACCGGGTCACCAAGGAGTATCTGGCTGTCCTCCGGGGCACGCCGGAAAAGGACAGCGACACCCTCACCGACCTGCTGTTCCGGGATGCCGCCCACAACAAGAGCTATGTGGTCAAGCGGATGCGCAAGGGCGTCCGCGAGGCGTCGCTGGACTACACCGTGCAGGGGCGAGCCGACGGTCTGACGCTGGTGCGGGTGCGCCTGCACACAGGCCGCACCCACCAGATACGGGTGCAGTTCTCCTCCCGCGGTCTGCCCCTGCTGGGGGACATCCGCTACGGCAGCAAGGCGCCCTGCTCCCCCGCCCTGTGGTCGCACCGTCTGGCGCTGACCCATCCCGTCACCGGGAAGCCCATCGACGTCACCTGTCCCCCGCCGGACAGCTGGCCGTGGAGCTTATTTGCAGAATGAACATCAGCGGGAGGGGCAAAGCCCCTCCCGCTCAGCTTGTCAAAAAAGTCCGAACGGACTTTTTTGACAAGCTGTGGCAAAATCGCAAAATAAAAAACAGTATTTTATTTTGCGATTTTGGTCGCTGCGGCGGGTGATTGAACGCGAAAGGGAACCCTGACGGTTCCCTTTCACACTATCCTTCCCTCCGATACTTGTAACCGGACAGGTTTTTTGACAGTCTGAGCGGGAGGGGCTTTGCCCCTCCCGCTGTCAGCTTACTCCATATCCACGTACACGATCTCCAGCCCCCGGCGCATGGCGTATTCCACCGTGCGGCGTGTGCCGCCCTCCTGCCCGTCGAACACCGCGATGAGCCGCTGGGCGTGATCCACCATGTACCGGTTCCGCCGCTGCATGCACCCGGCGCTGTAATGATCCTGCACCATCGTCTCGTAGTCGCAGCGCTCTACCAGCGCCTGCCACCGCGCCTGCTGCTCCGGCGTCCAGCCCTCCGGCTGGCTGGGACAGGGGATGGCGGCCTCCAGCGTGATCTCCGGGTACTGTGCCCGCAGCGCCAGCGTGATCTCGCCGCAGTAGGTGTCCACGCCCCGCGCCATGCCGCAGATAAAGTGCCGGTACCCCTGTTCACAGGCGTCGGTGACGGCCTGCCGCAGCCGCTCCTTCAGCGCCGCGCACCGGGGATCGTCCTCATCATACCCCCACGGCAGCTTCTCCGGCCGATACCCGGAAAAGCACACCGTCATCTGTTTTGCCGGCATACGCCTCACCCTCTTTCTCCGTCCATTGTACAGGATAGAAGCGCCCCTGTAAAGGGCGGGCATTGGAATTTTCCTCTTGACTTCCTGCGCCCGCCGTGCTACCATACATGTCGAAAACAACCGCATATTTGTCTTCGGGGCGGGGTGCGATTCCCCACCGGCGGTATAGTCCGCGAGCGGCTTCGGCCGCAGGAACCGGTGCGATTCCGGTACCGACAGTATAGTCTGGATGAGAGAAGGCGTGTATGGCATTTTGCGATGCTCTTTTTTGATGCGTACACCTTGGAAGGCAATTTCCGGGTGTTTATCATCGAAAAGGAGTATTTTTTATGACACAAGCACAGAAAACCCACCATCTGGCCGTAGCCGCGCTGCTGGCCGCCGTAGCCGCCGTGCTGCAATTCATCGAGTTCTCCATCCCCATCATGCCCGCCTTTATCAAGCTGGACATCTCCGACCTGCCCGCCCTGCTGGGCACGTTTTCCCTGGGTCCCGTCTACGGCGCGGCCATCCAGCTGGTGAAGAACCTGCTGCATCTGCCCTTCGGCTCCAGCGCCGGCGTGGGCGAGCTGTCCAACTTCCTGCTGGGCGCGGTGTTCGCCTTTATCGCCGGCATGGTCTACAAGAACCACAAAAAGCGCAGCGGCGCCCTGTGGGGCTCCGTGGCCGGCGCCGCAGCCATGGCGCTCATCAGCCTGCCCATCAACTATTTCATCGTCTACCCCGCCTATGTGGTGCTGTACGGCCTGCCGCTGGAGGCCATCGTGGGCATGTATCAGGAAATTCTGGGCACGGTGGCGCAGGTGCCCACCTCCAACGCCCTGCTGAACTGCCTGCTGGTGTTCAACGTGCCCTTCACCCTGTGCAAGGGGCTGCTGGACGTGGCGCTGTGCTTCCTGATCTACAAGCCGCTGAGCCCCCTGCTGCATAAATAAGGGTTCCAATCGAGATGCTTTTCGGAAAAAGCATGACCGCAGCATAGAATTGCACGCCGAAATGGTTATGCCGAAATAAATGTCCGGGGACTTTCTTTTTCCTGCGAAAAAAGGTGGCCAAGCCCGAACGGGCTTGGCCACCTTTGACAGGCTCTACCGCTTTCTTGTGACACGTTTGCGGCGGCACCTGCCTGAGAACGTCATATGCTCGTCATGCAAATCAATCGGTAAATTGCTTAATTGATTCAATGGCCGCATCAAGAGAATTGTCTGTACGGACAGAACCGGTCATGTCAGCAGTGGTATTGACCCCATCGGAAGAATACCCAAAAAGCGAATATTTGTTGTTTGAGTGTAACATACCATCTTTAACCTCAACCATTCCCTGAGCGGGGTTGACCGGAGAATAAGGAGAGCCATCATATTCACATAGGAACATAAGCTGTTCCGTTTCCTTCATAAGATAACCATCCATTTCATGAAGCGTCGCCTCTGGCTTATTCTTGTAATCGCCCAATTGCTTGATGGTTATTACATCTCCAATGCTCACATCACCTTTGATTACGTTAGTTACCTTCACTGTCGATAAAGTATAGGGAGTCGCTTCCTTATTTGTTTTATTTGACGTTTTATCTACCATAAGCTTTTTTACATTTCTGGCAGTAACAACTTCACCAACAACGATAACATCAGCAGCACTCGTTATACTCTCAACATCGGGATAGTATGGATAATCTCCGTGAAGCATGGGCTTTGGTAAAAGGCTTGTGCAGATCAGTAAGGCTAACGCCATCGAAAGCACCACGACGCCAAGCACAGAAGCAGCCTTTTTGCTTTTTATGGTCATAATAACACCTCCGTTAATCCGCGTATGCGGCGTTAACACCTGCAATATCATCACTCGTAGGCCACGTCAAATAGTCCCTGTCTCTATCATAATTCATAATTGATGAGTTACGGGAGGATGGATTGTCATCTAAGCAGAAAGCATGGCCAAGTTCATGAACTAAAACACTGCTTCTAACCGTATCAGATTCACTGACCAAAGTGTTTCTATTTAATTCAATCTTAAATTTTCCTGCGCGACCCCAAAGCACATATTGTCTTGACCGAGGTGTATACAATCCATACCATGTGTCATCCCACTGTCCGCTGATAATGTAGCTATGCCCAGACCCAGGCACCGAAGTAATCTCAACCGGCGTATCGGTGCTGTTCCATGCATCTACACAATCATGGAATATTCTATAGTCTAGTCGATTTTCAACTTCTACTACTGGATCAAGTAGGCCGCCATCGTAAGTAATATACCTAACCGCAAACGCAACGGTAGTAAACGTGGATGTAAGCACTACGCACAACAGAATAGGAGTCATGATTTTAGATAGCCTATGTTTCATTCCTTTACCTCCTTAGTTCGATGCAATAAGACGAGAAGCAAAAAGCGCACAAGTCGACCATTAACAGTCAGGCTTATGCGCTAACGGAAACAATTTTGATACGACCTCTCCATAACTGAGGGGCTCACCAATACCGTATTTGCATAAATCTGGAACAGACATCATGAAAACGATACAAGGTGTTACCTCCTAATTATACATTGCTATGTATTGCAATACCTGTGTATTAAATATAACATATACCGAAAGCAAAAGCAACCCTTTTCTTTGCTCTAACTCGAAGATTTTTTCTTGTCTTCTTCTCCCTTCGCCACAGGCTATTTTCTACCGCCAGCAGACCCGGGGGATCTCTCCTACCAGCGCAAAAAAAGAAAGCCCGTACGGGCTTTCTTTTTTTGCGGTTTACACGCCCAGCTTTTCCAGCGCGGCCAGCTTCAGGCAGGTGCAGAACACGGCGATGGCCTGCTCCAGCTCCGCCACCGGCGGCAGGGACGGAGCGATGCGGATGTTGCTGTCCTGGGGATCCTTGCCGTAGGGGAAGGTGGCGCCGGCGCCGGTCATGGTGACGCCCGCCTCCTTGCACAGCGCCAGCGTCCGCTTGGCGCAGCCGGGCATGGTGTCCACGCTGATAAAGTAGCCGCCCACCGGACGCTTGTAGTCCGCGATGCCCAACGGGGCGATCTCCTGATCCAGTGCGTCCAGCACCGCGTGGAACTTGGGCGCCAGGATCGCCGCGTGCTGCTTCATCAGCTCCAGCGTGTGCGCCCGATCCTTCAGGAACAGCACATGGCGCAGCTGGTTGATCTTGTCAAAGCCGATGGTCTGAATGTTGATGAGCTTGGTGAAATAGGCGATGTTGGCCTCGCTGCTGGCCATAACGCCCACGCCCGCGCCGGGGAACGTCACCTTGCTGGTGGAGGCGAACTCATACACCATGTCCCCGTTGCCGTACTGGGCGCACAGGTCGATGATGTCGGGGAACTCCACGAAGTCGCAGTCGAACTCGTGGATGCAGTAGGCGTTGTCCCACATGAGCATGAAGTCCGGCGCGGCGGGCTTCATGGCCGCCAGACGGCGCACCGTCTCGGCGGAGTACACCACGCCCTCGGGGTTGGAGTACTTGGGTACGTTCCACATGCCCTTCACGGCGGGATCCTTGATCAGCTCCTCCACCTTGTCCATGTCGGGACCCTCCGCCGTCATGGGGACGGCGATCATCTCCACGCCGAAGCTCTCCGTCACCTTGAAGTGCCGGTCATAGCCGGGCACCGGGCAGATCCACTTCACCTTGTCCAGCTTGCACCAAGGCTTCTCGCTGTGGGCAAGGCCGTGGGTGAACGCCTTGGACACGGCGTCATACATCAATTGCAGGCTGGCGTTGCCGCCCACGAACACCTGCTCGGGCTTGCAGCCCAGAATGTCCGCAAACAGCCTTCTGGCCGCGGGGATGCCCGCCACCTCGCCGTAGTTGCGGACGTCGATGCCGTCGGAGACGAAATCCTCCGGCTTGGTCAGCAGGCCGAAAATGGGTGTGACCAGATCCAGCTGCACCTTGCTCGGCTTGCCCCGCGCCATATTCAGGCTAAGGCCCATGTCCTTGAGCTGCTCGAACTTCGCCTTCACCGCGGCGTACTCCGCCTGCCGCTCCTGGGGCGTCATCTCGGTGTATTTCTTCATTATGCTTTTCCTCCTTCGTTCTTGCGTTCCGGGTATTTCTTGCGAACCATACTACACTACTTGCACAAAAAATGCAACCGCAATTTGTGAATATCGGAGAAAAAGCTGCCCCGGCTCACGCCGGGGCAGCTTAGCAAAACGTATCGTCCTGCAAAGCCATTATCTTGTGAATACGGTTTCTCCGTTGAAGGTAAGCTTGCAGACGCTCCCCGGCTCCATGGGCTCATCGAACCGTGTCCAAATCATGCAGCTGTCGTCGGTCTGATCCGCGATAAAGCTCCAATCGCAGGGGATAGGTTTGCCGTCCGCGTCAAATACCCTGAACGCGCCGAGAATGCCGGTAGTAGAGTCCACATAGTCGGCGAAATACACTGCCACGGACAGCTTGGAGCACTCGATCCGCTCCGCCGTCAGTTCCTCCCCGCCATAGGTCAGGGGCACGTTCTCTGCCAGCACCTCGCTCGCAATGGTAACGGGCGTTTCCTCCAGAGTGACCTTCCATTTTCCCGGCAACACAGTGGTATATATCTCCTTTCCGCCCCAGTGCATCTCAAGGTAAGGAAGTGCCTCCTTATCAATGGTCACAAACTCCCAAATATAGCACCAGTCGGCATCGGCCGCATCGGGGTCAAACGCGGAAGGGGGGCTGAAATGAACGCTGGGATCCGGATAAATAACAGCACCCGTCCGTGTGTCGATGAAATACCAGTTCTCCGGGGCTGTCCATTCGTTCTCCTCCGCCGGGCCCTTCATGACCAGTTGGAGTACACCGTTTTCCCAACCGGCATTGCAGATGGACGCGCCGCCGTAGGGCAGTTTTACCTCCGCGCCGCCCGGCTGCCATAGATACTCAAGATGCTGCGGCAGTTGACTCTGCGATAGCTTGGGCAGCCTGGCGTTCTCTCCGGCATTTTCTACCATTTTCGCTACATCGAAGTCTATCGTCACATCGTCAAACCACGTTTTCTCCTGCCAGTTGGAGAGGTTTATCACAAGGCCGTTGGCGCTGTCACCCGGCTGCCAGTCGGCGTGTACGACGCCCTCCAGCTCATTCTCCGGCACGCCCTCCTTCCGCTCCAGAAAATACGACACATAGGCGCCGGACATCATCTTGCTGGGGAAGTACAGTTCAAAGTCGGTAAATTGGCCGTCCTGATCCAGCACAGCCCCCTCGTTGGCCTTCAGTCCATAGAGAAGATATAGGGTGCGCTCGTCCGAGATCACCTTCTCCACGTTGATTTGCAATTCCTCTGTGGCCGCCGCAGGCTGCTGTTGGGAGATCACCGGTGTCTCGTCCTCGTCGCCGATGACGGTCTGTTCGGGGGAGAAGATGTCCCGCCACGACAACGGCAGCCGGCTGACAGCAAAGGCGGTCACGGATACGCCCAGTATGATCAGCACCGCCGCACACGCGGCAGATAATTTGGGAAAGCGGGTGCGTTTTCTCCGGTCTGCATTTGTGCGGTTAAAGTCGAGGGCTTCTTCCAGATATGCGGTGTCAATATCTCCGATGGCCGACACCAGCTTGTCGGTTTTCCGATCCATTATATGTTTGCCTCCTTACGATTCAGGTATTGATGTAGTTTTCCGCGTATTCTGCTGAGCCGAACAGACACGTTGTTCTCAGTAATGCCAAATGCGTCTGCCAGCTCGGATATTGATTCTGAGAACCAGTAACGTTTCACAAACATGAGTCTGTCATCTTTGGGCAAGGCAGCGAGAAATACGTTGATCTGCGCAGATAGTTCACTTATCGAGAGTTGCTCATCCATGGAGTTGTCGGGGATACAGTCCTCCAGTTCGGATAGTGAGACCTCAAATTGGCTGCCCCGCTTTATCGCGGTATTTGCGCGAAGCTTCTTCAAAGAGCGGTTGCGAACGATACGGCAGATATAGGCTCTCAGCGGGTCGGGGGATTGAGGAGGAATACTGTTCCATGCGCCAAGATAGGCGTCGTTCACACATTCTTCCGCGTCCTGATGATCGTTCAGAATGCTTCTGGCGATTTTCATGCACAGGTCGCCGTATTTTTGGGACAGTTCGGTGATGGCCTGTTCTGAGCGCTCAAAAAACAGGCGTATAATTTGTTTGTCATCCATATAACGGTGTTTCCTCCTTTCTCCCTCTATAGATCAACTACCTTTTCAGGCGGCAATATTACACGCCCTTCGGAATTTTTTACAGATGTTTGCAGAGGACGGCGTTCCCTACGGAAGCAAGCTGCCCCGGCGCAAGCCGGGGCAGAGATGCATATTCCGTTATTCGGCCTCTTTTTCCAGCAGCGCCTTTTTCTCCTCCACGCCAGACTGGGCGCAGCCATACTCCCAGTTCCACGGATCCTTGCGGCACACGCCGTCGGCAAAGGGGATGAAAATGGACAGCAGACCCACCGCCGCCAGGATCCAGCAGTACCACATGCCGCCCACGATGGCCGCGGGGCTGGTGCGCAGGGCATCGGTGGTGACGGTGGCGTTGGTCAGCGCCGCGGCGCTGAGCAGCTGCGCGCCGTAGGGGATGATGCCCTGAAACACGCAGGAGAAGATATCCAGCAGGGACGCGGTGCGCCGGGGATCCACCCTGTATTCCTGAGACACGTCCCGCGCCATGTCGCCGGCCACGATGATGGCCACGGTGTTGTTGGCGGTGGCGCAGTCGCACAGGGACACCATGGCAGCGATGCCCACCTGCGCGGACTTGTTGCCCTTCATCACCCGGCGCAGCTTCTGGATGATCCACGTGATACCGCCGTTTTTGGCGATCAGCTCCGACATGCCGCCGCACAGCAGCGTCAGGAAGAACACCTCGTTCATGCTGGTAAAGCCGCTCCATACGCTCTGGGCAAAGGTGGCCACCGTCAGGTCGCCGCTGAAAATGCCCACCAGACCGGCGGAGAAAATGCCGATGGTCAGCGCCAGGAATACGTTCAGGCCGCACAGTGCCAGCACCAGCACCAGAATATAGGGCACCACCTTGATGAGATCGAAGGGCAGCGCCTCCAGCGGCATCACCGTCTCCGGACGGCCGAAGATCAGCAGCAGCACCAGCGTGATAACCGCCGCCGGCAGCGCCACAAGGAAGTTCACCCGGAACTTATCCCGCATTTCGCAGCGCTGGCTGCGGGTGGCGGCGATGGTGGTGTCGGAGATCATGGACAGGTTGTCGCCGAACATGGCGCCGCCCACCACCGCACCGATGACCACCGTCAGGGACAGGCCGCCCTTTTCCGCGATGCCCACGGCGATGGGGATGACGGCGGTGACGGTGCCCATGGAGCTGCCGGTGGCGGTGCCCATAAAGGCGGAGATGACGAACAGTCCTGCCGCCAGAAACTCCACCGGCACCAGCGACAGACCCAGATTCACCGTGGACTCCCGCCCGCCCATGGCGGCGGCAACACTGGCGAACGCGCCGGCCAGAATGTAGATCATCAGCATGGTCAGGATGTCCACGTTAGCCGCGCCCTTGGCGAACGTCTCGAACTTCTCGTTGATGCTGCCCTTGAACATGACAAAGGCCGTCAGCACCGCCAGAAACATGGCGGTGACGGAGGGGAACTGGTAAAAGGCCATGTCCCTGCCCTTCACCTGATAGTAGATACCGGCGCCCATGTAGATGACGATGAACACCGCAAAGGGGATCAGCGCCAGCCCGCTGGGGCGCTTTTCGTTGAGATCTTTCATGTTGTTTCCTCTCTTTCTTCGCAGAAAATGTCCGCGCTGCACGGGCAGCGCGGGCATCCCTTGTCCATATATTATCGTAAAAGGAAACTTTTGTCAACGGATATTCCCATTTTTACCGGCATCTGGTTATCTATAAAATAGATAGCCGCGTCACACCCGCCGCAGCTCGTACACATCCGTCCTCCGGGCGGACAGAATGGGCAGCTGGCGGCGCACGGCGTCTATTCTGGTCATATCCAGCTCCGTGACGGCGACCTCCTCTCCCGCGCCGCAACAGTGCAGCACCGTGCCCCAGGGGTCGCAGACCATGGAATTGCCCCACGCCACGTAGGAGGCGCTCTCGTCCCGCGCCGGGGAGGTACCCACGGTAAAGCACTGGTTATCCACCGCCCGCTGCCGCAGCAGCAGCTCCCAGTGGGCGGGGCCGGTGGTCATGTTGAAGGCCGCCGG
>ENA-UOIY01000437-UOIY01000437.1-human-gut-metagenome-genome-assembly--contig:-P114-NODE-437-length-69576-cov-33.578775_pt1 | contig 69576 bp, 72 predicted proteins | sample MGYA00242335_ERZ723882 | MGnify/ENA metagenome assembly ERZ723882 | reverse complement strand
CCCGCCCCGGCAGCCGGGCCCTGCCTGCTTTCGCACAAAAAGCGCCCCCTTTTGTGCGAAAAAAATTTTTTACCCCATTGACTTCATAACAATGTTTTGTTACACTATCTCTACAAGCAAAAAGGAGCGAGAAAAATGCTGATTTCAAAAAAAGATCTCCTCGATCAAACCGGGATTTCCTACGGCCAGCTTTATCGATGGAAACGCGAAAAGCTGATCCCCGAGGAATGGTTTATTAAGCGATCCTCTTTCACCGGACAGGAAACCTTTTTCCCAAAAACAAAAATTCTGGCCAGGATCAAAGCCATTCAGGAGCTGAAGGACAAATATTCTCTGGAAGAACTGGCGCGGATTCTGTCCCCTGAGGTCTCAGAGCGCCTCTTCTCCGAGAAGGATCTGCGCCTTATAACAGAAATAAGTCCGAATCTGATCCCCTGCTTCCTCAAAAATTTTCAGAAGCAAAATTTCACATACATCGACGTTTTGTTTTTATATGCCATCTCAAGCTTCTACGCACGCCACAATCTGCAGCTTTCCGACGTGGAAAATATTTGCTGCGGTATCAAAGAAAGCCTCTGCGCAATAAAGCAGACCGAGTACCTGTGCATTCTTTTAGAATATGCCGACAGTTACTTCATAACTATAAAAGAAGAAAAAGCCGCCGTCTATCTGGATGCCAGATTTAAAACAATCGACGAAATCCGGCTCAACGACCTGTCAGCCGCCATCAAAGTAAAATACAAAAACAAATTCAACTTCAGATTCGATGAAGAGCCGCAGGAAAACATAGAAGAATCAAAAATAAAGGAGGCGTTCACATGAAACACTCGGTAATGGCATTAGGCGAAAGGCATCTGGAGGGCGAATACAAAAACGTCCGCGCCGCCGGCGATCTTGAAATAAAAAACGGCAAAATAAAATCGCTGCTTTGCGCCGGCGATATCGATATCCACGACGCCAAGATTGAAAAAATACGCGCCGCCGGCGATGTAAACGCCTTTAATCTTACCTTCGGTCACTGCAAAGCGGCCGGAGACATCGCATTCCGCGGAATTTGCCGCGGAGATACGATCGCAGCGATCGGCTCGTTCCAGGCGGAACTTTTGGAATGCCGCATTCTCCGCTACGGCACAGATCCCAGGCATATCCGAAAATCGGATTCCTCCAGCTGGGACTGGAGCGGCACCTTTCATGCAGAAACATTTGAAAATCTGCTCCCCGCGAAACTGTCGTTTGACTATCATTTCAAAAATATCCTTTCACTGGCCGAAATAACATCCGAGCAAGAAATCCAATGCACCGTTTTATACGCTTTAAACGGCATTTCGGCACCCTCCATAAACGCAGAAGAAATCTTTCTGCTTGCAAGCGGGAACGTACGCGTCGGAGAAATTACCGGCACACATATTACGATTGACAACCGCTTTCGACCGGAAAAAGCTTTTTCTTCCCTGCCCAAAACCCAAAAATACCGAAAAATCACGGAATGCAGCAAAGAGCTGGCACATGCAGAGGCGATCATCGGAGACACGATCCGCATAAAAAACACAAGCGCCCAGTCCGTCTCCGGAATCGACGTCGAAATCGGAGAGCTCTGCACCATCGAAGAAGTAACATATAAAAACACCATAAAAATTTCCGACAAAGCCGTAACAGGAAAGGTTGTGAAGCTATGACGAGCGAACGAATCGGCGGGATCGGATCGATCTCGTGCGGCGAATACGATTCCATCCAAATCGACGGAATCGGAAAATTAAAGGGCAGCATAAAAGCCAATCAAATCAGCGCCAACGGAATGTCCCGTTCAAAGGGTAAAATAGAAGTCTCCCTGCTGAATATCAATGGCATTCACAAAGCCAAACGCACCATCAAAGCCAGAGAAGTAGCGATCAACGGCGTGCTGAGACTGAAAAAGGCCTCCCTTCACGCGGACAAAATCAATTGCACCGGCAGTCTGTACTGCGGCCACGAATTAAGCGCCGATCAAATCAGCATTCAGGGGATTTTCAGCATTTCACACATCTACGGCGACACGGTCAAGCTGTTTCACGATGAAAACGTGCATCTTCCCATAGGGCGAAAAAGCCGTCTTTTCTGCAGGCTGCTTTTTGGCTTCCGCATCCCGGACGGAGCCTCCAGGGCAGATTACGTGGAATGCACAGAGCTTGTGGCTTCCAATACAAAATTTAAAACAATTCACGCCGGCAGCGTCACGCTCAGCCAAAACTGCGAAGTCGATAAAATTTACTGCGACGGCCCCGTAACGGCCGACTCCACTTGCACTATAGGAAAAATCATCTCATCCCAATCGAAAGGAGAAACCACATGAAAGAAAGCATACTGAAAAAAATACTGGATCTTTATAAAGACGGTAAAATCTCGGCAGACGAAGCCGAAAAAATGATCGGAAGCAAGGCGGACGCGCCAGGCGAACAAGGCAGCTGGCCGGACGACGGCAAGCTGCGGATCGCCGCATTTGTCGGGCGAAGACTGCTGAAGGCAGGAGATGCCAATTGCCAGTCGCTTGAAGTAACGTACCAGGGAGACGCTCTGGACGTCATTTCCTATCTTAATTTGACGTGCGGAAACGTAGAAGGAAATGCCAATGCCGGAGTCTCGCTGAAATGTGCGGACGTACTCGGCTGTGTCAACGCGGGGACAAGCGCAACCTGCGGCAACGTCGCCGGCAGCGTCTCTGCCGGTACGAGCATCCGCTGCGGGAACATCGCCGGCCATGCATCCGCCGGAACCTCCGTAACCTGCCGGCAGCTTGGCGAATAAATACCTGTTGCATTTATCACTGACAAAACCCGAAAGCCGTAGTATACTATAAAACGAAATCCGACCAAGGGAGGAAGTTTTATGGCACTACGGCTTGAGCACGTTAAATGGGATCTGCCCGACGACAGCGGCAGCGGTTTAAATAAAGAAATCATTAAAGACATCACGCTGGAATTCGGAGACGGCCGCCTTGTCGTCGTCACCGGACCGAACGGAGGCGGCAAGACGACGCTGGCAAAGCTCATCGCCGGTGTCGTAACGCCCACAAGCGGAAAAATCTTTTTAACCAGCGGAGGCATCGAACGCGAAATCACAGACATCGACGTTACAGAGCGAGCCAGGAGCGGAATTGCATATGCTTTCCAGCAACCCGTTCGCTTCAAGGGACTCACAGTACGTAACCTCCTGGAAATCGCGGCTGGACGCACCATGAGCCAGAACGAGCTCTGCAAGCTGCTCGGGAAAGTCGGTCTTTGCGCGGAAGAATACATCAACCGCGAAATGAACACCTCTTTATCCGGAGGAGAAAGCAAGCGGATCGAAATCGCAACCGTGCTGGCAAGAAACGCAGAAATTTCCGTATTCGACGAACCGGAAGCAGGAATCGACCTGTGGAGCTTTGCCAGACTGGTTGAAACCTTCGAGGAAATCAGAGAAAGCAGAAAAGGCACGCTGGTCATTATTTCACATCAGGAGCGCATTATCTCCATAGCGGACGATATCGTGGTAATCGCCGCCGGCTCCGTAAGAGCCGCCGGAACCAGAGAAGAAGTTTTACCGACGCTGTTATCGGACGAAAAAACGGCAAGATGCCCGATCAACTCAAGGGAGGCGGAATATTGATGAATTTTATTGCAAAAAATCTCTTAGAAAAAATTTCGGATTTAAAAAATCTGATCGATATAGAAGGCAGCGCATACAATATCCGCGAAGATGGACAATGCGCAGGACGCAAATCGACCAAAAACATCAAAATAGAATCCAAGGAGGACGCTCCGGGGCTTGTCGTCCGCATTAGGCCCGGCACTAAGAACGAAAAAGTTTATATTCCGGCCTGCGTGACGCACGGCTCGGTCGACGACCTCGTATACAATGATTTTTACATCGGAGAAGACGCCGACGTCACCATCGTCGCAGGATGCGGCGTGCATACCGAAGACGACGGCCAGGCCCGCCACAATGGAATTCACCGGTTTATTCTGGACAAGAACGCAAAGGTTCTGTATTTGGAAAAACATATCGGAACCGGAGCCGGCAAGGGAATCAAGCGGATCGATCCCATTACGGACGCAACGCTTGCCGAAGGAGCGGTTCTGACGATGGATACGATTCAGCTCGGCGGCGTCGACGATACTACCAGAACGACGCGCGCCGTACTCGGTGCGTCTGCAAAGATCATCGTACGCGAACGAATTATGACCGACGGCAATGAAAAAGCCAAAACCGACTTCAGCGTCGTTTTGGAGGGCGAGGATTCGGGCGCGGATCTCGTTTCCCGATCCGTAGCACGCGGCAACTCCCATCAGGAATTCACCTCTCGGATCGTCGGTAAGGTTCGCTGTACCGGCCATTCCGAATGCGATGCGATCCTCGCGGAGCAGGGAACCGTCAACGCGTCTCCCACGCTGGATGCGCATCATGTCGATGCCGAGCTGATCCACGAAGCGGCAATTGGAAAAATCGCCGGCGAACAGATTCTGAAGCTGCGCACACTCGGTCTCACCGAGGAAGAAGCAGAACAGAAAATTATCGACGGCTTTCTGCAATAATAAGCGTATGGACGCCAGAAGATATATCGTCACTAAGGCAATGCTGCAGCTCGGCTTTACGCCCGGATATAACGGGTTTTTCTTTCTGCGGGACGCAGTCCTTACCACGCTCCGGGATCCCGAAACGCTGACGCTGATTACAAAGCTGATTTACGCGCCGCTTGCTAAGGCATACGGAACAACATCGGAAAATGTTGAAAAATCAATCCGGAAGGCAGCGGCAGCCGTATGGAAGCGGCACGGAGGCACAGGGAAAACAATTGCCGTTTTAAACAGCGAGTACCGATATTCCGATGTCCGTCCGGAAAACAGAGAACTGATTTCACTCGTTTGCCACTTTGTCGAACAGGTCGGAGAGACATTCGATACTGACGTTCGCAGCAGCGTTTAAATCGGCTCCCGCCGTCCGGCTCTCGCCCACAAAATGTGCGGCGCAGGCGATCATGGCTCCGTTATCGGTACATAGAACAGGAGAAGGGCGGAAGAACGCGGCTCCCGCTTTTTCAGCTGCACGCTGAGCCTCAGCGCGCAGGCAGGAATTCGCCGCAACGCCCCCGGCCAGACAGATTTTCCCATACCCCGTCTGTTCACTGGCTTTCATTAAATTTTCAACAAGGATGTCAACGACCGCCTTTTGAAAAGAGGCGCACAGATCCGCGGGAGGAACGGCTTCCCCTTTCGCCTTCGTATTATTCATATAATTCAGCACGGCCGTTTTCACGCCGCTGAAGCTGAAATCAAGACTGCCGCCAAACCGGACGCGGGGAAAATCAATGGCATGGGGATTTCCTTCCTTTGCGAGTCTGTCCACCGCGGGCCCGCCGGGATATCCCAGCCCAAGCGCACGGGAAATTTTATCAAACGCCTCTCCGGCGGCATCGTCGCGCGTCCGCCCAAGAACCTTAAAATCACCGTAAGCGCGGCAATCGATGATATGACTGTGGCCCCCTGAAACCACAAGACACACAAACGGGGGTTCCAGATCTTTATATTCAATAAAATTAGCGGCAATATGCCCTTCGATATGGTGTACAGGCACCAGAGGCTTCGAAAGCGTATAAGAAAGCGCCTTCGCGGCAGAAAGTCCCACAAGAAGCGCGCCGATCAAGCCTGGACCGAACGTCACGCCGATCCGGTCGATCTCGGATAACGAAACATTCGCCTCGCGCACCGCAGCATCGATCACACCGATAATCGCTTCGACATGCTTCCGGGAAGCAATCTCAGGAACGACGCCGCCAAACGGTTTATGGATTTCAACCTGAGAAGAAATAATATTGGAAAGAACAAATCTTCCGTCCGCCACTACCGCGGCGGAGGTTTCGTCACAGCTTGATTCAATTCCCAGTGTTAAAACGCGTCCTTCTTTATCCATTTTATCCTAAAAACACCGTGAAAAACTTTTTGAAAAACAGCTGATCCGCAACGATCAAAATTCCAAGCACCGCAGTATACACGGCAAAAATGTTTAAGCTTCTTTTTTTGAAAAAGTTCAGCATAAAGCGGATTGCAACGTATCCCGAAATCCCCGCGGCAAGCATTCCCACGATGACCGGGCCCCATTCGACCGCCGCCGGTTCGGAGACGACATCTTTTACCCCAAGAACGGCGGAGCCCAATATCACAGGAATCGACATCAGAAACGCAAAACGCATCGAATCCTCTTTTTGCAGGCCCATGAATAAGCCGGCGCTCGTCGTGCTTCCCGAGCGAGAAATTCCAGGCATGACTGCGATCCCCTGCGTTACTCCGATCACCGCCGCATCCACATAGGACATGGACTCTATCGTTTTCACGCGTTTTCCTGCCTTCTGCGAAAAATAAAGCAAGACTGCCGTTATTATAAACGAGATTCCCAGAAAACCTCCGCTCTGAGAAATTTTTTCTATGTAGTCGTTCAGGAAAAGGCCCACCAGCGCTGCCGGAATCGTAGCAATAATCAAAAGGCCTGTAAGCTTCTGCACTGGCTTTTTCAGGATTGCCAGAATATCCGGCCAGAAGACGATGAAAACGGCGATAAGCGTTGCAAAATGCAACGCTATATCGAACGTCAGCCCAAATTGCTCCTGATCAATTCCGAACAGCTTTTTAAATACGATTAAATGTCCGGAGCTGCTTACCGGCAAAAATTCCGTGAGCCCCTGTACGAGTCCAAGAATAATACTCTGCAGGATTTTCATACCGGTTCAATCTCCACATTAACGTTTTCCGCTCCGGCAGCCATCGGGCTTTTGGGCGCTTCTAAGCCGGGGAGCGCTCCATCCTCTTTGTTCTTGGCGGACTTTTTAGCAGAATTTTTTTTCTTGTCTGCCTTTTTGTAGATCAGCGTGGGAGGCACGCCGTTTCTGATCGTATCTGCTGTAATGATACACTTTTGTACGTCCTCTTTCGTGGGAACGTCGTACATTACATCCAGCATTGCCGATTCTACGATTGCCCGCAGTCCGCGCGCTCCTGTTTTTCGCGCAATCGCAATCTCCGTAATCGCATCGATCGCGCCGTCGTCAAATTCCAGCTCCACGCCGTCGTACGAAAGAAGCTTCTGGTATTGCTTTATCAGCGCATTCTTTGGAGTAGTCAGAATTTCCCGCAGCATTCCCGCATCCAGCGCGTCCAAGGTGACAATGAGCGGAACCCTGCCGATAAATTCCGGAATCAATCCGAATTTCAGCAGATCCTGCGGCTCTACGCTGGCAAGCAGCGCGTTTGTGTCTAAATTATCGCTGCTGTGGATGCTTCCGGAAAATCCGATCGTATTTTTTCCCGTCCTGCTTTCAATAATTTTGGGCAGCCCGTCAAAGGCTCCCGAGCAGATGAAAAGGATATTGGTCGTATCGATATTGATAAACTCCTGATGCGGATGTTTGCGTCCTCCCTGGGGCGGAACGGCCGCCACCGTGCCCTCTAAAATTTTCAAAAGCGCCTGCTGTACGCCTTCCCCGCTGACATCTCGTGTGATTGACGGGTTATCTCCTCTTCTGGAAATTTTATCGATTTCATCTATAAAAATGATTCCGCGTTCGGCTTTTTCAATGTCGAAATCAGCGGCCTGTATCAGTCTGAGCAATATGTTTTCGACATCTTCCCCGACATAGCCCGCCTCTGTAAGAGAGGTGGCGTCCGCAATCGCGAACGGGACGTTCAGCACCTTCGCAAGCGTCTGCGCCAGGTATGTTTTTCCGACACCGGTAGGACCGATCAAAAGTACGTTGCTTTTAGTCAGCTCTACGCCGTCATACGGAGAGGCCGGCGCCTTTTCTTCCTCCGCGGAAGAGTCCGTCTTTGCATTCTTTCGTCTGCTCCCCGCTGCAGCGGCTTCCTTTTTATTGTCCTCGATCCTTTTATAGTGATTATATACTGCCACGGAAAGCGCTCGCTTCGCCTTCTCCTGACCGATTACATATTCGTCCAGAGCTTTTTTTATTTCCGCCGGCTTCAGAAGCGGCGGCTCGTTTTCACCGCCCGCAAGCACCTCTTCCATTTCCGTTTCTAAATAATCGTCGTGTAAAATATCGCAGCACAGATCAATGCATTCGTCGCAAATAAAAACGCCCGGGCCCGCAATCAGCCGTTTCACCTGGCCTTCTCTCTTCCCGCAGAAAGAGCAGCGTACCTGTTTATCGTCGTTTTTCGCCATATTACAGCCTCCTTTTATCTTATGGACTTATAATGCAGGCGCCGCAAATCACTATAGAATAATCCTATAAATAAACTTGCGGCGTATAAATCTTATCCCCGATTATTGAATTATATTCTCTTTTCCATGATCTTGTCGATCAGGCCGTACTCGAGCGCCTCCTGTGCAGACATATAATTATCTCTTTCCGTATCGGCGATGACCTTTTCAAGCGGCTGCCCCGTTCTCTCGCTCAGGATCCTGTTTAATTTGTCCTTGATCTTCAGAATCTGTTCCGCCTGAATTTTAATGTCAGTGGCCTGGCCTCTCGCGCCCCCGAGCGGCTGGTGAATCATGATCTCGCTGTTCGGCAGAGACAGGCGTTTGCCCTTCGCGCCCGCCGCAAGAAGGAAGGCGCCCATGCTGGCGGCCATGCCGACGCAAATCGTCGAAACATCACATTTAATAAACTGCATTGTATCATAAATTGCCATTCCCGAAGTCACGGAACCGCCCGGACTATTGATATAAAGCTGTATGTCCTTATCGGGATTTTCCGATTCCAGGAATAAAAGCTGCGCCACGACCAGGCTTGCCGTTACATCGTTTACCTCATCGCTCAGCACAATGATCCTGTCGTTCAGTAATCTGGAAAAAATATCGTACGACCGTTCGCCTCTGCTCGTCTGTTCAATAACAATCGGTACCAAAGCCATAATAAAACTCCATTTCTCCGACGCGTAAAATATTCCTATGATGAAGAGCTGCGCCCCCCGCCGGTTCAGGCGTCCTCTTCTTTTTTCTCCTCAGCTTTTTGGGAGGAAGCTTTGCGTTTTGCAGCCGCGGGCTTTGCCTCCTCGGCCGCTTTCTCTTCCGGTTCCTGTTTCTCGGCCGCCGGTACTTTGACCGCCGTTTCATAGATCAGATCGACGGCTTTGCGGCGTTTAACCTCCTCGGCGATGTCATCGCGCCTGTCTTTAAACATCTCCTTGACCTCTTCGACGGTCTTCTTAAGATATTCGGCCGCCTGCTCAAATTCTTTTTCAAACTCTTCGTCGGAAACGGAAATGGCTTCCGCCTCGGAAATTGCTTCGAGAACAAGGTCTCTCCTGACATTCATTTCAGCCTGCGGACGAATATTTTCCCGGAACTTCTCCACGGTAGTTCCCATGTACTGGCAATAGTTCTCCAGCGTCATTCCGTACATTCCGACCTGATTTTCGGTGCGCTTCATTTCGGTTGCAACCTCGGCATCGATCATGCACTCCGGAATATCGAGCTCCGCATTGTCAATCGCCGCCTTCAGGGCTTCCTCCGTCATGGCCGCTTTCGAAGTTTTTTCTTTATTCTCCGCAAGCTTCTTCGCCAGGTCCGCTCTGTATTCGGCAAGCGTGTCGAACTCACTGACATCAGACGCAAATTCGTCGTTGATTTCCGGAATTTCCTGTTTCTGGATCTCGTGAATTTTTACTTTAAATTCCGAATCCTTTCCCTTCAGCTCCTCCGCATGATAATCCTCGGGGAACTTTACATTGATTGTGATCTCGTCTCCGGTATTTGCGCCGACCAGCTGCTCTTCAAATCCGGGAATAAACTGGCCGGAACCAAGCTTCAGCTTGAAATTCTCGCCTTTTCCGCCGTCAAACGCATTTCCGTCGACAAATCCTTCAAAATCAATCGTGACCGTGTCGCCCGTTTCAGCCGGCCGATCCTCGACCGTTACCATGCGCGCGTTTTTCTCAGCCTCGCTCCGGATGGCCTGATCGACTTCCTCATCCGTCAGCGCAGAAGGCACCTCGGTAATTTCAAGCTCCTTATAACGTCCGAGCTTTACCTCCGGCTTCGTATACACTTCAAGGGAAAACGCCATGCCGTCCTTGTCCATTTTTGTTACCTTAACATTCTGCGGATAGGAAACCGGCTTGAGCCCCAGCTCGGGAATGGATCCGTAATACAGATCCGTAATAATATATTCTTCCGCGTCTCCGAAAAGAACCTCCTGCCCGTAAAATTGTTCTACCAGTTTCCGCGGAGCCTTTCCCGGGCGGAATCCATGTACGTTAAAATTCCTTTTGTTTTTCTGAAAAGAGTACGCCAGGCCTTCTTCCACCTTGTCCGCGTCCGCTTCATATGTTAATCTGACTAAATTCTTATCGATAACTTCCTGATTGACCGCCATGATAATACCTCCACACACCCGTACCAATATAATAATTATATATAAAAAAGCCTGCCGTTAAACCAGCAAGCTACAAAAAACCATTTCAGGCAGGAACCGCCTCCTGGCGGCCCCGCCGCCTGAATCTCTCGTAACCGGCTTACAGACCATATCTCTTGTTAAACTTGTCTACCCGGCCGCCGGTATCAACCAGCTTCTGCTTTCCTGTGTAGAAAGGATGGCACTTCGAACAAATTTCAACGGAAATATTTTTCTTTGTCGAATAAGTTGTAAATGTCTCTCCACAAGCGCATTTTGCTGTTGTTTCTTCAAACTTGGGATGAATTCCCTCTTTCATTCCATGTCACCTTCTTTCACAGGGGATAAAATAATCCGCAAAAATGCCTTCTGTCACAGCATGTGACAGAAAAGCATTTTGCATTATACCACAGAAAGCCGCAATCATGCAACCTTTTTTTTGCGTCCTGTCACGACCAGCACGATCACGACTGCGGCAACAACCACAACTGCAGCGCCGATGCATACCCAGATATACCAGGCAACACCGCTTTCTTCTGCGGAACCCGGAGCAGCTACAAGCTCCGTATTAAACGAAAACATAAATCTTCCTCCGGGAGCCACATCGCCGTATTTGTAGAAATCAAGGATATCGCCGCTGTCCTCCGTTGTCTCCGGCGCCAGCGTGTTATCCGCCCATTTGAAATTAAACGCAGGCATCTTGCCGCTTTGATCCGTAAGGCCCAAAACAGAACGCGGAATCGAAATTTGGATTCTGTTTCCTTTGACAGAGAACTCTGCCTTGCCGGCTTCCGTAAAATTCCAGCCGCCATCCGAGCGTTCGACGGTCGCTTCTGTTCCGGACGGGGAGGTTCTGTTCACAATATATTCAAAGCCCTCCCAGTTCGGACTGTTCCCCGTGAAATCCGTATCGATCAGCAGACGCATCCACGCAGGATCCGAAGAATCCGTTATGTCGTCAACCGTTTCGGCCATAAAATATACATTGTTCTCATCATATGCAACCTTGAACGTTACAAAGTCATTCCGCATGGTGGAATAATTATATTTCTTGGTTCCTCTCCAGCCGGCGGAGTTGCGGTCCCACGTGCTTTTCTCATAATGGTTATATACAAGATTTACGTCTGCCCACTGATCTGCTTCACTGTGAATATCGATCGTTTTATATGTCCCGCTGTTTTCATCCGCAACGTCCGGCGCCTGGACGCCCTTGAACTTCCGGATATTTGTTACGAGCTGATAATAGAAGTGGTCCTTAAGAACACCGTCGGACGGTTCGATATCGCGGCTGTATTCATCCGTGTATTGATCGGCGAAGGCATTCTCCGTTCCGCCCCATTCCTGCTGGCGAAGCGCAACCCATTCGTTCCAGCCTGTGATAAAAATGAAATCGGGATCGACCTCCAGAGCGTAATCCCATTGCTGCTGGAAATTAAGTCCGTAAAGGAAGGCATCCTCCGTTTCCTTGTCGATCGTTATCGTTTCTCCTTTGTATTGAAAAGAGTAAGAATAGTCGCCTTTTGCGTAACCGCGTCCGTATACGCCGCCGCGGTAATCATTCATGGCAACCGGCCCGCCGTTGCTGTTATCGCTCGCATTCTGCGCCACGTTTACAGTCATCTGCTCAACGGAACCGTCCTCCCGCACGCCGTATTTTGTCTGCGGGTAGACGGAGCACCAGCCCCATTGATTCTCGCTGATATCAACATCTTCCGTAAAATAGCTCGGGTTGCAGTACCTGAATGTAAAGAAATCCAGGATTTCCTCCCCATACCGGTCCTGCCGGCTGATGCAGTTCTGACCCGCAAGCACCAGCGGCTTGCCGTCCCACAGGAACCAAAGATCACTGTATTTACCTTCGCTGTAAAGATCTTTATAAAGCGTCTGAAGCTGCGTTCTCGTATCCGCACCCGCTCCAAAATTCAGCATGAACGCGACCTGAGGGGTATCGACTCCCTGCTCGCGCGCCTGTGCAAAGACCTCGAAGACCGTCTCATAAGCCGGCTGCCATAAATATGTACCATTTGTGCAGTCGAAAAATATGACGTCTACACCGGCATCCGCCAGCATTTCCGCATGCTTGCGCACCACATATTCATCGGTGTTGATGTAATAATCGAACATCGGCTTATCCCAGAAGAAGTATTTCCCGCCGGTGTTTCTTCCCCACGCCTCGTGCGTATAGTCGTTCCTTGCTTCCGGATACTGCGAAATAATCTCTGTAACATTGAGCGCAGAGGTAGACTTGGCAAATTCATAATGCCACGTCCAGTAAAACAGCCCCACATATTTGCCTTCCCTTGTATCGCCTACGTCCTGATATTGGTTTACGGTTCTTCCCAATCCGTCGACTGCCGCCCAGGTGTCCGGCTTGACCGCAGACGCCGCATCTTCCGCAGCTGCGGGCAAAGCGAGCCCCGATAACAGCAAGCCCGCGCATAAAAACAGCGCCGAAAGCTTACGAATTGCAGAGCGTATCTGCTGCTTGTTTTTCCTAGTTTTCATTCCGGTCATCAAACTCCTTTGGTAAAAATCCATTTTTTATTTTATTGTTTAGTCGATTTTCGACATAACGATCGTAGAAAAGCGTTTTAAAAATCGCCGCCATCACATCCCCGATAATCATCCCCGGGAGGCCGAACAGACCGCCGAAGATACACAAGCCGACAAGCACAAGCAGCGGGCTCACGCCCATGCGTCCTCCCACGATTTTTGGTGTGACAAACCAATTATCCGCCGCCTGCACCGCCAGGATGCATATAAGCGCGGCAACAATGCTGAACAGGCCCTGAGGAAGCGTGATAAATATCACAAGCGCGCCGCCGGCCCACGGCCCGATATAAGGAATCATATTCAAAAACGCCATAATAACGGCAAGCAAAATGGCGTATCTCAGCCCCGCAATCAGGAACAGAAGATAAGACAGAATCAGCGTAATACACGCCTGGAGCAATTTCCCCGCGAAATACTTCCTGAAAATCCTATTGCACTGCGCCGCGCCCCATTGAATCGTATCCGCATGCTTTTTGGGAAGCAGCGCATAGTTGACACGCTTCAGCATCCGGATCGCTTTATCTTTTTCAATCAGCATATACACCGATACCATCAGCCCCATAATGGCATTAAACACGCCGCTGATTGTAGTAGAAAAAAACCGTGTCGCAAAATTGGTAATGTTTTCGGCGTTGAACCAGGCCATCACCCGTTCCTGTACCCGCTGTATATTGTTTTCGATTGTGTTTTTCACTTCCTCAGAAAGATTGAATCGGCCTTGTTCTATAATATCGTCATAAAATTCCGTTATTTTGGAAAAGGCTCTGGGCAGATTATCCGCAAAGGACTTCGCCGTATCGATCAGCGTCGGAATCAGGGCGAATAGGAAAAGCGCCAAAATCAGAATCAACGTGAAATACGCAATTGCGATGCTGAGCCCGCGCCGTAAATTCTTCTTCTTCATTTTCTTCAGGATGCGGTTTTCCCAGACCATCATATATGCGTTCAAAATATACGCGATAATCAGGCCGACAATTAAATAGCTCAGCGTTGATGTAATAAAAGCACCGGCTTTTGAAAGAAAATCTTCAAAACCCTGTATGTCGAAAATAATTTTGACCGTAACAAGGATAATCAAAATATACAGATATATTTTCGCCGGAGTAAACCGGAGCCGCGGCAGCTTTAAGGAAGTAAAGCGTTTCTGCTTCGTTTCCGTTTTACTTTCAGCTGCCGCGGCTGTTTCGCGGCTATCCTCATTTCTTTTTTCTTCCGGCTCTTTATGCTCGCACATTGTTCCTCACTCTCCGATTCCGCGACTGGCGCGTTTTTCTTTGCATGTTATACGGTTATATAATATGACAAACAATATGCATATTATTATTCCCGATACCGCTCCGAAAAAATCAATTAACACATCGCGGACCTCGGAAGACCTGCCGCTGCTCCAAAGCTGTATCGTTTCGTCCGTTACGCCTGCCGCAAGGGAGACAAACAGCGGTATAAATATATTCTGCAAATATCTTTTCGTATAAATTCGCACGCACAGCATCAGCAAAATCCCGAGAACGGCAAATTCCGCGAAATGCGCAAGCTTTCGTACAGTTCCCTCCTCTATAGAAATTCCCGGGAGAACGGTGTTCACCGCCGTCTGAATCAGTTTCGTCACGATGCCGCTTTTTTCAGAGGATTCCTCAGCAGTGTCCAGTGAATTTCCAAAGATAAAACACACATACGCCGCGGTAACGAGAATGCAAAGCACACGCGGTAAATAACGGTGAATCTTTTCTCTGCGGGCTTCTTTTATCACTCTGCAAGCGTAACTCCTTCCGGCAGGTCAATTTGGGATTCCAGCGTTCCGTCCTCTTTTCTGCGGTGCTCCACCCGGATGATCCCATACGGCGTCGGATATGTGCCCTTAACCCATTCAAGATCGCCTAGATTGGGACGGATCGTCACTTTTTCACAGCCGGGCGCGGCCGGTCTGACGCCCAGCACATATTGCGATAAAAAGGCCGCCGGTCCTGACGCCCAGCCGTGGCAAAGGCTGTGCCGGAATCCCTGGTAACAATATGCGCCGTAGTCTCCGTGCAGATCCTTTTCTCCTTCCGCAACAAGCTCATCGATCCGGCTGGAGCCTTCCAGCCACTCCATATTGAAATCCTCCCAGAAGGTCGTTGCGCCTCTGGAAAGCATCGCCCCCCAATACTCTCTGAGGATGTTCAGCGCCGCCGCAAGATCCCCTGCCTCTCCTATCGCGCAAAGCATATAGTAGCCCATGAAGGTGGAAAAGCCTCTTGCGCCGCCTCTCTTTAGAATAAGGTTTGTTGTCTTTACGGGATCCGCAAGGCCGGCCAAAACGAGCAACGCCGCCGCCTGTTTGTTTGCGTAATGCTCCGGGATATGCCGTCCCAGCTTTTCAAACGCGTCGCGGCAGAGCTTGGCCGTTTCGCCGTCCCCGAGTTCCGCGCACAAAAATTCCCCGGCCCAGAACGCCATCCGCATAATCCCCTGCAATCCCGCATGAATCACGTCCGGCTTATCGGCGGTGGGCCAATCTACGAACCGGTTTTCCGGAAGGTCCTCGGAGCCGTTCTCTTTAATGCAGCCTGCAAAATAGCGCAGCAGCTCCACAAGATATTCTTTCTGCGATTCCAGGAAGGTCCGATTTCCGTTCTGCATGTACCAGCCATATTGCACCATGATCCACCAAAGCGAATAAGCGGACATTCCGCACATCATGTTAGGAAGCGGCGACTCGTCCCTCGCCAGATCCAGGCTCCGCTCCACGCTTTCGTCATACCCAAAAACGGCCTGAATCGTGGAGGTTTCGGGATGAATGTCTCCGATCCAAACCAGGCGGTCCCTTTTGATCCCGTCCCAAACATATTCCTGCATATTCAAATGAACCGTATACGCGGCGGTATTCCAGATTTTGTTGACAAGCTCGTCGTTGCATTCGAAGGAGCCTTTATATTCAAGCTCCCTGTACACAAAAATCCCCTGAACGGCCTGCAGGGTAATCATAGCTTCCGGATCCACGACGTCGATCCGGACGAAGCGGAAGCCGCTCGGCCCGATTTCCGGCATGCTGAGGAACCCGACGTCAATAATCTGGTCCCTGTTGATATGGTCGTTCGTGGCGTTTTTTTCTCCGCCAAGCTCCGCCATTGCTTCCGAGGCGGATTCTCCGAAGCGGATCCTAAGCCGGACACGCTGCGGACTTACGGAATGTATGTATAATTTGACATACCCGTGAAACTCCACGCCGAAATCCAGCAAAATCCCCGCGCTCTTTCCCTTGCTTTCCAGTCGGCACTGCTCCGGCACATTGAAATGGATCTGCTTCACATGCGGCTTCAGCAGCGTTTCCGCGCCCGTCACCTCGGCCTTGTCCGTCTGCGTCATCCAGAGGATGCGCTTCGGCGTCATAAAACGCCGTACTCTTTTGTCCTCTTCCGTATTGCGAAAAATAGACTCATCCCTGATCCCGTACGGGACTTTATTTAAACATTCGTTCTGTTCGCTCATATTGACAGCCCTCCATATTTGCATATAGCAGAAGTATAACAATCAATCCGAAATTCGTCAACGAAAAATAATCCCGCAAAGCCGCAGGCTCCGCGGGATTCCGCTCTCCGGTCAAGGGCCCGGGGAGCTCAGGAAGGAATCTGCATCGTTCCCAGAAAAATCGGCAGATTCGTAGCGTTATCAATGATTGCATAGACGAACGGGCGATCAAGCTTTACCGTATAATCGTACATCGGCGCCGATTCGGCTTCCATAGAGACCGCGCTTGCCGCTCCGGCTCTCGTCCCCAGCTCGCTGACAGAAATAAAAGTCTTATGAATTACTTTTCCGATATAAAGATTGCCGAGCGAAGAGCTGCCGAGCTTTGCGAAATCAGCCGTTTCGGAAGAAAATGCCGAAGGCATGCCCATCTGTGCCAGGGCATCGTTCAGCGCAGCAGAATACTCATAGCTGAATTTCGGAAGCCAGGCATCGACGGAGGCGCTTTCTGCATTAGAAAAAACAGAAAGGAGACGCGCCCCGGACAAAGCAGCAACATACTCCTCAAGCGGAACCGCTTCGTCGGGAAGAAGCACAGCGAAGCCATATTTTCCGCCCGCATAATTCTTGATAAATCCCACGGCATTTTCGTCTCGGATATATTTTGTTTCACACGAACGCATCATCTGAACGTCACAGGCCGTCCCGTCGCCGCGCGTAAAGGTTCCGTTCACGACATCATGCTTCTGATATGGAGTTTCCCACTCCGCGTCAAAAACAAGCGCATTGATCAGATACATCATTTCCGATGAATCGAGCTCCTCTATGATTTTGTCAATCATGCCGTCCGTGTTTTTCTCTATCCAGCTGTTAATATCTTTCACGGTCTGACTGTCGAAGGCGGATTGATAGGCCGCGGCGTTATAGTAATCGGCATTTTTCTGGAGAAACTCGCTGTTCACCTGCAGCAGGCCTTCGTCTTCTCGGAACCAGATAGAATTTGCGATTTCCAAGCGGGATTTTTCCTCGGAAGGCAGTTTTTTTACATATGTGTGTAAATATTCGTTCAGTTCCTCAATCGGCAGCGATCCGCCCAGCACTTTTTCCATTTCCGCTTTCGTCTGCGTATCCGCGCCGTTTGCCGTCATTGCCAGCGCCAGCATGGCAGACAGCGGAGATACCAGGGAATTTGCCTGTTGCTCCGACGCAGATATATTGCGGAAAAGAGCCGCCGCAAAATCTGCGGAGGCCAGGAGAAACGCTTCGTCAGAAGCCCTTTCCCCGACCGGCCCCGCCTTTATTCCCTCCATCAGGTCCGCGGCCTGGATTTCGGCGGAGCATCCGGTAAAATGCAGCAGCATTCCGCCTGTCAATAAAATACACAATAAAATGATTCTCAAGTTCTGTCTTGGTTTCATACGAACCGACCTCCTTAATCCATTTGCAATTCCGATATCAGCCGTTCCAGCTCCTCTGCCGCTTCCTTCGGCATTTTCCGCCAGGAGCCGTCCGCTGTCCGCAAAGAGCCGTCTGTAAGAAACGTGTAAAGCTCCGCAGTTTCTCCGTCGCAGATAACGCGGATGCTGTATCCCGTTTCCGCCGCAGGCTCTGCCGATGCGGTCGCGGCAGGAAGCGACTCTGCGGCCTCCAGCCGGGCAAGAAGATCCCGGATCACATCCGGATCCGTATACCGTTCTGCCGGCTCGTTTGCAGGGGGGAACGCAGCAATCTCTACGCTCTGCGCCGCCGCCGATTCCGGAAGCGCCGCTTCGCCCAGGGAATGCGCCGTGCCCTCCTGAAATCCCCGAAGCAGCGCGGGCAGAAAAGCGACGCAGAAAACCGCTGCGCAGGAAACAAGCGGGAGAGCCGCCGCAAGGAAAAGCTTTTGTTTTCTTTTTCTTCTCCGTTCGTACGCTTCCCGCCGGCGGAGCAGCTCTGCTTTAAATTCGTCCCGGTTTCTCATATTAACGTCTCTCCTTCCATTCCGATGACGGAACGAAGCTTCCTTTTCGCCCGATACAGTAAATTGTCCACTTGCTTTTTGCTCTTTTTCATTACTTTTGCCGTCTCTTCGTATGAAAGTCCTTCAAAATAGATCAGATGGACGGCGCAGCGCATTTCCTCCGGAAGGGTTTCGAGCGCGGCGCTGAGCACACGGCTCCGTTCTTCGGCGAGCAGCCGGTCTTCGATGGAAAATCCCGCGTCTTCTTCCCCCTGCGCTTCGGAGAGCTCTATGGTTTTCCATCTTGCACGGTGCCTGAGGTAATCGATGGCTTTACTGCGCCCCAGCATAAAAAGGTATGTTTTCAGCGAGGTTTTGAAATTATACCGATTTTTATGAACCAGAAGCTCCAAGAACGCGTCGATCGCCAGATCCTCCGCGGCAGCCGTGTCACGGACAAAACGGTTGATGAAAAAGATTAAATTTTCGCGGTACAAGTCGAGGATCTCGTCAAACGCAGTTTCATCGCCTGCCAGGAAACGGCGGTAGCTACTTGCGCCGTTGTCCATCCTTTTGCCTCCTTACGCCTGCGGCATTTATTTTTACACTTATTATACGCTTGCGTGTGAAAAAATCCTTATGTTTTTCTTGCCTTCCCGTATTTTTAATATAAATCATAGAAACAGATGACTGCGGAAGCCAGCAAAAAAAGAAACCCGAAAACGAAGTCCGGCGCTGCCGCGGCGTTCCGTTTATCGGGTTTCTCTTGATTCCTGCGCAAGACTAACGCGCATTCCTTACTGCATAAATATCCGTATTCCGCCCCCTCGGCAAGCCAAAAGCGGCGCTACGATGGCTGCGTCTTCTGAAAACGTTCGTCTTTGCAGGTATAGACACGAACCCCGTTCTCTTCGACTTCCACATATAAATTGCTCTTGCATTTCGGGCAGTTGACTTTTATTTGGGAATTCGGAGACGCCTGCATCAGTGTCCAGCCGCAGATCGGGCACATTGCTCTGTACTTCATGAGCGCTGATCCTCCTATTTCAAATCTTTAATTACTTTCACCGCCACGCCCTGTATGATTGCTGTTTCCGTTACGATATCTTCGTATTTCCCATTCTCGGGATGCAGACGTATGCAGCGCTTCTGTCGGTCCGGGTAATACGTCTTCAGCGTAGCCTCGTCGCCGACCAGCGCCACTACGATATCTCCCGGCTCGGCGGCGGACTGCTTCCGGATCACGACAAGATCACCGTCGTCAATCCCGGCCTCCGTCATCGAATCGCCGCTTGCCCGCAGAATATAGAAGGTGCCTTCGCCCACAAGCTGCCGCGGCAGCTCCAAATAGGTTTCGATGTTCTCCTCCGCGTATTTGGGAATGCCGCAGGCGACCTCTCCGAGCACCGCGACGGTTGCGGCGGCGGTACGGATTCTTTGGATCAGATCCGTCGTGACGCCGTCCGTTCCGTTATACGCAATCATTCCGTTCTCGTCCATGGCATGCAGATAACGGTATACCGTCGTCTTGCCGATTTGCAGTCCTTCCGAAATTTCCCGCAGGGAGGGCTGCCTTTTATTGGCGACGAAAAATTCTTCCGTAAATTTCTTAATGTTCCGCATTAAATCGCAATCTTTCTTCCGCATTCCGTTGTCTGCTCCGATCTATCAGGAACGTTTCGTTCCGGATAGATTTTATTTTATGTATTTTTTCATGCCTTGTCAAGTGAAATTCGAATTTTCTCAGCGCTGCCGTAAACTGCGCGCTTCAGCCCTGCAGAAAGCCTCCGTCGACGCAAAGCGTCTGTCCTGTTATAAAGGACGCCTCCTCGGAGGCGAGAAAATATACAGCCGCGGCAACCTCATGCGCTTTTCCAAGGCGGCAGAGCGGCGTTTCCTCTGCAAGCTGATCCAGCGTTTCTTTCGAATGGATCGCATTCATTTCCGTGTCAATGACTCCGGGAGCGACGCAATTAACCCGGATCCCCGAAGGACCGAGCTCGCGCGCAAGCGCTTTCGTAAGACCGATCAGCCCTGCTTTTGCAGCAGAATACGCGGCTTCACATGCGCCGCCCGCAATCCCCCAGACAGAAGAAATATTGACAATGGCTCCGTGCTTCCGCGCAATCATTGCGGGCGCCGCGCATTTGCATAAATGAAAGGCCCCGCTCAGATTCACGTCGAGCTGCCTCTCCCAGGCCGATTCGGAAATGTCGGTTAGCAGTCTCCAGTCTGAGGCGCCGGCATTGTTGACAAGCACGTCGGGAGCGCCCAGTCCGTCCGCAAGCGCGCCGAACATTTTACATATACTTTCCGGCTGTGCGAAATCCGCGCCAAACGTCAGCGCTTTTACCCCGAAAACGCTTCGCAGCTCTGCCGCAAGCGCTTCCGCCCGTTCTTTTCCCGTATTGTAATGGATGCCCACGTCATACCCGTGTCTTGCAAAAGAACGCGATATTTCGCGCCCGATGCCACCCGCTCCGCCTGTTACAAAAGAAACCGCCACGACACTAAACCTCCATATCCATTTTTTTCAGGAAATAACAATAAATTAACCAAACACGCCAAGATGCTCCAGCAAAATTTTAAGCCCCATCAGAATCAGAACCACGCCGCCTGCGATTTCAGCGCCGGCCTTGAATTTCAATCCGAAGACATGCCCGATTTTAACGCCCGCCGCAGACAAAAGGAATGTCGTCACGCCGATCAGCGCCACCGCATATCCGATGTTAACCTGTAAGAACGCAAGCGTGACGCCGACCGCCAGCGCGTCTATGCTGGTGGCAACAGCCAGAGGAAGCATCGCGCTTGGACGGAACGAGGCGTTCAGCTCCTCCGCCTTTCCTCTCGATTCGCGGATCATATTGATTCCGATCAGCGTCAGCAGCACAAAAGCAATCCAATGATCGATATTCGTAATGAGCGCCTCAAATTGTCTGCCAAGCAAATAGCCGAGCAAAGGCATCAGAGCCTGAAAGCCCCCGAAATATAATCCCGTAATCAGCGCATGCTTCGGCTTCAGCTCCGGTACGGAAAGGCCCTTGCAGACGGAAACAGCAAACGCATCCATCGAAAGTCCGGCTGCCAGTACCAAAAGCTCCCAGATTCCCATATATATTAAATTCCTCCTTTTGCGCGGCGGCGTTTCCGCACAAGCAGCGCCGTACAGAACGCTGCGACCGCCAGAAGCGTGCCCGCCGCCATCAGCTTTCCGAAAAGTTCTGTTCCCGGATCTGCCGGTTTATCAAAAACCGCGGAAAATACCCAGTCTCCGTTATTCGGCTTTTCCCCGATTTCCAGGAGGCCCGACGAATCCACATTAACCCGATACGGCTCCCGCGACGCTCCGGTGCACGGATCGAACCAGGTACAGACATACCTCCCCTGCTGAAGCTGCTTGAACGCGCCGGTGTCTCGTCCGACGTTGTAAAAATACGCAATATATACCGTGTCGCCGATGTGCGCCGCAGAATACCTGTTTGCATCTCCTTTGCTGCCGAGATCAGAACGATAATATTCTTCAGAATCAAAGCAGGGCTCCAGCTTCCACCATTCATATTCGGAAAAGAACTGTTTCATGTATCCCATCTGCTGGGCGGCCGGTAAATCAAGGCTTTCCTGCCATGTAATATCCATGTCTTCATATGTCAGGAATTCCAGTCCGTCGCTGACCGAATCCTGAATGGCACCCGCCCAGATTCCGGGCGTTTCATTTGCGCTCCATATTTTGGCGGATCCGTATCCGTATCCGTACATGCCGTTGAGGAAGGCCAGCCAGCCCTGGAGCCTGGCGCCCCACGTACCTGTCCAAAAATGGTCGTAGCGTCCTTCATATTCTATTCCGGGCTTTCCCTCTCCATACTCCCAGTAATTTTTATAAGCGTCAAATTGTGTGCCGCCCGACCAGTCGTAATTGATCTGCGCAGCCCACCAGTTGTGTCCCTCAACAGAGCGAAACGCGGAATTAGAGGCCAGTGTGTTTCCGGAATTCTCCTGGTGCGCGGAGAGCGGATGCTGGTACGGATCATAGGCATGCATATATTCCGCGACCTTTTTCCACGGATTCGTTTCGGCGGTAAAAATAAACTGTCCCGTCGTCCCGTAATAATAGTCGTTGTCGCATTCCTGGGATAACGTCCAAAGAACGGGATACGCGCTGTACCGGGCAACCCAGTAGCGGCAGAGGCGCGCCAGATCCTCATCGGAGATCAGATGCATGGCGTCTCCCAAAGCGGTTGGATAAGAGAATTGCGCGTTTGCATGTACGAAGCCCATTTCGGCAATCAATTTAAAATATTTATCGTACTGCTGAAAACGCTCAAGCTGTTCTTCTCCAAATTCTTCCGTAAAAATACCCTTAAAATAACTGTTGTCTCCGTCGTATACTCCGAGCGGCTCCGACTGAATCACCGTGAAGCCAAGCTCCTTTCTGCGCATAAGGGTATATTCAAAGCGGGACGCCACAGTGCCGTCTTCAAATTCCTCCTTCGTATCGATTTCCTCCAGAGCCATATGCCAGTGCGTATCTCCCAGATAGAAAAACGGCGTTCCGTCCGCATATGTAAAATATCGCTGTTCCGCTTTCAGGAAGCCTCTTTTGTAAATTTCATGCTCCCCGTCGTAATTCATGCACGCCACGGTGCCGGTCAGGCCGTTCAGCGGATTCGACTCGTCCGAGCATTCCACCGTGAAATCCCAGGGACCGCGCTTCGTCAGCGTATACCGCACAATAAAATTCTGTCCGCCGTTCCAGAAAGCAGGAACTTTGTAGGTGGTCCCGCTCTGCCGATGTGTGAAAACAAAGTCAAATTCCACATCGTAAAACGGATTCTCATACGATCCTGCGCTTTGAAAAGCAAGCTCGGACGCCACCCAGATTTGAGTCCAGTTATCGCCGATAAACGTGCCGAGCTCCGCCGGTTTTCCCGCCACCTGAAGCGGAGCTTCATTCCCGCTGAAAAGTCCGAGAGACACAAAAAAAACAACAAAGAGAAAAAGCAGCGCCAAAGCGCTTTTTGTCGGGATCGTCAAATTCATAAACGAATCGACCTCCTGAAAAATTTTTATTATATTTGATCGCTCGCAGACGGTTATTTTGCGGCTCTCGGCCTGCATGCAGAGGAAAGCGTGCGGAACCGTTCCTGAGACGGAAGTCCCTCAAGCCGCTCCTTCGGCTCAAACTGGCGGTCGAATTCCGCTGCCGCCGCCTCGTCGACCTGATAAATCGGATCCTCCGCAAACCGTCCCGCACATCCGTACAGCGCGCCGGGAAACAGCTCCAGCGCCTGCAGTCCGTCCGCGTACAGGTTGTCCTGCGTTCCGATCCCGTAACGCTCTGCGTTTAAGAAGCCGAATCTTCCGTAATATTCCGGATCTCCGTAAATCAGGATGGCTTTGTAGCCCATTCTTCCTGCCAGCTCCTTTGTATGCCCGACCAGCAGAGAGCCGATTCCCTTTCTTTGGTAAGACGGCAGTACAGATACCGGGCCGAAGGTCAGAACCTCTTTTGTCTCGCCATTGTCACAAAAGAGCTTGGCCTTTGTATAGACGATGCTTCCAACGATTCTTCCGCGGTGCTCCGCTACAATATCCAGCCCGGGAAGAAAGCAGTCCGAATCGCGCAGGATATGCAGCAGATAATGCTCGGTGCAGCCCGGTCTGTAACGATTCCAGAACGCTTCCCGCGTCAATTGTTCTACGGTTGTATAATCTGACGGCTGTTCGTAACGCAGCCGGATGTTTTTTCTGTTCAAAGGAAATACCTCCTGCAAAATTTTTCCCTATTTTATCATAAAAATAAAACCTAAATGAAAAATATTTTTACATTACAGTAAAATTTGCAGGAGCGCTTCGCAGCCGGCGGAAATATCGCGGTATGCAGAATCAAAGCGTCCGCTGTACCAGGGATCCGGGATGTCTCCTCCGCGGCCGGTAAAATCGAGCAGCTTCCGAACCTTGTTCTGCGGGTCTCCGCCCAGGATCCGAAGCAGGGCCCGAACATTTTGGGAGTCCATGCAAATCAAATAATCATATTTGTCGTAGTCGCTTTTCGTGACCTGCACGGCGCGTTTCCCTCCGCAGTCGATCCCGTGCTTCGCCAATTCCGCCCGTGCCGGCGGATAAACCGGACTGCCTCTGCCGTTCCAGATTTCTTCTGTGCTGGTTGCCGCGGACGCAATTAAAAAATCTTCTTCGCATCCGCGTTCGCGTACCAGATGCTTCAATATAAATTCTGCCATAGGACTGCGACAGATATTGCCGTGGCAGATGAACAGTATTTTTATCATATTCACATTTCTCCTGTATGTTGTTTTTTCTTGTAAAAAGTTATAAACTCCGTTTCGTTATTTCGCACCGAAAAACAGATTTTTACAATATATATGGTTACTCTTGTTTTTTATATACGATTTTGCATTGTTGGCGAACTTGCTTTGTCAAAGACAGGTTCCATGCATGCATTCTACTATGCCAGCGCTTATTCATCAGAAATGTATTCCAATCCATTTCTAATACCGTCTGTAACTCGTAGGTTATCATCAAATTTACATACGATAACATACTCAAACTTCTGATTATCAGGTATGTTTGACCCTGGTTCTTCTAATCCATAAAACACACCCGTTGTATTATTACTCGTAGATTTTATACTGTATCTGTCACCTTTTCTGCTAATAGCGTCAATATTTTCTGTTCCTACCGGCGCAGGTGAAAGATTAGGCAAATCAGGCTTACTATTATATATTTCTATTGCTAAATATTCGCCAAGTTCTCCAACTACATTATTTGTTCTAATAACTTTACGGCGTTTTAATTCTTTTATAGCCATGTTATATAGCTGAATTATTTCTTTTGTTTCTTTTTCTCATAAATTAATCAATTTATCTTATTCCTTTGAAATTTCAATTGCTTTTTCTGTTTTGTATTTCCTCAAAGGTAACTTATGTTACTAAAATTGGAGGCGCTATCTTTCTGTAATTCCTACTCTTTGTCATTGTGGTTATTTTATCATGTACTTAGTACCCCTTCCCCTGCCTTCAATTTTTACAACACCTTTTTTGTTCATTTCTTTCAGTAACTGTATTGTCTTTGATTTGCCAAACGGTGCGTAAGGAGCAATTTCGCTGATGGATTTCAACATTGTCTTGCTTAAAATCTTATATATTTTCCTTTCGTCTTCCGTTAAATTCAGGTTTTTCTCAAAAACCGGGAGTACAATCTTAATTGTATTTTCCGACACTTCAAAATCCGGTTGTTTTAATCCTTCTTCATAGAGTTGCTTTATTCGTGTAATTCCCGTACCAAATATTTCGACAAACCCCAGTCTGTAAAATACATTTGCAAGATTTCTATTTCTTAAAACTGAAAGTTTTCCCGATAAATACTCATTTTCTGTTATTCCAGATGGCAGTCCTCCCGGAGAAATAATTTCTATTCTGTCATCAAACATGGAAACTTTTATTTGTGACTCCACATCCCACACTCTATGAATCAATGCATTTGCAATTGCTTCTCTGAATGCAGCCTCCGGAATTTTTTCTACCTTTTTCCTGGCGGCGCCTTGTATTTCTTCATATTGATAATAATCTTTGAATACCTCTAATGCTTTTTCATATACTGCCAAAATGGATATATTATCGAATGTTGCCCTCTTATGAATCACACTGATGTTTTCACCGAACTTCACAATATCAATTCCCGGAAAATGATTTTTATCTGCCAAAATACCAGCCGCATTATTGTATCCAATGTTGCTGTTATATAAATTCAGTGTTTTCAAGGTATCCTGATTAAAAGTTTCAATCTGAATGCATTCTTTTAATTTTCGGCTTAGAGTATCAAACGTCAATTCTTGATCTGCACACGGCAATTCTTCAAATCTGATATTTTTCCCTTCCAAAATCAGTCTTGATAATTCCAGTATGTCAACCTCTATGGTTGCGGTATCATTTCGTTTGTATGCTTTTGATTTATATAAATATGGCTTTTGAAGCCCGCTTTTTACAGTCAGTTTTATCGTTCTGTCATTATTCTGCAATTCCAGTGTGTAATCAGGCTGCGGAGTAATGCTGTCATTAATTTTGTTCTCAATATCCAGGCATGCTTGTTTTACATCCGTCAGTCCTTTGACATTACCGTTGTCATCAATGCCAAAAAAAATTTCTCCGCCATCGTAATTTGAAAAGGCACTTACTGTTTTTAAAAATGTATTTGTAATCTTTTCTTTGAACTCTGTTGTTCTCGTTTCACGCATACATCGTACTTCCTTTCCAATTTCACTGCTTATATTATACGTAGAAACAGGCAGAAAATCAATCGTAAAAAAATACGATTGATTTTCTGCCTGTTTTGCGCCGTATTGTTTCAAATTCATCAACTGTTAAAGGAATCGGCCCGCCGCGCACTTCTCCCGCCGGGAAAAATTCAAAAATTTCAGGGAAATAGCAGACTGGTCGGCATTTTGTCGGTCTTGGCATTCTATCGCCACGCCATATATTTCAGCATCGTTTCAGGCATAGCCAACAACATTATTGACATATGACCTAAATCCCGCTATACTAACACACATAAAAGGAGATTCCGCTTATGAATTACTTAACCTATTTATCGGTGTTTGATAAATTGACAAAATCACAGCAGGACGCTCTTACAAGCGCGGCTTTCGTCCGTAAATTCAGAAAAAGTGAAATTCTGCATAACGGCTCTCAGGATTGTACGGGACTGATTCTTGTGCTGTCCGGCCAAATTCGTGCCTTTACCATATCCGATGACGGCAGAGAGATTACGATGTATCGCCTTTTTGAGCGTGATATTTGTCTTTTCTCCGCCGCCTGTATAATGAACAGTATCCAATTTGATATAACCATCACCGCAGAAAAGGACGCCGAGGTTTTGGTTATCCCATCAGAAGTTTATAAGAGTGTTATGGAAGTTTCCGCGCCGCTTGCCAATTACACAAACGAGGTTATGGCAAGCCGATTTTCAGATGTAATGTGGCTGATCGATCAGGTAATGTGGAAAAGCTTTGATAAAAGGCTTGCCGGTTTTCTTTTGAACGAAGCGAATATCGAGGGCACGAACACTCTTAAAATTACCCACGAAACAATTGGCAACCACCTGGGGAGCCCCCGTGAAGTGGTCACGCGAATGCTAAAGTATTTTGTAAACGAGAGACTTATTTCTCTCTCCCGCGGAACGATCGAGATTATAGACAAAAGCGGACTTGAAAAAATCACAGATTGATAAAGCAACGCGTTTTCTTTCAATCGTCCATTCCGCAGGGGGTGGATTTTTTATTTAACGCTTTATCGTTATGGACTGCAGCATAGAATCGGAAACCGCCTGCAAAATTATAGGCATCAAAATCATTGCCAATTAGAATTCTGCTTGCGATATAGCTTCTCAGTCCGCTTTGGCAGATGACATACACGGGCTTGCTCTTGTCAAGCTCCTCTATGCGCTCACGCAGCTCGTCAACCGGAATATTGACAAAGCCTTCCACATGCCCCCTGCTGTATTCCAGCGATGTGCGTGTGTCAAGAAGCGTTACGCTGCCGTCACGGGGAAGCGTTTTATCGTTCTCATAATACCATTGCTTTACAATGCCGTTCTTAATGTTTTCAATGATATATCCTGCCATATTTACAGGGTCCTTTGCAGAGGAATACGGCGGAGCATAGGCAAGGTCAAGCTCTGTAAGTTCATATGCCTTCATACCGGCACGGATCGCCGTTGCAAGCACATCGATTCTCTTGTCGACGCCTTCAAAGCCTGCAATTTGAGCGCCGAGCAAACGGTATGTGTCTTTCTCGAACAATACTTTTAAGGTCATAACCTTGCCGCCGGGATAATATCCTGCATGACTCATGGGAGAAAGAATGACCTTATCCGCAGCAATACCAAGAGCCTTTGCAGTTTTTTCGCTAATACCGGTAGCAGCGGCGGTCATATCAAATATCTTAATAACGGAACTGCCCTGACCGCCCGTGTAATGGCTGTCGCCGCCGCAGATGTTGTCGGCGGCAATTCTGCCCTGCTTATTGGCAGGCCCGGCAAGGGAAAGCAGCGTGTCTGTATCAGTAACAAAATTTCTGATCTGCACTGCATCTCCGACAGCGTAAATGTCGGGAACAGAGGTTTCCATTTTGTGATTGACCACAATACTGCCCTTGATTCCAAGTTCTAAACCAGCTTCTTTAGCAAGCGTGGTTTCGGGAAGGACGCCGATTGCCATTACGACCATATCGGTATGAATCGCCGACGCATTTTTAATCTTCACATCAATCCCGTGATCAGTTTCAGAAAAACCCTCCACCATCGTATTAAGCATCAAATTTATACCGTTCTTTCGCATTTCGGCATGAATAAACGACGCCATATCCCCGTCAAAGGGATTCATAAGCTGCTCTGCGGCTTCTACGAGAGTTACATTGATTCCAAGATTACGCAGATTTTCCGCAACCTCAATCCCGATAAAGCCGCCGCCGACGACCACGGCAGATTCTGGTTGATGCGCATTTGTATAGTTCTTAATTTTCAGCGTGTCCTCAACGGTGCGGAGGGTGAATATCTTGTCGCTGTCAACACCGTCAAGATTTGGTTTGATCGGCTTAGCGCCAGGCGAGAGCAGGAGCTTATCATAACGCTCGGTGAAAACTGTGCCGGTTTCAAGATTTTTTACGGTAACGCTCTTACTTTCCGGGTGAATTGAGATCACCTCGTGATGCACAACCATCTTGACCCTGAAACGCTTCCAAAAGCTGTCGGGCGTCTGTAAGGTCAGGTCCTTTTCATCTTCAATCGTGCCGCCGATATAGTACGGAAGTCCGCAGTTGGCATAGGAAATGAATCCCGAACGCTCAAAAACAATGATTTCCGCCTGTTCGTCAAGCCTGCGTATTCTTGCCGCCGCAGTAGCTCCGCCCGCGACGCCTCCTATAATTACAACCTTCATTTATCTGATCACCTTTCCCCGGTAGCTGCTGATGCCTCCGATATTTTTGGCGTTTATATAGCCCATTTGCTTCAAATAAGCTACCGCCTGTCCGCTTCTGCTGCCGCTGTAGCAATGGACATAAAGCGGTGTGCTTTTGTCTTTTACCGTGTTCTCAATGGAAGAAATTCTATCAAGAGGCACGTTGACACTCCCGTCAATGTATCCGTCACGATATTCCTCTGCCGTTCTAACGTCCAGCAATACCGCACCGTCCGTTGTTTTATATTCCGCAACACCGGCGTTAATATCGGTGCTGCGGAAGAAATTAAACAGTCCCATTTTTCCTCCTTATAGCATTTCCTCTATCTGTTTTTTCGACCTGTATCCCACAACCTGATTTTTGAGCTTTCCGTTTTTAATTACAGCGAGCATCGGGATGCTCATTACCTGAAACTGTGCTGCGAGCTCCGGCTGCTCGTCAACGTTGATTTTTCCGACCTTGACATCCCTTCGCTCATTTGCGATTTCCGATACAATCGGACCTACCATTCGGCACGGCGCGCACCAATCGGCATAGAAATCGAGAAGAACAGGTTTATCGGATTTCAAAACTTCGCTTGCAAAATTTTCTTTACTAATTTTAATTACAGACATTTTCGCATCCTCCTTTGTTTTATTGTATTTTTATTATAACCGATCAGAAATCCGAGTTCTGTGATATTATCACGTATTGCTTTTTCTGTTTTTTAATTTGCAGATTATCTGCGTCATGGTTCCCATGGGGCAGAAAGCGCACCACGTTCTCGGCTTAAAGAAAATCATAACAATAAGGCCGATTAGCAGCGATGTGAGCATCACGCTGTAAAAGCCGAAGCCAAACTGCGCCACCCAATCCGGGAATATACTTCCCGAATATGTCCATTCCCACGGAACGCGGAACGTCCAAAACAGCTTGATTGCTTCCCGAAGACTTTCTGCCCCGCTTGCCACAAGGTAAGTTTGAAATACCATAATTCCGAACATTGCGAGGAAAAATATCAGGAACCCGTATCGAAACCATTTTGACGCCATCCATTTCGGCGTGGGGCGATTACGGGAACATTTGAGAGTTCCTCCGAGCTTGCAGTATAATTGCCCTCTGCCGCAAAGATGATTACAGAAAAACTTGTTGCCGCCGAACACCGCAAGCAGAATCGGCAACAGGAAATCGATCATACCGAGCCAGGCAAAGAGAATATTGAAAAATCCCAGTGCGAAATATACGATTGACCATATCCATAAGTAATCATACCAATGTTTTTTCTTTGTTTTCATACCTTCGCCCTGCTTTCTATCTTAATGCTGTTTGCCGGACAGACCGCTTCGCACTTTCCGCATCCCACGCATTTGTCTTCCGCAACCTTTGCGAAACATCCTTTATTTACTTTCACTGCCCCTAACGGACAAGCCGTTTCACAAGCACCGCAGGCAACGCAGCGTGTTTTCTCTATGGTCGCATATCGTTTGGACGCCATTCCGATTCCTCCGATTATAAAATAAGTCTGTTAAATTTTATTGCAGGCTTCGATGTTCCTATTCCTTTTCTTTGTAATAGAGCATACAATGACAAAAGCCTTCAAAGTTTGGATCGGAAATTTGCTCTTTGAATTCTTTGCACATACATTTGGTGTCATCCGTTTTTTCTCTGCGGCAAGGACAGTAGCCGCCCGTCTTTTTCAGTCCTTCTTTTATTGTGTTGACAATTTGCGGATCAGGATTTAATTTGATTTTCATTTTTCTTCTCCTCCTATCATTCGTTTAATATAGTTTTCCAAAACAGCTTCGTTCATTGCGCCCACCCGTATGTCGTAAAGCGAACCGTCAGCATGAATAAATACGGTTTCAGGAATAGAGTAAACGCCGTAAGTATCAGAGGCGTCATATTCGAGGTCGTAATACACCGGAAAGCTGTAGCCGTTATTGGAAACGAATTTTTTGATGCTGCTGACGGTATCCCTCTGTCCATCGGTGAGATTTATCATAAGGAACACAACGTCGTCTTTATATTTCTCGTACAGATTATTAAATGCAGGAAGCTCGGATTTACACGGACCGCACCAAGACGCCCAAAAGTTTATGATTATCGGTTTGCCAAAGTAATCCGAAAGGTTTACTCCATTCATTTCCGAATCGTAAACCGTGAAATCATCCGCTTGAATGACAGTGTCGGAATTTGTGTCGTCCGGCGTGCTGCCGGCAGAATACTTTTCCGTAAGTTTAGGATAAAGAACCGCCGCCAACAGCATCACCGCAGCAAAAACGAGCGCAACAATCAACCAGGTTTTATTTTTCATTTTTCGTTCACCTCACAAAGAAAAGGATAATATCAAATTAAGCAGTCCGAACGCCATCAAAATTCCTATAACAATCAAGGCAATGCCGCTGACTAAATTGATTATTTTGTAGTGCTTTTTTATAAAGGTAAACGCACCTGATAACTTTTCGAGAAGAACTGCGGAAAATATAAACGGAATCCCAAGTCCCAGCGAATATGTCAGCAGTAAAGTCGCGCCTTTTAAAGCACCGCCTGCACTTGAAGCAAGCATCAGCGCAGAGCCAAGGAAAGCGCCGACACACGGGGTTAAACTAATGGAATAGATTGCGCCGAATAAAAAAGCGGATGCAATTCCGGTTATTTTATAACCTTTATTCATCCCCTTAAAAAACGGAATACGGAAAGCCCCCAAATAAGAAAGGCCGAACAATATTACAATGATACCGGAAACGATATTTACGATTGTTTGATATTTGGAAAGCAGCCTCCCAAGCGTTCCAGAAAAAAGTCCGAGCGCTGTGAATACGACCGTAAAGCCCACCACAAAAGCAATAACCTTAAATATCATTTTAGGACTTTTTCCGGTCTCGTCTTTGCTTTGTCCTGCAAAATAGGAAATATATACTGGCAGCATCGGCAGCATACAGGGTGATATAAAAGAGACGATTCCCTCCAAAAATGTAATGATATAATCCATAAACCGTATTCCTTTCGTCAGTTTACCATGTTATAGTATCAATTTTCTGCGCCGTCTTCCGTGATGTTGTCACATAGAAAACAGACTTTAAAAAGTCCGGAATAAAAAGAAAGAGGATGCTCAAAAAATAAGAGTGCGCCTGGAAAAGGAAAGCGGACACTCGCAAAGAAGTGGGCATCTATTTTTTTGTATGGTAAAATTAGTAGAAAAGCTGCATTGCATCCGCCTTCCTCCGGAGGAGCACTTTTCATCCTGGAGATTGGGAACGTACGGAGTAAGAAACAGCCTGGTATCGACCTGAGCGGCAATATGCGGAGAGTTCCCGGTAAAAAAGATATTGGACGGAAGACGCTGGTGCAAGCAGGGAATGCGTTACTGGCAAAAAATTATGAAGTTCAGTAAATCCGTATTTTACTGATCCGCGCTGCGCAAGATTGACCTTCAGAAGACAGAAGCATCGGTAAATTTTTTAAATGCCGCCGGCAGCATGACGCTGTCTTCGAGCGCTTCGCGAGTAACCCAGAGGAAGCGATCGTTTTTCATTTTGCAGAAGACGCGATAGCTCTCCATCCGCCACTCGACATGAGTAAAAACATGCGTTTTACAGGCGCCCTTTTCAATCCGTTCGCAGGAGAGCTCCTGTGCCTTCAGCCAGGCTGCGGCCTCTGCCTCTGTCAGGCTTCCGTCTGCATTCGGAAATTCCCAGAGTCCTCCGAGCAGTCCGGAGGGCGGCCGTTTCCGGAGCGCGATCAGATTTTCGAAGTGAAGCAAAAATACGGTTTTTTCCTGCCTGCTGCGCGGAAGCTTTTTATTCTGTACGGGGAAGCGCAGCTGCGTCCCGTTCCTGGCTGCTCCGCACAAAGAAAGGAGCGGGCAGCTTTCGCAGCGTGGGAAACCGTTTGGGGTGCAAAGGATCGCTCCCAGCTCCATCAGACTCTGCGTAAACGCGCCGCAGCGTCCCGCGGGATAAACTTCCGCGAGCTCTGCGGAAATCTGCTTTCTTACGGAAGCCTCTGTAACGCACCGGCCATCTTCCCGCAGACGCGTAATAACGCGCAGTACATTTCCGTCTACCGCCGGTTCCGGCCTTTCAAAAGAAATAGAAGAGATCGCGCCCGCCGTGTACGGCCCGATGCCGGGCAGCGAAAGGATCTCTTTATAAGAATCGGGGAAAATACCGTTGTATTTGCTGCAGATGATCTGAGCCGCTTTCTGCAGGTTTCGTGCGCGCGTGTAATAGCCAAGGCCTTCCCATAGCTTCAAGAGGACTTCTTCCTCAGCGGCAGCCAGATCCGCAATCGTTGGGAGCTGCTTCACGAAACGTTCGAAATATGGCTTAACTGCTTCTACGCGCGTTTGCTGGAGCATAATCTCGGAAACCCATACGCGGTACGGATCCGTATTCTCCCGCCAGGGAAGCGCGCGGGCGTTCGCGGCATACCATTCCAGGAGCGGCGCCACGATTTCCTGTAATTGCATTTTATATTGAGTATTCTGCGGTGCTGCTTCCTGTGCTTCCATGTCAGGTTCCCTCCAGGCGGTAATTATAGTACAAAAAACAGATTTCCGCTACCGAACCACCGGCAAAGCGTATGGAGAAATTCGCTCCTGTGGTTTGAATGATCCAGAACATTTTTTATGACAAGCTTAATCTTGCGCCGCCTTTATTGATCGCTGACATTCATTTGTTGCTTGTGATTTAAGCGGATCGTCTAATAAAACAAGGAGCATCAAATCTATGATTGCTCCTTGTCATTATAAATCGCCGCACGCCACTCTGCTTCAATACCGTGCGTAATCCGAAAAAATTTTATTCAAACCAAAACGAATCCACGCCGATGTTCTGACCATCGAACAGCAACCAGAACGGCCGGACTCCCGTCAGCGAAATTTGAAGCTCCGTCCGATAGACGGTAAACGCGTCCGCATCTATTTTACAGCTTCCCAAAATACCGTCGCCGCCGGAAAAAGCAGAAATGACGCCTTTCCCGCGCGCACGAATCAGCAAGCTGCGCGCGCCGTCCGAAAAATTAAGATACCGGTACTCCGCCCAGTCCTGCGTCCAGTTCCCTCCGCCGCAATGTGTCAGAATTTCGTTATTCGGGTTCTCCGGAGTGCCTTCCGGCGCAATATATCCGTTTCCCTTAAGCCGGCAGGCTACTGAAGCATCAATTTCGCGGAACGCGCAGATCGGGCCCGACGGGCCCTGAGACGTCATTTCCACCTCGGGAATAGAACCGTCCTCCAGAAAAGTGATCGGCTCGGCACAAACACGCCTGCAGGTAAAACCGTTCTGAGAAGAACGATGATAGAAAACGTACCATTGCCCCTGATATTCTTCAATAGAGCCGTGGTTATTCCAGGTGCAGGGATCGCAATATATATTATCGATAATAACTCCGCCCTTACGATAAGGGCCCAGCGGCCGGTCGGACACGGCGTATGACATGCAGGTCGCTTTCCCGCGGGAAATATCCGTATATACGATGTAGTATTTTCCCGCGCGTTTGCGCAGGGACGCGCCCTCATGGAAGCCGTGCTCCTGTTCCGTAAGGAGTCCCGTGACAATACTGTCTTCTTCAATGCTGCACATATCCTCCCGGAGCCGCGCGCCTTTTAAAGAAAACTGTCCCCATAAATAATACGCCTGCCCGTCGTCATCGACAAAAACCGCAGGATCGATGCTGTCTCCGTCGGCGCCGGCAATCGGCTTCGCCTCGGAAAACGGGCCGTACGGCCGGTCGGATACGGCAACGCCCTCAAACGCGTCCTGCCCGCAGGCATACAGATAATATTTGCCGTTCCGGGCCGCTGCATCAGGCGCATAAAGCGGAACGCCGGGCCGCCACGGGATTCCGGGCTCATCCTGTGTATTGCGGAACGAAACCCCGTGATCCGTCCAGCGCGACAGCTGCGGATCATCCGTAGAAAAAACGCGGTATTCATTTCCGCAATATTCCTTTTTTCCGGAAATATCGCAAGAACCGTATAAATACAGGCGTCCGTCCGGCATTACATGCGCCTCGGCATCCGGGATAAAAAATTTTCTAGGCAAAAGTGGATTCATAGCTGCATCGTCTCCTTTCTATTCGGCAGCTCTTTCTGTACCGAAACCGTAAGTTTACACGGATATTCTGTTCCTTCATAGAAAACAGAGCCGTTTATGACAGAGGTTCCCTCCCGGGAAAGATCAGCAGCGCCTTCCCAGGACACGCCGCAGCTTTTCCTCCAGCCGTTTTCAAATAAAAGCTCCGTTTTCTCCGGCGGTTTATAGCTTTCTCCGATCCGGCACCAGGCCCAGGTATCCAGCGCTTTGCATGCGGCGGCATAAGGCGGATGTGAGGAATCGATAAACTGCCGTCCATGTGTGGGACCGTTTACCAGCTTGCCGTTCTGATCTCTTACGCAAGCGGTTCCTTCTTCATACTGCAGGCGGTCGATCGCAAGCTTGATCCGGTCATCCCCGTCTCCATGCTCAAAAACATGCGCGGCAATCCAATCTCCGCCGTCCGGTCCCAGAAAAACGCTGTTATGTCCCGCTTCGCGATAGTTATATGCGTAATACCCTTCCTCGTATTCGGCGCCGTAATGGCGGCAGCTTTCCCGGTTCATAGCGCCATAGAACGGAGCCTTGTGCAGCCGCCAGCCCGTCAGCGGCGAATCCGCAGAGGATTCTGCGATCCCGATTTCATAGCCTCTGGCCCACGTCGAGTAGAACAGGATGTATTTTCCGTTCCTTTTTATAACATAGGGACCCTCGAAGCCGACGCCGTCTCGCTGCCCGTTCCACGCGCGGGAACCGGCGACGGGCGTTACGATCTGCTGCGGCCGTCCTGTCAGCCGGGCGTGCTCCAGATCGATTTCTGCACATATGATTCCGCTGGCAAACAGGTATACCCTGCCATCTTCGTCTCGAAATAAATGCGCGTCGTTTCCAATGAGAAGCGGCTCCTTTTCCGTAAGAACCTGATACGGACCTTCAATCCGGTCGGCGACAGCAAGGCAGACGGCCTGAAGTCCGTCCACGCCGGCATCCTTTTCATAATGACCGCGCCGCGAACAGCTTACCGTCAGATAATACCTGCCGTTGTAAAGAAAAAGCTCCGGCGCCCAGAAGTAATTCTGATACCATTTTCCTTCGGAGGGATCCGGTCTTTTTAAGATGATATCGATCAGTTCCCAATGAACAAAATCCCTCGTTCGATAGAGCGGCACACCCCTTGTGCGTTCCCTGGCGCCCTTGTCTCCTTCGAAATGCGGATACATCGTGCCGGTCAGATACCAGCAGTCCCCCTCCTTCAGAAAAAAAGGATCGCGGAAGCCTCTGCCCTGTTCGACGCTTTGCGGATATACGATGGGATTGGACCAGATCATCTTTCTTCGCTCCTTTTCCTATATTTTTCTCATGATACCCGCATCATTATATCCGAAATATTAAGAAAAGCAAGCTGCAGATTTATTCCGTTTCCTCGTCTTCCGGAGCCGGTTTCCATGCCTGGCCGAAATTCACGTCTTTAAACAGCGAGGTAAGTCCGGTAATCTGTTTCAGGCGAAGAATTTCGTCCTTGTCCATCCCAAGATGCTTCGAAATCCACTCGTCAGACCGGCCCAGCTCATGAAGCTCTTTAATGATGTTGCTCATCAAATCGACGTCGTGGCTTCCGCGCGCCCTGTTATGGCGGATCGTACTTGCCATTCTCTGATCCAGAGGCTTGTCGATTACAGAAACCGGCAAAAGGCCCTGTTCCCTTTCGTAGATGTCCGGGTTTTCCAGCATGATTCGGTAGCGGTGGAATCCGTCAACAATCAGATAAATATCCTTTTGCTTTACGTAATAGCAGACGATGGGCATTGTGTATCCGTCTGCTTTAATGCTTTCATAAAGAAGCTTCATCTCGGGCGGCGCTACTGCGTTGGGGTTATAGGTATTCGGTTGTATTTTTTCGATCGGTACTGCAATAATATTGTAAGCGGGACTTTTATATTCCATTGTTTAATTCCTCGAGACTTTTGTATTTGCGCCGAATCACATCGATGCGCCTCTGCTGCTGCCTGGTAATGCCGAAGCCCATAAACCGGCAGGTATGGTCGTTCTTTAGAATACAATAGCACATTCTTTTCCAACTGGGAATGTCTTTCGTGCCTTTAATATCGTCGGTATGATCCGGCAGCGGTCCGACAAATATAACGCGCGATTTTCTTCCCAGCGTATAATTGGAAAATCCATTTCTTCGGATATGGTAGCCGTGTTCGTTCAGCTCTTCTATGACGTCTTCATCCAGACCTCCGCCCGTTTCATGCCAAAACTGAATGGACTTGTTGAATTTTTTGATGTAATTGCTCCGAAGTCTGGCGGGCAGGGTGTCTAAAAGAAACAGCGTATAGGATTTCCACGTATGTCCCTCGGGGAGGGAAATATTCCGGTACGCCATCGCTTTCGTTTTTCCATAAGTACAGCCAAAATTAACTCCGCGGACGCGTCCTACGAGCCGAACCCATATTTCCGGATCAATCACGCGGTATAAATTCAGCGAATCTTTGGAGTAATCGTTGAACGGGGAAGCGACGCGCATCTGCGACGGCTTGAGTCCCGCCTTATAATACAGATCGTATAAGCCGTTATAATCATAACCGAAAAGATAATTGGCATGCCATACGTCGCTTAGGAGCCAATCATATAAAGGCGACGCGCACCAAACGTCTTTATATTGCTTACTAATCCAGCATTCGTTTTGATATCTGTATTTTTTATTTAAAAAGCCGCTGTATCTTCGCAGCGATTCCTCCGCGCGCATTCCAAGAAGACATACCGTTTTCCCGTCGCCGTGCGACATTCGATACCAGCGCCCGAATTGTTTGGCAAGATCTTCCTGATGCATACGGTACCGGTATGTGGTAATAGGATTATTTTCAAGATTAATAACGTACTCTTTCTTGGGCATTTCGCGTACCCAGCTCTCCTGTTTGGTATCGTCCCAGGGATACCAGTACATTTCATAGCTGCTGAGCGCCGTTCTGGTCGCCATCGGGAGGCATACCCAATACAGCTCCGCCTGCCCCTTCAGGCGTTCAAAAGTCCGCTCGATGTATTCCGATGTTACGGTATACTGCGCTTCGAAATCCTGATGAAAGACGCCGAGCGTTTTCTCGGGATAATACCGGTTTCTGTAATCCATTACCAGGTTCAGGAGCAGTCCGCTGTCTTTGCCGCCGGAAAAAGAGACGTAAATATTATCAAATTCTTCAAATATCAACTTCAAGCGATCTTGCAACGCTTCATATACATTTTGCTGCAAATATTTCTTTCTCATAATAATATAAAAACCTTTCTTTATATATGCTGAGCAGAAACAAATGGTATGATTCGATTTGCACAGATATCTTCTATATTATAAGAAAAAATTTTTTACTTGACAAGTTTGTTAAGGAATAAACGAAATAAACACACCTTTAGGTATATAAAAGCAGCGGCCTTAGACACCCGGTTTCGATTTCTTTGCACTGCAGGAGCGTATTTTGCGTTCTGTAATCCGGTCCTCAGGTCTGACCTCCCCGATCAGCAGAGGCGCTTTAGGATCCTGTCTGCCCCTGTTGGCGTGAAATGCGCTCGGACTGAAATTTGCGTAGCAATACAGGCATCCATATCGGCACGTATTATATGCGCCGATGTCTACACTTTCCACGCAGCCGCATGCAAGCCGCTGATTCTTATCTTTTTTGGCGTTTATCGGGCGGTTCGAGAGCTTTGCAAGGAGCCGGTCGTCAATACACCTGGCATGCTGTATGCCATATTGCTGCAAATCGATCTCTTCTGCGCAGGTGTCCATTTGCAGCCCGCAGCCATGCGCAATTTCCGACAGCTTCCTTGCAAGCAAGTCCTGAAGCGCAGGCGTAAGCTCGCGAATCGACAGACTTGCAAGCTTTCTTTCTGTATTTCGATATGAGTCAAGAAAGCTGATGGTGCATTTTCTTGTATAGGGAGAAAGGCGTCTGGCCAATTTTTCAAAATAATAGATATGGTAGTCTATTGTATACGTTTCGTTCAGAAAAATCGGATCATATCGCCAGACAATGCGATCTGGACCGATCAAATCCGACAGGCGTTGAAAGGTCGGAATCACAAAGCGGTTCTTTGATGGAACGCCGCTTTCAATTTCCTTTCCGTATGCATTGAGCGTAAATTGAAAATAGTATGTATAATCTTTAAGAAGGTAGAGCCGATCCAGCATAGGTGCGGGATTCTTAGTCCAGAATACAATGCCGTCGACCGCGTCCGGCGTTAATTTGATTTTACTGATCTGTCGGGCGTTCATTGGATTTCGCACCAATACCTCTCCCGCTTTCAGCCTGTTGAAAAACCATTCTGAATAAAACGCAGGAATATCGGTTCGTCTGCTGACGCTTATGATCACGGCTTCTCCCTCCCTTACGGCGCGGTTATTTTATCATTATACCATACGTTCACCGCAGTGCGGAAGAGATGTCTGGACGCCAATTTCTTCCGCTTCAGGTTTTCAGCGGTCCAGGCTGTCTATATACCATCAACACCACGCGGAATGCCATCTGCCGAAGGTTCTGTCCCTAACACCGTTGCGGTCACGAAAAATGTAAGCAGCACACTCCACAACGACTGGGCGCAAAACGAATGGGCAGTGGCGTATTCCCTGTATTATAAATAATTTTACTTTTCCAAATTTTCTTCAGTCACATCAGTGGCCTATGCAAGCTCACGGCTCCGCAGAGCGTTAAGATATTCATATGTATTTTTATTCTCCAACTCTGTAAAACATCTAATGGCCTTTTTCATGCTTTCAAATCCAATATCGTTATAAGTTTTATAAAAAAGCATCGTCCCTTTATCATGCACTCCATCAGGCCGAGATCCGTCAAGCGTTTTTATCGGCGGCAGTGTAGTAACCCGCTCGATTTTAGGCTGCAAGATATAATGAAAGAGCTGATCATCCTTGTTTTTCAGTGCAAACAATAAAGACGCCCATTCCGCAGTCGCTTCTTTAAGCCAAGCCTCGCAGGAAAATCCCCCAAAAGGGGAATACCCCTCATGCTGGTGAGCGTGTTTGTAAGCAAAGTGCGACGCCGCCTGCGACGTGTCTGGCCGTTACAAAATAGATGCCGTGAGAAACGATACATTAATATCAAAAAGAAAGAGTTCGAGCGAAATGTGTCCAGCCAAAGATTGTCGGAGCAAAAAGATAGGATTTGGGCAAAGAAAAATGGGAGATCCTATAAGGACCTCCCACTGGCGGAGATAGAGAGATTTGAACTCTCGCGCCGGTATCCCGACCTACACCCTTAGCAGGGGCGCCCCTTCGGCCAACTTGGGTATATCTCCACATATAATAACCGAGCTTCGCTATTATACCATAAAGAAAAAATTCGTCAATAAAATTTTATTAATATCGGAAGGTCGGGCTCTCCCCCGTCACCGGCCTATTGTCCGAAAGCATGCACTTCATTAAAAATAACGCCGCCCTCCAAAACCTTCGTATTTTGATATCCGTAATATTTTAAACGATTTTGCAGAAAGTATGCTTGTTTTTCACGCGTGCAGACGAGCAAAAGCGGTTCCTCCTTACCAATTTCTTCGATCGATCCGTTTATCTGTGTCAGATCGACATAGGTTGCTCCGGGAATCACAGGCCTTGGATTGGTATCGATAATCCTCCGACTCCTGCCCGCCCCGTTTAAATATTCCGCGGGAGTCATGCTGACAAGATCTCCGCTCAATTTATTCAACGGAACGTACACGGCCTGCAAAAAAGGATGGATCGCCGTAGAAAACGGAGGAGCATAAGCATCGTCCAGGCTTTCAAAATCCTCCAAAGCCGCATTCATTGAAATCGCAGTTACGGCAATATCCGTCATTTTATCGACAGCTCCCGAGGCAAGCACCTGAAGGCCAAGCAAGCGGCGGCGTCTTTGCATCCGCAATCAGCTTCGTTATAAAAAAAGAAGAGTCCGGATCGTAATAGGCTTTATCATCCGTCACCACCGTTACGGTTTCTACCTGATAGCCGGCCTCTTTTGCCGCCGTCTCCGTCAGGCCGGTTCTTCCGCGTTTCTGTCTAGCCGTTTAAATTTTGCCGCGACGTTTGTTCCGGCCGCAACACCGCCGATGATTAAAATTTTCTCTGTTCTTTCCCCGTCGCATCCCATTCAGCCATTTTTGCAGCTGCAGCCGTGTCCGCCGCCGCAGGAATGGCGTTCTTCCGCCTCGCCTTGCCCATGCCCGCTGCAGGTAACGCCGTCGGACCAGGTAAGCGTGCCGTTTAAATATGCCTCTGCCGCAGCGTCCGCCGCTCCGGAAACGCCTGCAAGAACCCGAATCCCGGCATTGGCCAGAGCAGTCTTTGCTCCGCCTCCGATTCCGCCGCAAATCAGCAAATCCACACCATTCCCCTTTAAAAATCCGGCCAAAGCTCCATGTCCCTGACCATCGGTGGAGAGAATTTCCATCTTTGTTATTTTCTCGTCTGAAGTCTCATAAAGCTTAAATGCCTCCGTATGTCCAAAGTGGCCGAATACCTTTCCGTTTTCATAAGGAATCGCTATTTTCATAAAAATCCTCCGTTCTTTAATCCTTTTTTCTATGACAGCAAAACGGTTCGTGCGCGCACTCGGGCCGAATCGTTTTACAGATCGCGACTTTGCCGCCAGTAATCGCTAATTTTTTTCCGCGTACCAGCATTTCTGCTATTTTACACCGTGCGGCATCATACATCCTGGCAACCGTCGTTCGGGCGACATTCATGCGCTCTGCACACTGCTCCTGCGTAAAGCCCATATAATCAATGAGTCGGATTACTTCGAACTCATCGACACCAAGCAGGATCAATCCCTCCTCCCGGTCTTTTCCCCCGCGTGGTTCCGGGCCAAATTGGGTAAATTCCGGCAAAGCGCAAATACATCTGCATTTACATGGTCTGGCCATTCTGCACCTCCCCAAACGCATCTTCCTATGTATTATAATCCATTATTGGAATATGTCAATAACAGTTCAGTATTGCAGCATATATAAACCGTTAGGTATTATGCCCCGCGGTCTCCGTTATTTTTCTCCGCATCTCGCTTTTTTTCGCAATCAGAGCGGCATTCCTCTTGCTCGGCAAAGCCCTCCGTGCTTTCTTTTTCAAACAGCGTCTTGATTGTCTTGCAGAGAATCTCCAGATCAAGTAAAATACTGTAGCTTTGAATATACATAAGGTCGAGCTTTAGCTTATCATACGGCGTGGTATTATATTTCCCGTATACCTGTGCATAGCCGGTCAAGCCGGCCTTGACTTTCTCGCGAAATTTAAATTCTGGGATTTCCTCAGTATATTTTCTGACATGCTCGACACGCTCAGGGCGCGGCCCAACCACACTCATATCACCCTTTAAAATATTAAACAGCTGCGGAAGTTCATCGACGCGGATTTTCCGGAGGACTCTTCCAACACGGGTAATTCTGGGATCGTTATCGACCGCAGGGATCACAGCCCCTTCCTTTTCCGCATCTACGATCATGCTTCTAAATTTTAATATCGAAAAAATCTTTCCATCCTTCGTACAGCGGTCCTGTCTGAAAAAAACCGGTCCCTTATCATCCAGCTTAATGGCCAGCGCGATGATCCCCATCAGCGGTGACAGTACAACGATAGCGATCAGAGAAAGCAAAATATCAAAAAAACGTTTTACAAACCGCTGTTCAACCGTTAAGCCGCTGTTTCTCGAAAGGAGCAGCGGAGTGTCAAAAAGATGAAGCCCTTCGGCGCTGCGTACAAGAATATCCGAAATCTTAGGTGTCGTATACGTCCTGATCGAACAGTCATAGCAGTATTTCAATATTTTATTCCGAACTTCAGACGGAACGTCGCATATTATGACGCCTTCATATTCATGCGTCAAAGCGAAAATTTTATCAAGACCTTCCGAAATATGAATTCTTTTTGAAACGTAAAAGCAATCGCTGCGCGTATTAAATTTATCCATCAGACTGTGTGTCCAGCGTTCTCCGTACACCAGGAGCACATGTCTGGGCGGATAAATCTTTCTATATAGAAACAGAGAAAGCGGACTCCACAGAGAAATTACAACGATCTCGACAAGCGTCATGAGCAGCAGCGGAACAACGGTATAAAAATGTTTTGTCAGCAAAACATTTTGCAGATAAATCAAAATATTGGAGCAGATGCATGTAAGCGACTGCGCATATACCATATTAAAGTTGCGCAGATAACCGATTTTTAATCCCCCAAAAATCGCCGTAAAAATACAAAGAACCACTCCGTATACGGCGACCATCATCCAATGCCCGAGCCGAGCATAGGTAATTTCCATCAGTTCACTGTAATATTCCTTCCAGACATACCAATACAAAAGCATTTCCGCGGCAAAAAGCAGCGCTACAAGACACAAGCGAAACAGTCTTTTATATTGCTCGTAATTTTTCATTTGTACCAACTCCAACATCTCCCGCACGGAGATCGCTTATCATTAATATTTCCCGATCTGTGCAAGTATAGCATTGTTGTAAAAAAATGACAACTCTTGGCCGTCGAAGCGCCTGCAATCAATTTTTTAAAATGCGGTAAACGTCCTTTATACTTGAAAACACATACATAGGCCGCCGTTCCTGCGGCGTATTTTCAATATCCTCAAGCTTTGCTTCCCCTGTTAAAACGCAAATTGACTTCACGCCAGCATTGATCGCCGATAAAATATCTGTATTCAGCCGATCTCCGATTACTGCAATCTGTTCCGGGGAATAGCCGTATTTTTCCATGATAACCCGGATCATGCACGGGTTAGGTTTCCCCGCAATAAACGAGGGACGCTTTCCCGTTGCGCTTTGAATACATTCCATAAAGGAACCGGCGTCGGGAACGGAGCGGCCGCCGCTTACCGGGCAAACCGTATCGGGATGCGTTGCCCAATATTCAACCCCGTCCGTAATATAATCGCAGGCAATGCGGAGCTTCTCATACGTCAGCGTCGTATCATACGCCAGCACGACAAAATCCGGCCGTTTTTCCGGTTCAGGGTAGTATTCTTTTATTATTTTAAACCCATTTTCCGATAAATATTCCTCCAGCGCCGGCGTGCCAAGCAGAAACAAAGCTGCGCCCGGATGTTTTTTATTTAATTCATAAACAAGCGCATTGACAGAGGTAAAAAAATCCTCTTCTCCGGAAGCAATTCCAAGGCGCGCCAGTTTCTCTACATATTGCCTCGTCGCTTTTGAAGAATTATTCGTTATATACATCGCTCTTTTATTTTGTTTTCTCAGGATATCCAAAAAGGCAAGCGTACCATCAATCAGCGTATTGCCAAGGTATATCGTTCCGTCCATGTCCAGTAAAAAGCATTCAATTTCTTTAAGCTTTGCAGGATCTCCGCTGCATAAATCCACAATATCGCCTCCGAGGGGGATTATAGCACAGAAACATGAACTTACAGTAAAAGATTTTAATCGATTGACTTTCAGTAACAGACTTGTATTTTTTGGGCTTCTTCTTATCTCCTATCTGAAATATCTACAAGCTATTCCACAAGAATTCATACACTTATCCACAAATTCAGGCCATTTATCCACAGCTTTTCTGTGGATTACTTTGATTTTTACCTATATTTTGCATGTTTTTACAATTTTGCGTGTGAATAAAGCGATTTGAATAATCCACAGCTTTTTTCTTACTTATCCACAAAAGATTGTGGATAAGTCTGTGATTCTAGGACAAAGCCGGACAGAAATACCATATTTTTTTCATAGCCTATAATAAATACGGTGTTTTCCTCTAATTTATTAAAAAGCTCTTCCGTCAGATAATCGTTGGAGCCCTCTGAGGAAATATTGATTTCCAGCCCTTCCGATCTGTCGTCCAAAATAAAACGCAGCATATTATTAACGGTATTAATTTTATTCTGTTCTCGCATGCTCTGTGTGGAAAATTCCCGTTTGATGATTGCTCCGTCATCCATTTTTAAAACAGCCATTCTGTTTTTGTATGCAAAAATCCCGCCCAATATCTTCCCCGGGAAATGAAGCTCCGAGACGCATTCCAGCATGGCAGCTTCATCAACACAGATCGTTCCGTCCAAATTAATGCTGATATGATTGATAAGCTCTCTTCCCGTAAGATTTAAATTCTGTTTCGAAAGTCTATATTGCTGCCGGGCCATTAGAGAAGAAACTGAGCTCAAAAAAGCTCCCGCAAACAAAAAGATCGATACGAAAAAGCAAAGCAGCTGCTGCATGATTTCCTCCCTTTATTGCACTAATTTACAATGGCGATTTTTACCGCTGAAACCCGCAGATCCGTCCCGGTAAGTTTTTCGAACAGGGAGGGATTTGTATCTTCTGCAGAAATTGTAACACGATCGCCGCTGCTTAGCGGCATGTCCTTGACCTGTTCCGCACCATAATAAAATGCGGATGTATTTTCTCCCAAATTTTTTTCCAACGTAATATTCAAATCATATTCTCCATATCCAGCGAGACTGCTTTCGAGATATGAAAAGATTTCCGAAGACACGATGCCCTTCGTGCTGATATTTTCAGCGATATCATAACAAATATCGTTCACACGTTCCCTAACGCCCATAAACAGCAAAAAAGAAATGCTTATCAGCAAAAGATAGAAAAACGTAAAAACAGACAGTACATAAGCAATAAATTTTCCGCTCATTTTTCGCCCTCCGGGAGAAACCATGCATTAATGAGCCTGTATCTCATTAATACATGGTTCATTTGATCAAATTACGTGGCCTTTGCAAAGGACTGATCCTTCAGCGTAAAAGAAATAACGGTAATTTTCCCGTATTCGTCGTATGTTTTGCTCATAGTAAACAGCGTATTTTCGTTATAGTCCGTCAGATCGCCCGTTTGCTCTACCCGGTCGCCGTCTACGTTTACGGTATATCCTCCGGAAGAGCTTTTATTAATATAATTCTTAACTGTACTCAGAGGAACCACGGTGCTGTCCTTCAGCATAATATTAAGCCGGCTTTCCTCTTCGGTCACTACATCAGCAGTATCCCGAAATCCGCCCATCTGTCCGATAATGGCATAACTGATTAACCCCATTGTCAGTACAATAATTACAATAGTCGCAATTACTTTTTCCATAAAAATTCCCCCTAATAAATTTTTATTTATAACGGTGGCTTTATGCTTCGTTCCGCTCTCCGTCTGCACTTTGGTACGAAAAGTACAGCGCAAGGAACGCATCCTCCTTTTTTACATCGGAAAGCACAAAAAGCATATCATTCTTGATCACATCCGCCGCCTCCGTGTAATTTTCTTCGCGAAACTGATAGGTTTTATCCGAAAATTTTACAGAAACGAGAAACTGATACCGATCTGCACAGTAATCAAGCAGTTCGAGCAGATATCGTCCCGAACTGAAATCCCCCGCCGCAGGCAGTCTTCCGAGCGTCACCTCCTTTATGTTTTCATTTTCATCCATTTTCTCACCTGCAGAACGAACCAGCTGCGCGCTGCTCCGATAGATCGGAATAACGGAAACCAGCAGCGTCAGAATGACGGCCCCGATTATAATTTCTGAAATAATTTTATCCATATTCACGCACCTCGTTAAAAGAATTGAAGATTCATAGATTTCAGCCAGGGCTGAAGCATATATATCAGCAGAACGGCCATCGCAACAAATAATCCTGTGATCCCAATAATATGGATAAAGTTGACACGCTTTTTGATAAAGCGGGCGTAGGCACGTTTTTCCTGGACGAAGTCCGCCTCTATGTTGCGTACAGCCAGATCGAAGTCATATAGAAATCCAATGCTTAATTTTTCATAAAATAATTTCGAATCCAAATCTGCGCTTTCCTCCAGGAGCTCGCTGAAAAAGTCCTCTTTATCAATACTGCTTTTTCTAAGCACATCCATAATCCGTTCGAGATCTTGTCTGTAATAGTAAGAACGTTCATACATGGCGTTGACCACCTGCATATAGTCGACCGGTTTTACGCTTCCGCTCATGAGGAAAAGTTTTTTCAGAAAGCGGAGCTCCCTGCGTTTATGATAAATTCTGCCGCTTTTGCCGATCGCATGCGTCAGATCCGGAATATAAAAGGAAAGACAGGATAATATAACGACGCCCGTTATTTTTAACAATACGGTCTCTGCGCCGGAAACACCAATCAGAAGGTCCGTTATAATCACGGCGACGCCGGTCAGAAACGTACAAAGCAGGAGCAGCAGTCTTCCCTGCAAATATTTTTTTGAGCCCTCCTTTTTCATGGTACGTCACCCTTTCTTCTTTAAATAGAATAAAACGGCGATCAGCAAAAGCAGAAAGCCAATATAGCCCGCTGCGAGAAGCATCCCTCCGCGCGTTTCATAATACTGCAGCTCGGCCGGAGCAAGTACCGAGGCATTATAGAGTCTCACGGCAGGCAAGGCCGCCATAAATAATACCGACATTATAATGTAGCTCATCGAGGCGCCCCGCAAATCTTGCTGGTTCTCCAAGTCCTCTAGAACGTCGCGGATCATGGCGTCAAACTGATCCTTAATCGTTTCGGCTCCGCCGTTATAGTGCGCCAGCCAAATGAGATCAAGCAAAACCGACATATGTTCATTCATATATTTTTTATCGATTTCTCTGAATGTTTCTTTTGCCTTTTCCTGTTCGTTCTGCTTGAGCGCATTGTAAATCCGGAGCATTTCTGATTTGATCCCCTTCGGAAGATCAGGAAGGCTTACATGGATTGCTTTAGCGATGCTTCCCTTTGATAAAAAGCGGGACTGCAGGATCCGCAGCGCTTCCGGCATACGCTTCAGCTGCCGGTTCATGATCAGCTCAAAAACCAGCTGCAGGGCAAATAGAACCGAGGTATTAAAAACAATAATATACACAAGTGCAATATACCAATACGGCATGTATATAACAAGAATAGCGGCAGACGCCGCACACAGCAAAAGTCCGAGGGCAGATATCCCGGCCGCGCTGAGCAGCCGGTTTTTGTCGAAGGACAGCGTATTGAATACGGATATTTTATATGCAATTTCATTATTGAATTTTACAAAGCTTTTGCTTCTGGAAAAAATCCGGTAGAGGCGATTCGCATACCGCTCCAGAAATACGGAAGAGGAAATCCTGCCATACCGCTTTTCACGGTGTCGCTGAAGAAACCAGCCGGAAATAAAAAAAACACAGCAGCAAAGGCCTCCCGATAATAAAAAAGCAAAAAACAACCTATCCATTTTCTCGTATTCGCCCCCTTGACTGAAACAGCTTCCAAATCTGCTCGGTAGACTGATCGCCGGCATATCGGCTCATCTTCTGAAAATATTGATCGGAAGGCGCTTCGACCAGTTCCCATGCGCCGGATTCGCCAAGCGTCTTATTAAATCGAAAAATCGGTTTTAAATAATATGACTTTCCTGCAAGCAGACTCCCGATATACCGGACGCCAAGCCGCATCAAAAGAATCCGAAGCAGCTCGCTTTCCTTCAAATCGCAATCGTTCTCTGGCAGGCCCAGATCGCCATGAATCGGTTCCTTCCAAGAAAGATCTGAGCAGACCTCATGGATGCTGTCCACTACGATTCTGCCGGTCTCAAGCCGACTTAAATGAATGATTAGGTCAATGCATCCCGCAATATCTTCCTCGGCCGTATTTTTATCTTGATACATGGGTGTTTTCATCATCAGATTTCGAAGATTCGGAATGACCTCCCTCGGAGAAAACGAATGCATGGTCGCACTGACGCCGGCGTTAAGCCGAAGCGCAGCGTTAATAAGCTCCGAAACCTCCTCAGGCAGCGTAATTTCACTTACTACAAGGATATCCCGCGAGGTCTTCAGCAAGTAAGCAAAGCTCTGGGCAAGATCACGCTTCGTGTTCTCCACCAATGTAATTACATTTTTGTCAGGGTATTTAATCCCCGCCTGCAGCTCGTTCTGCTGATCTAGAATCCCGATCCCCCAATAATTAGGGTATTCCCCAAGCATCGACAGCAAAAAGGTGCTTTTGCCTACGCCCATATCCGATCCCGAAACGATAAAGCTTCCGCGCCCCTTCTGGTTATATTTCAGAAAGGTAATCATGTCTTGATCGACCGTCCGATACTTTTCCGCAAGGTCTTCGAGCGAAACGACATTCAGGTTAAAGATGCGTTCATTGTAATAAAAATCTCCGTCGCCCGGTGTTACCTCGTACCCCGCTGCGCTGATGCGGTTGGAATTGTTTTTTGATGTCACAACGATGGGATTCTGCATGTCATAGTTCAGTGCGGATCGCTGTGTCGTCTTCTTCTGGATGTTGACGATGGTTCCCGGATTTTCAAAGCACAGAAATTTCAGGCGAATTTTGAGTCCCTTCCAAATTACATAAATATAATTCTTATTTAAAATGCCGATTTCGTTGATATCCATATACTGCAGAGATTCTATGCAGCTTTGGCCGTAACTGACCGCATACAGCAGGATACAAACAAAATTCAGCTGCTCGCGCTTCTTTTCATAGCGCTTCAAAAAGCCTGTTCTGCGCTGCAGTTCTATAGCGGCGCTTCTCAGAAAGGTTTCCTCCATGACGCTGATGTTATTGCTGTATTCACGATACGTCTGCAGAATTTCTTCAAACGAGAAATTGGCAAGAAGTAATTCAAAAATTATTTCCGCTTCGTTTTGGTCTATTTCTCGAAAATTGACTGCTCCGTTAAGTAAGCCGTTAAGTTTATCGCGATCATAGGATTCCATTAAACGAATATAGTAATCTACGATATTTTGTCTTGCTGCTTTGCTGCCCAAAGCGGCAAGGTCCTTTAATCCCGTAAAGGTGCGGATTGCTTTCTCCGCATGAATTCTATCCGTATGATATGTTTCTGCAAAACGCGTGCTGTCCGACAGGCTTTCGGACACGATATCCGCCAGTCCCGCCCAGGCTGGAGAAGAAAGATAGCTCATGGGACAACCTCGCCAAGTACGACCGAAACCGGACGATATGTTTTCAGAGAGGCGTCCTGTGTTTGATCTATATAAATCCGCAAATCGAGCACGCCCTCTTTTCCTGCATCTACAAGATCGCGATATTCTTCATCTGTTACGGCAAAAACCGCTGTATAGCATTCGTTTTCATCCTGTATAAACGCTCCGGACGTTTCCGGATCCCGTTGAATATCATAGATCTGTATTTTGGGGACGACGACGGCCGTGCTCCCGTCCGGATAACTGAGCAGAATATCCGCAAACCGCCCCGGCTGCGCCTGTCCCGCAACAAGGCTGGAAATCCGAAATTCTTTCAGTCGTTCGTTTCCCTCTGCGTCTTTCAAAAATTCTTTAAAATTCTGATAGGATACCTGCTGACCTCTGCAGATTGCGTATTTCAGCTGAAGCCCGCAGATATCCTCAAAATCGGAAACGTAATCGGATGTCACGCAGCCCGACGGCATTTGGACCGTTACAAAGTGGGAGGCAATTGCTTCCGTAACGATGGTATCAGAGAGCAGCGGCGTATCGCCGTTATAAGTTAGAACCGTGACATATCCCTGCGTTTCCGCCGCAAGCTTCTCTTCATAGAGTTCTTTTTCTTCTTTCCGTACAGACGGAATGACCAGGAAGGTATAAATTCCCGCGACCAACGCCATACACAGCAAAAACGCTGCGGCTCTTACAATTATATTCTTTTTCATATAGACACACACGACCTTTCCCTTCTGTTGCTTGCGGCGCCGAATAAGCGGTTGATAATATTAATATATTGTGTCTCGCTTCCGCTCCCGTCCGATCCGAAGATCGGCCGGATCTTCCCGGTAAAATTTCTTTTAAGCGTTCGTGCTTCATCATGTGAAACGGCGCCAAGATATTTTTCTTCTCCTACCATCAGCAGAATGCTTTCCTCCGGCAGGCTGCATTTTTCGTTATACTCCCAGGCCGCGTACAAAACGTCGCCGCCAAACCATTCGTAATAATTTTTGCAGGCCTCGATATCATCTACATTGGCCAGAGGCGTTGCAATCGTATAATCACAGCTTGCCGTCAGGTTGCGCACGGCCGGTTTGTCGTCATATCTGTCCGTGATAAAAATCACACAATCAAAATAGCTGCGTCCCCACGCGACCAAGTCCGAAATACATAATTCGTTTTCCGGTTCCAGTTCATCCTGAAGTCTCCTTCCTGAGAAATATAAATTCATGCAATCTTCTCTCTTATGGAGCAAACCCTTTGCATGCCATGATTCCGCGTCCCTTTGATACAGCGATCGGTAATCGAAAAGATACGGCTGTGTTTCTTCTTCGACGCTTTCTTCTCCGTAATATTTATCCCGAACGGCATAATAGTCCAGCTTCCGCTGCGTTCTGCCTGTTACGGCCAGAATACACGTTTTCATCCCGAAAAATACCGCGGCCGTCTCGGCAAGTTCCCAGGCAAAGCAAACATTGCAGTCAACATATAGGGAGAAGCGAACAGCCTGATGAGACTGCGGCTTGACCTCTGTTCGGAGCAAGGGAGGCGCTGTAAGCGCCTTCAGTTCTGTCAGAAGGGCGGCCGCATCCGGATACCGGTCCTTTGCTTCATACGAGATGCATTTCATCAAAATCGGTTTCAGCGCGCAGTCTTCCGGAATTCGCATCGGATCCGCGCCATTTGATCCAAACCCTCCCAGCAGCCAGATAAAAACCATGCCCAGCGAATAGATATCGCTTTGCGCACATGCCTTTCCGTAAAATACTTCCGGTGCGGTAAAATATTCACTGGCAAGCCGGACAGTTCTCTGTTTTCCGATCTGCGGCGCAGCCCCGGAAGCACTGCTGTCGGGGGCTTCTGTTCCGGTTATAATGCTGCTCTCAAAATCGACAAAACAGATCCTGCCGTCTTTTATAATCAGATTGGACGGCTTGATGTCGCCGTGGATCCTAGCCCCTTTGCCGTCAATATCGGTGCTCAGAAACAATAGGAATTCCGCGGATGAGACGGCAAGCCCCGTCAGCTGCTCCGCAGGAATTTCCGGTCCCGGACAAACGCCGTCCAACCATTCCTCCGCAATATATCTGAAGCCCTCCTCCTCAAAGCTGCAAATAAATTGCGGCACGGAAGGGTGCCGGAGCGATGTCAGCGCCGACAATTCATTTTCAAAAGAGGAATCTCCGGATTCCCATCGCTTCACTGCCGCCAGACTTCCGGTTGCGGTATCCACAGTCTTATACAGCCTGTCCTCCAAAATAATTTCAAGAACTGAAAATCTGCCGTTACAAACATCAAGCATCCTCTCACACCTCCGTTTTGATCCCGCCTTCGCGGCTACAAGCAAAGAATACTTCACAAAGCGTCGAAAATCGACGGCGGGAATATTTCCTGCGGAAAACGCTCACTTTTCCCGTCTGCGGACGGCCAAATAAAAAACGCGCCGGGAGCAGTATTTCCCGGCACGTTCCTGTTTCGTAAATTTTTCGCCTTTTTTCGTCCGTTATTCCTTTGGCGCCATCACGGTAAAATAATTGTCGATTCCCGCCTTGATGGCTTCCGCGATCTTGGTCTGGTAGGAATCGTCAACCAGTTTCTTTTCCTCCTCCTGATTCGAAAGGAATCCGCACTCTACGATGGCGGTCGTCACCTTGCAGTTTTTCGTGATAATAATATCTTCTGATTTTAACAGGGCCTCCCTGTCGTTCTCAGGCTCCAGCAGCTCTCTCAGCGCAGTCTGCAGACTGATCGCCAGCTTTTTGCTGGAAAGAGATTCTTTTGTATAAAAAGTCTGCGCTCCGTGATACTGTGAATCACTGAAAGAATTCAAATGGATGCTGACAACGATATCCGCGTTGCTTTCGTCCATCATTTTCTTTCGTTTCAGAAGATCCTGCCTTCGCTTTGCCGTCATGGATAAATTTTCGTCGTCGTAATTCAATACATCCTCGGTACGCGTCATTACGACAGTGTATCCTGCATCCTCCAGCAGTTTTTTCGTTTTTTGCGCGATGACCAGCGTAATGTCTTTTTCCTTTGCCCCGCTGTACGCACTTACCGCGCCGGGATCCTCTCCTCCGTGCCCTGCATCGAGCACAATGATCTTCCCGGCCGGCGAAAGTGTTTCAACATATTCGGAAGCATTTACGGACGAGCCGTCCCCTTTTGCTCCGAAGCCAATATTGATTGCGACGATTGCAGCGACGAGGACAAAAATCAAGATTCCGAGTATTACGTTGGTTTTTTTCATTATGAGTATCAATAAAGGCACCCCCTGCATACTACTTAATTAAGCATATTACAGGGGGCTTACAAATATTCACAATTGCCGTAAAATTTTATGGCAGCAGATCCTGCGCAGAGCCTCCCAGTCCCTCTACGACAGAGGAGGCCATCATGATTTTGCTGAAAATTTCCCGGTCTTTTTTCTCACGATAAAGCTCAATAAGATTTTTCATATATTTCCTGATTGGTAAAATAGCGTTCGGTTCCCCGTAGTCGCCGAAGACGGCGGCGAACAACGCTTTTACCTCGCTCTCGTCCGGCAGCCGCTTAAAACGCTGCTTCATTGCGCGGAACATCGCATCGTCGCGCCTTCCCTGCGAAGCAAAGGCAGATGCAAGCGCAATCAGCTTATCGTCCTCCAGAGAATCATCCGCGATCAGCGTACAAACCTGTTCGCCGCATTCTCTGCACAGATACTCCGCCAATTCGTACAAAATATGTTCGTTGATGCTGCTGCAGGCGGAAAAGGCCTCCATAACCTCTTGATTCGAGCCGCCCTCCCCCATGCGGTTCAGGAGCTTTACTGCTGCAAAGAGGAGATCGGAGCCGTGCAGCGCTTCCGTGCTTCCGGAAGAATAAATGTCATTTTCCAGCAATCCGATATGAGACCGGATACAGCCGCGCAAAAATTCCGGGCCGCATGTCTCGTTCAGTTTCCGTCCGACAAAATCGTCCACTTCTGGATTTCCGTTTTCAACATAGTAAAAAAACAGATTTTTCCAGTCCTCCGCGCTCCAATCCGCCGTCTGCTCCTCAATAAACGTGCGGTTTTCTTCTATTTTCTGATCGGCTTCCCGGAAAAACTCTTTCTGCTCAAGCTGCATGCTGCCGGCCTTCAGATAAATTTCCTCAAGCATCTTCTGAATTTCCTGATAAAACGCGTCATACCGCATTATTTCGCATCCTCCTCCGGCGGCAGCTTTATTTTTTTCTTCTTTCTCGGCCCGCCATAAACCAGCTTTCTCAGAAATTCGTTTTTCGGCGGGTTTTTGATAATTCGAATCCCATGATATCCCATCATATAACCGATACCGGCGCTAAGTATAATGATGATTCCCGGGAAAAGACAGGTAAGCTCCGTTACTTCGGGAATCACGCTCTCCTCAGTCGGGGGAGAAATGATTCTGTAGAACCAGAAAAAGGGGATATACAGAATCAGCTTTGCATAATGGTTGAACGACGCAATCGTAAAGTAGGGATGTTTTACGATAATATATTTGTCCGCCAGTAAAATCATAATGATTTCCGCCAGAACAATCAGCGCAAACGCGGCCGCCGCACACGCGAAGCCCTTCATATTATAACGCGCCCACTGGTACGGTTTTCTGTCCAATTCCCCAAAGCCATGCATCATCATGTACAGAATACAGATAAATACCAGCGTCACGACGAACGTATAAACGCTCAGCACGACATAGATCTGCGCATACTGCGACAGCGCTATGACAATAACGGGAAAAGCGGCCCAACCGAGAGCCACCGCTAAAAAATACGCGTAAAGAACCTTTCCCATCCCCTGCACGTGCGTTTTTATGTTCAGCATCATAGAACCGTAATTGCCTCCCAAAGATTGTTCGACCACAGTGTACCATCATTTTTGGATAAGCGCAAAAATATTATCGGTTAAACGTCTTTTTCAAAACTCAATTTTAAATTGTTCCGCGTTTTTCACTTTAGACGTGTCAAGCTCCCAAATATCGTCGCCGAAAACAAACAGCGTTTCAATCTCGCCCGTTTCAATCCACGCCTTCTGCTTCGCCGTAAGAGGCTCGATGCCGTGCTTCTTCAGAATTTCGTCGTTGACTCCGATCGTTAACGCAGATACGCCCGAGCCTTTTCCGTTTTTCCTCACAGCCGTATCCACAGAGTCCGCATACTTCTCCGGAACCGGCTTTCCCATGGAATTCGATGCAATAAAGGCCGGCATCAGCGCAGAAGCAAACGCCGTAATTTTTTCAATCTGCTTTTCACCGCAGGAGGCGGAAATCAAGACTCCGATTTTGCCAGCAGAAACGGCTCCGTCCTTCAAAATCCTGCCGAACGCAGTCTTTACTTCTTCCATAGAATCGCCTAAGGTAAAGCGTTCCGGAAGCAGGAAGCGCCCCCGCTCGCACAGAACATCCGCATCCTTCCCAGGGAGAGGAACGGCTTTCAGGACTGCGTTTCCGTAATGGGAGACCAGCAGCGCGCAGCCCGCGCTGCAAAGCGTGCAGCGATATGTAAAGAAATTTTCCGGAAGCGGGACGGCTTTCATTCCATTCATATTTTCCGTCAGCGCCCCTGTCGGGCAGACCGATACGCATAAGCCGCAGGATATGCAGTCTGCTTCCTTCAGCGGAAGGCCCATCGCCGGCTGAACCGTAGTATCAAAACCGCGGCCGACAAGTCCCAGCACCCCGCGGCCCGTTACCTCCTCGCAGGCCCGCACGCAAAGACCGCAAAGAATGCACTTATCCTGATCTCTTGTAAAATATTCTGCCTTCACCTTCAGGCTTCTGCGGTGATGGCGCTCTCCTCCGATCCGATCGGGGCGGATCTCATAGCGATTGGCAAGCTCCAGCAGACGGCATTCGTAGAAATCCAGGCACCCGCATTCCAGACAGCGGCTTGCTTCCCGCTGCGCTTCTTCTGCGGAATACCCTGATACAAATTCTTTAAAATCCGTTTTCCGTTCCTGTGCGGATCTGTGACGGAGCGGAACGCGATTTTCACTGTTCCGGAAGGAATATTCCTCACGAATCTGTTCTTTCGAAAGCTCTCGCCTGGAATAAAACATCTCATCTTCATTTTTAGCGCGCTCAGCCGCGAGACAGGACGTCAGATATTCATGAGCCGCAGCGGCAGCCTTCTGCGCCTCTGCGATTGCGGCGATTGCAATCCCCGCTCCGCGGTTCGTAACATCTCCGCATGCAAAAACACCGGACTCAGAGGTGGTAAAATTGGTTTCATCCGCTGACAGCGTGTTTTTCTTCGTATGTTCAAGCGTTTCGAAGCCGAAAAGATTGCAGCTCTGACCGATCGCCATAATAACGGTATCGACTTCGATTGTTTCAAATTCGCCATCCACCGGTACGGGGGCCCGCCTTCCTCCGGCGTCCGGTTCCCCGAGCTTCATTTTCTGCGCTTTTACGGCGCAAACGCGCCCATCCTTTCCGAGAATTTCAACAGGATTGCATAAGAATTTAAAGACGACACCTTCTTCTTCGGCCTCATCAATTTCGATCTGCTCTGCCGGCATTTCTGCTCTCGTTCTTCTATAGATCGTATAAACCTCCGAGGCGCCGGCACGAACTGCGCTCCTGCAGGCATCCATGGCCGTATTGCCGCCTCCGACAACCGCGACCTTTCTGCCGAGATCCGGAATCTTTCCCAGGGCGATTTCCCGCAGAAAATCGATTCCGCCCATCACTCCGACTAAGTCCTCTCCGGGGATCCGCATGCGGCTGCTCGTCCATGCTCCGATTGCAACAATAACCGCATCATACTCCGAGCGGAAATACTCCAGCGTGTATTTTCCCTCTCCCACCTTGACGTTATTGTGCATTCCGATTCCCATGGATGCAAGCAGCGCTACTTCCTGCGCTACGATTGCTTTGGGAAGCCTGTATTCCGGAATTCCATAGCGAAGCATGCCGCCCATTTCCGGCATCATGTCGAATACTTCAACGGCGTGGCCTTTTCCGCGAAGAACGGCGGCGGCCGTCAGGCCTGCGGGCCCGCCCCCGATGACGGCAACTTTTTTGCCGGTATCCGGTAAAACGTCTGGCTTATAAGCATGTTCTCCTTTTCCCAGGTTCACGTCTCCGGCAAAGCGCTTCAGGTTTGCAATGGAGACGGGTTCCTCCAGAGCTGCTCTTCTGCAGGCTTTCTCACAGGGATGAGGACATACCCTGCCGATGGAAGCGGGCAGAGGGATTTTCTCCATGATCAGCCGGACCGCTTCTTCTGTAAAACCGTTTGCAATCAGGCCGACGTAGCCCTGACAATCCGTGTGCGCAGGACATTCCAGCATACACGGCGGCCGGCAGTCGCCCGTATGATCCGTCATTAATAATTCGACGGCAATTTTCCGCGCCTGAATAACGCGAGGTGTTTCGGTGTAGATCTCCATGCCCTCAAACTGCGGTCCGACCTCTGTGGAGCAGGATCGCATAAGCTTTCCGCCTTTTGCATTTTCGACGACACACACGCCGCATGCACCGTATGATTTTACTTTGTCGTTATGACAGAGCGATGGGATTTCAATTCCGTATTTTTGAGCCGTATGGATCAGAAGCTCTCCCGGTTCCGCCTCGACTTCAGTGTTGTTTATCTTAAAATGTATACTCATTCTTTTTTCTTCCTTTCGATATTACACACTCACGGCGCCGAATTTGCAGGTCTCCAGACATTTTCCGCACTTTATGCATTTTGTATCGTCAATCGTATGCGGCTCTTTGACCGTTCCGGAGATAGCTCCAACAGGACATTTCTTTGCGCACAGCGTGCAGCCGCGGCATTTTTCGGGATCGATCTGATATGTAATAAGGCTTGGGCAATGCCCTGCGGGACATTTCTTGTCGTAAATATGCGCCTCGTACTCATTCCGGAAATATCGTATGGTCGTCAGCACAGGGTTTGGCGCCGTCTGGCCCAGGCCGCAAAGCGCCCCGTCCTTGATGGTTGTACAGAGCTCTTCAAGAAGCTCAATATCGCCGTCGCGTCCTTCCCCGTTTACAATTCTGTTTAATATTTCCAGCATGCGCTTTGTGCCGATTCGGCAGTGAATGCATTTACCGCACGATTCTTTTGCCGTAAAATCCAAAAAGAAGCGGGCCATATCTACCATGCACGTCGTTTCATCCATAACGACCATTCCGCCGGAGCCCATAATAGCTCCCGTCGCCGAAAGCTGCTTATAATCGATCACCGTATCGAGAAGCGACGCGGGAATACAGCCTCCCGAGGGGCCTCCCATCTGTACGGCCTTAAACTCTTTTCCGTCCCGGATTCCTCCGCCGATTCCGTATATAACATCCCGAAGCGTTTTTCCCATGGGGATTTCCACAAGACCGCCTCGTTTAATTTTACCGGTCAAAGCAAAAACCTTCGTGCCCTTGCTGTCTTCCGTTCCCAGCGCTGCAAACGCCTCGCCGCCGTTTTCCAGGATCCATGGCACATTGGCGAACGTTTCAACATTATTAATGTTTGAAGGCTTCTGCCAATACCCTTTCTGGGCCGGGAACGGCGGCTTCAGGCGCGGCATGCCGCGTTCTCCCTCCAGAGATTCGATCAAGGCCGTTTCTTCGCCGCATACAAACGCACCTGCGCCGGCCTTGATCCGCATTTTGCAGGAAAACTCGCTGCCCGCGATATTTTCGCCCAAATACCCGCGCTCTTCCGCCTGACGAATGGCCTTGGTCAGACGAACAATCGCAAGCGGATATTCCGCGCGTACATAAACGACGGCTTCGCCGGCTCCGATCGCATAAGCGCCGATCAGCATTCCTTCAATCAGATTATGCGGATCGCTTTCGATGACAGCCCGGTCCATGAACGCGCCCGGATCGCCCTCGTCCGCATTGCAGATCAGATATTTCACAGTTCCTGCAGACTGGCGCGCGGCATTCCATTTGAACCAGGTCGGAAATCCTGCGCCGCCTCTGCCAGCCAGCCCGGACTTTTTTATCGTCTCTATTACGTCTTCCGGCGTCATTTCGCGAAGCACTTTTTCAAGCGCCCGATATCCGCCGGCAGCAATGTATTCGTCAATGCTTTCCGGATTGATTTTTCCGCAGTTCCGGAGCGCAATCCTCGTCTGATTTTCAAGAAACGCGCGGTCTTCCGGCTTTAATTCCAAGCCCTTCAAAAACGCTCCTTCAAAATCCCTGCGTTCCAGCGCCGCCGTGAATTCCGGCAAAAGATCCGTGCTCACTTTACAATAGGTGCGTTTCATCCCGTCCTCAATTACATCTACGATAGGTTCCAGGTAACACATCCCGATGCAACCTGTGATGGAAAGCTCCGCGAACTGCGCATGTTCCGCAAAATAGTCATGAATTTTAGCCGCACCTGCCGCGATTCCGCAGCTGCCTTCGCCGATAATGATCTTCATGTGCCTTACTCCTCGCTTTTCTCTCTTAACTCTTTTATAATGGCTCTTACTTTGTCCGGAGTCAGCAGGCCATATGTTTCGTCGTTGATCATCATCACCGGGGAAAGACTGCAGCAGCCAAGGCAGGCGACCACTTTCAGAGAAAACAAGCCGTCCTCCGTCGTGCCTCCGTCAGAAATTCCGAGCTCTTCCGTAATGACTTCTTCAATCTTTTTGGCGCCGTTCACATGACATGCCGTACCGTTGCAGAGGAGCATCAGATATTTTCCAACGGGCTGGAAGCGAAACTGTGTATAAAACGTAGCGACGCCCAGAACCTTCGCCGGTTTGATGCCCGTACGTTCGGAAATATACCAAAGAACGTCCGTCGGCAGATATCCGTATATTTCCTGCGCATGTTGAAGTATAGTAATAAGACTGCCCGGTACCTGGGCATATTCCTCAAGTACCGGCTGCAGTTTTGCATAATCGTGTTTTTCCTGACATTTACATTGATCGCACTGTTCCATTTTCTCTCTTGTTCCTTTCGGGGCTGATCCATATTTATTGCTTTTGACAAACGTATTTTATTCCTCCGCGGGCGGCGGTGTTAGCTCCTGATCCGAAGGAATCTCCGTGGGCACCTCGGTCGGAGCTTCCGTTGCCGGCGCTTCTGTCGGCGCCTCCGTGGGGGCTTCCGTCGGAGCTTCCGTTGCCGGCGCTTCTGTCGGCGCCTCCGTGGGCGCCTCGGTCGGGGCTTCCGTTGCCGGCGCTTCTGTTGGTGCCTCCGTGGGGGCCTGCGTCGGGGCTTCCGTTACCGGCGCTTCTGTAGGTGCCTCTGTGGGCGCCTGCGTCGGGGCTTCCGTTGCCGGCGCTTCCGTAGGTGCCTCTGTGGGCGCCTGCGTTGGAGCGCTACTGGGTGACTGGGTTTGTGACGGCGAACCGGAAGGGGAAGCTCCCGATGGCGTCGGAGTTCCCGCCTCAGAAGAAGGCGTTCCTACATTCGCAGAGGGCGGATTTGTCGGCGCATTCGACGCCGGGGATTTGGAGGCATTATATATTTTTATTCCCAGAACGGTTAAAATGATTACCACCAGAATGCAGCAGCCAAACGTCAGGAGCGCTGGCCAGACTTTTTCATTTTCGGAGTCTGCGCTTAGTCCTAAAAAGCGCTTGAGTTTATTTATGAACGGTTCGTTTTCTCCCTCTGCCGGCGGTTCCTTGCTCTTTGCTGCCGCAGAAGAAATTTCTCCAGAAGCACGCGGGGCCTTCGCAGCCGCAGCCGTACTTGCAGCTCCCGCCGCAGCTGCGGCAGTTCCCGTCCCGGCGGCTGCAGTTCTTGCCTGCGCGTCCGCTCTTACAACTAAAATTGACGTATCATCGGAAAAGCCCTTCTCCGCGGCTGCCTGCATCAGCTTTTCGGCGATCTGCGAAAGACTTCTGGAATCCCGGATCATGCTGCAGATGCTTTCGTCCTCTACGGCGCTGCAGAACGCACTGCTGCATATAACGAAAATATCCCCGTGTTTTACCTCCACCTCGGAATAATATGGCTCCAGCTGCTTTCCCTCTGGCAATATGCCCAAATACTGCGTCAGTTTATTCCTTTTCGGATGCCGGGCCGCCTTCTCTTCCGTAATCACGCCATTTTTATACATGACCTGTGCCTGATTGTGATCCTCGGAAAGACGGCTCAAATGACCTTTCCGAAACAAATAAATCCTAGTATTGCCCACGTTGCAGGTAATCGCCGCCGTTTCATACAGAGCGATCGCCGCAACTGAGGCATAAATATTCTGATCCGGAAGCTCCGCTGCTTTTGCGGCAACAGCCTCATTGGCTTCCTTTATAAAATCTTCCAAATAAGCGTACAGAGAATCGGCCGCCTCATCATAATTATCGCTGATTTCATTTCCAGAAACTCTTTTTTGAATCGAAAGCAGCTTTCTAATTGCGATCAGAGAGGCCTCGTCCGTATAACGATCCGCTCCGAAGCCCTCCGCGATTCCGTAAAACTGCAGTCCTTCCTGCTCCTTTTTCTGCTTCAGAAGGACTTCCGATGCTTTTATTTCATCCGTTATGTATTTCGTGTTAAGATATATGTTATTGCTGTTATATTCTTTATCATTTCCGGGACATGTCGCTGCTACCGCTCTGTAAAACATAAAATAGCACTCCTATCAATGTAATAAATATATCCAAGCTGTATTATAACACAAAATAAAATCGGAGCAAACTTATTTTGTTTGCTCCGATCGTAAATAACGGGATCTTTACGCTTTTTCAGAATAAATATAGTTCAGTCTTCCGTAAGGCGCAGCGTCTCCGTCTGTGTAGAACGTCCAAACGTCATAGCTGCCGCTTTCATTCTGCTGGTAATTATCCGCCCATTTAAACTGGAGATCAATCAGCGTCTTTCCGTTGTTGTCCGGAATACCCAGATCCGCGCGGGAAATCGCGAGCATCATTTTATTTCCTTCCACCTTCATCTTTACCGTACCGGCATTTGTCCAGTTCCAGCCTGACCCGCTGCATTTCGAAAGCACAGCTTCATTTCCGTTCGGCTTTTCGATATTCACTGCAAAATCGTATCCGTACCATTCCGCATTCCCTTCAACGCCCGAATCGATAAAGAGCGTCATCCAGTTATCGTCTGTGGAAGGCGTAATGTCTTCCGCCGTATCCACATAGAAATACAGATATTCGTCGTCGTGCGCAACCTTCATATTAACGATATCGTTGCGGCCCGTTTCGTTTTCATACCGCAGGGATCCGAAGCCTCTTGAATTTCTGTCCTCGATATCGTTCGTATAATCGAGATACTTCGCCGTAACAGACGTATTATCCCACTGGCTGAAATCGCCATCGATATCGATGGTCTGATCGTCTCCGACATAAACTCTGTGATCCGCGCCTTTATACTTCCGGATATACTCCACCATCTGCATGTAGTAATTGTCTCCGAAAACGCCCGCCGAGGGCTCTACGTCACGGCTCGTATTATAAGTAGCACAGTCCACAAAAACGATCGGATACAAATCGTTGCCCGGCTGCCGCTGCGCAACCCATTCATTCCATCCGGTCACGAAAATCATCTCGGGATCCTGCGCGATCGCATATTCCCACTGCTCTGCAAAATTGTAGCCGTACAAAATTGCATTTTCCGACGTGTCGTTCGCACCGTTATGCCAGGTTCTCGTTCTGTCGTTTCCGCCGTACCATGCGGTAGCGCTGAACTGAACCGTATCGGAATGCTGCGCCACAGAAACGCTCATGACTTCTTTTCTGCCGTCGACACCGTATACCGACTCCTCCGTAAGAGATCTGCCGAATTCCATCCACGGGAAGCCGTTATCCTTCCGCGCCTCAGTCGGCCACTGGGAGTCTTTGATCGTAAAGTACTCCATCATTTCGTCCGCCAGTTCCTTCGACAATTCGCTGGAATTTCCGATAATCATCGGTTTGCCGTCCCATTGATACCAGAGCTCGGAAAGTCTCGGGTACTTGTTGTTCAGGCTCTTGCTCTGATAAATATTTTCATAGATATGTTCCATCGTCGCACCGGAATTTGAATTGGTATAAAAGGCAAGCTTCGGAACATCTACGCCCATTTCCAGATATTCATACCAGATTTTAATAATGTCTTTCACTCTCGCATCATATGTAACTGCGTTCGTCGTGTCAAAGACAATAAAATCGATTCCGGCATCTGTAAGCATCTGCAGATGCTTTCTCATAACCCATTCGTCGGAGGTCAGATAATACCCGAACAGCGGTTCTCCCCAGAAATGGTGCGCTCCTACGGGACCGCCGCCGGCCTTGATCCAATTGCTCTCGGATTCGATCGCATCCGGAGAAGCTTCTACAATCGCGCTGTTATCATACGGCCCTCCGGTGCCGTGCTCTCCCATCCACAGGAAATAAAAAATTCCCACCTGTCTGTCCTGTTTTGTTTCCCCGACCTCGGAGCTTCCGGCAAGCGTTCTGCCGAGATCGTCTACGCCGCCATACGCCCCGTTTACATCGGAAAACGGGCCCGTATATCTTTCTCCCGTAATCACACCGTCATCCTCCCTTTCGCTGCATGCAATCAATGAAAGCATCATTGAAAAAGCAATCAGTAATCCAACTAATTTCTTTGCCACTTAAACGTTCTCCTTTCACACATGATAGTCTGTGACTTCACTTCTATGTCTGAAAGTATAACAAACCGGATATTTCTTGTCAAAGCATATTTCACTCAATTAACGCAATTTCTGCTTTCGAGCGGAAACGAATCGGAAGCAGGGAGCATCCGATTCCGGAGGTTATATATAAATTCATTCCGTTATATGTATGAAATCCATAATAAATTCCTTTTTTAGGAAGAATATCCTTCTTTAGCAGCGTAAATTCGATATTCAGCGGAAGGCGTACCTGCCCGCCGTGCGTATGGCCCGCAAGAAGCAGCGTAAGCGCGCAGAGCCGCGGCAGCTTCAGAATAAGATCCGGATTGTGCGTTAAAAGGATAAATTTATAATTACTTTTTTCTGCGGCTTTATTCCATTGCAAAGCTGTTTTTCCAAAATCCTCCCGATTCGTCTTTACGTCTCCAAGGCCGCCGAATAAAACGTTTTTATAAAGGTACGTTTCGTTTTCCAGCACCCGTATGTTCGGCGCGATGGCCTCCAGCGCGGCAATGTATTCCTCCTTCGTGCATTTTTCCTTTTCAAATATTATATTATCGTGATTTCCCAAAGTAATCAGAATAGGGCAGCCGGCCTTATAGGAAAGCATATCCAAAAAATTGGATACTCTTTCAAAATACTTTAAATCCGTGCATAAATCACCTGTAATGACAATGACCTCCGGACATTTTATACAGATCTGTTTTATAAGATAAGAAGGTTGTATCAAAATCCTATCAAAATGCAAGTCGGAAATATGCGCAATCCGGATGCCTGTTCCGGCGGAAACGGTTATTGAGGCCAGCTTTCTTGCCTGGAGATTCATCAGAAGGCATGCGATCATAAAAAGAATCATCGTTTTCCTGCCTTACGGGAAGCCTTTTTCTTTTTCCTCAGCGCTGCGAAGGAGAGGTCTTTTTTGAAGCAGAGGAGGCCGATCAGGCAGACGATTCCGTACACGATGGCCAGTCCTGCCATAATATAGAATGCATATTCCAGGCCTTTTATGAGATCATACCATTGAAATCCGCGTTCCGTATTATCGATATTTTCAACCTGTACGATCCCTACGGACGCCGCGAGCATCGTCGGAGCCGGCGTATTTCCGGGGGAAAGCGTTTTATCGGAGGCGCCGTCCTGTGTCAGAGGCGGTACCGTAAAATCATATAAATACTGCAGCTCCGGGGTTGGCGTCGGTTCTGCGGTAATCTGCTCCGTTGGCGATGGCGTCGGTTCCGGCGTTGGGGGCTCGGTGACGGGCACTGGTGTTGGCGTGGCAGGCGGCTCGGTCGGTACGTCCGTAGGCGGCTCCGAGGCCAGCGGTGTAGGCTCTGACGAGCTGGTTGGTTCTTGTCCCGGCGTTTGCTCTGCAGGAACGGTTTCCTCCGCCGGCGTGCTTTCCGCCACACTCGTCGTCTGGACGGGCTCGGGCGCGGGAGTTTCCGAAAAGACAGAAAAACGGAATAACGCAGAAAACAGAAAAAAGCCTGAAGCTGCAATAATTAATATATATTTTGCCGTGTATTTTCCGTTCTTTTTCTTATCGTCCGCCATAATCCCTTCTCCAGGCGTTTATTCCCCTATTACCCTCGGCCCCGAATGGGTTTTCTTTGTTTTGTACCTTCCCCATAATAAATATCCGATTCCGATTCCGATCCAAAAACCTAACAGCAAAGCCAAAACGAGCCAAAAAACAAACGCTCCCGGCGTCACGATACCTTCTTCCGTGTCTCTGCCGCCTTCTGCGTCGGTTCCCGGCGGTGTTATTATACCCGTATTTCCGTCGTTTTGTAAAGTCGGACTGGCAGAGGGCGGCTCGGTCGGTGCTTCCGTCTGCCCCGGAAGCAAAACGCCCGATAAAGCAAACGTGCCAAGCTCAGCTGTAGTATAACAAATATATCCGTTTTCAACGGTAGTTTCAAGCCTGTGGGCCATCCCTGCCGTATCGATCCGGAATACCGAAATAGTATCGTAAGAAAGAAATTGACCGCTCTGTTCAATTCTAATATTAAGCTGCTTTGTAAGTTCCGTGTCGCGGCCATTCTTTTGAAGGGTAATTTCAAATATTGAAATAATGTCCTGATCGCGCTCGATCTGCCGTACAGCGCGAATAAACGGCTCGGTTTCCGCTTCATCGCGGATTTCCCTTACGTTAACCGCCATATCGCTTTCAAAGATACTGTTGTCGGAATATCCTGCTTTCAATTTAAAATCTCCGATAGAATCGATTTCATTGAGGATTGGCGTCGGTTCTGGCGTCGCCGTACTTTCCGGTACTGCCGTATTTTCACCCGTCGGCAGGGGAGAAGGCGCGGCGGTCACATCGGACAAGCACAGAGAAAGGATTGCCAAGACGACAAGAACACTATATGTGAAATGTTTTTTCATATTCATGCCTCTTCCTTTACAAAATACGGCACGTCCCACCGCGGCGCTCTGCCGGATGGGAAATGGCGCTCATTAATAATATACCCGTTTTATGGCGTAAATGCCTGTTTTCTTTCGAGTCTGAAGGCCGGCGACGGCAAGTTCTCACTGTTGGAAAGATTCGCAATGTCAGGCCCGGCCAGCTGCTGCATTCCGTAGCAGACCGCCTCCGCTTCGTCATCACAAAATACCTCTACCATATTTTTGCCGGTAATCCGTGCTGCCGCGTCTTTTCGTTCTCCATTCTTCTCGATTTGAAAGCCGATCAGATGGGCGCCTTCTCCAAAAATTTTTAAACCCTCGCCGACGTAGCGGAAACCAATTTGGACGCAGTTCTCCTTCCATTGCGCGCTTACGGGGTGGGGAGATGCGGCATATTCCATATCCAGAAGGCCGTATTCGGCTGAGAGCACCAGCCTTGCCAGCCTCTGACCAGGCGCCTTTTTATACAGCGGATGTGCAAAATCCGGATCGCCTTCCTGAAATCCGCAATCCAGAGCGGCGGCAAGATAATAGTCGGGAATATGATTTATGGCCTCAAATTGCGCCGCGCGCAGGTCTCCTATGCTTGGCCAGTAGTCATAACTGATTTTGCCGTGCGAAGACAGCTGAACATTATAAAATTTAAAGGAGCTTCCCCATTTTGTTCGCAGCGCTTTTACAAATTCCTCAAGATCCTTTCCGTATTGTCCGCAGTTCTGCGGGTTGCTTTCGCTTTCCCCCTGGTAAAACAGCATCGCTCTGATAGGAGTATGGATGAACGGATGAATCAGCGTATTGTAATATCCGGCGATTCCGACTGCTGCGGATATGGTATAGCCCTGCTGCTTTGCTGTCTCCTCCGGCATCAGCTCCGCGATCTGCGCGCCTCCGGCGGCTGCCATAATCAGCCCGATCGGCACATCCGTTATCGTTTTACTTAATTCTTTGCCGAAATAATACCCCAGCGCGGAAAATGCGTATGCCGTTTCTTCCGTTGTTTTATTCCAGCGCCACGCAGGATTGACGACATCGTCTTGAGGGGTTTTCCAAACTTCAGGATGGTTTATAACATATTCCCGAGTCTGCGTAAACAGGCGAACCGTATCGGAGGTCAAGTCCTTTTGATCTTCCGGATATGCGGCAATACATTGGTTTAACGTCATCTCGGCATTGGATTGTCCTGTTATGAAATAGACGTCTCCAACCAGGATTTCATGAAATTCCAGGAGGTCTCCTGCCTCCGTTTCAAGCTTCAATGTCTGCGGCTCGAGTACCGCCGAATGCGGGGAAAAAGTGAGCCTCCAATTTCCTTCCTCGTCCGTAACGGTCGTTTTTCTTTCTCCGAGGAATTCCCCGAAAACCATTAAGCCGCTCCGGCCGGCCGTACCGCGGATGCAAATCGGAACCGCTCTTTGGAAAACCATATTCGAAGAGACAACGCCGGAAACCTTCAGCCCTGCGCTTCTCTCTATTTCGTTCATTAAGCCCATGTTCACCGCTCCCAATCAAATCACAGTCTGTATGTCTCTTCTATTTTAAACAAAAATGGTATCGTGCGCAACAAAAAATGCTCCGGTAGCTGCCGGAGCATTTTTCCTTCATCTGTTCACGTTAACTTTCCATTATACAGCGCTTTTCTTTCTGAAAAGAACCGTTATAACCGCAGCGGCCGCCGCAACGATCAGCGCGAAGCTCATATCGCCCGTCTCGGTATTCCCGGTCTGACCGCCCTGATTGTCGTTGTCTCCAGTCGTGTCGCCGCCCTGGGAGCCCTCCTCCGCCAGCGTAAACTCAATACCGGTAACACAAACGCCGTTCGCTTCCTTCATATAATAAGCAAGATATAAATCGCCCTTATAATCCACATCCGTCAGGTCGATTTCCATGGTTCTCGGCGTATCCCACGGTTCTCCGTTTGCAGGCGTCGTAAAGCCGCTCGCAAGAAGTCCGTCCGTTTTACGCTCGTCAAGCTTACCAAAAGACGCATTTTTACTGAAGAGCCCAATTTCATTTTCAGCCTGCGTAAAGGAGCCATCCGTTGAATACGAGATCGTCGCCTTGGAATATTTGCTGAGGTCAATATCTTTTGCGATCAAAATATAGCCTTCATAATTCATAAATACGATATGCGTATCCCCCAGAGCCGGAACGGCCGGCCATTCTTCCGCAAACGGCATCAGGCAATCGGTATCGCCTCCCGTCTGATCCCTCCAAAAGCCAACCTGAGACCAGGTTGCTCCTGACTGCGCTTCCTCGTCATCCAGATCGTCCGCACCGTTTAAGGTTCTCAGCGCAGATGCTGAAAGGTCAAGCGTTTCCGTCGCGGCAAATGCCGTGAACGCGGAGAAAGACGCAACAAGTACCGCCGTCATGATAACGAACGACAAGATTCTTTTTTTCATCTGTAAAACCTCCTCAAACATAATGTCAATGCCAGATTTCTCTTAACGTGATGCATTAACATGTTGCATGTTACTATAAAATGAAAAAAAAATCAATATTTTTAATTAATATAAAAAGCGCCCTTACGGAAGCCGAAGAGCGCCTTTCATTTCAGTTCAATTTCTGAGATTCCGATCAAACCATACTTTTCTTTCTGAAAAGAACCGTTATAACCGCAGCGGCTGCCGCAACGATCAGCGCGAAGCTCATATCGCCCGTCTCGGTATTTCCGGTCTGACCGCCCTGATTATTTCCTCCAGTCGTATCACCGCCGCCAGTCGTGTCACCGTCGCCGCCCTGAGAGCCTTCCTCCGCCAGCGTAAACTCAATATTCGTGACGCATACGCCGTTCGGTTCCTTCATATAGTGAGCCAGGTACAGATCGCCTTTATAATCAACATCGCTTAAATCAATTTCCATTTCGCGGATTGCATTCCAGCTGCCGCCGTCCGTTGCCGGCGTCGTTTTTCCGCTTGCAAGAAGTCCGTCCGTCAAGCGATTATCCTAGGAACCGAAGGAAGCGCCCTTGCTGAAAAATCCGATTTCGTTTTCACTGGAGGTAAACGTAGCGTCCGTCGAATACGAAATCGTTGCCTTGGAATATCTGCTGAGATCAATATCCTTTGCAATTAAAATATAGCAGTTATAATTCATCATTATAATGTGGGCATCCGTTCCGGAATGCGACCACGTCTCGTCGAACGGCATCAGATAGTCGTTCGTTCCTACGCCCGTTTCACCGCCGGTCCAATGCCAGTCGCCGATAGCCTGGTACGTATCCCCTTGCGCGGCATCCGCACCCTCTTTTCCGTCCGCGCCGTTCAGCGTTCTCAGCGTAGCCGGCGTAATGTCAAGCGTTTCCGTCGCGGCAAACGCAGTAAGCGCGGAAAAAGAAGCGATAAGCACCGCCACCGTAATAACAAACGATAACATTCTCTTTTTCATAAAAACAACCTCCCGATAAAATTCTAGTGTGCTGACTTGATGATATTTAACTAAATATTCTGGTAATCACAGCTGTT